>Ga0307474_10002866_pt1 | contig 12439 bp, 9 predicted proteins | sample atmos_gasesECM1C_2_FD_203312 | JGI IMG/M metagenome (GOLD analysis project Ga0307474, IMG submission 203312) | Hardwood forest soil microbial communities from Morgan-Monroe State Forest, Indiana, United States - atmos_gasesECM1C_05 | ecosystem: Environmental > Terrestrial > Soil > Temperate... | reverse complement strand
GCAGTTCGCCGACATCATCGAGATCGCCAACAAGAACAACAAGCCGGTGCGCATCGGCGCCAACTGGGGCTCGCTCGACCAGGAACTGCTCACCAAGCTGATGGACGAGAACACGGCTTCCGCCAATCCGCGCGATGCGCGCGCGGTGACGCGCGAGGCCATGGTGCAGTCGGCGCTGCTGTCGGCGGCGCGCGCGCAAGAACTCGGCATGCCCAAGAACAGGATGATCCTGTCGGCGAAAGTCTCCGCCGTGCAGGATCTGATCGCGGTCTATCAGGAACTCGTTCGCCGCTCGGATTACGCCATCCATCTTGGGCTGACCGAAGCCGGCATGGGCTCCAAGGGCATCGTCGCCTCATCCGCGGCGCTCGGAATCCTGTTGCAGGAAGGCATCGGCGACACCATTCGCATTTCGCTGACGCCCGAACCCGGCGGCGATCGCACGGTGGAAGTGCAGGTCGCGCAGGAACTGCTGCAGACCATGGGCTTCCGCACCTTCGTGCCGCTGGTTGCCGCCTGCCCCGGCTGCGGCCGTACCACCTCGACCACCTTCCAGGAGCTGGCGCGCTCGATCCAGGATTTCATTCGCGACGAGATGCCGACCTGGAAGACCAAATATCCCGGCGTCGAGAGCCTCAACGTCGCGGTCATGGGTTGCATCGTCAACGGCCCCGGCGAATCCAAGCACGCCAATATCGGCATTTCGCTGCCCGGCACCGGCGAAGCCCCGGCCGCGCCTGTTTTCGTCGACGGCAAGAAGTTCCGCACCCTGCGCGGCCCGACGATCGCTGCCGACTTCAAGGCGCTGGTGATCGATTATATCGACCAGCGCTATGGCAATGGCGGCAAGGTCCCTGAGAGCGTGACGGCGGCGGAGTAAACTTTTTCGTCGCCCCGGCAAAAGCCGGGGGCCCATAACCCCAGGATCGAGTTATCGCGATGGCCGGACCCCCAGCCTTCGCGATAACTGCTGCCTGGGGTTATGGGTCCCGGCCTCCGCCGGGACGACAGCAAGTTGCGCTTCCCTGCGCTCCGGCTACCATGTTCCCAAAACAACAAGCCGGAGCAAACGCCATGAACTCGCTGTCATCAAAGCAGGGCCCGCGCTACAAGCATCTCGATGGCGAGAGCGAGCCTTACGAAAATATAGCGGTCGAAAAGCTCACGCCGATTATCGGCGCGGAGATCACCGGCGTCGAAATAGGAAAACTCGTCTTGGACGACGCGCGCTCCAATTCGCAGATGGACGAGATCCACCGGGCGCTGGCCGAAAACCTCGTCATCTTCTTCCGTGATCAGCAAATCACGCCGGAGCAGCATCTCGCCTTCGGCCGCAAGTTCGGCGAATTGCACATCCATCCCGCCGCGCCCCATGAAGGCAGTGATCCCGCACTGATGAAGATCTATGCCGACAAGAACTCGCCACGCGCCAACGGCGAGGGCTGGCATTCCGACGTGTCCTGCGATCTCGAGCCACCGATGAGCTCGATCCTTTATATCAAGCAATGCCCGCCGCGCGGCGGCGACACGCTGTTCGCCAACATGTATGCGGCTTACGAGTCGCTGTCGGAGCGCATGAAGACCTATCTCGATGGCTTGACCGCGCTGCATGACGGCGAGCCGATCTATCGCGGGCTCTATGCGAATTATGGCGTCGCCGACAAACCGGCCTATCCGCATGCCGAGCATCCCGTGGTGCGCACGCATCCCGTCACGGGCAAGAAGGCGCTCTATGTCAACCGTGGCTTCACCCGTAACATCGTCGGCATTCCCGGAGACGAGAGCGATGCCATCCTCGCCTATCTCTATCAGCACGCGGAGAACCCGCTGTTCCAGTGCCGCTTCCGCTGGACCGAGAACGCCATCGCCTTCTGGGACAACCGCTGCACCCAGCACCGCGCGATGTGGGACTACTGGCCCCACACGCGTTCGGGCACGCGGGTGACTGTGAAGGGCGAGCGGCCGGTATAGGCTTCGCGCTATCAGGCCTTGTGTCTTTCATCCGTGCAATCACTGAGCCTAGCCCGAAAGGAGTAAACCGGGCGGTTCCTTGTGAGGAATAGGATTCGCCACTACGGTGACCCATCAAGGCGGGTCATGTCGCCATGCGGCAGGTAGTTGCGAATGCACGCGAAAGCCGAGAGACCGTCATTCGCAGCGATGACGTGAACGCGCCTTGTCGAGTCGGCAACGGCTCGTGCCCGGCGTCTTCCGCTCGTAGGCCAATCGAGCCAGGTCCCGCGTGCGGGCGAGCCGTGCGGCCGCCGATCACCGCGGCTTTCCTCACCACGACTTTCCTCGCTACAGCGTTCCTCGTCTCGATTTGGACATCGGAAGCGACGGCTGGCGCACTCGGCGTCGAGAGTAATCAGGCGAGCCCAGCCGCCGAAAAATCGGTGCAGCCTGCGCAAGCGATGACGGGCGATCCGGAGCAGTTGCAGACGGCGCTGGATCAGGAACACCATCGGGCCGAGCTGGTGGCCCGTGAGCTCACGGCCATCCGGCACCTCGAGATGCTGCTGACGCTGCACCAGGTCCGGCTCGAATCGGCGCAATCCAGGCAGATGCCCGAGAACGAATATGCAGAGTTGGTCAAATCCCTGGAAAAGGAGCGAGAGCCGCTGAAGCAGGCGGCGGATAGCGGCGCCGCCGAGCTGTGCAAATCATCGCCCGGCGATCCGGCGGAACGCCTGGCGCAGGATCTTGCGGTAGCCCGGCGCGATGTGGAGACAAAGACGGCGCTGGCGGCAAAAGCAAAGGACGACGCCAGCCGGGCGAAGCAGGCGGCGGACAATAGCGCAGCGGAGTTGCGCAGATCCCTGCAACAGGAACAGGAGCGTGCGGGCCGCCTGGAGCGGGATCTAGCGGCAGCGCGGCATGATGTCGAGACTCAGACGGCGTTGGCCGCGAAGGCAACCGACGACGCGAGCCAGACAAAGCAGGCTGCAAACGGTGGCGCAGCGGAGTTGCGCAAATCCCTCCAGCAGCAACAGGAGCGTGCCGGCCGCCTGGAGCGGGATCTGGCGGCAGCGCGGCGTGATGTCGAGACGCAGACGGCGTTGGCGGCGAAGGCGACAGACGAGGCTAGCCAGGCAAAGCAGGCGGCAGACAGTGGCGCAGCGGAGTTGCGCAAATCCCTTCAGCAGCAACAGGAGCGTGCCGGCCGCCTGGAGCGGGATCTGGCGGCAGCGCGGCATGATGTCGAGACGCAGACGGCGTTGGCGGGGAAGGCGACAGACGAGGCCAGCCAGGCAAAGCAGGCGGCAGACAGTAGTGCAGCGGAGTTGCGCAAATCCCTTCAACAGGAACAGGAGCGTGCCGGTCGCCTGGAGCAGGACCTTGCGGCGGCGCGACGCGATATCCAGACGCAGACGACACTGGCGGCCAAGGCTAGCGACGAGGCGAGCCAGCAGAAGCAGGCCGCGGAGAAGGGCTTTGCGGAGCTCGAGCGCTCGCTGCAGCAGGAGCGTGAGAAGGCCGACGTGTTGGCGAAAGAGCTCACGATGGCGCACACCGCGATCTACGCATACGAGGCTCAGGCGCGTAAGGCCAGCGACCAGGCGGCGGACTCCCAGCAGGCCGTCGAGAACGGCGCGAACGGCTTACGAAAATCTCTGCAGCAGGAGCAAGAGCGTGGGGCGCGGCTGCAACAGGATCTCGCGGTGGCGCGGCACGATGTCGAAACGCAAACCGCGCTGGTGGCCAAGGCGAACGAGGATGCCACCCGCTCGAAACAGGCCGCGGAGGATGGCTCGGCGGCATTGAAACGCTCGCTACAAAAGGAGCACGACAGAGCCGAGGCGCTCGCCACGAGCCTCTCGATGGTGCACACCGCGATCTACGCATACGAGGCTCAGGCGCGTAAGGCCAGCGACCAGGCGGCGGACTCACAGCAGGCTGTCGAGAACGGCGCGAACGGCTTACGAAAATCTCTGCAGCAGGAGCAAGAGCGCGGGGCGCGGCTGCAACAGGATCTCGCGGTGGCGCGGCGCGATGTCGAAACGCAAACCGCGCTGGTGGCCAAGGCGAACGAGGATGCCACCCGGTCGAAACAGGCCGCGGAGGATGGCTCGGCGGCATTGAAACGCTCGCTGCAAAAGGAGCGCGACAGGGCCGAGGCGCTCGCCACGAGCCTCTCGATGGTGCACACCGCAATCTATACATACGAGATTCAAGCGCGTATCACCAGCGACCAGGCGGCAAGCAGTAAGCAGGCCGAGCAAAGCGGCGCCGCAGAGCTGCGGAAATCCCTTGTGCTTGCGTGGGAGCGTACAGCACGGCTGGAGCAGGAGCTTGTCGCGGCCCAACGCGATGTCGAGACGCAGACTGCGCTGGCGGCCAAGGCGAGCGCCGAAGCCGCCCGGCAGAAGCAGGCCGCCGACGACAGCTCCGCAGAGTCCCTCAGATCGCTGCAGCAGGAACGCGACAAGTCCGCGCGGCTGGAGCGAGAGCTTGCGTCCGCGCGGAAGACAAGAGATGTGTCTGCAACATCCGGGGTCGTAACCGCCAGTCGGGTCACGCAGGACAAGCCGCCCGGGACTGATGCAATCAAGCCAATTGCAGCGACCCAGACCTCCGTCGTATCAGCTCGAAGCAACACCAAGCCTGATCCGGAGAATGCTGCCGAGGTCGCGAGGCTGGTGGCGCGCGCAAGTGTGCTGCTTGGTCAGGGCGATATCGGTTCGGCGCGGATCGTGCTCGCGCGTGCCGCTGAGACCGGCAATGCGCAGGCAAGCTTTGCGCTTGCGGAGACCTATGATCCGCTCGTTCTTCGCAAATGGGGTGCGTATGGGACGCTCGGCGATGCGGCGAAGGCCCGCGATCTCTACACGAGAGCGCAGGCCGGCGGCATCAAGGAGGCGAGAGAGCGGTTCGATGCGCTGCGTCGGTGATGCTCCAGGTTAAAGGAGCGGCAGCGCGGACAGAATGGGATATTCGCAGGGAGGAGCTGGTCAATGAACATATCTCCCCGGTTACGGTCGCTGTTTGGGCTCGCGGCATCGGTTCCGCTGCTGCTGGCGATGCAGCCAGGCTGGCTTGATGCGCGGACCAAAGATGCGGTGGCGCACAGAGTTCATGTGGTGCCGCATCACCCGCCGCTGCCTGCGTCGCACGATGCGATCAAAGATACGATGAACGCCTGGACGGTCGGTCTTGCCGGAGGCCTCATCGAGGGCGCGCCCATCCGATTTGCCGCAGAGATTTCCCGCGTGGTCGACGATGGAGACAATCTGCATGTCCTGCCGATCGTGACGCGGGGGCCCACCGAGAACGTCAATTCATTGCTCTATCTGCGCGGCATCGACGCAGCGATCATCAATTCCGATGCGCTCGACGAATACAAGAGCCAGGTGCCGGATATCCAGCATCGGCTTGCTTACGTGCTCAACCTGTTTCCATCCGAACTGCATATCTTCGTCCGGCCGGAGATCCAGAGCCTGAAGGACCTCGTCGGCAAGAAGGTGAATTTCAACACCCAGGGCACCGCCGCGGCCTATTCGGGACCGTTGATCTTCAGCCGTCTCGGTCTCGATGTGCAGCAGACATTCGTCCCGCATCAGGTCGCGTTGGAACAGATGCGCAAGGGCGAGATGGCGGCGGTGGTGTTCATCACATCGAAGCCGGTCGATGCGTTCGTACGCGGGCGCTGGGATCCGGGCTTCAAATTCCTGCCCGTCTCCTACGACAGCAGGCTCGAGGACTATTATCTTCCCGCCTCTCTCGAGGCGACCGATTATCCCGGCCTGATCAAGCCGGGCGAGCAAGTGGCGACGATCTCCGTGCCGACGGCGCTCGTTGCCTACAATTGGCCGCCGGGCTCAAACCGCTACGAACGCGTTGCGCGCTTTGTTGACCATCTGTTCTCGCGGATCGACAGGTTGCAGGCGCCGGGCTTCGATCCGAAATGGAAATCGATCAATCTTGCCGCGACGGTTCCGGGGCTTGCGCGCTTTCCCGCCGCGCAGGCATGGCTCGATGCGCACGCGCGCCCGACACAGGCATCGCAATGAAAAGCGCTGCCCTCTTCGCCTCGGCCGCTCTCGCAGTGATGGGCAGGATTGCGCTGGCGCAGGCGGAAGACGATCCGATGGCGCAGCTTCGCGCCTGCTCGGAAATGCCACAGGCGGACCGGCTGGAATGCCTGGACAGGGTGGCGCGGGCCGTCACGGGAGCGATTCCTACGGCGGCCAAGGAGGACCGTTGGGTCATCAGCCAGACCAGGTCACCGGTCGATTACTCGCCGATGGCCACTGCGACAATATCGTCGCGCGAGGATTCAGGCGGCAGTGCGATGCAGCTCTCGATTCGCTGCCGCGGCGGACGCACCGAAATCGCGGTTGCCGGACCTGGCGTCTCGGGCCGCGGCGATGATTACGCCATTACTTATCAGGTCAATCGTGGCCAGGCCGTGCAAATCGCGGCGGCCGCCCCGGCGTTCGGTGCCGGCGTCGCGTTCAGGGCCGATGCGGGTGCCTTGATACAATCGCTTCCGGGCGAGGGTGAGTTCGCCGTGCACCTCTCTCCTCGCGTGGGAGCATCTCAGGACGCGGTTTTTTCTCTGGCCGGACTGGAGACGGTGCGGGCGAAGATCGCCGCCTCCTGCAAATGGCCGCACGCTATCGCAAAGCCCAACGATTGATACTGAATCGGAAGACTTTTCTCGAAGGGAAACGAACGATGAGTAAGTTTGAGCATTTTACGAAAGTGGCAATTATGAGTGCGGTTGCGCTCCTGGTCGGCGCATCTTTATCCTTGGCGCAGCAAGCCGGACCGGTCTCGCATCCATACTGGCAACCGACGACACCAACCGCATCGCCGGCACCGACGCATCGCGCCGTTGCGCACCAGCCTCGTACCAGGACCCATCCTGATCACTCCTCCGCCACCGCGCAGATGCGGAACCAATCGGCCTTGGCGCTCATGGCTCCGCCCGCTGTGAAGGGCAAAGAACACCATCTGATCCTGCAGGTAAATACCAACGATCCCTCGGCAATGAATCTCACCCTCAACAACGCGATGAACGTCACGCAATATTACAAGGACGCGGGGGACAAAGTGAAAGTCGAGGTCATCGCGTTCGGCCCCGGCCTGCACATGCTGCGCGAGGACACCTCGCCGGTGAAGGCCCGGATCGAGACGATGGCGCTGAGCGCGCCGGAGGTTTCGTTCAAGGCCTGCGGCAACACCCAGGCGAACATGCACAAGGCCGAGAACAAGGACATTCCGATCATACCGCAGGCAGAGGTCGTCAAGTCCGGCGTCGTGCGGGTGATGGAGCTGCAAGAGCAGGGCTGGTCCTACGTCAAACCATAACGCGTTTGACTTCCACCACGGTGAGCCGGCTCGTCCTATAACGCAGCGGAAAGCAGGAGCGGTCGTGCGCAAGCCGCATTGACGCGCGCCCGCGCCTGCGCCAAGCTTTCCCGAAATCAAAACAAGAATTCGGGAGGCCCTCATGCTGCGTGCCGAGGACAACAAATTCCTGACCGAATCGGGTGCGGGGACGCCGATGGGCGAACTGTTGCGCCGCTTCTGGCTGCCGGTGCTGTTATCCGAAGAACTGCCCGAGCCTGACGGTGAGCCGAAGAAGATCGTGGTGCTGGGCGAGGAGCTGCTCGCCTTTCGCGATTCGCGGGGGCGCGTCGGCGTCATCGACCAATATTGCCCGCATCGCGGCGCCAATCTTTGGCTCGGGCGCAACGAGGAATGCGGCATCCGCTGCGTCTATCACGGCTGGAAATTCGACACCGACGGTCGATGCGTCGACATGCCGACCTCTTATCCAGACCTCAACGCCAAGGACAAGATCCGCATCAAGTCCTATCCGGCGCGGGAATGGGGCGACATGATCTGGGCCTATATGGGGCCTGCTGAAACGTTGCCCGAGCTGCCGGCGCTGGAGATGGCGCTGCTGCCGCCCTCGCACCGCTACGTCTCCAAGAAGTGGCAGGACTGCAACTGGGTGCAGGCGCTGGAAGGTTCGATCGACACCGCGCATTTCACCTTTGCGCATCTTGCCTTTGACAAGGAAGAGAACGAGATCCTCGACATCAAGAAGCACTTCGTGAATCCGCTGGCGCGGATGTCGACCGATCATATGCGCTGGATCGCGGAGGACCCGCGCCCGGTGATCAAGGTCCATCCGCATGAGGCGGGGCTGACCATCGGCGGCGGCCGGCTCACGGACAACGACAATATCTATTGGCGGATCGCGCAGTTCCTGATGCCGGTGCATTCCTATGCGCCGAGCGCCATGCCCGGCGAGAACATCTTCGGGCAGTCGTTCGTGCCAGTGAGCGACACCAATTGCTGGATCTACACCTATGCCTGGAATCCTGAGCGGCCGCTCACCGACGCCGAGCGCGAGGCTTATGGCCGCGGCAATGGCGTGATCGCCGAAGTCGACGAGAACTATATTCCGCTGCGCAACAAGTCCAACAACTACCTGATCGACCGCAAGCTGCAGAAGACCACGAGCTACACCGGCATCAAGGGCGTCTCCGAGCAGGACGCCGCCGTGCAGGACAGCCAGGGCCCGATCGCCGACCGCACCCGCGAGCATCTCGGCCCGACCGATCTCGGCATCATGCATTTCCGGAAAACCGTGATGGATCTCGCCCGCGCCCTGCAGCAGGGCGAGGCCCCGCCACATGTTGGCCATCAGAATCGCTATACTGTGCGCTCTGGCGCCTGTGTGACCCACAAAGCCAAGGATTTGCCGGCGGTGATGGTCGAGCGTTTTGGGGATGTGTCGGGCTTTGTCGGGCGGCCGCGCATTGCCGCAGCGGAGTAGGAGATAGTTTCCGGGGGGACATAGCGGATGTTTTCTAGGGGGACGTTCTATGCGGCGCCGGGCTTCCGGTCTCGCGCCGCCATCCTGTCGATCGCCGCCGTGCTGCTGTTGCCGATCGTAAGGGGAGATGCCGCCTGGTCGAGGGCGATCGCCCGGCATTCACCGAAGCACCACACCCCGAAGCTAGCCGCCCTCACGCCAGAGCCCTTCATACGAGGGCTCGCTGCCTCGAAGCTATCGCGGTCGAAGCCTTCCGCGGCAGCGTGCGATCCTGCGAAATTCCGGATCGTGCTGGATGTGGGACATACCGCGGAGTCCGAGGGCGCGATCTCTGCCCGCAACGTTGCGGAGTTCGTTTTCAACCTGCGCCTCGCGCAGCGGATCGTGGAGAAATTGAAAGCTGAAGGCTTCCCCAAAGCCAGACTGCTGGTGACCGAGGGCAAAGCAAGGCCGAGCCTGTTCAAGCGTGTTGCTGCTGCGAACGCTTTGGACGCGAACCTCTTGCTGTCGATCCATCATGACTCCGTGCCCGATTCCATGCTCGAAGAGTGGGAGTTCAACGGCAAGAAGAGCCATTTCAGCGACCGCTTCAGCGGTTATTCCGTGTTCGTCTCCCGCGACAATCCGGATTTCCAGACCAGCTTCCGGTTTGCCGAACTGGTGGCTAAAGAGATGAAGGCGGACGGCCTGCAATATGCCAAGCAATATACTTTGCCCATCATGGGCAAGAACCAGCACGAGCTCCTGGACAAGGAAACGGGCGTGTATCGCTACGACCAACTCGTCGTGCTGAGAATGACCCGGATGCCTGCCGTTCTGCTGGAGGCGGGCTCGATCAGCAATCGCGACGAGGAAGTCGAAATGCAGTCGCCAGAGCGCCAGGAGATGATCTCGACCGGTGTGACGGAGGCCGTTAAGGAGTTCTGCGATCCCAGATGGGCCATCCTCGGTCCGCCTTGATCCCCGTCACAACGGCCCGCGATATTCGCGGTTCGCCAGGCTCGCCTCTTCCAGGTCGAGATCGCGCTCGATCCGCCGCCGCGTCTCGTCGGTGATGCGGCCGTCGCGCAGCAGGCAATGGATGAACTGGCGTTCCGCTGTGATCAGTTCCCGCGTCAGCCCCGTGCCCGCGGCGGAGACGTCGTGCCGTTCAGGGTCGAGCGAAGCGGGCAGCTGGCTGACGCGGATCTCGTGCCGCGCCCGCAACAGTTTCTCCACGTCGTCGGAAATTTCGCACTTCTCGATGAGCCCATCGAGCGATTTGAGCGCCGCATCCAGCGCCTCGCGCCGTGCTGCGATCTCCGCTTCATGCGCGGCGACGTTCTCGCTGCGGCCAGCTTCAGCGACCCCCAGCCAGCGCACCACCACCGACAGCGACAGACCCATGCCGACCAGCGTGATCAGGATGACGCCGAAGGCGACGAACAGGATCATGTCGCGGTTGGGGAAGGGCTCGCCACTGGCAAGGGTCAAGGGCAGGGCGAGTGCGGCCGCGAGCGATACCGCGCCGCGAACGCCGGCAAACGACATGATGAACACCCATTGCCAGGGCGGCGACGGGTCGCGCTTTCGCAGGGACTTGCTCAGCCAGCGCGGCAAATAGGTCGCGGGATAAAGCCAGACAAAGCGCGCGACGACGACGATCGCGGTGACCAGCGCGGTCGCGATCAATATGTCGCCGAGCGGAAAGGCCTTCGATTTCTCGTACAGCGAGCGCATCTGGAAGCCGGTGAGCAGCAACAACAGCCCCTCGATCAGATAGATCACGAGGTCCCAGAAGAAGATGCCCTGCAGGCGGGTCGCAAAGGAGATCAGAAGCGGCCCGTTCCAGCTGGTATAGAGCCCGCAGGCAACGGTCGCGATCACGCCGGAGCCGCCGAAATGTTCCGGGATCCAATAGGCAATGTAGGGCGTCAGCAGCGACAAGGTGATCTCGATCTGCGGATCGCGCGCGAAACGGCGGGCACGCAGCGTTAGCCAGCCGATCGCCACGCCAAAGGCGATCTCGCCGGCCACGATGCCAAGGAATTCGCCAGTCGCTTTGGAGAGCGAAAAGCCGCCGCTCGCGATCGCCACCACCGCGAAGCGGTAGAGGATCAGGGCGGTCGCATCATTGGCGAGCCCCTCGCCTTCGAGCACGACCAGGATGCGGCGGGGGATGTTGAGCTTGCGGGCGACCGCGATCGGCGCCACCGCATCGGTCGGCGCCACAATGGCGCCGAGCAGAAAGCCGACCTGCCAGGACAGTCCGATCAGATAATGCACTGCGACCGCGACAGCAGCGGCCGTGAAAATCACGCAGCCGACCGCCAGCAGCATGATCGGGCGCAGGTTATATTTGAACTCGCGCCAGCTCATGGCGACGCTGGCCGAATAGATCAGCGGCGGCAGCACCACGAGCAGCACGAGCTCCGGCGACAGCTCCAGGCCCGGCATGCCCGGCACGAAGGCGAGGCCAATTCCGGTGACGAGCAGCAGGATCGCCGGCGCAACATCGGTCCGCCGCGCCAAGAGCGAAGCGCCCGCAAGCACTGCGATCAGGATCAGGACAATTTGAAACGACGCTTCCATGATCAGATCATTCGCCCGGAAGCAGGAGCAAGGTCAATGAGGCTGGCGAGGCTACCTCCGCACCCCCGTCATCGTCCGCCAGCGGGTCTCGCCTTCGGCGAGCCCGATGACAGCTCCGGCAGCCGATCCAGTATTCCAGCGGCGGCCGTGAGAAACGGAGAGGGCTCGGCGTACTGGATTCCCCGCCTTCGCGGGGAATGACAGCCGGGTAGGTGAGGCTCACTCCTTCAAATCGTAACGATACGACTTCGAGACGATCTGCCAGCCGTCCGCGAGCTTCATCGCCACCAGATAGTCGGTGAAATAGCGCGGCGGCAATTGGCAGCGCACCTTGACGAAGGCGGTGTTCGCATCCGACCGGTCGATCGTGACGATGAAATCCTCCCGCGGCTTGCCCTCGGCCTTGGCGGACGGGCGTTTGCGCACCCAGCCGAGCCAATCCGGCACGGTCAGGACCTTCAATTCGCCCTTCTCGACCCAGCGCAGGTCGGCGGAGGGATGGAAGATGGCGCCGAGCTTGTCGGCATCGCCCTCATGGAGGCCGTCGAAATAGCCCTGCACCACGGCCTCGACGCTGGAACGGTCATAGCTCATCGGTCTCTCCCTTTTTTGAGGTCTTTGGTTCCAGATCTTGAACCGAAATCGGTGATCGGCAAAGTGCGAACCCAGGCGCGGCTGGCGCGACAAAATCTCATGGGTGATTCCATGAAAATCTGGCGCTGGCGACCCGCTTGGTGATCTGGCTCACAGGGCCTCTTCGCCAACGTCTGGTAGCCAGAATGCGATCGTGAAGGCATTGCGTGATTAGACACGGGAGGCCCGAAAGCATCATGACGAATTGGCTGGGTTCTCTCGGTTTTCGCAAAATGCTGCTGGCGGCAGTGCTGATGCTGGTATGCCAGCCGGCTTTCGCCGACAAGCGCGTGGCGCTGATCCTCGGCAACTCCGCCTATCAAAACGCCCCGCCGCTGGCCAACCCGGTCAATGACAGTGCGCTGATCGCGGCGCGGCTGAAGGAGGCCGGCTTCGACGTGGTCGATTCCCGGCGCGATCTCGCGGCGCTCCAGACACGGC
>Ga0307474_10002865_pt1 | contig 12443 bp, 6 predicted proteins | sample atmos_gasesECM1C_2_FD_203312 | JGI IMG/M metagenome (GOLD analysis project Ga0307474, IMG submission 203312) | Hardwood forest soil microbial communities from Morgan-Monroe State Forest, Indiana, United States - atmos_gasesECM1C_05 | ecosystem: Environmental > Terrestrial > Soil > Temperate... | reverse complement strand
TGGTGTTGTTCGTATTTTCTGTCGCCTTGCCGGCAACAGCGCAGACCTATCGCGGCGCAATCAACGGTACCGTGACCGATCCTTCGGGAGCGGTTGTGCCGGGCGCCTCGGTTAAAGCAACGAACAAAGCAACCGGCATCGATCACGCCACCGTGTCGACCAGCGACGGCCAATTCGCATTTCAGGATTTGCCAGTTGGCACGTACTCAGTGACGGTCTCGGCCGCGGGATTTCCCGTAACAACCATCGACGGCGTTCTGGTGGAGCAAGGCGCGATGTACACGCTGCCGGTGGCACTGAAGATTTCACAGGCGGCAACTTCGGTCGAAGTCTCCGCCGCGGCGTTGTCGCTCGATACAACGTCAGAGACACAAACGACGCTGGTCGGAGGCGCCGATCTGCAGTCCATGCCGCTCAACGGACGCGACTTTACGCAGCTCATTAGCGTGGCGCCCGGATTCGCTGGCTACTCCGCCGGCGGATTCGGCTCGCTCAACGGCACGCGCGCTAACCAGATCAACTGGCAAATCGACGGCGTCGACAACAACGACCTCTGGCATAACATTCCGGCCGTCAATCAGGGCGGCGTTTCCGATATCGCCGGCATCGTGCTTCCGATCGACTCGATCGATCAATTCTCCGTGCAGACACAAGCTGCGCCGGAATCCGGACGCAATCCCGGCGGCACCGTCGATCTCGCGCTGAAATCCGGGGGAAATGACTTCCATGGCTCAGCGTATTTCTACATTCGCAATGAAGCCTTCGCGGCGGCTTCGCCGTTCGTCGATTCGAAAAAAGAAAATCGCAACCAGCAGTATGGATTTTCCGTCGGCGGACCGGTCCTGAAGGATCGGCTCTTCTTTTTTCTTTCGTTCGAAAAGCAGCGCTTCACGATCGGCTTGCCGGGTCTCGGGACCGAGCCTTCCGCTGACTATCAAGCCGAAGCGATCGCAGAGATGGCGAAGTTTGGTGTCACGCCAAACCCAGTGATGACGAATCTTCTTGGCTTACTCTGGCCGTCGTACGCGTTGACGGGCCCAGCCGCACCTGACAACTACTCGAGCCCCGACCCCGAATACGGCTACAGCTACAACGGCCTGGGCAAGATCGATTACAAGATCAACGACAAGAACACCGTTTCATTCCACTACTTCGCCGGCCAAGGCAACCAGGTCGCGCCGGTGGGCGGCACGGCGCTGTCCGAAGCCGCTTCCGAGCTGAAGTATTACTACGAGGTCGCGCCGATTCACGTATCCAACTACGCGGCTTCGTGGAACTCGACATGGACGCCAAAACTCTCCAACCAATTGCTCGCCGGCGTAAACTACTTCCACCAGACGTTCAGCGACTTCAACACGAACTTCAATCTCACCGGTGCGGGCCTGAATCTCTATGACGGATTCAATCTCGCCGGCGCTCCGAACATCCAGATCACCGGCTACGACGAAATCGGCCTGACGCCTCCGGAAGGCCGCGAAGACATCACCGGCCACCTGACGGACGTCGTCTCGTACACCACTGGTAAGCATCAGTTTCGCTTCGGTGGCGAATATCGCCGCGCGCAACTCGACGAGTTCTATCACCGGCACGCCCTCGGCAACATCTTGTTCGACGGTTCGCAAGGCCCATGGGCCGCGGACACCACTGCATCCAGCAACGTGCTTGCGCTCGCCGACTTCCTCGCCGGCGACGTAAGCCGCTCGAGCATCGCCATCGGCGACCCGACCCGCCTCGTGTACGTGAAGACCTTCGCGCTCTTCGCGCAAGACGCATGGCAGGTCAGCCAAAAGCTCAGCATCAACTACGGTCTGCGTTGGGACTACGAAGGCCCGATCGGCAACGACAAGCACGACCTCTCAGTGTTCGACCCCGGCAAGGGCGGACTCGTCTTCCAGGGCGCGGGCATCGACAGCGTGTACCCGAAAGACTTCCACAATTTCTCGCCGCGCGTTGGCTTCGCATATAAGGTCGGCCAGAAGGGCGACTTCGTGGTGCGCGGAAGCTTCGGCACCTATTTCGACACGCCGAACCTCAACCCGTTCCTCGACAATCGGCCGAACAACGGCGCGCCGAACGGACTCGAAGGAAATCCAGCGGGTCCTTCGCCGGTGCAAACCATCCCGAACAACGGGTTCACCATCGCTTCCGGTGTGCCGCTATTTATCCCGTCGGCGACTCCCTGCCCCACTGGCAACGGCTGCGGTCAGGTCTTCAACATCTTCTCGGTCAGCCAGGATTTCCGCACGCCGTACAATTACAATTGGACACTGCAGCTTGAAAAATCGCTCGGCCGCTCCTTGCTCTTGCAGGTCGGCTATGTCGGAAGCGCTGCTCATCGCTTGATGACGACAGCCGACATCAACCAGCCGCCCGCAGGCATCTACGCGGACGACGCCGCGACACAAGCCGCGCGACCATTCTTCGCCGCATTCCCCGATTTCGGCATCATCAACCAGATTGAAACCAACGGGAACTCCAACTACAACTCGCTCCAGACCGTGCTCAAAGTTCGCGACTGGCATCGCTTCACCAGCCAGTTCACTTACACCTATGCGCACGGCCTCGACGACATGACTGCCTACCGCGGCACGCTTCCTCAGGACAGCTTCTTCCTGAAGGGCGACTACGGCAGCATGGATTTCGACACACGCCACTCCTTCACTGGCACGTTGAACTATGACTTGCCGAACGCAAACCACCTGAGGCTACTGCTCAATGGATGGGAGCTCAGCAGCTTGATTTCTCTCCATACGGGACAGCCGTTCACGGTGTTCTCGTCGAATGACACGAGCGGCACGGAAGAAGGCGAGCAGCGCGCCAACCTGATCGGCGATCCATATGCCGGTGTCTCTCACGCGTTCAGCAAGAGCGGCGTGCAGTGGATCAACCCAGCCGCCTTTGCCGACCCAGCGCCGGGCACATTCGGCAACAGCGGACGCAACGCGTTCTACGGACCGGGTTACGCTTCGGTCGACTTCAGCGTCGTGAAGAACACGAAGATCACCGAGCGGATCGGAACCCAGTTCCGCATCGAGATGTTCAACCTCTTCAACCGCATTAACCTCGCTCCGCCAAGCGGCACCAACGGCAGCGGCCTCGGCATCAGCGCCGACACCATCGGCGACTACAACGGCGCTCCCGGGATCGGACCTGGCGAAGCCTTCAACATGCAACTCGCGTTGAAGATCATTTTTTAACCCCCAGCCTTTCGCGAATGCGCGATGCGGCTAGACCCCGCGTCGCGCGTTCCGGAAGCCGCAGTCGCGTCACGATTGGTATCAACCTTCGCCGGATACGCGGTCTGTGTAGGGTCGCAACAAGCAGCGCCCGTCTCGGCAAGATCAAGACAACTCGACTCTTTTCTTAGTGTTACGATTCCGCGCCCGGAGCCTTGCATGACCACTCGCCGCGCATTCCTCTCCAAAGTCGGCCAAGCCGGTGGATTCGGCGCCGCTTACGTCATGATGCAGTCCCTCGGCCTGCTCGCGATCCCCGGCGCGAAAGCCAGCCGCCTCTCGCTGCCTGAAAATTCCGGCGCCGGCAGAAGCGTCGTCATCCTCGGAGGTGGAATTGCGGGCCTCGTCGCAGCCTACGAATTGAAAAAAGCCGGCTACTCCGCCACCATTCTTGAAGCGCGCGATCGCGTTGGCGGCCGCAACTGGACCATTCGCAACGGCACGCGCATCGAAATGACCGATGGCATGACCGAGACTTGCCAATTCGGCGACGGCCACTATTTCAACGCAGGCCCGGCCCGCTTGCCGTCCGCGCACCACACGATCCTCGGGTATTGTCGCCAGTTCGGCGTACCACTCGAAGTCGAGGTCAACAGCTCGCGAAGTTCGCTCCTCCAGTGCGACTCCCTGAACGGTGCGAAGGCCATCGAGCAGCGCCAGGTGATGAACGACACGCGCGGCCACGTCGCGGAGCTCCTCGCCAAGGCCATCAACAAGCAAGCGCTCGACGACGATCTCTCCAAAGAAGACAAAGAGCGGATGCTGGAATTTCTTCGCAAGTACGGCGATCTCTCGCCCGACCATTTCTACCAAGGTTCCCCCCGATCCGGATACAAATCAGAACCCGGTGCCGCCGATCAGCTCGGCGTGCCTCGCGATCCGCTAGACATGCACGCACTGCTCGATGCGAGCCTTTGGGAAGGTATGCTGTTCGAAGAAATGTACGACATGCAAGCGACGATGTTTCAGCCGGTCGGTGGCATGGATCAGATCGCGAAAGCGTTTGAGGCGCGCGTCGGCGAAACGATTCGCTACGAAACGTGTGTCGAGCAGATTCGCAAATCGTCAAAGGGCGTACGCATCGGCTACCGCGATCGCAAGACCGGAGCTACCGGCTCCCTCGAGGCCGATTGTTGTATCTGTGCCGTGCCGCTTTCCATCCTCAAGACCATCGACGCCGATTTCTCTCCCGATTTCAAAAACGCCATCGACGGCGCGAAGTACGATTCGGCCTACAAAATTGCCTGGGAATCGCGCCGCTTCTGGGAGCAGGACTACTCGATTTACGGCGGCATCTCTTTCCCAAAGCAAACTGTCAGCGTCGTCTGGTATCCCAGCGCGAAGCTTTTCTCAGAGCGCGGCGTGATCGTCGCAGGCTACGGCGTCGAGAACGACACCCCGATCGGGAAACTCGATTATGACGGAAAGCTCGCCGCCTCTCGCGCCGCGATCGAGCATCTTCATCCTGGTTGCTCCAAGGAACTCACCAAGCCGGTTTACGTTTCGTGGGGCCACATTCCCTACAACCTCGGCTCGTGGATCAAGCACTTTGGGCAAAAAGACGACGGGCTGCCAGGCTACGCTCGCCTCACCGAACCCGACGGCCCCATTTATATGGCCGGCGATCACGTAACGCATCTGGTCGGCTGGCAAGAGGGCGCCGCCCTCTCGGCCCACCGCGCTATCACCAAAATTCACCGATCATTCACTGCATGATGAAGCGTCACCTCGGCCCTGATCGTTCTCCCCTTGGATGAACACGTATCAAAGAACGAGGGGAACAGGTCTTTGGATGCCGCACTTCCGGTTCTTTGGAGAGCGCAGGTTTTAAGTTGAAACCGGCAACGCGTCTTGCCGCCGCTGCAAAAATCGCCGCACAGATGGATCGTGCTCCAACCCAATCGCCGCTTGATAAGCCGCGCGCGCAGCATCGAGCATCTTCAACTTCGTGAGCAATTCCGCGCGAACCGCCCAATACGGCTGATACTCCGCGAGCCGCGAATCCGCCGCGATCTTGTCGAGTTCACCGAGTGCAGTTTGCGGCCCGTCCGTCTCGGCGACGGCAAGCACTCGATTGACCGCAATGACCGGCGATCTGGTCAGCGCAAAAAGCACGTCGTAGAGTTTAACGATCTCGGCCCAATTCGAGATTCCAGTCCGAATTCGATGAACGTGCGCCGATTGCAGAGCCGCCTCCAACTGGTATCGCCCGGGCATATCGTGCCGGCTGGCGCGCAGGAGCAATTCCTCCGCTTCCGCGATCGACTCGGAATCCCAGGCCGAGGTATCCTGCTCGGCGAGTGGCACGTACTCGCCATCCGCGTTGCGCCGCGCTTTTCGGCGAGCTTCGGCGTGTAGCATCAACGCAAGCAGCCCGAGCGTTTCCGGTTCGCCGGGCAACAGCTCAACGACAACACGTCCGAGAAAAATCGCCTCAGCGCTGAGATCGCGCCGTACCGCGTCGGTTCCAGACGGATCGCTCCATGCTTCCGCGAACGCGGCGTAAATGGCATCGAGCACAGTGTCGAGCCGCGCCGGCAATTCATCTTTCTCCGGAATGCGAAACGGAATTCCCGCTTGCCGAATCTTTTCTTTTGCGCGCACGAGTCGTTGCCCCATCGCCGCCGGAGAAATCAGAAACGCCGAGGCAATTCGTTTCGCATCGAGCCCGAGTACCACTTGCAAAATCAGCGGCGAACGAACACTCGCTTCGATGGCTGGATGAGCACACGCAAACATAAGGCCGAGTCGTCGATCGGGAATCCCGGACGTTTCCCCCGCCGCCGCTTCCAAGCTATCCGCGATGCGTTTTAGCTCCGGCTCAGCCGCGTCGCGCGTTTCGCGCCGGCGAACGTTATCGATCGTCTTTCTGCGCGCCACAGTCAGCAGCCAGGCTTCCGGATTTTCGGGACAACCATTGCGACTCCAATCTTCGAGTGCCGTCGCGAACGCATCTGCAAGCGCATCCTCGGCGGTCGCCAGGTCCCGAGTGCGCGCTGCGAGAAACGCGACAAGTTTTCCGTAGCTGCGGCGCGCCACCATCTCCGCGGTCTGTTGCACGTCTGTGCCGCCGGGCCTCGGCCGCGCTGCTGCTTCGTCGGACTGTTTCTCCGGATTCATTCGGTTCTATCGATACATTGCAGACATCGCACTACGACGATTATGCAGGGTGATACCACAGCACCACCGTGCCGTTGCCGAAGGCGCGGCTCTTAGTCAGTTTCAAATTCGTCTTGTCGACACCCTCAAACATTGATTTCCCCTTGCCGACCACGACGGGCGTCAGCGCAATCTGATATTCGTCGATCAGCTTTGCCTGCGCGAGCTGTGAAATCAGGTTGCCACTGCCCAAAATGACGATGTCGTCGCCAGGCTCGCTCTTGATCTTGCTTGCTTCGGTCACGAGGTCGCCTTTGATCAATCTCGTATTGTTCCACTTTGCTTCGTTCATCGATCGCGAGAAGACCAGTTTCGGGTGCTTATTCATCGCCTCGGCGACTGCCGGCATATTCTTTACCGCCATCGGCGTCGGCCAGTAGCCCGCCATCATGTCGTACGTTTTGCGGCCAAATGCAAGCACCCCGCCACCTTTCGCGTTTTCATTGGTGAATTCCAGCCACTCCGGATCGAACTTGTGCGCCCAGCCCATGTCTCCGTCAAGTCCAGTGTAGTAGCCGTCGAGCGTCACGTTATTGAACACAATCATCTTGCGCATCTTTTCTCTCCTGGCATCGAGATTCGGAAGACTGCTGCATGTGTGCACACAACGCAAAGGCCTGAAACTTCACTCCGGCTTGATGAAATCGTTGATGTCGCGCGTAAGCCAGGTGCCTTCAAAAATCGGCCGCACTTCCACGACGCCGTGCAGCGCGGTTGGCGAACGGGCGGCCCAAGCCAGTGCCTGGTCGAGGTTCTCAACCTCGATCAAATGAAATCCGCCAAGCTGCTCCTTGGAATCGGTGTACGGGCCATCGAGCACGTTTGGCTTGTCGTTGGCGACGCGCATGGTCGTAGCCGTCGCACTCGGCTGCAATCCGACGCTGTTCTTCAACACGCCGGCGCGCGTCATCGCCTCCATGTAAGCCTTGTACGCGCAGAGCCAATGCTTCTGCTCGTCACGGGTCAACTGCGGCCACCCGGCTTCGCCCACGTAATCCAGCAAAACGTATTTCATCTGCTTTCCTCTCAACGAGTTCGCGTCGCTACCGAACGACGACTCAAGTTCGCTTTCATTACCATGACGTCCCACTGACCGCCATTCAGACATCGCCGCAAAAGAATTTTTGCGGAAGTCGATATTACGTTCTGCTTTCGGAACCTGGACAGGGGCAAATTTTTTTCAACCTGATCCCAATTCTGGAGCTGAGTAGTCCAAAACTATTACTGGCAACGTAATACGTACAGCAATTACCTGATTGCGGCATACCTCCACACTCGTGCTAAAAGGCCGCTCATCGAGGTGGGCCGGGTCTTCGCGAAGCATTTTCGCGAACAGAACGACGGCATGTCCTGCCGTTTTTCTCCGTCGGGTCTCTTCGTCTATTCATCTCTTCCAAGTCGAATCGCGGAGTCCGCGTGGTGGATGGGGGTCCCCATGAAAGCTCGGTTCAACCGAATCGCAGTGGTGGTGTGTCTTCTCCTCGTAACTGCAGGCTGGTCACTCGCGCAGTCTGATCTGGCAACCATTTCCGGATTCGTTCGCGATCCGTCAGGCGCTGCCGTCGCGGGAGCCAAGATCACGATTGCCGGCCCGAGCGGAACCCTGCGTACAGCCACGACAAACGAGTCTGGTTACTACGTATTTACCAACGTGCCGGCGGGCCTCTACACCATGAGCGCCGAGTCGGAAGGATTTCAGAAATTCGAGTCCAGATCCAACAAGATCGATCCGGCCGCGCACATGGCGATCGACGCAAGTCTTGTCGTCGGCGCAACAAACCAGACGGTTGAGGTATCCGCATCCGCGGTCACGTTGCAGACAGAGTCTGCGTCCGTGCAGCAGCTCGTGACGCGCCAACAGATCGACTCGCAAGAACTCAACGGCCGCAATCCAATCTCGATGGCGAACCTTGTGCCCGGAACGCATGGCGGAACACTGGCGAGCTTGAACTTCAACTTCTCGCAAGGACCGTCGAACATCAACGGAGCGCGCACTCCCGAGAGCCTGATCACTTTCGACGGCGCGCCAGCCGTTCGTACGCGCTCGAATGGCACGAGCATCGGCGCTGCGGACGTCGATTCCACGCAGGAGATCCAGATATTAACCGCCGACTACGCCCCGGAGTACGGGCGTTCTTCAGGAGGACAGATTCGCATCACGTCGAAGAGTGGCGGCCAGCAATTTCATGGCGCCGCATACGAATACGTGCGCAATACGATCTTTGACGCGAATCCCTGGCAGCGCAACGCCGTGCCGGCGACCACAAAAATCACCGCACCGATTCACTACAACCAGTTCGGATACAACATCAGCGGGCCTATTTACATCCCAGGCCATTTCAATACGAATAAGACGAAGGCCTTCTTCTATTGGGGCGAGGAATGGGTGCGATACATCTTCACCGATACGAACAGCTTAACGGTGCCGACAGCGCTGATGCGGACGGGAAATTTCAGCGAGTTGCTCGACCCCAACAACATTTTCTATCACAAAGTGGTGCAGCTGGTTGATCCCAAGACCGGAGTGCCATTCTCCGGAAATATCATCCCGGCGGCCGACCTCAGCCCGAACGGTCTCGGTATTTTGAAGGCATACCCGATGCCGAACCTGACGACGCCGATCAACGGCAACCAAAACTGGTTTTTCTCGGCGCAACATCCGCAAAATCAGCGTAAGGACACCGTCGCGATCGACCTGAATCTAACCGACACGCAGCATCTCCGCTTCCGGCGGATCTATTTCACTTTCTTTGAATTTCAGCCACTCGACGGTGGCACGAACGAGACGCCAAAATTCTTCGATCGCCCGAATCAGACGAATTCGCTCGACTACGTCTGGACGATCAGCCCGACCAAGGTAAACGAGGTACTCTTCACGTTCAGCCTGGACAACGTTCACATTCCGGTCGACCAGGCGGGCTTTCTCGATCGCACGACGGTGGGACTGAACTATCCGTACATTTTCCCGGATGGAAAGGAAATCCCAACGCGCATACCGACGGTCAACATGTCGGGTTTTTCGGGATTGAGCGGCGGGCCGTATCCTTCGCACTCCGCCGGGCCGATTTTCAATTTGTCAGACAGCTTTTCATGGGTGAAAGGCAACCATACGTTCAAGTTCGGAGGACTCTGGGAATACTCCGGGGAGAACGACAACGACGAAATCAACGTGCAAGCCTGCCCGACGTGCACGAACAATCAGAACGGCCAATTCCTCTTCAGCGATAACGGCGGAGATTTTGTGCGTCCGGGCTTCGTGGTCGCGTCGTCGGGAGCTGCGGCGGCCAACGCCGCGCTCGGCCTGTTCGATTCGTACTCGGAAATCGGGCAACGTGCCTACACGTTGTTTCGCGGCACGATGTGGGAAGGTTTCGCGCAGGATTCCTGGAAAGCGCGCCAGAATCTTACGCTCACATACGGCGCGCGTTACACAGTGATCGTTCCCTATCACGCCGTTTGGGCGAACATGGATGTGTTCGACCCTGCGCTCTACAATCCAGCAAACGCCGTCACAATCAATCCGACAACTGGCCTCATCGAGGGAACCCCCACGATCCCTCAGCTTTACAACGGCATGGTGATTCCTGGTAGCTCATTTCCATCATCAGCGAATGGTCGTGTTCCAGTCGCTGACTCGGGTCTGTATAACAGTTTGTTTCAGGGGCTTCCCAATCATTACTCCGACATTCAGTGGGGCGACATCCAGCCGCGCGTCGGCATCGCGTATCAGCTCACGAAGAAGACCGTTCTGCGGGCCGGTGCCGGCAGCTTCTACACTCGGCTCGGCGTCAGCGATTCCATCTTCCTCGGCGGCAATCCACCGTTTCAACCGAACGCGAGCGTTTCATTTGGGAATGTGGACAATCCCGGCGGCACCGGAACAGCTGCTGTTCCCTTGGTGGTTACGACGCAGAGCAAAGATTTCAAAAACCCCGAAGCGTGGACGTGGAATGCGACCGTTGAGCGCGAGATTTTCTGGAACTCGCAGTTGACCATCGGTTACGTTGGACGTCGTGGCCTCCACCTGCAACGCGAGGCGGACATCAACCAGCCGACGACAGCCGCAGTCGCCGACAATCCCGGCGTCAACATCAATGCACTGCGCCCCTTCAAGGGTTACGGTTCGATCCGCGAAACCGACAACGTCGCGAGCTCGAGGTATAACTCGCTGCAGGTATCGTGGAACCGCCGCTTTAGCACTGCGTTTCAGTTCGGCGTGTCCTACACGCTCTCCAAGAGCATGGATAATGGATCAAACCAGCGCGACGTTGTTCCCGATACGTACGACACCAGCATGCTGTGGGGGCCGTCGGAATTCGATTCGCGCCACTCTCTCACCATCAACTACGTGATTCAGTCGCCATTCTTCCGCGCGCAGCATGGATTCGCAGGCAAAGCTCTCGGCGGATGGCAGCTCAGCGGCATCACGCAATTTCAAACTGGCGTGCCATGCAGCGTCATCGCTCCCAACGTGGACTACGCCGGAGTGGGACAAGACGCGAACTGGGGATGCGGCGGCAACGGCCAATTCTGGGTGGTAAACGGCGATCCCAAGATCATCGGAACATTTGGACCGACCGGACAGTGGTTTGCGACGACGAATCCCGATGGGAGCCCGATCTTTACGGCGCCCACACCCGGAACGTTCAACACGCAGCGCGTTCGCAACCTCATCTATCAACCTGGCTTCGAGAATTGGAACATGGGGCTCTTCAAATCATTTCCCGTGAACGAGCATCTGCGATTCCAGTTCCGCGCGGAAGCGTACAACGTGTTTAACCATCCCAACCTGTGCGGGCCGAGCGGATGCAGCGGCACAACAAACATCGGTCTGAATCCGACGAATACCGCGACCTTTGGAAAAGTTCTCGCCAAGGGCAGCGGCAGCTCCGGCCAGGGCGAGCGCAACTTGCAACTCTCGCTGCGGATGGAGTTCTAGCTCTCGAAAAACGACGAGAACTTCGGCGACAAGGGCCACACACCTTCACGAGCCATATCAAACGCGGAAGGCACCGAGGTGGATTTCGCCGGTTCGCCGAAGTTCAAACATTCGTGATACTCAACACGTTGCCGTCGGGATCGTTGAACCAAGCGACGCGGACCGATCCACTTGGCGCTGTCCAGACGCCAAACTCATCTTGGTTGAAGCCTTTATAGACATTGAATACCGCGCCTGTTTCGCGCAATGCTTTCACGGTCGTCGCAACGTCCTCCACGCGGAAGCCGAGTATGGTGTGTTGATGTGGCACGAAATCGGCAACGGTTGAAACTCGCAATGTAGTTCCGCCAATGCTGAACGCGGCCGCAAATTCGTCTTCGTGCGCCAGCGTCAATCCCAAGGTTTCTCGATAGAAGGCAGTGGCGCGCGCCCGATCGCGCGTACAAACAACAATCACAGGCGTCGCCGCCTCGAGGATTCCCATGTTGCCTTCTTTTGTTTGAGATTTTTCTGGACACGCAGAAAACTACTGATGAGCCGAGGTTAATTCGTAACACAGATTTATTTACACAAAAGGAAAAAGGCCGCATCGAGTACTCCATGCGGCCTTTTGAAGTTTAATCCGGCGACGACCTACGTTCCCACACAGTTGCCCATGCAGTATCATCGGCCCTGCGAGGCTTAACTTCCGTGTTCGGGATGGGAACGGGTGTGACCCTCGCGGTTTGATCACCGGAAACTTGAAACTCGCGCGTTTTTGGGGATCCATTCAATCTTATCTAGGAGAATGGATTGACTCATCGCACGCGAGTGCGACAACAGAATTTGGCTGGCATTACAAGTTCGACGAAGTCGAACTTCACTGTGCAAACAAAGGCATGAAACTTGTTTGCTCTTTCTCAAAGACGGTTTGAGAAAGTTTTATGATTAAGCCGAACGGGCGATTAGTACTGGTCAGCTTCACGCATTGCTGCGCTTCTACCTCCAGCCTATCAAAGTCGTAGTCTTCGACTGCCCTTCATAGGTCTTAAACCTTGGGAGAACTTATCTCAGGGCGAGCTTCATGCTTAGATGCATTCAGCATTTATCTCTTCCAGACTTCGCTACCG
>Ga0307474_10002863_pt1 | contig 12446 bp, 8 predicted proteins | sample atmos_gasesECM1C_2_FD_203312 | JGI IMG/M metagenome (GOLD analysis project Ga0307474, IMG submission 203312) | Hardwood forest soil microbial communities from Morgan-Monroe State Forest, Indiana, United States - atmos_gasesECM1C_05 | ecosystem: Environmental > Terrestrial > Soil > Temperate... | reverse complement strand
TAACGGGCGCACCGTTCGCCGTGACGATATCGAGCGGCGTGTGTTGGCGGGCCTTACCGACAAGCTGGTATCTCCTGAGGCTGTGGCGGTCGCGGTGCGCGCCTATGCCGAGGAAACCAATCGCCACAACCATGAACGGCGAGCGCAGGCAGAAGCGAGCCGCCGCGCCCTTGAAAAGATTGAGAGGAGCATCAAAGGGATCATGGACGCCATTGAGGATGGTATGTACCAGCCGGCCATGAAGGCGAGAATGGGGGAACTGGCTCAGCAGAAAGCTGAGATCGAGACGCGACTCGCCGAAGCTCCGGCCGATCTGCCGGACGTACATCCGAATATCGCTGAACACTATCGCGCGAAGGTGATCCGTCTCGCCGAAACGCTGGAGGAGCCCGAATCCAACGGGGAAGCCCGCGAGGACATCCGCTCACTCATCGGCGAGGTGGTGATAACTCCTGGCGATAAGCGGGGCGAAAGCAACGCTATCCTGCGCGGCGAGTTGATGGCGATCCTCGATCTCGCCACCGGCCGTCGGAAGTCCGCTAGACCTGAAGTTATAACAAACGCGCTTGCACCTCCCCGCAACCAAGCTTTCGCAATCCGGAGCCCGCCGCATGGCGGGCTCTTTCATCCGCGGCAGATGCGGTGAAGTCGCAAAAGAACGATCATCGTTCCGCGCCGGCCTTCATTCAGCTGATGCCCGCTGCGTCTTGCGCCGATGCCGATGCGCCGCCTGTTTGGCGCGGTTGCCGCAGAGCGCCATGCTGCACCATCGTCGTGCATGGCCGCGCGTGTGGTCGGCGAACAGCAGCGTGCAGGCCGGGCCCTCGCAGGCCTTCACGTGTGAAAAATCCTCCGTGCAGACAAGCTGCGCCAGCGCCTCTCCGACGGGAAGGAGAAGCGTGTCCGGTGTGTGCCACCGCCGCGCGGATTGGAGCGCAAACGGCGCAAGCTCCGTCGGCCGAGGGGTGATGCGGCTGAACGTATCATCGCGCTCGAGCAGGCGGTTGAGCGGTTCGAGTTCGGCGAGCGCCTGTGATCTCAGCGGGCGGCCCTTATGTTGGTGCACAAAGCCCCTGAACCACTCGCGCAGGCTGCGCGCCTGATCCGCGACCTTGTCGAGTTCCGCGGGCAGCGCGCGCATACGCATGTCGGCAAGCACGTCGCCCGGCACCAGATGTGCCTGTTCGAGCCAGTTCAAAAATCCCTCGCCGTCATTGATCCAATCGATCGCCGTATCGACGGGCGTCGCGAGCGAATTGAGGAAATCGAGCCCGAGCGCATCACCGATAAAGATCGCCGGCAGACGTTGGTTCATCACAGAGCTCCCGTTGTGGCTCCGGCGGTCCCACGCTGGGGGACCGTAGAGTTCCATCAGAAATAACCTCTCTAAGATATCTTGACAAGTTACGTCTCTCTTAGTAACCTCTAAATCGTCTTGAAGAAGGTTACTATTAGATCCCCCCTGAGGAGAGCAATGATGTCTGCGAACGGCTTGAGTGTGGTGCTCGTCCATGGCGCGTGGGCCGATGGATCGAGCTGGTCAAAGATCATCGCCCCGCTGGTGGCGGAGGGAATCGAGGTCACGGCGGCGCCGTTGCCGCTGACCTCGTTCAAAGACGATGTGGAGGCACTCGATCGCGCGCTGGCGCGGGTAAAGGGGCCGGTGATCCTTGCAGGCCATGCCTATGCGGGCGCTGTGATTGCGGCGACGCGGAGCGAGAAGGTAAGGGCGCTCGTCTATGTCGCGGCGCTGGCCCCCGACGAGGGCGAGGCGGTCGCCGACATGTTCTACCGCGGAACGCCGCATCCGCAGGCGCCAAAGCTCGCGCCCGACGATCGCGGGCTGATCTATCTGCCCGACGCCGCCTTTGCCACGGCGTTTGCGCAGAACGCCGGCACGGACGAGCTCGCGGTGCTCGCTTCAGTCCAGCGGCCGATCTCGCCGGCCTGCATCACGGTGCCGGTGCCGCGACCGCTGTGGAAGGACCGGCCGGCCTGGTTTCTGGTGGCCGAGCAGGATCGCATGATCGTTGAGGACAATCAGCGTTTCATGGCCGAGCGGATGCGGGCGCAGCTGCGATCCTATCCCGTCGATCACACGCCGATCGTGACCGCCCCCGCAGCCGTCTTGGATGTCCTGCACGAAGCGATCGCCGCTGTCAGCGCTCGGCGGCATACTTCATAACATCCATTCAAATCGCAAGAGAGTTATCACCGACAGAGGAGATGCGTCATGGCTGCCATCAATTACCGAAGCGCCAATGTGGACGGGCTCAAGGTTTTCTATCGCGAAGCTGGTCCCTTAGGTGCCCCGAAGCTCTTGCTGCTGCACGGCTTCCCGAGCGCCGGCCATATGTTCCGCGATCTCATTCCGCTCCTGGCCGATCGCTTCCACATCGTTGCGCCTGACCTGCCCGGCTTCGGGAACTCCGACCGGCCCGACGGCGGCAACAGCTTCGATCGGATCGCTGCGATCATCGACCGCTTCACCGAAGTCATCGGCTTTGATCGCTACGCCGTCTATGTTTTCGATTACGGCGCACCGACCGGCTTCCGATTGGCAGTAAAGCATCCGGAGCGGATCACGGCGATCATTTCGCAAAACGGCAACGCTTACGAAGAAGGCCTGAGCGACGGTTGGAATCCGATCCGCGCCTATTGGCAGGATCCGTCCAGGAAAAATCGCGAGGCGCTGCGGGCCTTCCTCGCACCCGAGACCACGATCTGGCAGTATACCCACGGTGTGCCGGATCCTACACTGGTCTCGCCAGACGGCTATTCGCTCGACAATTTCTATCTCGCCCGACCGGGCATGGCCGAGCTGCAGCTCGATCTGTTCGGCGACTACAAGAGCAACATCGCGCTCTATCCGGCCTTCCAGCAGTGCTTCCGCAACCACAAGCCGCCGTTCCTCGCGGTGTGGGGCAAGAACGATCCGTTCTTCCTGCCGCCGGGTGCCGAGGCGTTCAAGCGCGACATCCCGGACGCCGTAATCCGCTTCTTCGACACCGGCCATTTTGCGCTGGAAACCCATGCAGCGGAGATCGCGACGGCAATCCGCGAATTTCTTCCCCACTAACCTGCCAACCGCGGACCGCCCCGGAGAGTCGGGAGGGCCGCTCATTCATGGAGATTTCATCGTGCGTGCCATCGTCCTCGAGAAATTCGGCGGGCTCGACAGCCTGGTCTACAGGGACATTCCGGAACCGGAGCCCAAGGAGGGTCACGTCGTCGTTCAAATCAAGGCGTTCGGACTCAACCACGCCGAGATCCATATGCGCCGCGGCGAGTGGGCCGAGGCGGCGCCGGTCAGCGGCATCGAATGCGTCGGCATCGTGAAATCCTGCCCCGGCGGCGAGTTTCCCGTCGGGGCGAAAGTGGCGGCCTTCATGGGCGGTCTCGGCCGCACGATCAACGGCAGCTACGCCGAATATACCCGCGCGTCGGTCTCGAACGTTGCGCTGATCGAGGCGGACCTGCCGTGGGCCGAGCTCGCGGCGATTCCCGAGACCTACGCGACCGCATGGACCTGTCTCTTCCGCAACCTTCAGATCGAACGCGGTCAATTGCTCGTCATCCGCGGTGCAACCTCGTCCCTCGGGCAAGCGGCGCTCAAGCTGGCGGTGAATGCGGGCGCCCGGGTGATCGCGACGACCCGCAACCGCGATCGCTTCCCCATGTTGGAAAAGTTGGGGGCCGAGCGCTGCGAGGTCGAGCGCCCGGATCTGTCGAAACATATCCCCGAGGCAAAGCAGATCGATGCGGTGCTGGACTTGGTAGGTAACAGCGTTCTGCTCGACTCCATCGCCATGCTGCGACGTGGCGGCCGTTCCTGTCTTGCCGGCTGGCTCGGCGGGCTGGACCCCGTCCCCGACTTCAACCCGCTGCTGCAGATGTCGAGCGGCGTTTACCTGACTTTCTTCGCCAGCTTCGCGTTCGGCGCTCCGGGCTTCCCGGTCTCGGATGTGCCGCTGCAGCAGATCGCTGCGGATGCTGCGGCCGGTCGCCTTGACGTCAAGCCGGTCAGGATATTCCGTTTCGAAGAGATCCATGAGGCGCACCGTGTCATGGAGGCCAACGAGGCCCGCGGAAAGATGGTCGTCGTTCTCGACTCCCTGCCCCGCTAATTCATTGGAGAGACACATGCCCAAATCGGTAGCCATTGTGACCGGAGCGAGCCAAGGTATCGGCCGGGCCACTTCCGTCCGCCTTGCCCGCGATTTCTCCGCGCTGGTCCTGGTCGCGCGCAACCGCGCCAATCTGGAGGAGACCGCAGAAGCGGTGAAAGCGGCCGGCGCGCAAATACTGGTCATCGATGCCGATCTCGGCCAGCCAGCGGCCGCGCAGAGCGTGGTCGATGAGGCGCTTGCCGCGTTCGGCCGGATCGACGCCTTGCTCAACATCGCCGGCGCTGTGCCGCAGGTCGACCTGTTCGAGATGAGCGATGCGCAATGGGACGGCGGACTGGCGCTGAAGCTGCATGGCGCGCGACGCCTCACCATCGCTGCATGGCCGGCACTGAAGGCGGCAAAAGGCTCTGTGGTGCTGATGTCGGGCAACTCCGCATTGTTCCCCAAGGCGCCTTATGCGGCGGTCGGCACCATCAATGCTGCGATCGTGGCGCTGGCGAAGGCCTTCTCGGACCGCGGCATCAAAGACGGCGTGCAGGTCAACAGCGTCCTGCCGGGGCCGGTGATGACGGGGCGGCGGCGGTCGTACCTGGAGCATTGGGCGCCGCTGCACAATATGACGGTCGAGGAGGCGACGGCCAAATTCCCGGAAGAAGCCGGCATCGCGCGCTATGGCGAGCCGGAGGAGATCGCTGAGCTGATGGCGTTTCTGGTGTCGCCGGGCGCGCGCTGGATGACCGGCTCGACGCTGCGCATGGACGGCGGTGAGGTGAAGTCGATCTGATCGGCGCTTGCGCATCAGGAAAGCGCGCGCTGCATCGTTTTGAGCGGGGAAGCTCGCCGTTTCTCGGCGGCTCAACAAGAAGTCTTGTGTTCACATTCCGCCAAAGCGAGTTAGATTCCGCTCGCGGGGCGGCAGCCATGGAGTTGCGCGTGGCACGAGAGCGGGATGTAACCTCGGAGCAGAACGGGCCAGGCGCGTCTTCGCCCCTTTCTCCTCGCTTTTCTTCGGCCTTTTCTTGGCCCGATGATGCCCTGTTGTGGCCGTTTGCGACGACGCGGATGGCGATCAATACCTATTTCTGGTGGATGGGTCGCGATCCGCCGGCACAACGCGACGCATCACACCTGCCCTGGACCACGCCCAACAGGGTCGCGCTGGAACTTCCGACCTTCTCCTTGCGCGATTTTTCGAGCAAGCCGGGCGGACCCCCGGCGCTGATCTGCGCGCCTTACGCGTTGCATCGGGCGCTGATCGCCGATTTCGCAACCAACCACAGCATCGTCGAGGCGTTGCAGCGCGACGGCGTGGATCGCCTCTTTCTCACCGACTGGCGTTCGGCCTCATCAGACATGCGCTACCTCGCAATCGACAATTATCTGGCCGACCTCAATGTCGCGATCGACGAGATCGGACCGCCGCTCGACCTGATTGGTCTCTGCCAGGGTGGCTGGATGTCGCTGCTCTATGCCGCGCGCTTTCCTGAGAAGGTGCGGCGGCTGGTCTTGGTCGGCGCGCCGGTGGATGTCTCCGTCGAGTCCGAGCTGTCGCAGATGGTGGCGAATGCCACGACAGGCGCGTTCGAAGGCTTGGTGACGAGCGGTGGTGGTCTCGCGCGCGGCGCTGATCTCATCGGCCTCTGGCGTGAAAAGGAGGATATGGAGACCGTGATGCAGAGAAGCCTCCCGCTGGAGGATGCCGATGCGCGAGGATTGCGCGAACGTTTCGTGCGCTGGCACGCCGAGACGCTCGACCTGCCCGGCGTGTTCTATCTCGAGGTGGTCGAGAAGATCTTCAGGGAGAACCAACTGGCGAAGGGGACCTTCGTTGCCTTGGGGCGAGAGTTGCAGCCATCGAAACTGAACATCCCGGTCTTTCTGATGGCTGGCAGCGACGACGAGATCGTGCCACCGGGACAGGCCATGGCGACGGCCCGGCTGCTCGGAACGTCCCCGGCCTCGATCGCACGCGAAATCGCGCCGTGCACCCATCTCGGCCTTTTCATCGGCCGCACAACGCTCGCATTTGCCTGGCGGCGCATCGCCGAATGGTTGTCGCGCGATGAGCCGGCAAGAATCGCAACCCGGGCAGCCTCTGCTTGAGGCGTGCGACGCAAGCTCTTAAGCCGTCTTGCGACTCTATGCCCGATCCGATGGCAGCCCGTGTTCGATGCTGCGAAAGCGCACCGGGCCGAGCGCAAGTGCGCGCGCCCACCAGTCGGTGACGCGGGCTTGGAGCGTGCCAGCGCTGCGGCCCTGGCCCGGGAAGATCTTGATCCCCCTGATCGCTTCGGCCTCGAACACGCTGCCCTGTCGCGTGATCTTGATGACGGTACCTTCGCGATCCTTATCCGTCAGCGGCAGCAGCAGGCGACCATTGGGGCGGAGCGATCTGATCCAGAGCGGGTGAGGGGATGTGAAACCGGCATGGGCGATGATCACATCGGCGGGGCCATCGATCTTGCGGCAGGCGTCGGCGCAGCTGACCTCGACGTTCTCATAGTCGCGCAGGTTCGTCCTCGCGCGCGCGGCGAGCTTGGCGTCGCTTTCGAGCGCCAGCACCGTGCCCTTCGGGCCAACGATCTCCGACAGGATCGCCGTGTAATAGCCGAGCCCGCAGCCGATCTGGACGACACGTTCACCTTCCGCGATATCAAGCACGTCGATGAAATGCGCCCACAGGCTCGGCAGCCCGGTGTCCAGCCTGCGGCGCGCATCGATCGCGACCAGCACATCATCATAGAGATGCAGCGGATCGGTGCTCGCCGTCAGCCGGTAGGCGTGGCTGCCATCCGTCCGGATGCGCCAGGGACCTGCTGTCAGGAAACGCTCGCGCGGAACGCTGGTAAGCGCGCGCAGGAGCTGAGCGGATGAAATGCGTTCGCGCTTCTTGATCGCTTCCGCATAGCGGTGCCGCGCGGCGTCAAGCTTCGTCATGCCTGAGCAATCCGGCGACGGTCTCCGGCATCGTCCCGTCAAGCTTGTGCGCGAGCTGGAGCGCATCGCGCATGTCCGGCGCGGACAGGCCCTCGCTGAACTGGCTCAACGTTGGCAGCAGCAGGTCGGCCGCTTGGGCGCGCCGGCCGACCGCTTGCCACAGCCGCGCGAGACTGGTCGCGGTGCGCAATTCCCACGACAGCGCGTTCTGCTCCTGGGCGACATCAAGCGATTTCAGGAACAGGTTCTCGGCTTCCGTCGCCGAGGTCCGCCCGCGCTCGTTGAAGATGATCTCGCCCTGCATTCGGTAGAGCTCGGCAAGGAAGAAGTGATCGCCGGTCCGTCTTGCGATCGCGGCCGCGCCGTCCAGAGCGCGCAGCGCCGCGTCCGGCAGGTCGGCTTTGGCATAGGCGCTCGCAAGCAGACTCCTGAACCAGCAACACGCAAGCCAGGAATCCATCGCCTCGTAGCCCTCGAGTCCCGTGCGCATCTGGCTCAGCCCCTCGTCGATCGCGCCAAGCTCGGAGAGCGCCCAGCCATGCAGGATCATCGCCTGGTGCTTCCAGTGCAGAAAGCCGTGCTCGGACGCAATGATCATGACCTCATTGGCATAATCCCGCGTGCCCTCGATGTCGCGCAGATGCTGGCAAAGATAGGCGCCGAATGCGAGTGCAAAGGCGCGCGTGAACGGATGCCCGGTCTGTCCGGCATTCGCGATCGACTGCTCGCTGTGCTGCCGTGCTGCGTCGGGACAGCCGAGGAACCACAGCACATAGCCGAGATAGGAGAGCGAGACGACGCTGGGATCGATGCCCGTGCGCTCCATCAGCCCGCTATGCAGGTCCGGCTTGTAGAGGCCGACGCAGCGCTGCAGATGATGATGCGCGACCAGGAAACGGCCGCGATAGAGCGTCGTCATGGCGATGGTGCGGTGGGCCTCGGTGAGATAGACCGTCTGCTCGGTGCTGGCGCCGCGCTCACGTCTGGCGAATTTCATCAGCTCGACGCTCAGATCATGGGCATGGGCGAGGTCGCCGCGAATGAAATGGCTGACCCACAAGCCGCGGGTCGCCGCGAACACCTTCTCCCTGTCGCCAAGCTGCTCGCCGAGCCCGATCGCGCGCGTGTAATTCTCGTTGACCTCCTGCGCGGCGTAGCCCTTGGCCGCGATCAGCGCGGTGCCGAGCGCGATGCGCAGCTCGAGCTCCATCTGGCCGCGATCCAGCATGCGGGCACTGCCCTGCACCACGCCGAGGCCGCGCCGCAGGTGACCGATCGCCTCCAGATTGGCGCCGGTGATCGCGGCTCGCTTGCCGGCCTTGAGCCAGAAGCGTGCGGCCGGCTCGCTTTGGCCCGATTCGGTCAGGTGATAGGCGAGAAGCTCCGGCTCGCGCTCGGCCTTTTCCGGATACATCTCGGCCAGCACCTGCGCGATCTGCGCGTGCAGCCTGCGCCTTTCGCTGTTGAGCAGGCTGTCATGCGCCGCGTTCTGGATCATGACATGTTTGAAGGAGTAGAGCGCGTCGGGCGGGAAGCCGAAGCGGACGATCAGGCCGGCGTCCTCGAGATGGCTGAGCGCCGCCTCGATCTGGTTCTCCGGCAGGTTCGCGACCGCGCAAAGGATCTCGTAGGAGAACTCGCGGCCGATGGTGGCGCCGATCTGCGCGATCTTCTTGAACGGGCCCATGCGGTCGAGGCGGGCCATTAGCGAATCGGTCAGCGTCGCGGGGATCGCAACCTGGCGCCACGGGCCGGACAGCACGTAGCGGCCCTGGCTCTCCTTCAGCACGTCCGATTCGAGCACGGCCTTGGTCAGCTCCTCGACAAAGAGCGGCACGCCGTCGGTCTTGACAATGATGTCTTGCACCACCTCCTTCGGCAGTTCGCGGCTGCCCACCACGCGCTCGACCAGGGTCGTGCGCAGATGCGGACTCAAGCGGTTCAGCATGAGGATGGTGATGTGCGAGTGCGCCTTCCAGCTCGGTTGAAACTCAGCGCGGCCGGTGATGATGACGAGTGCGGGTGCGTACTGGACCTTCTCCACCAACAGATCCAGCACCTCGCGCGAGGTCGGATCGATCCAGTGCGCATCCTCGAACGCGATCAAGAGCGGCTGCTCCTGCGCCTGTCCCAGGAGGTGGTTGACGAGTAGCGCGACGGTTGCGTCCTTCTGCTGCTGCGGCGAAAGCCCGAGCGGCGGATAGCGATCGCCGGTCGGGACCGACAGCAGCGCGGCGAGAACCGGTGTCGCCTCCTGCACATTGCCGCCGGCGGCGGCGATTGCCGCCTCGAGGCTTGCCAGCGACTGCGCCGGTGAGTTCTCGCGGTCGAGATCGAGTGCAAGCTTGAGCTGTTCGATGAAAGGATGAAAGGCGGTCGAGGTATAGTAGGGCGAGCACTGGAAGGAAACCCGCCGGTGCTGCGCGCCGTCCATCCGCTCGCGCAGCTCCTGGACGACGCGGGATTTGCCGATGCCCGGCTCACCCGAGAGCACCACGACCTGGCCCTTGCGGCCGCGGGCCTGCAGCCAGCGCCCCAGGAGCAGCGTCATCTCCTCATCGCGGTTGACGAGCGGCGTCAGCCGGGAGCCGGCGGCTGCCGCAAAGCGGGTCTCCGCGCGCGAGGGCCGCACCACCTGCCAGGCCTGGACATTTCCGGTGATTCCCTTCAGCGCTTGCGCGCCGAGGTCGAGGTAATCGAACTTTCCCCGCAGCAGGGATTGCGTCGAAGCGGCGATGACGACGCCGTTCGGCGCTGCGAGCCCCTGCAGCCGGGCGGCGAGGTTCAGCGTCTCGCCGACCGCGGAGTCGCGCTCCTCGGTGCCCTGTCCAATGAGATCACCGACCACAGCAAGGCCCGTGGCGATGCCGATTCGAACGGCTGGGGCATGGCCGCCGTCGCTTTCGCCGGTTGCGGCGGTCGAGAGGATCTGGGCGATGTCGAGACCGGCGCGCACCGCGCGCTCAGCATCGTCCTCATGTGCGATCGGATAACCGAAATAGATCAGAATACCATCGCCGACATAGCGGGCGGCAAAACCCTCATAATGCCGCACCACGCGCACGCAGGTCTCCCTGAAGCTCGCGATCATGTCGCGCACGTCTTCGGGGTCGAACTTTTCCGACAGCGAGGTCGAGCCGACCATATCGCAGAACATCGCTGTGATCTGGCGCCGCTCGGCACCGGTCGCGCCGCGCTCGGGCGGGTGCTCCGCCGCGATTCGCGGCAGCGTTGCAATGGCCCGCTGCAGGCGCTTGCGGTCGCCAAGTGCGAGCCCAAGCTCGGCCACATCCTGCTCGGTCAGATCAGGAATGACGTCGAGATCGATGCGATGTTGCAGGAAAAGATCGGCGTATTGGCCGAGACCATTGTCCTCGAGCCATTGTTTCAAGCCACTTTCCGTCTGAGCACCGGGCTCATTCTCCAGCATGGTGATCCATCCGACTGCCTGCCATCGGAGGGTGCAAGGTCCGGGCCATGGCTATCGGGCCATGGATATCCTCAAGCCTTACGTCACCTCTCACTGGACGCTATCGTCAAGTTCTAGAAGAATAGTTTAACCCAAGCAAACCCCGATCAAAAAGGCTAGCAATTGTCGGAAGTTGCAACATCTTTGCCGCAGGCCGTGGCCAGCACGGGCGCTGGCGACCAAATCTTTTCCAGCATCGCGAATCTTGTGGATTTCCATGCCAGGACGGCTCCCGGTGCGGTTGCAGTGCTCGCCCCCGGTCATGTGCCCGTAAGCTATGCCGAGCTGGCTCAGCGGACCCTCGCCACGGTCGCGCAGCTGCGCCGGCTCGGCATTGCCGCAACCGATCGAATAGCGGTGGTGATGCCGCGTGGGGCGGAACATGGGCTGGCGCTGCTCGCCGTTGCTGCAGCCGCGACTTGTATACCAGTGAATCCCGACTACACGGCTGACGAGCTCAAGCGTTATTTCGCCGAGCTGAAGCTCGCCACGCTGGTCACCCGGGCCGACATGAAATCGGCCAGCCGCGAGGTGGCGCGCGAGCTTGGCATTGCGATCATCGATCTCGTCCCCAGCGCGAGCGAAGGCCTCGGCGCTTTCGAGCTGGTTGGCGAGGCGATCGGCCCCGCCGTCACGCAAGGCCCGGCGGGGCGGGACGACGACGCCTTTGTTCTTCTGACCTCGGGCACGGCGGCGCGGCCCAAGATGGTGCCGCTGACGCAGGCTAGCGTCTGTCTTTCGGCCTACAACGCCGGCGCAGTGCTGTCGCTCTCGCCTGACGACCGTCTGCTCAACGTTCTTCCTCTGTTTCACGCCCATGGCCTGGTCTCGGGCCTGCTCACCGCGCTTGCCGCCGGATCGAGCGTGATTCTCACCTCCGGCTTTGATGCCGCGTCCTTCTTTGGCTGGCTGAAGGAGTTTTGTCCAACCTGGTACACGGCGGTGCCCACCATCCATCGCGCGCTTTTGTCGGCCGCCAAGGAAAACCCGAAGCACGACCTGACGCCGCCGCAGACGTCCCTGCGCCTGATCCGCTCGGCCTCCGCGTCGCTCGCGCCGGCCACGCTCGAAGGGCTGGAAAAACTGTTCGGCGTTCCCGTTATCGAGACCTACGGCATGACCGAAGGCGTTTCGCAGATCGCGGCCAATCCGGTCGACAAGCGCAAGGTCGGCTCGGTCGGCCGCGCCGCGGGCCCCGAAATTGCGATTCAAGACGGCGATGGCCGCATGCAGCCGACAGGGGAGCACGGCGAGATCGTGCTGCGCGGCCCCACCATAACAAGGGGCTATTACAACGATCCCGCAGCCACTCAAGCGGCCTTCCGCGACGGCTGGTTCCGGACCGGTGACCTCGGCTATCTAGACGCCGAAGGCTATCTCTTCATCGTCGGCCGCATCAAGGATGTCATCAACCGGGGCGGGCAGAAAGTCTCGCCATCGGAAGTGGAAGAGGTGCTGCTGAGCCATGCCGACGTGCTTGAGGCCGGCGCCTTTGCGATCCCGCACAAGAAGCTTGGCGAAAACGTTGCCGCGGTCGTCACCTTGCGGCCGAACCGGGAGGCGAGCCCGTCAGAGCTTCGGCAATTCGTGCGCCAGCGTCTTGCCGCCTACAAGGTGCCGAGCCTGATCCGCATCGTGACGGAAATCCCGAAAGGTGCCAGTGGCAAGATCAAACGTGGCGAGTTGGCCGGCCTGATCGCCGCGAGCGGCGAGGACGCGCCGATCCGCCGGCCGCGTTCCGAGCTCGAATCTGTTCTCGCCGGGCTGTGGGCGAACCTCCTGGAGCTTCCGCAAATCGGCGTCGACCAGGACGTCTTTGCGCTCGGCGCGGATTCCCTTGTTGTCACCCAGCTGCTGTCGCGGCTGCGCACGCAACTCGGTGTCCATCTGTCGTTCGGCGATGTGTTCGA
>Ga0307474_10002862_pt1 | contig 12448 bp, 8 predicted proteins | sample atmos_gasesECM1C_2_FD_203312 | JGI IMG/M metagenome (GOLD analysis project Ga0307474, IMG submission 203312) | Hardwood forest soil microbial communities from Morgan-Monroe State Forest, Indiana, United States - atmos_gasesECM1C_05 | ecosystem: Environmental > Terrestrial > Soil > Temperate... | reverse complement strand
ACGACCGATCCAATGAACTGGCTCGCGCTGGGCTGGCAGGATTTCAAGTCGCAACCCGCCATGAGCGTAGCCTATGGCGTCGTGATCTTTCTGATTTCGGCGGTGTTCGTGGGCGGCTTGTTCGCCTTCAACTGGGACTACATTCTGTTCCCTGCTTTCGCAGGCTTCATGGTGATCGGCCCGATTCTCGCGGTCGGCCTCTATGAGAAAAGCCGGCGGCTCGAAGCGGGCCTGCCGTTCGGGTGGCGCAATCTGGTTTTCGTGCGACCGCGCTCCGGCGGCCAGATCCTGTTCACGGGCGTATTGCTCTGCCTTCTCATGATGGTGTGGATGCGCGCGGCGGTGCTGATCTACGCGTTGTTCTTCGGTCTGCGCCCGTTCCCCGGCCTGGATCACATCGCGCCCATGCTGTTCACCACCGGGGTCGGCTGGGCGATGCTCGCGGTGGGAACGGCGGTCGGCGGACTTTTCGCATCGTTCTCCTTTGCGATCAGCGCCTTTTCTATCCCGATGCTGCTGAACGAGCGCATCGACGCATTGACCGCCATGGGAAGCAGCATGGCGCTGGTGTGGAACAACCTCCGCGTCATGCTGATCTGGGCGGCGATCGTGCTCGGCCTTTTTCTGGTAAGCCTCGCTACGGGCATGCTCGGCCTGGTCGTGATCTATCCCTTGCTGGGGCATGCGACCTGGCACGCTTATCGCGCCGTGCAGTCGGCACCCGAATAGATGGGAGTCTGCCATGAGCTGCTGCGCACCGGGCGTTGAGGTCCATCTCCACCAGGGCGTCATGTCCAGCGAGGAGTTGTTGCTCGCGAGCCGCACGGTGCAGGACGGTGTCCGCCAGACCGATCTCTCGGTGCCCGACATGCATTGTGGCGGTTGCCTGCAGAAGATCGAAACGGCGCTGAAGAAGATTGCTTGCGTTCGCCAGGCGCGCGCCAACCTCTCGACCCGGCGGGTCACGGTATTGTGGAGCGGAGACACGCCTCCTCCGCTGCTGGCGACGCTGGAGGCTATCGGCTATGGGGCACATCTCCACGATTTCGCTGCCGACGGCAAGGATCCGGCGCTCTCGCACCTGTTGCGCGCGCTCGCGGTGGCGGCTTTCGCATCCAGCAACATCATGCTGCTATCGGTCTCGGTCTGGTCGGGCGCCGATCCACAGACGCGCGACATGTTCCACTGGATCTCCGCCGTGATTGCGCTGCCGACGCTTGCCTATTCGGGGCAGTCTTTCTTCGCCTCGGCATGGCGCAGCCTGCGCCATGGCCGAACCAACATGGACGTGCCGATTTCGATCGGCGTCCTGCTCACATTCGGCCTCAGCCTCTACGAGACCCTCCACCACGGACCCTACGCCTATTTTGATGCGGCGGTCTCACTGTTGTTCTTCCTGCTGATCGGCCGGACGCTCGACCATGTGATGCGCGAGCGGGCGCGGCAAACGGTGCGCGGGCTCGAAAAGCTTTCGCCACGCGGCACATTGGTCCAACACCCTGACGGAACAAGAACCTACATCCCCGTTGGCGAGATCGAGCCGGGCATGACCCTGCTGCTGGCTCCGGGCGAACGGGTGCCGGTCGACGCGCGTGTCGCGAGAGGAAGCTCGACGATCGATCGATCGCTGGTGTCGGGCGAAAGCACGCCGGAGCCTGCTGTCGACGGCACGGAATTGCAGGCAGGCACGCTCAATCTGACCGGGCCGCTCACAATTGTCGCGACGGCCGCCGCAAAAGATTCGTTTCTTGCCGAGATGATGCGGATGATGGAAGCCGCCGAGGCCGGCCGCTCGTCGTACCGCCGCATCGCCGATCGCGCCGCCCGGCTTTATGCCCCCGTCGTCCACACCACAGCCTTGCTGGCGTTCATAGGCTGGATGATCGCCACCGGCGATGCACACCGCGCCATCACCATCGCAATCGCGGTTCTCATTATCACCTGTCCCTGCGCGCTCGGTCTCGCCGTGCCCATGGCTCACGTCATGGCCGCGCGGCGGCTGTTCGATAGCGGCATCATGCTCCGCGACGGCAGCGCGCTCGAGCGCCTCGCCGAGGTTGACACCGTCATTTTCGACAAGACCGGAACTCTGACGACAGGGCGTCCTCACCTCGTCGCCGCCGGCGATGCCGACGATCATGCGCTTGATATCACCGCCAGTATCGCACGGCATTCGCAGCATCCCTATTCCCGGACGCTGGCGCTACTGAGCCAAGGGCGAACCGTTTTCGATGACATCTCCGAGCAACCCGGTCTCGGGCTCGAAGCCAGGGCCGGCGCGGTCACCTATCGCTTAGGCCAGCCGGATTGGGCTATCGCCGACGCGTCGTCCGTCCGCGACACGACGGAGACCGTCGTCTTGTCCGCCAGTGGCCGTCGCATCACGGGCTTTGTCATCGATGACACATTGCGCCGTGGCGCGTCCGAGGCGTTCGCCGAACTGTCGGAGTTGGGCCTGCGCGTGGCCATCGTGTCAGGCGACAACGCAAAGCGCGTCCATGCGATTGCAGCAGGCCTTGGGGTTACCTACCTCGCGGGCGCGCGGCCGGCCGAGAAGCTTCACTATGTCAGCGAGATCCGAGGCTCGGGCAGCAGGGTGCTGATGGTCGGCGATGGGCTGAACGATGCCCCGGCGCTCACCGCGGCCGATGTCTCGATGGCGCCGGCCACCGCGGCGGACATCGGACGCAATGCCGCCGATCTCGTCTTCCTCCGCGAAAGCCTCAACGCTGTTCCTCAGGCCATCGAGATTTCACGCCGCGCCAAAGCGCTGGTCAGGCAAAATTTCGCGCTGGCCATCGCCTACAACATCGTGGCGATCCCGGTCGCAGTCCTGGGCGGCGTCACGCCGCTGGTTGCGGCGATCGCCATGTCGCTATCCTCGATTCTGGTCGTGGCAAATGCGCTGCGCCTCGGCTATCCGGCGCGAACCAGGGGGACGACTACCGGCTTCGCCGGGCAGCATGGCCCATCGGTGCCCCTCACCCTCGGATCGCACCAATGATCGATTTCTTTTTCCTGGTGCCCATCGCGATCGGCCTCGGGCTGGCGGGACTTGCATCCTTCATGTGGACGCTCAAGAACGGTCAATATGACGATCTCGAGGGTGCTGCACAGCGGATTCTCTTCGAAGGTCATGATGGGCCCGATTGCGACGGTCTCCCGACGCCAGCTAGCGCGGCAGCAGATTTGTCTTCGCCAGATCGACCACCTGGTCGCCGCGACCGTTCATCACAGCACGCAGGAGCCAGAGGCTGAACCCTTTGACCTCCTGGGGCGTGATTGTCGGCGGCATCGACAGCTCCTCCTTGGCAGTCACGACATCGAGGAGCGCCGGCCCGTTGTGGCTCAACATCTCCTTCATCGCCGACGGCAGCTCGCCGGGATCCTCCACCCTGCGTGCAACAATGCCCATCGCGCGCGCCATGGCGGCGAAGTCGGGATTCTGGAGGTCGACATTGGTATCGACAAAGCCTGCAGCCTTCATTTCGAGCGCGACAAAGCCGAGCACGCCATTGTTGAAGATCACGACCTTGACCGGAAGCTTCATCTGCGTGAGCGTGATCAGGTCGCCCATCAGCATCGAGAAGCCGCCATCACCCGACAGCGAGATCACCTGGCGGCCGGGTTGCGCCGCCTGCGCTCCGATCGCCTGCGGCATGGCGTTCGCCATCGAGCCGTGCACGAGAGAGCCAATCAACCTACGGCGTCCGTTCATCGTGAGATAGCGGGCGGCCCAGACCGTGGGCGTGCCGACATCGAAGGTGAAGACCGCATCATCGGCCGCCTGCTCGCTGACCACCCTTGCGAGATATTGCGGATGGATCGGCTTGCGCCCCGGCGTGCCCTTGGCCAGTGCGTCAAGGCCTTCACGCGCGCTTTTGTAATGCGAGATCGCAGCGTCGAGATGCCGCCGTTCGTTCTTTGTCTTAAGCAACGGCAACAGCTCCTTGATCGTCGAGCGGACGTCGCCGACGAGACCAAGGTCGAGCTTACAGCGCCGACCCAGATTTTCCGGCCTGATGTCGACCTGCGCGATCTTGCAGTCCGTTGGAAAGAATTGCTTGTAGGGAAAGTCGGTCCCCAGCATCAATAGCGCATCGCAGGCGTGCATGGCCGCGTAGCCTGACGAGAAACCGATGAAGCCGGTCATGCCGACGTCGTACGGGTTGTCGTATTCGACATGATCCTTGCCGCCGAGCGCATGCACGATCGGGCTCTTCAGGGCTTCGGCGAGCTGCATCAGCTCCGCATGTGCGCCCGCGCAACCCCGCCCGCAGAACAGCGTGATCCGCCGCGCATCATTGAGCATGGACGCGAGCTGCCCGAGCTCTTCCGCCTCGGGCGCGATCGTGGGCGCTGCGAGCGCAAGACTGCGCGAGGCGGACGGTGCGCGCTGGGGCGCCTTGCGTAGTGCAATGTCCCCGGGAATGGCGACGACGGCAACTCCACGCTGGCCGACGGCGGCGCGAATGGCGTTCTCGAGGACGTACGGCATCTGGCTCACGTCCGAGACGAGCTCGCAATAATGGCTGCATTCCCGAAAGAGGTTCTGCGGGTGGGTCTCCTGGAAATAGCCGCCGCCGATCTCGCTTGACGGAATCTGGGCCGCGATCGCAAGCACCGGCAGCCGGCTGCGGTGCGCGTCGAAAAGCCCGTTGATGAGATGCAGATTGCCCGGCCCGCAGGAGCCCGCACAGACTGCCAGACTGCCGGTCATCTGAGCTTCGCCGGCCGCAGCGAAAGCTGCGACCTCCTCATGCCGCACATGCACCCATTCGATCGTACCCCGACTGCGCAACGCCTCGGTGAGGCCGTTCAGGCTGTCGCCCACGATCCCGTAAATCCGCTTGACGCCAGCCTGCTCCAACGTTGCCACGAAGAGGTCTGCCACATTTTCGATCGCCATCGGACTCTCCCAGGGTTGTCGATTCCGGCCGTTCACTTGAAGCACCGGCCGCAAGCGTGGATGAAGGCACGTAACGCGGATCGCAGCAAGCTGTCGTGTTGGGTATTGTGAAACGCCTTTAGCAGTTGCTTGCCGCCGAAGCCGGCGCCTTCGGATGCGCAAGAGGCTGCCAAGCCTGACGGAATTGTGCGATCCGGAACCATTCTTACAGACACGTTTTGGCCGTAACGATTTGTTGAGCGAGGCAGCCTGATGCCGGTCGCGGCTATCGCCGGTCGGCGGGGCGTCTCATGGAAAGATCGACCGCTGGCGACATGGACATGTGCTAGGTTGGCGCGTTAGACCAGAGTTGTAGCCTTACTACTTGGAGAAGCCCAGTGGCCGCTCTCGATCCCAGCGCCGGCAAGCCGGTCGCCCCGGAGTCCCTCGCCAATATCCCGCGGCTGGTGACGGCCTATTTCGCCGCCAAGCCGGACCCGGCCAATGCCGCCGAGCGCGTTTCCTTCGGCACCTCGGGGCATCGCGGTTCCTCGTTGCGAAATTCCTTCAACGAAGACCATATCTTGGCGACGACCCAGGCCATCTGCGACTATCGCCGTGAGGCCGGCCTTTCGGGGCCGCTTTTCATCGGGATCGACACCCACGCACTTGCCGAGCCGGCCCTGGTCAGCGCGCTCGAGGTATTCGCCGCCAACGGCGTCGACGCCATGGTCGATGATCGCGGCGGCTTTACGCCGACGCCTGCGATCTCGCATGCGATCCTGACCTACAACAAGGGACGAGCGGCTGCGCTGGCAGACGGGGTCGTGATCACACCGTCGCATAATCCGCCCGATGACGGCGGCTACAAATACAACCCGCCGCACGGCGGGCCAGCGGACACCGACGTCACAGCAAAGATCGAGAAGACAGCCAACCGCTATCTCGAGGCCGGGCTGAAGGGCGTTTCCCGCATCGCCTACGCGCGCGCAAAGGCTTCGGAGTTCGTTCATGTGCACGACTATATCGGCCCTTACGTGTCCGACCTCTCCAATGTCGTGGACATGGCCCTCATCAAATCGTCAGGCATCGACATCGGAATCGATCCGTTGGGCGGCGCGGCCGTGCACTTCTGGCCCGTGATCGTCGAGCGCTATGGCATCAAGGCACAGATCGTCAATGATGCGGTCGATCCGACGTTTCGCTTCATGACTGCGGACTGGGACGGCAAGATCCGCATGGATTGTTCGTCGCCCTATGCGATGGCGAGCCTGATTGCGATGCGCGACCGCTTCGATGTCGCCTTCGCCAACGATACGGATGCCGACCGGCATGGCATCGTAACGCGATCCGGCGGCCTGATGAACCCGAACCACTACCTCGCAACCGCAATAGCCTATCTGTTCGCCCATCGCCCGGAATGGGCACCACAGGCGGCGATCGGCAAGACGGTGGTCTCGAGCTCTATCATCGACCGCGTCGCCGCAAAGCTCGGTCGGAAGCTGGTCGAGACGCCGGTCGGCTTCAAATGGTTCGTCGAAGGCTTGGGGACGGGGTCGTTCGGGTTTGCCGGCGAAGAGAGCGCCGGCGCCTCGTTCCTGAGGCGGGACGGTTCGGTCTGGACCACGGACAAGGATGGGATCATCTTGGGCCTCCTCGCTGCGGAAATCATGTCCAAGACGGGACGTGACCCGAGCCAGCTTTTCACCGGGCTCACCGCCGAATTGGGCGTTCCCTTCTACGAGCGAATCGACGTGCCGGCGACGCCGCAACAGAAGAATGCATTGAAATCGGCGAGCCCCGAACGGCTGAAAATCAAGGAGCTGGCCGGCGATGCCGTTCGCGCTACCCGCACCACGGCTCCAGGGAACGGCCAGCCGTTCGGCGGCATCAAGGTCGAGACCGAGATGGGCTGGTTCGCCGCGCGGCCGTCCGGCACCGAAGACGTCTACAAGATCTATGCCGAGAGCTTCCGCGACGAAGCTCACCTGAAGAAAATACAGAGCGACGCGCAAAGCGCGTTGGCGACGCTATTTTGAGGCACGCGATGCGCGACGCCTGCGGGAAAGGGCTGGCTAACTGTTCAGGATTGCCTCGCCGTCCAGATGCGGTGGAAAGAAGAAGAAGTTGTTGATGTAGCTCTTGCCGTCCTTGCGGCCACCGTCGGGCAGCAGCGAAGAGGTATCCTGCATGACCTCGATGCGAAACTCGTCAACAGGAACCGCGCCGCCCGTCGCGACAAAATATCCCCGGTAGCAACGCGCATCGAAGAACTCGAACAACAGCTGCGTTGCCTGTGCGCGATGCCGGTCCTCCGCTTCCACCAGAAAAACCGGTTGACTGTTTTCAAGCAGCTCGACCGCACCGTTCAGGACATTGAGCTCGTGCCCTTCCACGTCGATTTTGACAAAGGCAACGTCCTCATGAACGATCGCGTCCAGCCTCGCCATGGGCACGCGCGCCGACGCGACCTTCTGGCCTGGTGCCATGAGCCTCGGCTCGAGCGAAGCGAGGCCATGGACCAGCTGGTCATTGTCCTTTGGAATGAAGAGCTCCGCTTCCCCGATCTGGTCCGACAGCGCGATCTCATGAACGCTCACATTTGGCGCCGACGTCCGTCGCAAGATCTCGGCCATCTTGCGGGATGGCTCAAAGGCGTGAACCTTCCTGGAGAGGCGCGCCAGCTTGCGGGTATAGAGGCCGCAAATGGCACCGACATCGACCGTCACTGCCCGCTCTGGGACGATCCGGTCCAGGAAATCGAGCTCATGCTCCGAGGACCTGGGTCGATGTGTCAGATGCCAACGCACCCAGAGCGACGGGAATGTATCCTTCAACAGCTCCTTGGCTCGTTGCCTGGTATTCATGGGCGTGATCTTTCTTCTTCCACCGCGCAGGCCCGAAAGGACACCGCGGCCTGGTCTCTATGCCGCGAGCTAGAAGCCGCTGCCCGAGAGAAATTCGCTGCGGATGGTGCGCAGGATGATTGTGACGTCCAGCCGCAGCGACCATTTCGCGATATAGTCAAGATCGTAGTCGATCCGCGAGATAGCGCGGCCGGCTTCGACCGTGCTGCCTCTGCAGCCGTTGATCTGGGCAAGCCCAGTGATTCCAGGGCGGGCCGAATGCCGCTGGAAATAGTAAGGCACAAGGTCCTCATACAGGAAATTCGCCGCCAGCATGCCCGGCACATGCGGTCTTGGACCGACCAGCGACATGTCGCCCTTGAGAACATTAATGAGCTGCGGGATCTCGTCGAGGCTGGTCTTCCGAAGGATCCTGCCGATCCACGTTACCCGTTTGTCGCCCGCGACCGTCTGCTTGACACCGGTTGCATCGCTGACGTCGACGCGCATCGAGCGGAATTTGTAGATCTTGAACCGCCGGTTGCGATAGCCATAGCGGTACTGGAAGAACAGCACCGGTCCCGGCGAGGTCAGCTTGATCGCGACGGCGATGGCGAGCAAGAGTGACGCAAGGAACATCAACGCGCCGCCCGCCATCACGATATCGAAGAGCCGCTTCCTGATCGATGCGGCCGGTTCGATGCGCGTGGCACGGCGCGAAGAGCGGTTGCGATACCGGTAAGGTCCGCACTCGACCGGTCTAACCGAGATGAACCGTCGCTCCAGAACAAGCGGCGCCATATTGTCCTGCTGTAAACGCGCCGCGAGGGTCACCGCCATTGCTCTCGCCTCTTGCCGAATGTTGGTCACACCAAAAGCAGAACGGGCGGGCGGCGTGCCGGCAACAACGATTCCGTTGCCGAACTCTCAGCAGCACGCGACCATCAAACAAGCACGCAACCCGTCGATCTCGTTTTGCTGAACTTTTCCGAAGTTCGTGAACGAATTTGGGCGGCGCAGCAAATGTGATCATCGCGCCAGATGCGGAACCGGCTCGCTCAACTTTTGCATTGCAGAAAATCGTCTGCCCCCAAAAGCGTTTAGGCCGAGCTGCACGCGACTTGCGCTGCGTTCAATTCGATGCAGCCATGCGTGATCGAAAATTTAGGAACCTTTAGCGCAGAAACGTACGCCGCTTTGGATGCCATCTCTGTTTCTAAAAATTAACTACGGCCACATCTTTGCTTTTGAACGAACTCATTGATGGAAAGAGATTGCTGCTCCGCATTTTGACGACTTGCCGGCGTCACTCCTGGAACGTCACGGATCGCCAATGATAGCGCCGCGGCAAAGACCCGATATGCCGTCAATGATTCGGCAGCCCGTCTCGCTGGCCAACAGGCCGCATGTCGTGGACTTTCTCGCACACCGTCGGATCGAATCCCGTGGAATGCCTGATCGCAAGCAAACTGCGGAACCGAATCGTCCTCGCGAACGCGTTGGTCTGGATCCTGATCCTCTTTGTGCTTGGTATGCTCATGTTTTAGGCCTGCATAATGCCGCATGGTGCGACTTTGATTTGACCGCGCCCTGGTTCCATGATCGCTATCGTGGACCATGCTCCTTCATTCCAAGACAAGCTCGCCGCCGATCACCGCTTCGACACCAACGGACACTCGCATATACGCCGTTGGCGATGTCCACGGTCGTGCGGACCTTCTCGCTGAGATCATGGATCACATCGACGAGGATCTTGATCGCAGGGCTGTTGCTTACGCGGTCGAGATCTATCTTGGCGACTATGTCGACCGCGGCGCCGACTCGAAGGGCGCCATCGATCTGCTTGCAGCGCGCCTGGTGAGGAACAATGCAATTTGCCTGCGCGGCAATCACGAGGAACTATTGGAACGCTTTCTGAGCGACCCGCGTGTGCTCGAGAGCTGGCTCAAGCTTGGAGGACTTCAGACGCTTGCCTCCTATGGAATTCATCCGCGTCAGGATCGCACAGAGACGGCGGAAGCACTGCAAGCGCGATTTCGCCAAGCCTTTCCACGCGCCCACACGCTATTTCTGAGATGTCTGAAGCCGTGGATCTGCTGCGGCGATTACCTGTTCGTGCATGCGGGCATTCGCCCACGTGTCCCTCTCGATCGGCAATCGATGCATGACCTGCTCTGGATCCGCAGCGAGTTCCTCAACTCGGCACATCATCACGGCAAGTGCATTGTTCATGGGCACACACCAGTTCCGCATCCCGATCTTCGCCACAACCGCATCAACATCGATACCGGCGCGTGGCAATCGGGAACGCTGACTTGTGTTGTTTTCGAGGGCACATCGATTCAATTTCTCTGAGCCGGTTTGCTCTTGTAGGTGGCCGGCACTGACGCCCACATTCTTTTGCCGTCTTTTCTCAACAATCATCCGCGCCCACACGGTTAGTTGAGGATTGAGCTATGCAATCACGATCAGCGCGTATCATCGGCCTCTCCTGGTGGCTTGCTTTTGTCGCACTTGTGACGTCAAGCACCGGTTCACACTTTGCGGCTTCCGCGCAACAACAGGCCGTTGAGGCGCCGACGGCTGCCACCTACGTTCTCGGCGCGAACGATCGGGTGCGCGTAAAGGTGTACGGGGAACCTGATATCACAGGGGAATACGAGATTGACAGCACCGGCCAGATCTCGGTGCCGTTAGCCGGGCACGTCAGGGCGGAGGGCCTCACGACGCGGCAGCTCGAGGGCGCGATCGCCTCTGCACTCGCTAAAGGCATCGTGCGTGATCCACGCGTCAACGTCGAAGTGGCGCTCTACCGCCCTTACTACATTTTGGGCGAGGTCAAGAAGAGCGGCGAGTATCCCTATCGCATCGGCTTGACGGTCCTCGATGCCATCGCAAGCGCCGGTGGTTTCACCTATCGCGCCAACGAGAACAAGGTCTATCTGCGACATGCGGGCGCGAGCGCCGAACAGGTGTATCCACTGGACGCACCGGTTCCAGTCTTTCCGGGCGACAATATTCGAATCCCCGAACGCTACTTCTGACGCTTCAGTGGCACGCTTTGCACCTTGCCCCTGCGCATCAGCTTGCTCAGCGCCGTGATGCCGGTGGCATTAACCTATGCTAATTCTCCGCTGCTTCCTTTCACGCCAAAGCCTGATGCGCGTGATGCATTTACACATGTGGCAGCGTCGCGCTGTTTCTATGAGCGCTCGAACGCGACACGGATGCTGATAACGGTTACTGCGTAACACTCATCGCATTGACGAGCGCACATTGTCGTGATGCAACGCGCGGAGCATACGCGATCTTCGTGTGAAATGTTCATCGCAATGAACGCAGCACTGACGCGTTAACGATATCACTCATCAAATCACGGTTCCAAGCATTCGCACGCCGCGTTGATCTTCTTCGCGTCATCTCTCGCCACAGTGTCGTCTCTTTGGAATGCAAATTCTTTTGCAGCGCGGAAACCTTTTTCCATTCACTCACGTTGCAGTGAGAGAGAAGCTCTTCCCGATCTGATCCCAGAATGCTCTGCAACGCTGTTGGGTCTGTGGACCGCAAACGAACGTCACGATGTTTTTTTGGGTAGTGAGCGAGCGTCGACGCAGTTGAGTAACGGCGCTCGTCGCCTCCCATAAAGGACAAGTGGTGAAATGTGTGCGTTTGCTCCCTCACGCCTGAATGCGAACGAAGGAGGTTTTCGTCAGGCAAGATCACTGCGCCCAAGATCACCGGGTCAATCTGGTCTGAAGTTTGCAACGCTATTCGCCACGGCGATTGTGCTTGGCTTTGCATCACCGGCAGGAGCACAGGTGATTCCGACAACAACGGAGGCAACCGCTCCGCCGTGGAACGCACAACGGATATTCGACCCGACGCCCTTGCCGGAGCTGACCGCTGCCGACAATCGCGAGCCGGTCGCTCCAGAGGACATGCCGGTGAAGCAGAGACAGCAGCCTGGATATGAGCCCGTCGAAATCCGCGACGGCTCATGGATGTTCCTGCCCTCCTTCCTCGTGGGCGGATTCTACGACAGCAATGTCTTCTCCTCGAACTTCTTGAAGAGGTCGGACGTCGCCGCCACGATCGAGCCTACCCTGCGCGCCTATACGCTGTGGGAGCGGCACGGCATCGATGTGACGCTCGATGCACAGGAAATTGCCTACAACGGCGATCCCGGGCTGAACCAGACCAACGCCAGCCTCAAGGGCAATGCCTGGTACGACATCTCGCACGACACCACGCTACTCGCCAATTTCCAGATCGCGCATCTCAATGTCGCGGTGGGTTCCTTGAGTTCGCCGGCCGGCGCCGTCCAGCCGACGCCGTACGATTTCTTTTCCGGCGACGCCAGCATTCGCAAGGAGTTCAATCGGCTGGTCACGTCGGTCGGTTTCCGCACCGACTCATATAATTATGGGTCGACGCGGGCCGCCGACGGCACCCTGATCGACCAGAGCAGCCTGAACGGCCAAATCTATTCGCTGCACAGCCGCGCCGACTACGCGACTTCGTCGGTGTTCGGCGTGTTCGTAGCCGCCGAGGGCAATGACCGCAATGTCAAGGGATTGCCGGGTCAGCCGCTGGATTCGCAAGGCTACCGCGCGCTCTCAGGCGTCACCTTCGGGTTGACTAATCTTATCACCGGCGAAATCGGCGCCGGCTATATGCAGCAACAGTTCGTCGATCCGACCATCGGCGCCATCGC
>Ga0307474_10002861_pt1 | contig 12449 bp, 11 predicted proteins | sample atmos_gasesECM1C_2_FD_203312 | JGI IMG/M metagenome (GOLD analysis project Ga0307474, IMG submission 203312) | Hardwood forest soil microbial communities from Morgan-Monroe State Forest, Indiana, United States - atmos_gasesECM1C_05 | ecosystem: Environmental > Terrestrial > Soil > Temperate... | reverse complement strand
AGGCGATCGCCATATCCCTTGGTGAGCCCCTCGAAATCGATCACGTTCTGACCGAGCCGCTCGGCCACGGGAATCGTGATCTGCGCGGTCTGCGCCTGCTTTTCGCTCGCCTTCTTCAACAGCTCTTCATAGCGCTGATAGCGCGCCTTGGATTTGGCCTGGCGCGCCTTCGGCGAAGCCGCGATCCATTCCTGCTCGCGGGCAAGGGTGCGCTGATGCGCGGCTTCCTCGCGGCCTTCCTGCTCGAGCCGCTTCTGCTTCTGCACCAGCCAGGAGGAGTAATTGCCCTCATAGGGAATGCCCCGGCCGCGGTCGAGTTCGAGGATCCAGCCCGTCACGTTGTCAAGGAAGTAGCGGTCGTGGGTGACGATCAGGATGGCGCCGGGATAGTTGCGCAAATGGCCTTCGAGCCAGGACACCGATTCCGCATCGAGATGGTTGGTCGGCTCGTCCAGGAGCAACAGCTCGGGCTGGTCGAGCAAGAGCCGGCACAGCGCGACGCGGCGGCGCTCGCCACCAGAGAGCTTGGTGACGTCGGCCTCGTCTGGCGGACAGCGCAAGGCGTCCATCGCCTGATCGACCTTGCTGTCGAGATCCCACAGGCCCGCGGCCTCGATCTCGTCCTGGAGCCTGGTCATCTCGTCTGCGGTTTCGTCGGAATAATTGACCGCGAGTTCGTTGTAGCGGTCGAGGATCGCCTTCTGCTTGGCGACCCCCAGCATGACGTTTTCGCGGACGTTCTTGGCCGGATCGAGCTGCGGTTCCTGCTCGAGATATCCGACGCGGGCGCCCTCGGCGACCCAGGCCTCACCGGTATGTTCCTTGTCGATTCCCGCCATGATCCGCAAAAGCGTCGATTTGCCGGAGCCGTTGACGCCGAGCACGCCGATCTTGGCATCCGGATAGAACGAAAGGTGGATGTTATCGAGGACCTTGCGGTTACCCGGGTAGGTCTTTGACAGGCCTTGCATGAAATAGACGAACTGACGGGCCATCGCGATCCCTGGAAGGTGAACGATTTGAGGAGATTTTTTCTGGCGCTGATGTAGCGGCGCAACCTTCAAAGGGCAACCGCGGCGTAAACGTTTTCTGTCCGTTCACCACTATTGGCGGGAATAGAAACAATTGAAACCTAGTCTTAACAATTGACGGCTGAAACTCCCCACCAGCGTCGAAAAGAACGCTTCGCGCGACAGAAGTCGCCGGAAGAAGACAGGATTCGTCATGGCGAGCATCACCTCGAACTCCCTGCCCTCCCCGACCCGCACGGGCGGCCGGTCAGGCCATTTTGCCGAATTCCGCGCATTCTGGCGCCAGTTCTTCGCCAGAGCCTTCAATCCGTACCGTCCGGAACTGTATTACATGCGCGGACCAGGTCCCGCCTGCCGAGCCAAGCAGGCAGCGGCGCGCCGGCGCATCAGCTGACGTTTCTCCGTCTCCTTGCGGATTCCCCAAACAGCGACCCATCACCACGCGTATTTTTGATGGTTCCGGCGACTTGCCTGAGAGAGCGCGGCGGGCGACGATAGGCTTTTCGCGAGCCGGCACGGATGCCGCGCCCTTACGCCTTCCATGAACGGATCCTCCCATGACGCGGCTGCGCTGTGCAATTCTCGATGACTACCTCAACCTGGCTCTCAGCGTCGCGGACTGGTCCAAGATCGGCGATCGCGTCGATGTCACCGTCTTCAACCGGCCCTTTAGCTCGAGCGAGGCGGCCGCGAGCGCATTGAAGGATTTTGAGATCATCTGCGCGATGCGCGAACGCACGCCGTTTCCCCGCGCGATGTTTGGTAACCTGCCCAAGCTGAAACTCCTGATCACCTCGGGCATGCGCAACAATTCGATCGACATGGAAGCCGCGAAGCAAAGGCAGGTGACCGTGTGCGGAACCCATTGGCCGCGCGATCCGACCGCGCCGCTCACGATCGGCCTGATCCTGGAACTGACCCGCAACATCGGCCGCGAGAACGCGCGCATGCATGCCGGCGAATACTTGCAGAAACACGTCGGCATCGAGATCGAGGGCAAGACGCTCGGCGTGGTCGGGCTCGGCAAGCTGGGGGCCAAGGTATCGGAACTGGCGAAGGCGTTCGGCATGAACGTGATCGCCTGGAGCCCGAACCTGACCGCCGAACGATGCAAGGAGGTCGGCGTCGGTTACGCCAGCAAGGAAGAATTGTTCGCAACCGCCGACATCATCACCATCCACGTGGTCCTAAGCGATCGCTCGCGGGGTCTCGTCAGCGCCGCCGATCTCGCACGCATGAAGCCGACCGGCTATCTCGTCAACACGGCGCGCGGACCCATCGTCGACGAAAACGCACTGCTGGAAACGCTGAAAGCGCGCAAGATCGCAGGCGCTGCGGTGGACGTGTTTTCGGTCGAGCCGCTTCCGGTGGATCATCCGTTCCGCAAGCTCGACAATCTCGTGCTGACGCCGCATCTCGGCTACGCCACCAAGGAAACCTTTATCGCCCATTACAATCAGATGGTCGAAGGCATCGACGCTTGGTTCAAGGGCGAGCCGGTGCGAAGGCTGGCATAGAGGGCGGCCTCACGGTTCGAGACCGCGCGGCCATGTTGCGACCTCGCTCCCGCTCGGGCTGCTTGGGTGCCCGCGCCTCCTCACCATGAAGGGCTCGTTGCGCACGTGCGCGTCTCGAAGGACGAATAGCAACAAAAAAAGGCTCCCCCGCGGAGCGCCTTTTGCAAAGTTGGACTCAACTTCGCAGTACGATCAGGCCGTCTTGGGCGTAAACCTCTTAACGGGGAGCGAAAACGTCTGGTGGCCGGACTGAAACGTCACCTTGCCGTTCGTTCCATCGATATTGGTGAATGCCACCTTGCCGAAGAGAACGGCATTCTGAGTCACGTCGCCGACTCCCTTCCCGCTGTTGCCGTCGATAGTGAATTTGACCTGCGCATCCCGTCCGTCGATCGAGACGACCGTAAAGGAAACGCTGTGATCGGCGTCCGCGCCCGTAAAGCTGCCGATCAGCGGGTTCTGATCCGAGGCGGGGGTGGGAGCCTTGGCGAGGACCGCGGTCTGCGTCCCCGATTGGGAAATCTGTCCTGGTGCCTGAAACGAAAACTCGAACGCGGCTTGCTTCCCGTCGCGGGTGGCGATCGTCACATTACCGAAGGTGATGGAATTCTGGCTGACGGTACCGGTGCCCCGTTCGGTATGGCCGTTGTGCGTATATTCGACCTGCGCCGTGCTGCCGTTGATGCTGACGACCTTGACTTCGACGGCCCCATGAGTTTTCGAGGTCGAGCCTTTCCAGTCACCTAAAAGATTGCTCTGGTGATACACCCTCTCATTGACGGGCGAAATTCGACTGGTGCTCTGGGTCGCAGCGATCGTACTCACCGTCAGCTCTTTTTCAGAGTACGCACATCATGATACCGCGATCTGCGGCGAAATCAGACAATCCGACTTCTATGAACGAACGATTAACTAAGCCTTACAAAACCAGATCAAACGATTGCGAGCGCAATAAAAAAGGCGCCGCAGCGCGCCTTTTTGCCATCGAACCCAGCGTTTGGATTCCTAAGACTGGATCTAGTCTGGCTGGTCCACCTCTCCCCGTTGGGGAGAGGAAGCACACTATCATTGCGGTGACGGTCTAACTTAATCTCGTCATGCGCTAGCGTATCGTCACTGGCGGCGGCAGCGGCGGCACCACGGTCGGTTGCGTGCCCGGAACGTTCGCCGGCGGCAGCGGCGCGGCCGCATGCGCCGTCGCACTGGGTGCCGCGCCCCCTTGCGGCAGCGGCGCCGCCGAAGCGGTGGTGGTCGATCCCGCCGGCGGGCTGCCGGGCCATACGACCACGCGGGTGCCGATCTTGACGCGATCGAAGAGATCGCTGACGTCTTCGTTCAGCATGCCGATGCAGCCCGAAGAGACGAACTTGCCGATCGTCGACGGCTGATTGGTGCCGTGAATACGGTAGACCGTATTGCCGAGATACATCGCGCGCGCGCCGAGCGGGTTGCCGGGACCGCCGGCCATGAAACGCGGCAGATAGGGCTGGCGATCGATCATCTCCGGCGGCGGATGCCAATCCGGCCATTCGGCCTTGCGCGAGATCTTCTGCACACCGGTCCAGGTGAAACCGTCGCGGCCGACGCGCACTCCGTAGCGGACGGCGCGACCATTGCCGAGGACGTAGTAAAGATAGGTGTGCGGCGTATCGACAATCAGCGTTCCGGCAGGCTCCTTGGTGGCGAAATTGACTTCCTGACGACGCAAGTTCGGCGGCAGGTTCACCGGTGCCGCATCCGGCTGTTCTTCGGGCGGCAACGCCGAAAGCACCATCGGACGTCCGTCAGCGCCGGGCGGTTGCGCTCCCTGCGGGGGCAGAGCTCCCTGCTGCACCATTCCCGGCTGCACGGTTCCAGTGACGCCCGGCGCGGCCCCGATGGCCGCGGGCGGACGAAGCGCTGGGTCCTCGCCCGGATAGACGATGCCTGGTCCCTGCGGCGCTCCGGGCGGACGGTCCGCATAGATCACCGGCGGCGGATCGCGGCGGCCATAACGCGGATCATCCGGCGAGAGGATCGGACCGGTATATACCGGTGGCATATTGGCCGGATGGGCGTAGCGGGGGTCGTCGGGCGAAAGGATCGGACCCGAAGGCACGGGCGGCGCGCCGAGCGGACGGCCATAGCGAGGATCATCGGGCGACAGGATCGGACCGCGCTCGGAATAAATCGGCGGCGCGCCAGCGGGCCGACCATAACGGGGGTCATCCGGCGAAAGAACCGGACCCGGCGGTGGCAAGGTGCCCGGACCGTATCCATTTGGCCCCTCGTCCTCGTCCACGAGGTCAAATTCCATCGGGCGCGGTGCACGGTAATCGGTCGGATAGCTGGCCGGCGGGCGCGGCGCATAGACCGCCCCCGGGGGGACCGGGTATCCCTGTTGCGCCGACGCAGGCTGGGTTCCCGCCGCTCCTGCCGCCAAAGCGGCGGAAACAGCGGCACAAATCGTCAGAATCCGTTTGGTCATCATTACTCTTGTATAGCCCCAAGCCAACACCGGACCGTTAACGGCTGATGACCGAAGATAGCGGCGCATTCAAGACAAATCACGGCGATTGCACCGGTTTCGGCCATTTTGTGAAGGCGCTTGAGAGCTCTCGAATCCGGATCCGGCTAACCCCAATCCCGGAACCTTCCGCGTTAGTGTTGTCAATCCGTTGAGGCCTCGCCCCGAGATGCCGCAAGCGCGAGGCCCTTTGGCAAGCCGAGGTGCCATCCGCTTGATCTCGAGCGACACTGCGGAATTGCGAGGTAAGCGTCGGTGCCGAGCCACGACATTCGATATTTAACGAGCGTCCGGAATCGTTTTCGGTATTCTTCAGTGAAGCCTGATTCGCTGCGCCGCGTGTTCGCTGCGTCCCGCGAACGCGGCCAGTTCAAAATCACCGCGTTCCCGATGACTCCAGGGCCTTCCCAGATTCCGGAAGGCAGAGCTCTTCAAGCCCATGCTTCCCGGCTTCCGCTTCCTGTTCGCGGCGATCATGTTGTCGATGTCGCTCCTGATCTTCGCCCTGGGCGCGGCGGCGCTGTTGCGCTCGGCCCACGAGGAATTTGCCTCCAACCCGTCGTGGCGAGCTACACCGGAAGTGACCTTCGCACAATCCAGCGACGCGACGCCGCCCGTATTGGCGGCGCTGCGGCTCGAGCTGCCGGCCGCCGCGAAATCGCAAGGCACGCCTTCCGGCGCCGCATCGGCGGACGATACGACCGCATCGGACGCCCCGACCGGCGCCTCCGAGCAGGTCGACGCAGCAAAGCTTGAAGAATCCCTGCCGGGCGAAGCTGAAAAAACGCAAACCACAAACAGCGAAGATCGCCCGGGCGAGAATGTCGCTACGAGCGAGGCCGCACCGGCGTCAGCCGAGATGCCTGCAGCCACTGAGCCCGTCCAGGCCGTCGCAAGAGTAGCGGCAGCCGCAACGATTCCCGTCACGCCCAGCGACGATTCGCCGGCTGCGGTGCGAGGCGATCCGATCGCCACGCAGGTTGAATTGGTCGATGCCGGTGCCGCGGCAAAGATCGCAACACTGGGCGGGCCACCGGTCGACATCGAGGAGAGCCCACTCAAGGCCAAGGCGGACACCAAGGCCGGCACGGCCAAGGCCGATCCGTCCCAAGCCGATCAGGACGCGGCCAAGAAAAAAGCGGAAGCGAAGCGCGCCGAAAACCGCCGCAGAATCGCTGTTGCGCGCGCCAAGCAGGCGGCGCAACAAGCGCTGCAGCCGTTTCAACCCGATCCGTTCTTCCAGCAGCAGCAGCAGCAGCAGTCGGCCCAGCGCGCTCGCGCGCACTAGCGCTGGGAGAGGGAGCGCATTTTCGCTGCGGTTGCAGATCAACCTGACTTCATCAGGCTTTAGCGAAAAAGGTCAGGCCGGACCGGTCGCGATCGGCGGCCCATCCGCCACGCCCCATTCCGACCACGAACCGTCGTAAAGCGCGCTGCCGCGCACCCCCAACCTGTACAGCGCCAGCGTCAACACGGCGGCCGAAACGCCGGACCCGCAGCTCGTCACGATGGGTGCATCAAGTTTGACACCCGCCTCCGAGAACGCGGCGCGCAATTCGTCCAATGGCTTCATGGTGCCGGACGCCGCGTCGAACAGTCTGCTGTAGGGAACGTTGCGACTGCCGGGAATGTGCCCTGCCCTCAAGCCCGGGCGCGGCTCCGCCACGCGGCCCTCGAAGCGGTCGCCGGCGCGCGCATCGATCACCTGCTCGGCCTTGTTTGCGACATTGGCGACCATCTCGCGCATGGTGCGAACGCGCTTTTCATCGAACGTGGCCTTGAAGGTGGCGGGCGTCGGCGACGCCGTGCCGCTCTCGGTCGCTCGCCCCTCGGCGATCCACTTCTTCAATCCGCCGTCGAGCACGCGCACCTTGTCATGGCCGTAAGCGAGGAACATCCACCAGGCGCGCGGGCCCGCGACCCAACCGCCGGCATCATAAATCACGACCGTGTCGCCATTGCCGATGCCGAGGGCGCCGACATCGCGGCCAAACTGCCCGGCGCTCGGAAACATGTGCGGCAGCGGGTTGTCATGGTCCGACACGGCATCGACGTCAAAGAACACCGCGCGTGGAATGTGCGCCGCGAGATAATCGTCCTTCGGCAGCGGCGTCACGCCCGGCATCTTGAACGATGCGTCGATGATCTTGACCTTGGGATCATTAAGATGGGCGGCGAGCCATTCGGTGGAGACGAGGGGATCGTCGGATGGTGATGATGATGTCATTTGAGTGTTGGTCCTTGTCGTCATTCCGGGGCGCGTCGAAGACACGAATCCGGAATGCGGAAGTTACATGTTGAGATTCCGGGTCCACGCGAAGACGCGTGTCCCGGAATGACGGGAAAGGTGTCAGCTCTTCTTCTTCGGTTCATATTTCTCGGTCGGACCGCCGGCCTCGCGCCAGGCGGCAAAGCCGCCGGAAAGATGCGCCACCGGCTTCAACCCCATGTCCTGCGCGGTCTTTGCCGCGAGTGCCGAGCGCATGCCGCCGGCGCAATGGAAAATGAACTTCTTGTCCTCCTGGAAGATCGGCTTGGCATACGGGCTTGCCGGATCGATCCAGAATTCGAGCATGCCGCGGGTGCAGGAGAAGGCGCCCGGTATGCGTCCGTCGCGTTCGATCTCTCTGGGGTCGCGGATGTCGACGATCACGACGTCGCCGCTTTGCGCGGCCTTGATGGCCTCGGCGGCACTCAGCGTCTCGATCTCCGCATTGGCCTCATCAAGCAGCGCCTTGATGCCGCGATGGATGGTCTGGGGCATGGGACTCCTATTTTGTTTTCCACCGTCATTCCGGGATGGTCCGAAGGACCAGACCTCAGATGCGCAATTGCGCATCGGGGAATCTCGAGGTTCCGGGTTCGCCCTAAGGGCGCCCCGGAACGACGTTGCCGGCTACCGCACCAGCTCCTTCATCGCTGCCTCCAGGCCCTCGATCGTGATCGGATACATGCGATTGGAAAAGATGCGGCGGATAATGGTGGTCGATTCCGAATAATCCCAGTGCCGTTGCGACACCGGATTGAGCCACACCGCGTGCGGATAGGTGGCCGTGATCCGTTCGAGCCAGACCGCGCCCGCCTCCTCGTTGACGTGCTCGACCGAGCCTCCGGGGACCATGATTTCGTAAGGCGACATCGAGGCGTCGCCGACGAACACGATCTTGTAGTCGTGCGGGTATTTGTGCAGCACGTCCCAGGTCGGCGTGCGGTCGGTGAAGCGACGGCGGTTCTGCTTCCACACGCCCTCATAGAGGCAATTGTGGAAGTAGAAATATTCCATGTGCTTGAATTCACTCTTCGCTGCCGAGAACAGTTCCTCGACCTGCTCGACATGGGAATCCATCGAACCGCCGATGTCAAAGAACACCAGCACCTTCACCGCGTTGCGCCGCTCGGGGCGCATGTGCACGTCGAGATAGCCGTGATTGGCGGTCTCGCGGATGGTGGTGTCGAGGTCGAGCTCGTCCGGTGCGCCGGTGCGCGCAAACTTGCGCAGCCGTCGCAGCGCGATCTTGATGTTGCGGATGCCGAGCTCGACATTGCCGTCGAGATCCTTGAATTCGCGGCGATCCCACACCTTCACGGCGCGGAAATTGCGGTTCTTCTCCTGGCCGATGCGGATGCCTTCGGGATTGTAGCCATGGGCGCCGAACGGCGAGGTGCCAGCGGTGCCGATCCATTTGTTGCCGCCCTGATGACGGCCCTTCTGTTCGGCCAGCCGCTTGCGAAGCGTCTCCATGAGCTTGTCCCAGCCCATCGCCTCGATCTCTTTCTTCTCTTCCTCGGTAAGATATTTTTCGGCAAGCTTCTTCAGCCATTCGACTGGAATGTCGGCCTTCTCCATGGCCTCGAGCAGGTTCTCCAGACCCTTGAACACGGTGCCGAACACGCGATCGAACTTGTCGAGATTGCGCTCGTCCTTTACCAACGCCGCGCGCGACAGATAGTAGAAATTCTCAACCGTCTGGTCGGCGAGATCGGCATCGAGCGCTTCCAAGAGCGTCAGGTATTCGCGCAAGGTCACCGGGACCTGGGCGTCGCGCAGGGAAGTGAAGAACTGCAGGAACATGGTTCAAGAGATCGCCCGGCGGCGAGCCTTCGTCAAGGGTAGACAGCGCGGATCAGCTCACTGTATTTCGGCTGCCACCGGCCCCTTCACCAAGGTAGACCGGAGACGTTTTTCGACTAGAATTAGACGGTCAATTTAAAAAAAATGGGGCTGCATTCATGGGTATTTTGGCTGCACTCATCATCGGCGCGATCGCCGGCTGGCTCGCCGGCCTGATCGTACGCGGCGCCGGCTTCGGGCTGATCGGAAACATCGTGGTCGGCATCATTGGCGCGCTGGTCGCCGGTTTCATCCTGCCACGACTGGGCGTGGTGCTGGCGGGCGGCGTCGCAGGCCAGATCATCGATGCCACCATCGGCGCCGTCATTGTGCTGGTGATACTCTCGTTTATAAAACGCGCATGACCATATTGATCGGGATAGCGACCGCCGCTCGGGCGGTCGTTTCCTGTTCGCTTCCCTGAACGCTTTAAGAAAAACAGCAAGGCAAATGGCAGAATGAAATTTACCGGTACCAAGGACTACGTCGCCACCGAAGATCTCAAGGTCGCGGTGAACGCTTCGATCGTGCTGGAGCGGCCGCTGTTGATCAAGGGCGAGCCCGGCACCGGCAAGACGGTGCTCGCCGAGGAAGTCGCGAAGGCGCTTCAAGCCCCGCTTTTGACCTGGCACATCAAATCCACCACCAAGGCCCAGCAGGGACTTTACGAGTACGACGCGGTGTCGCGCCTGCGCGACAGCCAGCTCGGCGATGCGCGCGTCTCCGACATCGGCAACTACATCAAGCGCGGAAAATTGTGGGATGCCTTTACTAGCGAAAAGCGCCCGGTGCTCCTGATCGATGAGATCGACAAGGCCGACATCGAGTTTCCCAACGATCTCTTGCTCGAACTCGATCGCATGGAGTTCTTCGTTTACGAGACCGGCGAAAACATCAGAGCGAAGCTGCGGCCGATCGTGATGATCACGTCCAACAACGAGAAGGAATTGCCCGACGCTTTCCTGCGCCGCTGCTTCTTCCACTACATCAAATTCCCCGATGTCGAGACCATGGGACGGATCGTCGACGTGCATTTTCCTGATATCAAGAAGCGCCTGGTGGAAGAAGCGTTGCGGATTTTCTTCGAGGTGCGCGAGGTGCCGGGCTTGAAGAAGAAGCCTTCGACCTCGGAGCTTCTCGACTGGCTGAAGCTTCTCCTGAATGAGGATATCACGCCGGAAATGCTCAGGGAGCGCGATCCGCGCAAGTTGATCCCGCCGCTGCACGGCGCGCTGCTCAAGAACGAGCAGGACGTGCATCTGTTCGAGCGGCTGGCTTTCCTGAGCCGGCGCGAGGTGTGAGGCGATTCTGGCGACGTCATCTGGGACGACGCATTTGTCTTTGTGCGTCCGCTCCCGATTCAGATTTCAAACAGCCAAGCACGAGGGCTCAAGTCACCTCGCCCCGCTTGCGGGGAGAGGTCGCGAGCATCTTGCGAGCGGGTGAGGGGCACCCTCCACTCGCGCGGTCCGCGGATGGTGTCCCTCACCCCAACCCTCTCCCCGCAAGAACGGGGGAGAGATATCGCGTGAGGTCCGCTAAGGGGCCAAATGCAGTCATTCGCAAAGCCGAGCGCGCTGGGCCTATTGCAGTCCCGCCTTGCGGAAGCCTTCGAGGAATTTTGCCATCGGTCCCGGCGTGTAAGGGACGTTGCGCTCGATCCAAGCAATCGAATTCTCGGGATGCAATTCTTGTAGTCGCGCGAGGGCTGAGCGAGCATCATCAATTTGGCCCGCCTGGGCCAGGCTCGCGACGTAAATTCGATGACCGTTGGTCAACTCGAATCGCTGTTGAATGGCTTTACGGCCAAAGCCGATGGCTTCTGCGTACCGGCCCGCCTGATAATGAGCGGCAGCGAGGGCCGCATTGAGCAACGCATTCTGCGGATCGTGCGGGCTCATTCGGATGGCTTGCTCAATGTGGTCAATGGCCTGATCGGATCGACCGTCAAAGGCGAGCGCGCAGCCGAGAAAGCCGTGCGCGGCCGCGAAGTTTGGATTGAGATCGAGTGCGCGCTGAAATTCCTCGGCCGCCTCGTCGGTACGCCGCCTGGTGAAGGCCACGAAGCCCAGGGCAAGATGCGCCCACGGATCGCTGTCGTCCAGTTCCACCGCCCGCGCGGCGAGGTTCGCAGCCTGCGTGACTTGTGGCTCCATCATGTGCCATCCGCCTTGACGTGACACCAACAGTACAAAGGCCAACATGCTGTGAGCCGGCGCGTAGAAGGGGTGTTGCTGAACGACCTGCTCAAGTAGCGCGATTGCAGCTTGGCTCTCGTCCTTGGTTAGCCGCCAAAACAGAGAGTTGGCTCGGATCAGCATGTCCCAGGCATCGAGGTCTTCCGGCGAGCGGTTTTGCGAACGGATGCCTTCGGCCTCCAGCAACTTAGGCTCAATTGCGGCCACAACCTTCTTGGTGATTTCGTCCTAGAGCGCAAAAATGTCAGTCAGGTCGCGATCGTAGTGATCGGCCCAGAGGTGCTTGTGGGTCGCGGCGTCGATCAGCTCGGCGGTGACGCGCACGCGGCTGCCGCCCTTGCGGACGCTGCCCTCCAGGACGTAGCGCACCCCGAGTTCGTGCCCGACCTGGCGTATGTCAACAACCTTGCCTTTGTATGTGAACGACGAATTGCGTGCGATCACAAAAAACCAGCGCAATTTGGATAGGCCGGTGATGATGTCTTCGGAAATGCCGTCGGCGAAATAATCCTGCTCCGCATCGCCGCTCATGTTGGCGAAGGGAAGGACGGCGATCGAGGGTCTATCCGGCAGCGGCAATGCGAACCTTGGTTGTTTCGCCGCAACGCCTGTCGTCGCTACTCCAGGCTTTTGCTCTTCGCGCACTGCGCCCACAAAGCGGATGCCCCTGCGCAAAATGGTGCGGATCAATCGCTGATCTTCACCATTGTCGCCGATGGCAGTTCGGGCCGCATTGATGCGGCTCGCCAGCGTTGATTCCGAAACGATCCGCCCGTTCCAAACCGCCGCCAGCACGTCGTCCCGGCTCACCATCCGATCGCGGTTTCGAATCAGGAACTCCAGCAGGTCGAAGACCTGGGGCTCGACCGAGCGCAACTCCCCCTCATAGCGCAGCTCGCGTCGATCCGTGTCAATTGAACAATGATCAAATGAAAACAGCAGCTTAGATGCCCCACTGATTGTTAGGTCGGCAAGTGCCTGCGGCAATATAGTATAGCAAAATCAAGCCGGCCTGAATGCAAATGAATGCCGCCTAAAGGCGGCCTCAAAGCACTACGTCGAGCGCCCTGGCAGCGTGCTCGTGGC
>Ga0307474_10002860_pt1 | contig 12452 bp, 12 predicted proteins | sample atmos_gasesECM1C_2_FD_203312 | JGI IMG/M metagenome (GOLD analysis project Ga0307474, IMG submission 203312) | Hardwood forest soil microbial communities from Morgan-Monroe State Forest, Indiana, United States - atmos_gasesECM1C_05 | ecosystem: Environmental > Terrestrial > Soil > Temperate... | reverse complement strand
ATTTCCGAATCGCGTCCCAGCGCGCGTCCATTTGAAGATTTGCCGGAATCACTCGCGAAAGCTTGCGCGTGATCGTTGGTGAAAGCGCCGGTTCGATGGTGTAGTGGCGGTCGTGTCGACCGCGATCTTCTGATTTTGCGGCCGGCACAATACCAGTCCGACTCGGACCCGCCTCTACAGGTCTCTGAGTTGGTGCAGTATCTTTAGTTATAATCGTTCCGAGCTCCTGGCCGATATCGACCACGTCGCCAATCTTTGTTTTCCATTCACCCATTGTTCCAGCGAATGACGATTGAATGGGATAGACCGCCTTGTCGGTTTCCACTTCACAAAGCTCATCGTCTAGCGCGATGGGGTCGCCCGGATTTTTCAGGAGCGAAACGATTTTGGCATTGCGAATGCCTTCGCCCATGATGGGAACGGTGATTGGTTGCACGTTTCCGTTAGGCATTTTGGTTGCGGAGCCGCTTGCCGCGGCGAACGCCTGTTTACCAGTTTCGGCGTTTGAGACGAACGCCGCTACAACTTTTTCGCGTTCTTGCTTAGTCGCAACGGAGCGTCGAACTGCCGCGACGATCCGCTCAACATCCGGAAGGGCCGCGTACTCATAGATCGGATTGTAGCCGATCATCACATTGGTTTTGCTCACCAGGACCGGCGGACTGATCATCTCTCTCCAAAGATCAGGCTGCGACGTGATGTGGGTGATGATCATTTGACCGACGCTGCAATTTTCGGTGTCTTCCTGAACGACGACGAGTCGTCCGGTCTTGTGAACGGAATCCGCAATCGCTTCCTTGTCCCACGGAACGATTGATCGGAGATCGAAAAGCTCGACGCTGATTTCGTTACCAATTTTGGCGAGCGCTTCGAGAGATTTTTCGACTGTATTGCCCCACGCGACCAGGGTCACGTCGGAGCCGTCCCGGAATTTGCGGGCCTGACCGAACGGAATGGCGCGAACCGGTTCTTTCGATTCGCGTTCAGCCCAAAACATGTGCTTCGGAATCAGGAAGAGAACCGGGTCCTCGGCATGCATCGCCGTCCAGAGCAAACCGGCGGCGTCCTCCGGCGTGCTTGGAATGATGACTGTTAGTCCCGGATAATGTGCCAGCGCGGATTCGTTAGCCTGGCTGTGCCACAAACTTCCGCCGGGCAGATACGCGCCGTAAGGTGCGTAGATCACGGCAGGACATTTCCAATTTCCGAACGTGCGCCACCGCAAATTCGAGATGTTCGTCACCAGCTGATTGAATCCCGGATAAATAAAATCGATAAACTGCAATTCGAAGACCGGCCGGCGGCCATAAGCGGCCAGCCCGCAAGCGACGCCAAGAATCGTCGATTCAGCCAGCGGCGAATTGAAAACCTGTTTCGGAAACTCGGTCGAAAGTTTTTGAGTCAATCGAAACACGCCGCCTTTGGGATCTTCGACGTCCTCGCCGAAAATCACACGTCGCGAATCTTCTTTGAGGCCAAGACGCAGCGCCTGGTTCACCGTGTCGCCGATCCGATATTTGCCCGGCGGCAAGACTTCTTTATCGATCTTCGGCATCGCGCCGGTCACATCCGTGGTGAGCTCGTTAGGCGACGGATCTTCCGCTTTTTCAGCTTCGGCGAACTCGCTGCGGACCCGCTCTTTAATTTCGTTGTCGATCTTGGCGAACTCGTCAGCGGTAAGCAAACCCTCGCCAATTAATTTTTCTTTCCAGCACTTCAGCGGATCGTGTTTTTCGGATTCGGCCAGTTCTTCGGCGCTGCGATAAAGTTTTTGATCGTCCGAGCTGGTATGACTCGAGAGCCGTTCCATTTTTACCCACCAAAACTGCGGTCCGCCGCCGGCGCGCATTTTTTCCATTGCCGCCTTGGCGGCATCGTAAATTCCCTGGACGTCTTCGCCGGCAAGTTGTTGCCATTCGTCTGGCTCGAGAACGCCAAGCGCGAGGGGATTAATTTTCCGGGTCGGACTACTGATGCCGTAAGCGTTGTCTTCGACAATGAACAGGACGGGCAGCTTTCGTTCTTTCGCGAAACAAACCGCTTCGAAAAAATCGCCTTGTCGCGTGGCCGCATCGCCAACCGTCGTGACAACAATATTCTTCTTGCCATCGAGTTTGAGGCCCCAGGCAATTCCGCAGGCTGGAAGAAGTTGCGAGCCGGTGGGTGTCGGCACGCTCCAAATGTGAAGATTGGTATCGCTGTAATGCGACGCCATCATCCGACCTCCGCTGCCGGTCTTGCGCTTGGCAAAATATTCGAGCCCAAGTTGACGCATCGTAATGCCGCGGCCGAGCACCAGGCCGCGGTCACGATAGAAAGGAACAATGTAATCATCCGGATCCATGTCGATGGAGATTGCGGCGAGCGCTTCATGACCCATTCCCGGCGTGTGAAAATGGCCTTTGCCTTGTCGATTCAGACTTTGCTCGCGCAAATCGGCGTGCCGGCTCTCCAGCATCAGCGTCAGCAGGCGCAGCTTATCTTTTTTGCTCAGTTCCGGCATAGCACGTCGATTTAGAGTAATATCTCTTAGCATAGATGTGCAATACGGCACGACGTTTGCACGTGGCGTGGTAAGTAACCGCGCAATAACAGGTAGCGGCGATTGACCTCAATCGCCATGGCGGTTCGGTGAACCGCCGCTACCAAATGCACCGTGGAATTTCAAGATACAGGGCGAGGCCGGTCGGCGCAGACGCCGTGACAATCGCCTTACATCCCCAGTTGGGCCTCGACAATCGCCCGGATTGATTTCGTATGAGACATTATTGTCGATGGAAGCGGCGAACACGAACCAGAGCAGGGGAGTGATCGAGCGATTTCGGGAATTTCTTCCGCCTTGCCAGACGATTGTTTCTCTGGGCGAGGGGAGCACGCCGCTTGTGTTCTCGCCGAAATTGAGCTCGCGTATCGGGCGCGGCTGCGAAGTATTCATTAAGAACGAAGGAATGAATCCAACGGGCTCGTTTAAGGACCGCGGAATGACGGTGGCGGTTTCGCGCGCGGTCGATCACGGAGGGCGGGCTTTGATTTGCGCTTCGACCGGAAACACTTCGGCCTCGGCCGCAGCCTATGCGGCGCGAGCCGGAATTCCGTGTGCGGTGGTGTTGCCAGCAGGGAAAATTGCCGCCGGAAAACTGATCCAGGCATTCGCACATGGCGCGAAGATCATCGCGATTAAGGGAAACTTTGATGACGCGCTTCGAATCGTGCGCGAGCTCGGTGAAGAGAAAGATTTTGCAATTGTGAATTCAATCAACCCGGACCGCATCGCCGGACAGAAGACAGCTGCGTTCGAAATTGTCGATGACCTTGGCGATGCACCGGATCTTCATCTGCTGCCGGTCGGCAACGCTGGAAACATCACTGCATACTGGGCGGGTTACCGCGAGCATCATCAGCGCGGGAAATCGAAAAAGCTTCCTTCGATGATCGGATTTCAGGCGGCCGGAGCGGCGCCGATTGTAGAAAACCGGGTAATTGAAAATCCGGAAACGATTGCTTCGGCCATCCGAATCGGCAATCCCGCAAGTTGGAAACAGGCCCGGGCGGCGTTGGATGAATCGAAGGGCGCTATTGACGTTGTGACCGACGATGAAATTCTGGCCGCTCAAGGCTGGCTGGCGAGCAACGAAGGAATTTTTGTCGAGCCAGCCAGCGCTGCTCCCATTGCCGGGTTATTAAAGCAGGTGGAAAAAATTCCGGAGGCGAGCCGAATCGTGTGCACGGTCACCGGACACGGACTGAAAGATCCGGAGTCGATTCAGCGTAGAATTGGCAAACTTGAACCCGTTCCGGCCAAGATTGACAAAGTACGGCAAGCGATCGGTTTTTAGTTTACAGTCGCGCCGTTTGTCATGCGCTTGATCGTCCAGAAATATGGCGGCACATCGGTCGGCTCCGCCGAACGGATCAAAAACGTCGCCAAGCGGATTGTCGAAACTCAACGCGGAGGCTGCAATGTTGTGGCGGTGATTTCCGCGATGGCGGGCGTCACCGACAATTTAATCAAACTTTCACGCGAGATGTCGCCGGATCCGGACAAGCGCGAGCTCGATGTTTTGCTCGCCACCGGAGAACAAGCGTCCACTGCGCTGACTGCAATGGCGATCAACGCGCTCGGCGTGAAAGCGATTTCAATTAACGGCGCTGAAGCCGGTATTTTGACGGACCGTTTTCATACCAAGGCGCGGATCTCGAACATCAGTCCGAAACAAATCCAGGAACTGCTCGAGGAGGATTACATTGTCATCGTTGCCGGATTCCAGGGCCAGACTCCTGAAGGAGAAACCACCACGCTCGGCCGCGGCGGTTCGGACCTGACCGCGATCGCGCTGGCCGGCGCGCTGAATGCCGATGCCTGCCAGATTTTCACCGACGTCGATGGGGTGTTTACTTGTGACCCGCGAATCGTCGGCGACGCGAAAAAGTTGGACGAAGTCGCATACGACGAATTGCTCGAGATGGCCGGCGCCGGTTCAAAGGTGATGCAGTCGCGTTCGGTCGAGTTCGCCAAGAAATTCGGCGTCGAGTTTGAGGTTCGTTCCAGTTTCAATCCAACTACCGGAACGGTCGCCAAAGAGGAAACCGCGAGCATGGAGGATGTGGTTGTTCGCGGGGTCAGCCTGGATCGTAACCAGGCCAAGGTCACCGTCGACGACGTCAGCGATGTGCCGGGTGTGGCGGGCCGGATTTTTTCCACGATCGCCGCCGCCGGAATCATTGTCGACATGATCGTGCAGAGCGTGGGTAAACACGACACGACCGATATCTCGTTTACAATTCACGAGAACGATCTCGAGTCTGCGAAGAAGTTACTGGCGCCGGTGATTGAGGAAGTGAAGGCAGCCGGGTTGGTCACCAAAGGCGGTGTCGCCAAATTAAGCGTGGTCGGAATTGGAATGCGCTCGCACTCCGGTGTGGCGGCGCGATTGTTCGCTTGCCTCGGCAAGGCAGGCATTAACATTCAGCTGATCTCGACTTCGGAAATTAAGATTGCCGTCGTCGTCGATGAACGCGACGCGGAACGCGCGGCGCAATTGACTCATCAGGAATTCGGACTGACGACCCTCGGACGAGCCGCAACCGCGACGTCTCCGCTCGGAACGTAAACTATTGCGGCGGCTTGTTCATCGGATCGACGTAGAACTCGGGCATTCCTTCGATCCGCATCTTGTAACCAAACGTCGTGTGAAAAATGACTACGTTAGGACGATCCGTTATCGTCGCGCGGTAGGCGTCATCGCCGCGATCGACTGCATTGACCTGTCTCCAAACGCTGCCGTCTTCTAGTCTGATAATCGTGTGACCGGTCACTTTGTCGATGTGCCCGTCTACGCGGCTGACCAGCGTATCTATCCGGCTTCGACCGCTCAAGCCGGTATCCTCGTTTGTCTTGGCTTCCTCCTGCGCTTTTTTGATTTGTTCGCTTGCCTTGGCTTGCGCCTGATCGTTGGCCTTCTTCTGCGCGGCTTGGCGGTAACCCTGCAAGTATGCGTCGAGATGCTGCAATTCGTCCTCGTTCAGTTTATCGAGGCCCGCAGCCTTGAACTCTTCCGGTCTCATTGTTTCCTCGAGGCTTCGACTGGGCTTGGATTGGTCTGGATTTTTGTCTTTTTCCTTCTTAGCCGGACTTTCCTCGGGGGATGGTTCCGAGCTTGGCTTTGCGGTCTCAACGGCTTCCTGAGCCAGCATGGGACCAATCGATAGCGATGAAACGACAGCAATAATCAAAAACCGCAGGCAAGAAGAAATCACGGCAAACCCTTTCGTGGAGTGAGAGCGACGCTAGCCATATCTTGAAACCGGTCAAGCTGCCGGAAGGCTGATTCGGACGAGTTTTGCGAGTGATTTCGCGATTCTCATTCGCTCGAACAGATTCTTGCAGGACGAGATCGAGCAATTGTCGAAAACCGGGCGGGGCACAGTCACAATCAGTCCCTCCTCGGGTCTTCCCCATAACATCAGACAATATATGTCATATGAAATCGAAGGGTGTTGGGGTCACTTCGCTATGGAGATTCTAGATATTGGCTATCTGGCCAGAGCATCCAAGACTCAACATGACCAAGAAGGCTGACACCGTGCTCGTAGAACTGCTGACGACTAAGTGGAGCGAGTTCTTTGATTATATCGCGTTCAAGAAAGAACCGAGACAGATCGACCTCAAGAATGTCCCCGTTCTCGATTCCGAAACGAACGGCGTAAAGCCGAAGCGGCAAAGGCATGGTTTTAGAGTCAAAAACCATCCCGTAACAAATAACCGAATCAAACATCAGTAACTCACCATATAGCGGCGGATATTTAACTTCACCTTTCAGCCATTTATGACCGTGCTTAAAAAAGTTCTGAGCATCCGCCACCCGTTTTTGGAATCCCTTGCTTTGAGTCAGCATCCACTTGCGATGGATCGACTCTTTGCCCTTGTGTTTCGCCATCCAGCAGAAGCAATCATGCGCGGCAGCTGCCAGCGTGTGAACCGACACGGCATTTCCACCGTGAAACCACAGATAGATCGCCGCTCTAAGCTGCGACATTGCCGCGTCCTCTTTGCGAACGCGTATAAAGATTCGGAGTTTGTCCGGTTCTTCCATTTGCGAAACGGCAATTGCTCTGCATTATTGCGATTGTCATGGCAGAGCGCGACACCAATAAAGAAGCTCTTGAGCAGGTCGAGCGGGTTACCGAGTCCGGGCCGGTTAATGGCGAGGATTTGGTCGAATCGGAAGAACTCAAGCGCAAATTCCGCGAAGCCAAAAAGCGGTTATCTGACGAATCTGGCGAGCAGCCGGTCAAGTAAGGCCGATAGATTCGACTCGCGTTTTAGTGCCTTATCGACGTTCGCTTCGGTAAGCGTTACCGAATATCCGCGTTTTCCCTCAGCCGGTCTGCCAGCTCCTTTCCGCTTTCCGCCCCATGAAAGTATATTATCTTTTGTAGTTGACATTGACTTGAATTTATATCATTATTTCGAGAAAGCAATCGAAATATGAACAATCGAATTTCCAAAGAAAAACGCACTTTAATCCTAATGGCTCTCTGCGAAGGGCTGCCAATGCGTGCCGTTGCGCGGATGTATCGCACTGAGAAAAAGATCATCGGTCGCGTTATCCGTGAGACTGGCGCGGCGTTCGCAGACTACATGGACGAAGAGTTTCGCGACCTGCCATGTGCCCGAATCGAAATGGACGAGCAATGGCAGTATGTGGGTTGCCACGCTGGTCGGGTGCCGAAGCCCAAAAACCTGTGGGAAAAGCGCGACACAGACCGTGGAGATTACTGGCTGTGGGCGTGCATCGACGCGGATACAAAACTCGTTCTCTCGCATCGCGTAGGGAAGCGGGACTATTCGACGGGGAATCAGTTTGTTGCGGACGTTCGCAAGCGCGTTAAGGGCAATGTCCAGATCGCAACGGACAACCACCGCCCATACGCTTTTCACATCCGGCAACATTTCGGATACGAAGGTTTTACTTACGGACAAGAAACGAAGGTATTCGGCGAGCCTCAACTGCTTGACGGAACGCTGGCCCGAATCGGACGCAATGAAGGTGTCCGCAGGATGGTCACGGCGGAACGTAAGGCGGTCATTGGCTCGCCGGACTTAGATCGCCTAACTACAAGCCATATTGAGCGCGCGTTCCTGAGCGTGCGCCAAGAGCTAAAGCGGTTTCAACGTCGCGGACTTGGCTACTCCAAAGACGTTGAAATGCACAAACTCGCCGTGGCTCTACATTTCGGCGTCTACAACTTCGTTCGCAAACACAAGACGCTCGGAACAACGCCAGCCGTAGCCGCTGGCGTTGAACTAGAGCCGTGGAGTTTAGAACGGGTCGTGGAAATGACCGAAAACTATCTCCGCAGCAAAGAGGACGCGGAGTTTGAACAAGCCTTCGCGAATGTGGGCATTGGATGATGTAAGTACAGCATCGACGCTAACCGGGTGGATTGTCATAATCGTTTGCCTGGTCCTTATGGTTACGTTTTTTAAAGACTTGGTTCTCAACTTCGGACAATCTTACCCGGCATTCTCGACCGTATTCGTTGCTGCAGTCTTCGGCTCTCTCTGGTGGTTTCTCATCGTAAAAGGCCCGAAAGCATCGGCGCAAAGCCAACCGCCACAAACGCCGTCTGTTCAGCAGTCAACCGGTAACGTGTCTGGAGGCTCTACGGTCAACCAAGCTGGCCGTGACGTTATCATCAACCAAGGTGTTTCTGAAGATACGATTCGACAGCTCATTAATCAGAAGGCTGTAAGCGCACAGGTGCAATTAACTGCGCGATATCCAAAAGGCTACGTAATTCTTGGTATCGCTAACGGGAAAATTATCTATCGCACGGATAACGCGCCAAAAAGTCTTCAGATAGATTGGGAATCAGCCGACGTTAAGATCAACAAGGAAAAAAACGAGGTGTGGATTCGTATGCCTGATCTTTCGATGACCGGATTAAGGATGAGGAATATCAATGTCGCAATTCCGTATCAGAACGGTGCCGTTCGGGGATTAGCACAAATCAACGACAACGATTTGAATGCCGAAGTTCTCGACGCAGACAGCGGGATTCTCGTCGTAGGAATGAAGTAAATGAGTCTAGAAAAACCATACTCAAACGGCAGCAACACCCTTCGATTGGTGTTGGGCCAGCTTGACTCTGGTAATTATAGAGGGCTAGCCCGATGAGGCTTTTCGGTTCGCTCGACTTAGACTCCGACGAAACGCCTATAAGGCGAAGCCCTATAGTGACTACAGCGATTATAATTGACTCTGCGTAGGTTTGTACTCTAACTGGCGGAAAGGCAAAATCTTACAAATCCCATGAAAACCACCAGCTCCTCGCACAAATACTTTCAATCGATGCTAGCGACGCTGGCGATCGCAATCCTTTGCGGAGTCTCCGCTCCGTCCGCCCAAGCCGGTTACATCGTAACGCTGCAGGAAGTCGGACCGAATGTCGTCGCGACCGGAACCGGAGCATTCGACCTGACCGGCCTGGCTCTTGAATTCACGAATGATCCATCAGCCGGCGCTCAAATATCGCCGAGCACCGCGCAAATGGTCATGGGGTCGACGTCTGTTGACGTCCCCGTCGACGACTATCAAGGCCTCGTTGGGCCGTTGAATTTCGGAGTCGGGCCTAGAACGAATGCGACCAGTGGCAGCGGAGACCATGTTATTCTCGACCGTCTTTTTAATGACCTCAGTGTCCCAACGGGCTACGTTTCCGGTAATCCTTTGTTCAGCATCTCGACTTATGACGGTGCGACCTTAAGCAGCCTCGGTGTGACTCCCGGCACTTACGTCTGGGCCTGGGGGACTGGAGCGAACCAGAATTTTACACTCATAGCTGCTGTGCCCGACTTGGGTTCAACTTTTGGACTACTGTTTGTGTCGCTGGTCGCCCTGGTCGGCGCACACCGATTCCGCGGTCGACAGTTAGCCTAACGAATAATGTCCTCGGGAATCTCGGACCACGGATCACGCGGATTCGGGCTGTAAACAATTCAATCCATTAGTCCCTACCCAGTTTCAGCATGGCTGGGTCCGAGTTGTCTGCCTCGACAACATATGAATTGCTATATGTCATATGAACTTGCCACGGCACCGCTACTGCTGCGTTTAACCGCCAGAGGCCCCGAGTGGGGAACCTTCCATGATCCGCAACGATTGAGGGAGTGCGGCGTTGTGTCTGTGCGACTGCGACGCCGCACTTTTTTCTTTTCCCGGTTCCAAGCCCTTGTCGAAACTAATCCAGTGTGTTTGCCGCGATACCCTCGACATTCGTCTCGGTTCCAGGCTTTCTAGTGCGATTCGGGCGTTCGCGCTCACGCACTCCCGCCGTATTGTTTTTAACGATGCGCCGTGGCTATCTTATTCTCGTTAGGTGAAGTTACGACGCGCGATAGCTACGAAGGCCTCCCGGAACTATTCGACGCTAATGAACGCGACGAGCAGGCCGCGGCTACAACTCAATTACGGCTTTTGACCGTTGACCTTGCCAACCGAAGCGCCGGCGACCTGGTTACCGGACAAGACGAAATCGATTTCGTAGATTTTGCCGTCGTTAGCTTTCATGTCCACCGCTTCGGAAGCTTTGCTCCCGCCGAGTTTTTTCTCTCCGTGAAAGTTTACCGGAATTAGCGCAACATCTTTGCCATTGAGCGAGACGTGAAACTTCTTGTCTTTCGACGTCGCCAATTGTTGGTCGAGATAGCCTTTCAACCCCTGTGGGTAAGTGGTCTTGGTCGTTGTCGTGGTACTCTTTGGTTGGCCAGCATTTGACGGTGGCGGTGGCTGCGTCTGCGGCTGCACATATGTGCCACCCTCCCCGAAAGCGATCGGCGTAATAAAGGATGCAATGATTGCTGTGATAAGAATTCGTGCGCTCATATCCGTTAATACAAGAATTCGCGCACTGTTATTCCTTATTTCCCTAAGATTTCGAATTAAAATACAGCGCCGGACGCTCCCGCTAACACCTGCACACTGAGGGGCGCGAGCGTTGCGAGGGTGTCGCGCCAGTGTGTGGTTAGGCGTCCTTCGCCAGAGTCTTGTCGATCTGTAAAAACTCCACCGGTGCCCCATTGTCTTCAATGAACGCGACGGTGACGCCTGGGCTGGGGCTATTTGGTGCTATGATCACCCTCTTGCCCTGGAGTTCCTGCTCGAGATCGTCAACCTCGAAAGCCACATGAGGAATGGTCTTGATGAGTTCCGGATATGGCGCATCCAGTTCGTACCTCATCCATTCGATGCGGTAGGGACTGTCTTTGTACCCGCTCACATAAACTTTCAACCGCTTGAGATGCACTTCGCCCTCTCTTTTTTCGGTGGTCGGAATCCCGAGATGATGATACTTCCTCATTGCGAACAATCCACTGAAGCGCTATTCGAAACGCCTAACGAGAATTAGATTGCACGTTGCAATCTATTTCTGACCCTTCCCAGGAGCAAGCCCGCCTGACAAAGAAATAACGCCATTACGTTGACACGCCATCCGCGCTCGGCGTAATCTCGCGCCGATGTTTAGAGTAGTTGGCCGGCCATTTGTCGTGCTTGCTCTTTGTTTGTCAATTGGCGGCCATTTATTGGGTCTGCAATCAATTGCCTGGGCGAAGATGGTTGTTAATTACGCGCAGCGTTGTTCGATCAAAGAGGCAATCGTCCAAACTTTCGATGGTCATCATCCTTGCGATTTGTGCAAGCAGATCGGCAAAGCCAGGGACGCGGAGAACAAGCAAGAGCGCCGGGTCGTGAATATCAAGACTGATTTGGTCTGCACGGTTCGCCAGGTTGTCTTTTTGCCGCGAGTTGTTCCTCTCGAATACCTCGAACTGATAAATCAATCTGTCTGTCGATCACAAGAGCCCCCGTCACCTCCTCCGCGCGCGCAGCTCGCCTAAGTCGCGAGGTGAAGCGGAGACGGCAGCGTGCGAGTGCGCGATTCGTCGTTTCTTCGCGTTAATGGGATCAACGGGCGTGCCCCGGCGATCCCGATTTCGGAGGAGCTTTAGTGAACAAACGATCTTATTTGTCCCATCAGCTGAGCGTTTACGCGATTGTCGTTGCTGCGCTGATGGCTGCCAGAACGGCGTTCGGCTGTGCCTGTGGTTGCGATATTTTCGATGTGGCAACCAGCGCAATGTTCCCAAATCACCCAGGTGGAATGATTTTCATCGACTACGATTTTCAGGACCAAAACCAGAACTGGAACGGCACTTCGACGGCTCCGGCGTCACATAATGATGACAAAGAAATCAAAACCCACTTCACGGATCTCGATCTGCAATATTTATTCAACGCCAGCTGGGGTGTTGAGGTGCAGGTGCCCTATGATTTTCGATCCTTTACCAAAAGCGATGGCGGGAAGATGGTTACCGATCATTGGAGTCAATTCGGGGACGTCCGCATTGAAGGGCTTTACACTGGATTTTCCCCTGACCTCTCGGCGGGTGTGAATCTCGGCGTAAAATTGCCAACCGGAGATTACAAGTTCGATTCGAAGGTCGTTGATCGTGACACCCAGCTCGGTACCGGAAGCGCCGACATTCTGATGGGCGGTTTCTACCGTCATCATGTAAACCTCAAAGCGAAACTGTTCTGGTTTGCACAAACTGAATTCGACCTGCCCGTGCTGACCCAACAGCATTACCGGCCGGGACTTGAGCTGGATAGCGCGGTTGGAACGTATTATGCCGGTTGGAACGTCGATCGCGCCAAGATTTCTCCCGTTGCGCAAGTTATAATCTCGGAGCGCACCAGCGATGGCGGTGGCGCTTCCGCTCACCCGATCGGGTCGGGTTTTCAGCGAGTTCTTCTTTCACCCGGTCTTGAAGTGGCTGTTCACCCGCTGAAGTTCTATGCCGATGTCGAGGTTCCGGTGTATCAGAACTTCACCGGCAATCAGCTCGCTGCGCCATTCATGATTAAAGCGACAATCGCCTGGGAGTTTTA
>Ga0307474_10002859_pt1 | contig 12453 bp, 13 predicted proteins | sample atmos_gasesECM1C_2_FD_203312 | JGI IMG/M metagenome (GOLD analysis project Ga0307474, IMG submission 203312) | Hardwood forest soil microbial communities from Morgan-Monroe State Forest, Indiana, United States - atmos_gasesECM1C_05 | ecosystem: Environmental > Terrestrial > Soil > Temperate... | reverse complement strand
GAAAACGAAACTGCACCGCCTCGGGAGTCGACGCTTGCCCCGTTTCGCGATTGAACGACAGATTTTTCGTAGTGATTTGAATCGGCTGGTCGCTTTTTGTTTCGATGACGACGGGTTTCACTTCCGCGGTTTTATTTCCGTTAGACGGAAGCTTCGCCGCGCCGGGCGCCGCCCCAGGTCCAGCGCCGGAAAGATCGATCTTGACGTCGCCCTGGCAATTCACGTTTCCGGATTTCGGCTCGTAGTTGCACTCGCGGGTGTGGATGTTGTCGTTGCGGTTGCCTTCGCGGCCATACACCGTAATCCACACGTCTTCCAGCAGCGCCCGGTTTTCGTCCTTGAATTGCGTCGCTCGCGAAGCTCGCACCGTGAATAGCGTGCGATCATTTTCCACTTTCGAGAACGAAAATTCGTTGGATTGCTGCTCCACGGTCGCGGCCACCGCCGCCGGCTGGCGCGCTCGCGCCCGAGCCTGCCGGATCGCGCGCTGCAAATAGGTTCCGGCCGCGATCAGCGTAATGCCCAGCGCCGCCCACGCCGCCCATCGTGCATAACGCGCTGCTTCTTGATTTCGCAAAAACCGCTCCCAAGGTCGCGTCCGCATTCCCGCCTGCGATCGCCCGCACAGAAATCCAGCCCAGAATAAATGATACGTGTTAGACGCCGAGTATAAGTGAGCGGGTTGCGGCCTACAACTGACCGCCGCCTGCTGCCCCCTGGCAGCCCGCGTTCATCGCCCTGGTCTGTTGCCCAGCCGACTTTGACTGGACAATTACCTCATTTATTGGGTTAGACTGGTTCGGTACGTCGGATTCATTCCCAGACAACCAAATTAAGCTAAAGCCTAAAACGGCAGGAGAAACGCATGTACTCAGTTAAATTGGAATACCAAGACCGCAAGAACGGACCCGAAGGACGCACCCTGCAGATTGACACCGGCTCGATGGCCGCCGCCATCGGTAAAGCCACCCGCGAATTTCTCAAGTCGCTCGACCGCAAGCAGCGCTTCGACGCCAACAAAAATGGCTTGACCATCGTCGCCAGCAAGATCGCCGACGACGAAGCGCCCGCCGAAACCGCTAAAGAAGCCTCAGCCTAGGATTTCGTCTTTCGGGGAATGCGGCGGTTGATTCCGCCGCGTACTCGGAACGCATCGAAAACACAATTGCAATTCGGGAAGGTCTAGGCTTCGACTTTCTTTTCCGGAACTTCGCTCACGCCGCACGCCGCCACGCTGTCGCGCGTGGTGTTTTTGACCATGTACATCGCTTCGTCGGCGAGATGGAGCAGTTCCGCCTTGGTCCGCGAATCACTGGGATAGGCCGCCACACCCACGCTCGCGGTAACGTGCGCGTTGATCCCGGTATCCTGCAGCCAAACTGCTTCGCGAATTAGCTTGTGCAGCCGGCGCGCCACACCCATCGCGTTCTCTTTCGAGGTTTGCGGCAGCAGGACCACAAATTCGTCGCCGCCATAACGGAACGCCAGATCGATCAGCCGGCACTTGTCCTTGATCGCCTGCCCGATCTCGGCCAGCAGCTTCGACCCCATCAAGTGCCCATGCGTGTCGTTAATTAGCTTGAAATGATCGAGGTCGATGAAAATCAGCGAAAACTCGAATGCATACCGGTGCGACCGGTAAATTTCCGTATCCAGCATGAAGTTCAAATGCCGCGCGTTGTACAGGCTGGTGCAGTCGTCGGTGATGGTCAGTTCGTGGATGCGCTGAACGTGCCGCGCGTTCTCAATCGCAATCGCGGCGTAATCCGCCAGCGCTTCCAGCAACGCCATGTCGCGATCGCTGAATCCCTCCGGCCCGATACTGTTGATCAATTCAATCACGCCCAGGCACTGCTCGCGAAAACGAACCGGCACCGCCACGATCGACTGCGTTTCCATTTTCGTCTTGGCATCGACTTGCCCGAAAAACCGCGAATCCTTCGAAGTGTCCGGCACCACCACGGCCTTGCCGGTCTGCGCCACCCACCCGGCCAGCCCCTGCCCGACCTTGATGCGAACATCCTTCAGAGATTCCGCGCCCTTGCCGGTCGCGATCTGGAAATACAGCTCGTTGCGATCCACATCCATCAGCAACAGCGACCAGGTATCCGGGCGCAACACTTCGTTGATCTTGTCCATGATCGTCCGCAGCACCTGGTCCAGCTGCAGCGACGACGTCAGGGCCTTGCCAAGTTCATGAAATACAGTGACTTCGCTCGTGGCTTCGGAGATTAGTGGCGGATCGATCGGGAACGGAATGTTGGCGCTCGGGGCGGTCGGATTCCGGCGCCGTTCGACCCCTTCAAACGGACGTCCGTCCGGTTCCCGGCGCTTGATGGCGCCCGGCGGGATCGAGTTTTTGCGGTCTGGTCTCTCGGTGCTCAACTTAACTATTATAGGAACGGCTCTGCGGCACTGCAACGGCCTTCACGGTTCAATTGAAACAAATCGCCAACACCCGGCTATTTCTTTAATTCCTGGGCCAACATTGACACACCCTCCGCCGACGCCTATATTTTTCGTGGGGCGGTTCATTCAGCGCATGTCTTCGACTCCTTTCGGCGAGCATTTAAAGCGTGAACGTGAAATGCGGGGAGTCTCCCTGGAAGAAATTTCCCTGGCCACGCGTATCGCTCCGCGTTTTTTGGCCGCGCTGGAACGCGAAGAGTGGGAAAAATTGCCCGGCGGCGTCTTCAACCGCGGCTTCATTCGTTCCGTGGCCCACTATCTCGGCCTGGATGAAGACAGCATGGTCGCCGAATATGCCCTGCACACCAAAGGTCGCCCGGAACCGGGCGTGGTTGCCGATCCTCCGGACGAGCCGGAAACTCAGTGGCGCCAGATTTTGGTCTTGGTCGTTTTCGCCGTCGTGGTCATCGCGGCTGGCTGGGTCGCCGTTCAGTATCTGGTTCCGCGCGTCACCGAGTACATGCATAAGCGGTCAGCCACCGTTTCCAGCGCTAAACAGGACGATCCCTCCGCCCCTCCGCTCGCACTGAATGCGGTGCCGGCGAATTCCGATCCCGCCATCGTTTCGGCCGCGCCTCCTCTGTCGGCTGCTTCCACTAGCAATCTCGCCGTCCCGGTTCTCGCTTTGAAATTACAAGCCACGCGCGCGGCCGATGTGAATCTCGTGGCCGACGGCAAAACAGTTTTCAGTGGCCACCTGAATCCCGGTGACGCCAAAGATCTCACCGCCACCGGCAGCATTCAAATTTCTTCCAGCGAAGCTTCCGCGGTTTTGCTCGATCTCAACGGAAAAATGGTCGTGCTTCCCGGCCAGCCCGGCCAACCCAGCGCCATCACCCTTACCCCGAAAGATCTGCCGCCTCCCGCGGGAGCATCCCATTAGCGCCGACCTGCGCGCCGCGGTTCGTGCCGGGCATGCGACGCAAGAGCAAAAAATCGATATCGTTTCCGGTTCCTTGTCGCTGCCTCCCGCCGATTTCGCTGAAATGCTCGCCATCCTTTCCGCAGATGAATCTCCTTCCATCGCCGAAGCCGCGCAGGATTGCATCACCACCCAGCCTCTGGCCTCGTTCATTGCCGCGCTGGCCCGTCCCGATGCGGATCGGCGTGCGTTTTCTTACTGCGCGGAATATCTTTGCGAACAACCCGGCGTGGCCGATGCGCTCGCCAAAAATATTGCCTGCCCGCCGGAAACCGTCACCCGGGTCAGTGCCTGCCTAACCAGCGAAGGCATCCAGGCCTTGCTGGACAATCTCGACCGGCTCAGTTCCGATCCGGAGCTGGGCTCCAAGCTGGCCTATTCCACCGCTGCGACACCCGAACAGCAGGATCTGCTCGCCGAAATTCAAACCAACAAGCTGCTCAAAGAGCAGGAGGTCGAAGACACTGCGGCCGAAGCCGTGCCGGACCTGAAGAAACGCAAAACCTTGCTGCAAAGGCTGGGCAGCATGAATGTGGTCCAACGGATTCAGCTGGCGGTGAAAGGCGGCCGCGAAGAACGTATGCTCTTGATTCGTGACCCCAACAAAATCGTGCAGCGCGCCGTGCTGCAATCCCCGCGCCTCACCGATTTAGAAGTGGAAAATTTTTCGGCGATGGCCAACGTTTCCCAGGAAGTGCTTCGGAATATCGCGAAGAACCGTGCGTTCATGAAGAGTTACGTCGTCGTGAGAAACCTGGCCAAGAATCCCAAATCGCCCATCGACATCACCCTGCACCTGCTGCCGAGGCTGATCCCCGCCGACCTCAAGCAGCTTTCCGGCAACAAAAATGTCCCGGAAACCCTGCGCTCCTCGGCGCAAAAACTCCAACGCCAGCGCAACGCGGCCCGTCCCGCGGAATAAGTAGCGTTCCTTACTTGCTCGCCGGTGCCCCCAGCGACTTCTCAATCTGCGCCTTGTATTCGTTCGCCTTCGCCAAAATCGCTGGCTCATCCAGCGTCAACATCTTGCGGTCTTCCATCACCATTTTCCCGTTGATCACCACGCTGCGCACGTCGGTCGCTTTCAGCGCGTAGACCAGCTCCGAATATACGGTGTACATCGGCGTCGCGTGCGGTGCGGTGGTATCCACCACGATTAAATCCGCCCTCTTCCCAGCTTCGAGCGACCCAATCAATTTTTCTAGATGGATAGCGCGCGCCCCGCCGATCGTCGCCATCTCCACCACTTGCTGCGCCGGCATCGCCCGCGAATCCATCCGCGTGATTTTCTGCAGCTTCGCCGCCAGATCCATTTCTTCGAACATGTCCTGATTGTTGTTGCTGGCCGCACCGTCAGTCGCCAGTCCCACCGCCTGTCCCGCCGCCAGCATGTCCGGCACCGGCGAGACGCCCGCCGCCGTCTTCATATTGCTCGATGGATTGTTGATGCAGCCGACGCCGTAATGCACCATGTCCGCGATGTCAGCCTGGTCCACCCACACGCAATGCGCGCCAATCACATCCGGCCCCAGAATCCCTTCGCGACCCAAATATGCCACCGGCGTGACACCATATTTCTCCCGACTCAGTTGCAGCTCAAACGGCGCCTCGGCGATGTGAATCAGAATCGGCGCATGATTCTTACGCGCCAGCGCCGCCGCATCCTGCAGCGTCTTCTCCGAGCAGGTGTACATCGAATGCGGCGCCACCGCCGCGACGATCAACGGGTCGCCTTTCCAGTGATCGATAAATTTCTGAGTGTACTCCAGCGCCTGCGCCACTCTTTTGTTGTCTGGCGCCGGAAAATCCAGGATGGTCTCGCCCAGCACTCCGCGCATTCCCGCTTCTTTGGTTACCCGCGCCACTGCATCTTCGAAGTAGTACATGTCCGCGTACGTCGTCGTTCCACCGCGCAACATTTCCAGCACGCCCAGCCGCGTCCCCCACACCACAAAATCTTCGGTGACGTTCCGCGCTTCCGCCGGGAAAATATATTTTTTCAACCATTCGTCAAGGCCCAGGTCGTCCGCCATCCCACGAAACAGGCTCATGTCCACGTGCGCGTGCCCGTTGATCAGCCCGGGCATCACAATCGCGCCATGCGCATCCACGACTTTGGCCGCGTCGTACTGCGCGGCAATATCCGTGCTAGGCCCGACGGCCACGATCGAATCTCCGCGAACGGCCACTGCGCCATCTTGGATCAATCGCCGCTGTTCATCCATGGTCACCACGGTTCCGTGCGTCACCAACAGGTCGACTTTATCTTTTGCCTGCGCTCCTGAAGCAGCCGCCAGGCAAAGCGCGCCACCAAGAGCAACCGAACCTGCGGCTCGGCTCAAACGAAAACGCTTAGCGTGAATCGCAACGGCGGAGAAAAATCGGCTCAGCATGGCTTCCTTTTAACGGTGAGGTTTCACAGAAACGAAGAATCAAATTGCCGCGGCAGCAATCCCGCCGATGTTTCCTTTTCTATTTTTCCCTCGAGATTGGTCAGCAGCACCGGAATGTCCCCGCAAAATTCCCAGATAATTTGCCGGCATGCTCCGCACGGAGGCGTCAGCCGGTCCACATCCGTCACCACCGCAATCGCGTCGAAGTCGCGCTCACCTTCGGACATGGCCTTGAATATCGCCACTCGTTCCGCGCAAATCGTCAGCCCCAGCGTGGCATTCTCGATGTTGCATCCGGTGTAGGTACGCCCCGAACCCGCGCGCACCGCCGCGCCCACCCGAAAATTCGAAAAGGGCGCGTAGGCATTCTCCCGCGCCTGTTTTGCCGCCAAAATCAGTGCCTCAAATTCGCTCATGGATTCCCGCCATCCTGTGCGCTTGCGCTCTAATTTTTCTCGTTCGCGATTCGGGGAATCACCGCGCGCAGCAACGCCACAAATTGCGTTCTTACGCGCGCGCCGGTCTCCATCACTTCTTCATGATGGATCGGCTGATCCAGAATCCCTGCCGCCATATTCGTCACGCAGGAAATCCCCAGCACTTCGATTCCCATGTGCCGCGCCACAATCACTTCCGGTACCGTGGACATTCCCACCAGATCCGCTCCAATCGTCCGCAGATAGCGGATTTCAGTGGGTGTTTCGTAGCTCGGCCCCGACAGCGCCGCGTACACACCTTCCACGATTTCCATCTTCAACTGGCGGGCCTCTGCGGCCGCGATCGCCCGATACGGCGCCGAATAGGCCTTCGACATATCCGGAAACCGAGGCCCGAAGCGTTCGTCATTGGGCCCGATGAGCGGATTCACGCTCATCAAATTGATATGATCACGCAGCAGCACCAACGCGCCCTGCTTGTACCCAGTGTTGATTCCCCCGGCAGCGTTGGTCAGAATCGCGGATTTAATCCCCATGCGTCCAAACACCCGCATCGGGAAGGTAACTTCCTTCGCCGAGTATCCCTCGTAGAAATGCACCCGGCCCTGCATTGCCGCCACAACGACACCTTCGACTTTGCCGATGACCAGTCGTCCCGCATGTCCTACCGCCGTCGATTTCGCGAAGCCTGGAATTTTCTCGTAAGGAATCCGGGTCGCCTCCGTCAATTCATCCGCGAATCCGCCCAGGCCCGAACCCAATACCAACACGATCTTCGGCCGCAGCTTTGTCTTGGAGAATATGAATTTCGCGGCGCGTTCGGCCTCCGCGAATTCGCTCGACCCCGCCGTCCGCTTCTTCGTTCTGTCAGCTGCGCTCATGACAGCATGATTCCTACAATCGACGCCGACATCAGATTCGCCATCGTTCCCGCCGCCATCGCCCGGATCCCCAGCCGTGCCAGATCCGCTTTCTTATTCGGAGCCAGCGCCCCAATGCCCCCAATCTGAATCCCAATCGAGCTGAAGTTCGCGAATCCGCACAGCGCAAACGTCGCGATCGTAAACGATCTCGGGTCCATCGCGTCCTTCATCGGCCCCAGCCGCTGGAACGCCACCAGCTCGTTCGTCACCGTGCGCAACCCCAATAAATTTCCGACCGTGTGACAGTCCTTCCACGGAATTCCGATCACCCAGGCCACCGGCGAAAACAGCCAGCCAAAGATCTGCTCCACGCTCGAGGGGAACCACGCCACCCCGTGATTCGCCAGCAAGTTATGCACCGCTCCGAACATTCCATCGACCAGATAAATCAGCGCGATGAACGTAATCAGCATCGCGCCCACATTCACCGCCAGATTCAGGCCGTCAATCGTGCCGCGCGATATGGCCCCCAGCGCATTGGTGTCGCGCTCCAGCGGCGCCATTTCCACCCGGCCTGACGTCACCGGCACTTCCGTTTCCGGCACCAGCATCTTCGACAGCAAAATCGTTCCTGGCGCGGTCATGATCACCGCCGCCAGCAGATGTTTGGCTTCAATCCCGTAGGCGATGTACGCCGCCATGATCCCGCCCGAAACATGCGCCATCCCGCTGGTCATCACCGTCATCAACTCGGATTGGGTTAGCTCCGGAATAAAAGGACGAATGGTCAGCGGGGCCTCGGTCTGCCCCATGAAAATACTCGCGGCCACGTTCAGCGATTCCGCGCCGCTTGCGCCCATCAGCCGCGTCATGATCTTCGCCGCCTGCCGGATAATAAATTGCATCACCCCGTAGTAGTACAGCAGCGCAAAAACCGCGGCGATAAAAATAATCGTCGGCAACACCTGGAACGCGAAGAAAAATCCCATCGGCGCGCCTTTTTTGCCCAGGTTGCCGAAAACAAATTCCGAACCGTAAAACGCAAAATCCAGCACCCAATTCACCGCTGCTCCGGCTTTTTGAAAAATCAGCCGCCCGTACTGCCAGCGCATCACCAGAAACGCGAACACGATCTGCAGCCCCAGGCCCCAGGCCACCGTCTTGTAGCGGATCGCCCGCCGGTTGGTCGAAAACAGATACGCCACCGCCATCATGGTGATCATTCCCAATACGCCAATCAGACGATGCATGCCTGCCACTCTCCTAAAACTTTCGAATCTGCCCCTGCTCGCTTACGAATACTTCTCGGCTCCGATCAGTTTCAGCACCAAAGGCGTCGCGGCCGGCGCGCTGTCGCCAATTTCAAAACTCTGCGCCAGCAGCCGCGTCGCCGGAACCAACTTCCCTTCGGAGTTATAATGAATCGTGCATAAATTCTCGCCGGCCTGCACCGCGTCCCCAATTTTTTTCTCGAGCACCAGCCCCACGCCCGGGTCTACCGAATCTTCTTTTTTCTCGCGTCCGCCGCCCAGCGTCATGCTGGCCACGCCCACCTGCTCGCAGCGAATCGCGGTCACGTAACCGGAACGCTTGGCCGGCAAATGCGCGGTATGCCGCGCGTGCGGCAGCAGACTTGGGTCGTCCACCACCCGCACTTCCCCGCCCTGCAGTTCGATGACTTCGCGGAATGTATCACGCGCGCGTCCCGATGCAATCATTTCCGCCGCGAGCTCCCGCCCCTCGCTCACCGTTTTCGTCCGCTCGCCCAGCACCAGCATCCACGCCGCTAATTCCAAGGACAACTCCCGCAAATCCGCCGGCCCGCCACCGTGCAGCACTTCGATGCACTCCTCCACTTCCAGCGAGTTGCCGATTTTCTTTCCCAGCGGCTGCTCCATATCCGTAATCAGCGCCACGATTTTCTTGCCCATTCGCGTGCCGGTCTCCACCATCAACTCGGCGAGATATTCGGCGTCCTCCTGCTTCTTCATGAACGCGCCGTCGCCGGTTTTCACATCCAGCACCAGCGCATCAATCCCTTCCGCCATTTTCTTGCTCATGATCGATGCGGTTATCAGGTAGGGGCTTTCCACCGTCGCGGTCACATCTCGCAACGCGTACAATTTTTTATCCGCCGGCGCGATTTCCGGTGTCTGCCCGATCAGCGCGCAGCGCGAGAGCGCCAGTACGCGCCGGAACGCCTCGAGTTCCAGATGCACGTTGAATCCAGGAATGGATTCGAGTTTGTCCAGCGTGCCGCCGGTGTGTCCCAATCCGCGCCCGCTGATCATCGGCACGTACAATCCCGCCGCCGCGACTATCGGCGCCAAAATCAACGACGTCTTATCGCCCACTCCACCCGTCGAATGTTTGTCCACCTTCGCGGCCGGCAAATCCGACCAATCCAGCACCGATCCCGAATTCAGCATGGACTCAGTCAGCGCCGCCAGCTCCGCGCGCGTCATCCCGCGCCACACCACGGCCATCAAAAACGCCGCCATCTGGTAATCCGGAACGCGCTCGTGCGTCGCGCCCGAAATCAGAAATTCGATTTCTTCGCGGGACAATTCCCCGCCGTCGCGTTTCTTGCGGATGAGGTCAACTGCGCGCATTCAGAGGTGAACGCCAAACTAGCATCGCGTCACACCCCAGTCAATGAAGCCAGTCAATGAACCCAATCTTGTGCTGACACACTGGGTGGGAGAACTACGGATCAAAATTACAATTTTGGAGCTTGCGCTGCGATTTCCGCAGCTGTGATCCGCATCTCGTCGTGAATCCGGCCGTTCGAGACCAGTAGGTCTGGTCCGCCTGGCCGGTACGGGCCGCCGGCAAGATTCGTAACTTTCCCGCCTGCTTCCTGCACCAGCAAAATTCCCGCGGCCGTGTCCCACGACTTCAGGCCAAATTCCCAGAACGCGTCGAATCGCCCACACGCCACCGCGCACAAGTCGAGCGCCGCCGACCCGTCGCGCCGCACTCCGTGAGACCGCAGCGTAAACTGCCAGTAGTAATGAATGTTCCCGTTATCCCCGCGTTTGTGCACCGGAAAACCGGTCGCGACCAGGCTGGTTGAAAGCTTTTCGATCGTGGACACCTGAATGCGTTTGCCATTCAAGAAAGCGCCAGACCCGCGGATCGTGGAAAATAATTCGTCACTGACCGGATTAAAGACCACGCCCACGATCGGCTCGCCGTCCAGCAGCAATCCAATCGAAACCGCGAAGCACGGGTAGCCATGCGCAAAATTGGTAGTTCCATCCAGCGGATCCACATGCCATTCATAACGCGAAGCCGCCGCCGCGCCGCTCGATCCTTCTTCGGCGACGATGCGATGTTCCGGAAATTCGCGCCGCAAACGCCCCACGATCAGCGCCTCCGATCGCTTGTCCGTCTCAGTCACCAGGTCTACATCGCCTTTATAGCTGATTTTTTGCGGGCGGCTGTGCTCGGCCAGCAGCACCGCTCCGGCTTCGTGGGCTGCTTCCAGCGCAACCTTGAGAAATTTTTCCATGGATCGTAGTTGGCCTCAGGCTACTTCGGCGCGGGCGCCGTGAAATATTGCTTGCGATACCGGACCGTGTCGCTGGTATTCACCTTCACCACCACGTGGCGCGTGCTGCCCGCCGGCGGCGTTGGCGTGGGGTAGTAGCCCAGCAAATATTGGGTGCGTAGCTCGCGGTTGATCTGATCGAAAATTCCGTCCAGTTCGCTCAGGTTCGTGGGATAAAACATGGCCCCGCCGGTGCTGTCCGTAATCGTGACCATGGCGTGCTCCCCCGCCGTATTCCATCCGGCGTCGGATTTCATCGGCCGCACCACGATGGTGTATAGCAGCGCGTCCGAAGCGATCGCCGCGCGCCGGGTAGCGTCGAAGCTCGAGGTGCTGGTCGTCTCGCCAGCATCCGTAATAAAAACCAGCGCGCGCCGCCGGCCCGCGCCCTGCCGCTTCACCGATTGCGAGCCCAGAACCACCGCGTCGTACAGCGACGTACCCATATCCGGAGCCGTTTCCACCCGCCGCACCGCGTTCTCCAGCACTTTGGGATCGCCCGAAAAATTGCACAGTTGCACCACTTCGCTGGTGAACGAAAAAACGGCCACGCGATCGTCCGGCCGTACCACCTCTTTCACGAAGCGTTCCGCCGCGTCGCGCTCCACTTTCAGCTCGATCGTCGCCGATCCGCTGGTATCTACCAGCAGCGCCAGGTCCAAAGGCCGGTTGGTCTGCGGCTCAAACCGCACAATCTTCTGCTCTACATTTTCTTCGAACAGCTGAAAGGCGCTCTGCGGCAATCCGATCACCGGCTCGCCACGGGCATCGATCACGCTGGCCAGAATGTTCACAAGGTCGGTCTGAATCCGGATGGGCTGTTTTTGTTTCTGCGTTGCGGTGGCTTGCGGTTGCGCCTGCGCTTTTTCCAGCAATCCAATGGCGTCGATCGGCAGGTACATCGCCGCCAGCACCAAGGCAATCACGCGATAGGTCGATGCCTTCGGTTTCATCTAGGAGATCGATTCTTTCGGGCGCGAAATGGCTTCCTGCCAGGACTTTTCGCCTTCGGCCCACACCGCGCCGCCCGCGAAATATTCCTTCTTCCAGATCGGCACCACCCGCTTCAGCGTATCAATCGCGTAGCGGCAGGCCTCAAACGCCGCCGCCCGGTGTGCGGACGTAATCACAATTACCACGCTGGTTTCCCCAATTTCCAACCGGCCTAGACGGTGCATGATCCCCACGCGATGTATCGGGAATTTCTGACGGATCTCGGCCCCGATCTCGCGAATCTTGGCATAGGCCATCGCTTCGTAAGATTCATATTCCAGGTAAAGTGTTCGCTGGCCCTTGAAATTGTTGCGCACGAACCCATCGAACACCACCACCGCGCCATCTTCGGGCGCTTTCAAATTGGCGACCAGCGCTTCGGTATCGATGCGTTCGCGCGTCAGCAAAAAAATGTCGTCGGAGTGCGCCATCGCTATCCTCCGCTCACCGGCGGCAGGAACGCCACTTCATCGCCCGCTACCAGCGGCCTGCGCCAGTCGGCATACTCCTGATTCACCGACGTCGCAATCGATCCGCGGAATTCCGCCAGCTTCGGAAATCGCCGTCCGTAGCGTTCGAACAAATCGTCGACCTTCGCGCCGTCCGAAAGCTCCGCCTCTTCCTGCGCCAGGCCTGTAATTTCCTTAAGTTGTCCGAAGAAAAGCACGCGGATTCGCATGAACCCTTATTCTATCTTGCCGCCCGCCGCAACGCGAACGCCCGGCGACGCCAGAGTAAGCACTCGCCGACCCGGCCTATTTCGTGGGTGAAGTCGCCAGCCGCGCCACCATCTCCAACCGCACCGCCGCACGCTGCAGCGCCG
>Ga0307474_10002856_pt1 | contig 12456 bp, 6 predicted proteins | sample atmos_gasesECM1C_2_FD_203312 | JGI IMG/M metagenome (GOLD analysis project Ga0307474, IMG submission 203312) | Hardwood forest soil microbial communities from Morgan-Monroe State Forest, Indiana, United States - atmos_gasesECM1C_05 | ecosystem: Environmental > Terrestrial > Soil > Temperate... | reverse complement strand
CATTTCCTGACGATTATTCGCCACCAGCGTGCGGATGCTGTTCTCTCCGAAATAGTTTAAGATCATGCGCTGTAAGGCAGGATCATCCTCCACGACGAGTACGCACACTTGGCGATCAGTGCTTCCGCGAACTCCCGGGTCATTCAGTGATGAACCGCTCATTTCACCCAACCCCTTCGATGAAGCTGCTGGCTATAGCTACGGCCGTACGCAGATGCAGCACTGTGCACCTCTTACTGGCTGTCGTTTGCCTCAACGCGGCCGCGCCGGTGGCCGCTCAAACGCCAACCCGTGAGACCAGCGACGGCCGGGAGCCGATCACGCCGGTTCCTGCGCCGCGCGCCCAAGACCCGCAGCGCCTGTCGCTCGGGGAGCGATTGTTCAGCGATCGTCGCCTGTCTCACGGAAATACACACAGTTGTCTTTCTTGCCACGATATAGGATCCAACGGCGCCAGTGCCAACGCCCACGACACGCCTGAGGGGCGACCCGCGGCGCTCAACACGCCAACGGTCTTCAATGTAAGCCTGAATTTTCGCCTGAATTGGGAAGGGAGCATCCGTTCGCTGGAGGAGGGAATCGAGCGCAGCCTTAACAATCCTGCGATCATGGCGTCGAGTCTTGACGAAGCCGTGAAGAAACTGCGCGCCGACCCCGAAATGGTAAACCAGTTCCGCGCAGCCTATGGACAGCAGCCCAACGCCGCCGCCATCCTGGATGCGATTGCGACATTTGAACGATCCCTGGTTACGCCGGGCAGCCGCTTCGACCGATGGCTAATGGGCGAGGCCTACGCGATCACGCCGGAAGAGCTGTCCGGTTATCAGGTTTTCAAGTCGCTCGGCTGCATCACTTGCCATCAAGGCGTTAATGTCGGCGGCAATATGTTTCAGCGGCATGGCATTTTCCATCCACTGGGCTCACGGGAGCCAGTGGTGCTTCGCGTCCCCAGCTTGCGAAATGTGGCAACCACTGCGCCCTATTTCCACGACGGTAGCGCGGCGACGCTCTCGGAGGCAGTGAAGAGTATGGGCGTCGCCCAGCTCGATCGCGTGCTAACCGACCAGCAAATCTCCGCCATCGTTGCCTTCCTCAATACGCTGACCGGCACCTACAGGGATCAACCAGTGAAGCCAGCGGTACCGCGCGCAGGCCTTGGGCGCCCATGAGGAATTTGCCGATTGTTCTCGGTGTTTCATTGCTGCTTGCGCTGCTGACTTGGCTGTTGCTGCGCGGGATCGATACCAACGCGCCCGCCTATGCGCTGGTGCTCCGGGCCTTCGACAATTACTCGCTCGCCGAGGCTTCTCTGCATCGCGACGTCCTGCAGGCGCGGACCGGTCTGCTGCGGGAGTACGACTCATTCAGCGCAACTGCCCGGGCGATGGAGGACGCAGTGATTCGGCTCCGTTCCTACGCTCAGGCCGAAGGCCTCGATCTAAGGCCGGTAGACAGGCTCGCAGCCTCGGTCGTCGAGCAGGAAGAGCTGATGGAGCGTTTCAAGACCGGCAACGCGCTCTTGCAGAACTCGCTGTCCTACGTTGGTCTCTTGAGTACAGGTGCGGCGTTCCGCGTCCAAGACCCGCAACTTGCGTCGGCAACGAGTGCGTTGGCGGCGGCGGTTCTCTATCTCGCGCGCGATAGGTCATCCGAATCCCTCAAGGAGCTCCGGGAGCGGATCAGCCAATTTGCGGAACAGGCGCCCACGGTGGGGCCGGACGCGGAAGTAGCGCGGGCAATGCTGGCGCATACGCGGTTGCTGTATGACCAGCTGCCCGCGGTAGACGAAACGCTAAAAGCCTTCATCGCCATGCCCAGCGAGCAACCGCTCGAAGAGACTCGCGCGGTGTTCGCTCACCACCGGTCCTTGGTGGAAGCCGGGGAACAGCGCTATCGACTTTTGCTGTATTTGGTTTCGCTGCTGTTGGTTATCACGCTCGTGTATCTCGGCCTCAGGCTGCGTGCCCGAGCCATTGCGCTAAGGCGGCGGGCGGCGTTTGAACACGTCATAGCCGAGAATTCGACACGTCTGATCAATTGCTCGCCGGCCGAAACCGAGGCACGGCTTCAGGAAGTGCTGGGCGAACTAAGCCAAACGATCGGCGCTGACCGCGCGTATGTGGTGCTGGATGAGAAACCCATCCGAATTTACACGTGGTCCAAAGGCGGAAAGGCGTTCCCGCCGGGCTGGCCCAATCAGGCACTGGCATTGTCGGAACAACTTGGCGTGGCTGGACCGGACAACGTCACCATTCCGGATGCGATCGCTTTGCCGCCTGGCCCGGTCAAGGACGCGCTGATAGCCGCCGACGTACGCGCCTGGGCCTGCGTGCCGTTGGTTCGACCGGGGCGGGTTCGGAGCATCATGGGTTTTGACCGTTTCCGGCCGATACGGAACAAAATTCAGCCTATCCCGATCGTGCGGCTTGCTGGGGACGCCGTCGCTAGTGCCATCGAGCGTGAATTTCTTGAGCGGGAGAGGGCGAAACTCACGATGCGGCTGGAACGGGCGCGTCGCATGCAGATGGTCGGATCGCTGGCGAGCGGGATTGCGCATAACTTCAACAACATCATCGGCGCCATTCTTGGCTACTCGGAAATGATTGAACCGCAACTCGCGCGCGGAACCAAACCGGCACAGCATATTGACGAGATACGCAGGGCTGCGGAGCGAGGCCGGGATCTGGTCGACAATATCCTCACATTCGGGCGGCGGACCGACGCGCGTGTCCGCCTTGTGCAGGTACGAACTCTGCTTCAGGAGGCAGCCGCATTACTCAGCGCCTCCCTGCCTCCCGGCGTCGAGCTCGTCATTGAGGACGTTTCGAATGACACCGTCGTGTCGGGCGAACCGGCGCAGCTCCAACAGGTCATTCTCAACCTTTGCACCAATGCCGCGCAAGCGATGGAGGGCAATGGCCATATCCGCGTGGCCGCGAGGTTGGAAGAGGTGACCGATTTCCGTCAAATCAGCGACGGCCAACTCTCGCCCGGTCGGTACGTCTGCATTTCCGTCACTGACGATGGGCGGGGCTTCGATGAGCGAATTGCGCAACGACTGTTCGAGCCGTTTTTCACCACGCGCCTTGCCGGAACCGGCCTCGGCCTGGCAACCGTTCGCGAAATCGTCCGTGATCACGATGGAGCCGTAAGCTCGCAGAGCAAGCCGGGGCAGGGAAGCCGTTTTGAGGTGTGGCTGCCTGCTACTGCCGCTGACGGCACCGCAACGGCAGAGCCGGCGTTGTTTTCTCTTGGGCGCGGCGAAACGGTGCTGCTCGTCGAAAGTGAACGAGAACGCCTGCTGCCGGATGAGGAAAAATTGGCGGCGCTTGGATACGAGCCCGTTGGTTTCGAACGCGCCTGCGATGCGCTTGCAGCTTGCCGTTCCGAGCCCGATCGATTTGACATCATCCTGCTTAGTTACGCTTGGCACGCGGAAGGCGGTCTGGAGTTAGCACGCGCCTTTCATGATGTCGCGCCACTAAAGCCCTTGCTGCTCGCCCTGGCGTCCTCCATCGATGTCAACGTCAATGCGCTGGCGGAAGCAGGAATTTCTGAAATGCTGCGCTGGCCATTGACCAGCGACGAACTCGCCGCAGCGCTGGCGCGCTGCCGGCTCGCGCCGGGCTTGTTACGACCGTAACACGATTGCCGATAGCTGAAATACTTCCGTAGCACGGGACCGCCATTTCTGGGGCCCCGCAACTGCGCCTGTGCGCATCGGAACGATCGAGCAGCAGACCATGACGAAGTTCTCCAGAACGACACAGTAACGCAATTATCGCTCCAAATTTCGACCCACGCGTATGAGCCGACCATCAAACTTCGAAAGGGCAACCACAATGGCTATCAACGCAACATTTTCCCCAAGCGCCGGCGTGCTGTCGGTGTTCGGCGACAGCCTCGACAACACGATCGTCGCCAGTCGCGACGCGGCCGGGAACATTCTCGTCAACGGCGGCGCGGTGCCCGTCCAGGGTGGCCGACCGGCCGTTACCAACACCCAACTGATCCAGATTTTTGGGCAGGACGGCAACGATACGATATCGCTCGACGAAGCCAACGGTGCGCTGCCCGGCGCCGAACTGTTCGGCGGCAACGGCAACGACACTTTGACCGGCGGCTCGGGCAACGATCTACTGTTCGGCGGCGCGGGCAATGACACCCTGCTCGGCAAAGGCGGTGACGATCAGCTGTTCGGCGGCGACGGCAACGACACCCTGATCGGCGGCACCGGCAACGACCAGATGTTCGGCGGGGCCGGCAACGACCGCATGATCTGGAACCCGGGCGATGGCACCGACCTGATGGAAGGTGGCGACGGCATCGACACCGCCGAAGTCAATGGCGGCAACGGACCCGAAGTTTTCACACTCACTGCTAATGGCACGCGCGTACGCTTCGACCGGATCAGCCCGGCCCCGTTCTCCCTCGACATTGGCACCACCGAGAACTTTGTACTTAACATGAACGGCGGCGACGACGTCTTCACCGCCGGAAATGGCCTCGCATCTCTCATCAACCTTACGGTCGATGGTGGCGACGGCAACGACACCATTACCGGCGGCGACGGCAACGACACGCTGATTGGCGGAAGCGGCAACGACGTCATCACTGGCGGTCGCGGCAACGACACGCTGCTTGGCGGAACCGGCGACGACACCTTTATCTGGAATCCCGGCGACGGCAGCGACACCGTCGAGGGCGGCGACGGCACCGACACCATGATATTCAACGGCGCCAACGTCAACGAGAACATCAACATCACCAACAATCACGGGCGGGTGAGCCTCACTCGCGACGTCGGCAATGTGACCATGGATCTCAACGGCATCGAGCACATCGACCTCACCGCCCGTGGCGGCGCCGACAACATCAATGTCGGCGACCTCACCGGAACCGGCGTCACGCAAGTCAATATCGACCTCGCGGGAGTACCTGGCAGCGGTGTGGGCGACGGCGCGGCCGATACCGTGACCGTCAATGGCACCGTAGGCAACGACAACATTCAGGTGATCGGAGCGGGAGGCTCTGTCACCGTGACCGGCCTCCCGGCAACGGTTAATCTCGCCGGCACTGAAGGCGCCAACGACAAGCTCACCGTCAACGGCGGCGCTGGCAACGACGTCATCAGTGCCGCGGGACTTGCGGCCGGAAACGTGGGGCTGACGATCGATGGCGGTGCCGGCAACGACACCATCACCGGCAGCGCCGGCGACGACATTCTGATCGGCGGCGACGGCAACGACACCGTGATCGGCGGTCGCGGCAACGACATCGCCTTCCTTGGCAACGGCAACGACACGTTCGTCTGGAACCCAGGCGACGGCAGCGATGTGGTCGAAGGTCAGGCTGGTACCGATACGCTGTTCTTCAACGGCTCCAACGCCAACGAGAACATCGACATCTCCGCCAATGGTTCGCGGGTGAGATTGTTCCGCGACGTCGGCAACGTCACCATGGACCTCAACGGCATCGAGCACATTCAGCTCGCGGCGCTTGGCGGCGCCGACACCATCACGGTCAATGACCTTACCGGCACCGACACCAAGCAGGTCGCCATCGACCTGGCGGGGGCACCCGGAGGAGGTACCGTGGGCGACGGTCAGCCGGACAGCGTGATCGTCAATGGCACCACCGGCGACGACCGCATCAGTGTCGCCAGCAGCGGCTCGTCGATCGTCGTCAACGGGCTGGCCGCACAGGTGTCGATCAACAACGCCGAGCCCGCCAACGACTCGCTTGTGATCAACGGAGGCACCGGTAACGACACCATCGACGCTTCCAGGCTGCATGCCGGCCAGATCAACCTCACCATCAACGGCGGCGACGGCAACGACACTATTACCGGTAGCGCCGGCAACGACACCGTTATTGGCGGTCGCGGCAATGACGTGGCCTCCCTTGGTGCCGGCGACGATACCTTCGTCTGGAATCCCGGCGACGGCAGCGACACGGTCGATGGGGGCGCGGGCAATGACACGCTGCTGTTCAATGGTGCCAACGTCAACGAAAACATCGAAATCTCGGCGAACGGCAAGGGGGCAATTCTCAGCCGCGACGTTGCCGGCATCACGATGAACCTGAACAACATCGACAACATCGATGTCAACGTCTTGGGCGGCGCCGACACCGTCACGGTCGACGACATGTCCAAGACCGCCGTGAAGCACGTTGCCATCGACTTGTCGGCGACACCAGGCAGTGGCACCGGCGATGGTCAGGTTGACACGGTTGTCATCAACGGGACTTCCGGCAACGACACGATCAACGTGACCGATAACAACGGCGTGGTCACTGTGACGGGTCTCGCGACCGACGTGACGATCACCGGCTTCGAGGCGGGCGATAAACTTGTCATCAACGGTCTTGGCGGCGATGACATCATCAACGCGGCTGGGCTCGGGAACGGCATGCTGCTCACCGCCAATGGTGGCGACGGCAATGACGTCCTGATCGGTGGCACCGGCAACGACACCCTCTCCGGCGGTGCGGGAGATGACATCCTGATCGGCGGCGGGGGAGTGGATACGCTCGACGGCGGAACCGGCAACAACACCGTCCTGCAGGGGGCTGCAACCCGTAACGGCGCGACAAGCGACAGCACGCCTGCCGCGAGTGCCGCCCTGCTGGGTCAGTTCATGGCTTCGAGCTTCGTTTCGGCGGGCGACGGCCATGGCCTGGCACCGATCAGTGATCAGTCGCCGGGCCAGCAGCCGCTGCTCGCGCAGCCGCACGCTTGACGCAACCTCGCCCTGGAGAGCGCCAATGAGCACCGAAACCGAAAGCCCGAGACCGACCGATCCTGGTCTCGAAGCACTCGTAGTGCTGCTGCACCTCCAGGGCGTCGCGGCCGACGCCGACCAGATCCGGCACCGGCTGGGCACGCACAAGATCGGCGCACCAGAGATGCTCCGGTGCGCCAAGGATCTGGGGCTCAAGGCACGAGACCATCGGACGCACTGGTCACGACTTGCCAAGACGCCCTTGCCCGCCATCGCGCCCCTACGCGATGGCGGGTTCCTGGTGCTCGCGAAGGCCGACGAGGACAAGGTCTTGGTTCAGTCGCCGCTGGCGAGCCGACCCGCTTTGATGACACGGGATGAGTTGGTTTCCGTTTGGGACGGCCAGCTGATCCTGATGACTCGCCGCGCCGGATTGTCGGAGATCACTCGCAGGTTCGATATCTCCTGGTTTCTTGGGGCGATCCACAAATATCGCCATCTCCTGCGCGAGGTCCTAGTCGCGTCGTTCTTCCTGCAGTTGCTTGGCCTGATTTCGCCGTTGTTCTTCCAGGTGGTCATCGACAAGGTGCTGGTGCACCGATCCTTGAGTACCCTCGATGTCCTGGTTCTCGGACTGATAGCCGTCTCGGTTTTCGAGACCGTCCTTGGGATACTCCGAACCTATCTGTTCGCTCACACCACCAACCGAATCGACGTCGAACTCGGCGCGCGCCTCTTTCACCACTTGCTGGCACTGCCGATGGCCTACTTCCAGGCACGCCGCGTCGGAGACTCGGTGGCGCGGGTGCGTGAGCTGGAGAACATCCGCAATTTTCTCACCAGTTCGGCGCTGACCCTCCTGATCGACCTGTTTTTCACGTTCGTATTCCTGACGGTGATGTTCTATTACTCGCCGCCGCTGACCTGGATCGTCCTTGGATCGTTCCCGTTCTATATCGCGATCTCAGCCGGAGTAACGCCGCAATTTCGTCGGCGGCTGGATGAAAAATTCCGTCGTGGTGCCGAGAACCAGGCCTTTCTGGTCGAGAGCGTGACCGGAATCGAGACGCTCAAGGCCATGGCGGTCGAGCCGCAGATGCAGCGCCGCTGGGAAGAGCAACTCGCCGGCTACGTGGCTTCGAGCTTCCGTGTCCTCAGTCTCGGCAACAGCGCGAGCCAGACGGTACAGCTCGTCAGCAAGATCGTAACCGCAAGTCTCCTCTATTGCGGCGCCAGGCTCGTGATCGGCGGCAGCCTGTCGGTCGGAGAACTTGTCGCCTTCAATATCCTGGCCGGCAGGGTAAGCGCGCCGGTGCTGCGTCTCGCGCAGATCTGGCAGGACTTTCACCAGGCGCGCCTGTCGATCGCGCGCCTGGGCGACATCCTCAACACCACGGCAGAGCCGACCTACCTGGCAGGACGCGCGCGGCTGCCGGCGATCCGCGGCGATATCAAATTCGACCACGTCTCCTTTCGCTACCGCATCGACGGACAGGAAGTCCTGCACGACGTCAGCTTCGAGGTACCGGCCGGCCAGACGGTCGGAATCGTCGGGCCCTCGGGGTCGGGCAAGAGCACGTTCGCCAAACTCGTCCAGCGCCTTTACGTCCCGGAGCGCGGGCGCGTTTTGGTAGACGGAATGGACCTCGCCATGGCCGATCCGGCCTGGCTGCGCCGACAGATCGGTGTCGTCCTGCAGGAGAACATGCTGTTCAACCGTTCGGTGCGCGACAATATCGCGCTCAGCGATCCAGCAATGTCGTTGGAACGTGTCATTGGGGCGGCCCGCCTCGCGGGAGCGCACGAGTTCATCCTCGAGCTCGCCGAAGGTTACGATACCGTGGTCGGCGAGCGCGGCTCGACGCTATCGGGCGGCCAGCGCCAGCGTATCGCCATTGCGCGCGCGCTCGTCACCGACCCGCGCATTCTGATCTTTGACGAGGCGACGAGTGCGCTCGACTATGAGAGCGAACGCGTCATTCAGCAGAACATGAAGGATATCGCCAAGGGCCGGACGGTGCTGGTGATCGCCCACCGGCTCTCGACCGTGCGGACGGCCGACCGCATCGTCACGCTCGATCACGGCCGCCTGGTCGAAGACGGCAACCACGATACGCTCATCAAAACTGGCGGCCGCTATGCATCGTTGCACCGGTTGCAGGCAGGAGGGTTCCATGAAGTCGGCTGAATCGGCGGCGCCTGCCCAGCCTGCGCAACGCGTCATCCCGTTTCGGCGTGCGCAAGGAAGACGCGGCGAGGAGCTGGCGTTTCTGCCCGCGGCGCTTGAAATCGTGGAAACGCCGCCCTCGCCAACCGGCCGCAGGATTGTGGCCACGATCATTCTGCTGTTCTGCGCGGCTATGGTCTGGGCCTGGTGGGGTACGATCGACATCGTGGCATCGGCGACGGGCAAGATCGTGCCAAGCGGCCGCACCAAAGTGATCCAGCCGTTCGAGACCGGGGTGGTTCGCTCTATCAGCGTGCAGGACGGGCAGACCGTAAAGGCCGGCGACATCCTGATCGAACTCGATCCGACCGTTAACGCTGCAGAGCGTGATCACCTGCACAATGACCTTCTCGCCGAGCGGCTCAACATCGCGCGACTGCGCGCAGCGTTTGCTGGCGGCAATGATCGTGTGGCCGAGTTCACACCGCCCAATGATGCCGACCCGATACTCGCCGCCACACAGCGTCAGCTCTTACTGAACCAGGTGGCCGAGCACCGCGCCAAGATCGCCGCACTTACCCGTCAGCAGGCACAGAAGGAAGCCGAGCGGGCCACGATCGCGGCCACTATCCACAAGCTTGAGGAATTGATCCCCGTGGTGCAGCAGCGCGTCGACATCCGAAAGACACTGATGGAAAGGGAGCTGAGCTCAAAGCTCGGGTATTTTGAGATCCTCCAGCAACTTGTCGAGCAACAGGAGGAGCTCAGTGTTCAGAAAAGCCATCTGCAGGAAGCGGAGGCGGCCGTGGCAGCGGTTCGCGAGACACGTGAACAGGCGATCGCCGAATACAGCCATACAATTTCAGACGAACTTGCTAAATCCGAGCAAAAGGCCAGCGGGTTAGCCCAGGATCTGATTAAGGCCGAGCAGAGGACCAGGCTTCAGCAGCTTAGCGCGCCAGTGGACGGCGTAGTGCAACAGCTTGCGATCCATACGGTCGGCGGCGTCGTCACGCCTGCGCAGTCCTTGCTGGTCATCGTGCCAAGCGAAAGCCGGCTGGAAATCGAGGCCATGGTATCGAACCGCGACATCGGCTTTGTCCATCCCGGTCAGGAGGCCGAGATCAAGATCGACACTTTCAACTTCACCCGCTACGGACTGCTGCACGGCCAGGTACTCAGCGTCTCACAGGACGCTATCATACGCGACCAGCAGCAAGAGCGCGCAAACGACCGACGATTGGGACTGCAGAACGAAAGCAGCGAACCCAGGGGCCAGGAGCTGAACTACAGTGCACGCGTTTCGCTCGATCGCACTCAAATGCGAATTGACGATCAGATGGTCAACCTGTCGCCGGGTATGGCGGCGACGGTGGAAATCAAGACCGGATCGCGGAACATCCTGAGCTATCTGCTTTCGCCCTTGCGCCGCTATCACCAGGAGGCGCTTCGCGAGCGGTAGAGGAATCGTCGCTCAAACTCCAACGAGCCCACTTAAAGACTGAACCCACGAAGTCGCGAGGACAAATGAAACTTTTTTCGAAAGTTCTGCTGAACGTTGCTGTGCACACAACCATTTTGTTGACCACTCAGGCAACAGCACAAATGCCGCTGGCCATTGCGGGGAGTAACGGGACACCAATCGCCACGCTCCACGCTGAGGGCGCGCAGGTCTACGAGTGCAAACCTGATTCCGGCAAATCTCAATCAGAGGTGAGCGCGCTGACCTGGCAATTTCGGGAGCCGATTGCGACGCTCATGGTAGATGGAAAGTCCATCGGACGGCATTACGCCGGCCCAAATTGGGAGCACATCGACGGTAGTCTAGTGAAGGGTAAGGTAATCGCCAGTGCGCCGGGCGCTACTCCAAGCGATATTCCCTGGCTCGAACTCGAATTGGTAGAGCGTTACAACGGCGGCATCTTCTCTACTGCTACAACCGTGCGGCGCATCAACACGAAGGGTGGAGTTGCGCAAGGACCCTGCGAAAAGGCGGGCGATTACCTGAGTGTCCCGTATTCCGCGGATTACGTGTTTCTGCACAGGGACACGTGATGCGGGAGCCACATCTGCTTGGGCGGGCAATGATGAAAGCGGACGACGGAAGCGTCAGCGTCAGAATAGCCGGCTATTTCGAGCGGCGGTCGATCGAGAATCTCTAGCAACTGCGCTTCCTCTCGAGATCAATATTCGCCGCTGCGCCCTCAATTTCATCCCGACCAAGAGCGGCAAGGGCGTTGGTGTTCGCCTGCGAAAGGGGTAATATTTACTTTTTTGGAGCGCGATTTTTGTGAAAAGTGATAAATCAAAAGAAGCAGTTGCAGAAATCAAATGCCCTACCTGCGACGGGACGGGATTTTCCAAGGTGAAGCAACCGGCAGAACCGGGCCATAGGATTTATCCCGAGCCATGTAAGGAATGCGCGGGCAAAGGGCGAATTGCCTTGGCGCGTTCGTGAACCCGAAGGCGAAAACTGTCCGATCTCACATGCTCCGGGACGATGGAGTACGTGGAGATGGTAAGAACGTAATCGTATTGATCTAGCTCAAAAACACCGTGCTGCACACTGATGTGTGATGGTCGAATCCAGATTGCGCTTTCAGGTTGCTTCGATGACTGTTGGCAAGGCCGCTGATCGATCGCCCGTTTGGTGTCGCAGAACCAATCAGACACAAGGACGGTCGGCAGGTGGAGCAGGCGAAGGCTGCGGCCGCAGGATCGTCAGCCACACTCAGGTGAGCAATCATGAGCAAGTTCAGAGTACTCTGGGCCGCTCTTGTGGTGTTGTGTACCACCACCCCGATAGCGAGCGTTCCCGCCTCCGCACAACAACAGCAACAGAAACCAAATGTTGTCTTCATCATGGGTGACGACATCGGTTGGTTCAACATCGGCGCGTATCACCGGGGTATCATGGCCGGCAGGACGCCTAACCTCGATCAGCTGGCTTCCGAAGGAATGATGTTCACCGACTATTACGCCGAAGCGAGCTGCACGGCCGGCCGTGCCAACTTCATCACTGGCGAGCTGCCGATCCGCACCGGGCTCACCACGGTCGGGCAAGCCGGGTCCCCGATCGGCATGCCGGATGAGGCTCCTACCATCGCTACCGTGCTGAAATCGATGGGCTACGCGACTGGGCAGTTTGGCAAGAACCATTTGGGCGACAGGAACCAGTTCCTTCCCACGGTGCACGGGTTCGACGAATTCTTCGGTTATCTCTATCACTTGGATGGGATGGAGGACCCCTGTCACCGCAACTATCCGCCAGCGTTGAAAGCGACGGTCGGTCCGCGCAACATGCTCCACACTTGGGCGACGGACAAGGACGACGCAACGGAACAGCCGCGCTGGGGCAAGGTTGGCAAACAGAGAATTGAAGACGCCGGCGAACTCTGCCCGAAGCGCATGGAGACGGTTGACGACGAAATACTAGCGCATGGGTCGCCGATGTGGGTGAGTTCAAAAAGACCGCCGAGCAACCTTTCGCTCCACGTACTTTGTCGTCCGGATCTTCCGGAAGTCGTTCATTCTGTCGGCTGCGACCGCGACGGCGCGGCGCTG
>Ga0307474_10002855_pt1 | contig 12460 bp, 5 predicted proteins | sample atmos_gasesECM1C_2_FD_203312 | JGI IMG/M metagenome (GOLD analysis project Ga0307474, IMG submission 203312) | Hardwood forest soil microbial communities from Morgan-Monroe State Forest, Indiana, United States - atmos_gasesECM1C_05 | ecosystem: Environmental > Terrestrial > Soil > Temperate... | reverse complement strand
TCAACTTCCTGCGAAGCCTGCCAGAAGAATAGGTAGGGGCTGATGGTCGTTCCAAGAACAGCGATCAGTGCTACCAGGTAGGCCTTGCTCAACGACAACCTTGGAATAAAGGTGTCGCGGAGCGCCTGCGCCCAGGAGATGTGTGTGGAGAAGGCGGCTGCTACATAAGCAAATAAGCACAGCGTCAGCCACTTCAGATACTTGACGTACTTTTGATAGGGCAAGACGAACTGCGCCAGAACCGAAACAACGCCGAAGAAAATCGCGTAGGCCGCGGCGTTGCCCGGCAGAAGCAAGTTTGCCGCAGCCCCCATGGCCTGCAGGTCGGCTCCGAGGTTGAATACGTTTGCGGCCACCACTACGGCAACAACCCCGTATAACAATCGTGGATAGCGACGCTTGACATTGCCGGCGATCCCATGACCCGTGACTCGTCCGATGCGGGCGCAGATCTCCTGAAACGCTGCCATTAGAGGGTAGGAAACCAGCATCGTCCACAACATCCCGTATCCGAACTGAGCGCCTATCTGGGAGTAGGTTCCAATCCCGCTCGGGTCGTCGTCGGACGCACCCGTGATGATGCCTGGTCCAAGCCTCGCGAGGAAGGATTTGCTTTCTTGCTCGGATGTGGCGTCGTTTAAGGAAGGAATGAGAGGACTCTCTGCGGTACGAGTCGACGATCGAGCAGCGTCCCGCTATCGAAACGTCTGCCAAGAACGCGTAAAATGGCACCGCTGTCGATCACGTCTGATGCGAAACGGCGAGGGGAAGACGGGAAATTCTCCTCGCCGCCACGGCACGATACTAAAAAACAATCTTCAATCGGAGCTGAGCCTTAACTGGCCCGCATCATCGGCTTGTCTGATTTTTGAAAGTCCGCCGCCGCCTCGCTGGCTGACGAAACGTCCTGCGCGCCGGTTCGCTCGAGAATTTCTTTCGCCTTGCTGACCCAATCGGAGTTATCGCAGTGCACGGACAGCAGAATCCCGCCGTCCTTGACGCGTCCTTCGAATCGTTTTGCCTCGTACTCCGGTATTCCCATGCCAATTAAGGCGCCGGCAATTCCTCCAACTGCTCCACCGACGCCGACCCCCGCCAGAGCGGCCATTACCGGACCGGCAGCGATGAACGGACCTGCTCCAGGGATCGCTAAGGCGCCGATCCCAGCAAGCCAGCCCAGTGCTCCACCCACTACCGCGCCGGTGCCCGCACCGGCTGTCACACCTTCAGGTGCCTTCGTGCCTTTTTCGTGGGCGAAGTCCTTTGTGCCAACATTCTCCGGGAATAAGACCGAAATGTCAGTGTTTCTGAACCCGGCCGTGCGCAAGGCGTCCACTCCGGACTCGACTGTTGTGTATGCGGGAAAAATTCCAAAAACCGCTGTATTCTTTCCTGCCATTGGATCTCCTTCGTGATTGCGTCTTGGTCTGCCGCTGCAACGTGTCCCGCCCGGCCAACGGGGCAGCTCTCTCCCAGCAAGCTAAACTGTTCGATGGAAGCACGCTATCGGCCCTTCGCTGTACGAATTCATCCCGTGGCACTGAACTTCCGATGTCCATGACTGGTATGTCGATTGGTGTGTCACAAGTGGAATCAATCATTCAAAATCCCTACAGAAAACACTGTAGAGCGACTGCAATCGTGTTCGTGATAGACCTTTAGGAGCGGTTCCTCTCCCTTTTGTACGATTACCGTTGGGCCCTTTTCTTACCTCCGGAAAGCGCTCGCGTAAGTGGTGTTACAAACATGCCCGGAATCATAGGTCTAATAACTTTCCACAGTTCAGTTTAGGCGAGAGACATGAAAAGAAACTCGAGCACGCTGACTGCGCCGCCTTCTTCTGCCGGCGCATCCAATTCGGTTCCGAAGAATGGCAGCTCTACGTCAACGGAACCAGCAAGCCTTGCGGTCATCCTTGCTGGGCTTCAAACCATGCGCGATGGAGATTTCTCCGTCCGATTGCCGGGTGCCTGGACTGGCTTGGAAGGCAAGATCGCCGATACATTCAATGAAATTGTGTCAGCGAACGAGCAGATGGCGCAGGAACTGAAGCGCGTCGGAAAAGCAGTTGGCAAGGAAGGCCGAACGCGGGAACGTACCCGCTTTCACGAAGCACGTGGTGCTTGGGGACAGATCGAGGTATCCGTCAACACGCTCGTCGAAGATCTCTTGCGCCCGACCTCTGAAATGACCCGCGCCATCGCCGCGGTTGCTCAGGGGAATCTGACCCAAACCGTGCGCCTCGACGTCGACGGACGTCCGCTGGAAGGCGAATTCCTGCGCTCCGCCAACATCGTGAACACCATGATTCAGCAGTTGGGCGTGTTCACCGCCGAAGTCACGCGAGTCGCCCGTGAAGTCGGTACCGACGGAAAGTTAGGTGGCCAGGCCCAGGTGCCTGGAGTGGCAGGTACGTGGAAAGATCTAACCGACTCGGTCAACCTCATGGCCAACAACCTGACCGGTCAGGTGCGCAATATCGCCGAAGTCGCTACCGCCGTTGCAAGCGGCGATCTCTCCCGCAAAATCACTGTCGACGTGCGCGGCGAAATTCTGCAGCTCAAAGAAGCCATCAACACGATGGTCGATCAGTTGCGTTCGTTTGCGTCGGAAGTTACACGTGTCGCTCGCGAGGTCGGCACCGACGGCAAACTCGGTGGACAGGCGGTCGTGCCTGGTGTCGCTGGTACGTGGAAAGACTTGACCGATTCCGTGAACGCCATGGCCGGCAACCTCACAGCGCAGGTCCGGAACATCGCGGAAGTGACTACTGCCGTGGCCCGCGGCGACTTATCGCGCAAAATCACGGTCGACGTAAAAGGCGAAATTCTCGAGCTCAAGAACACCATCAATACGATGGTGGACCAGTTGAACGCGTTCGCAGGTGAAGTCACCCGCGTGGCCCGTGAAGTCGGTACGGAGGGCAAACTCGGTGGTCAGGCGCAGGTGCCCGGCGTGGCCGGCACCTGGAAGGATCTGACGGATAACGTCAATCTGATGGCCAGCAACTTAACCGGTCAGGTGCGCAACATCGCCGACGTTGCCACCGCCATCGCCAGCGGTGATCTTTCCAAGAAAATTACCGTCGACGTCCGCGGCGAGATTCTGCAACTGAAAGAAACCCTGAACACGATGGTGGATCAGCTCAACCGCTTCGCTGGCGAAGTAACGCGCGTGGCGCGCGAAGTGGGCACCGAGGGCAGATTAGGCGGCCAAGCCAATGTTCCTGGTGTGGCCGGTACCTGGAAAGACCTCACCGATTCCGTAAACTCCATGGCGGGCAATCTGACTGGTCAGGTCCGAAATATCGCCGAAGTTACAACGGCCGTTGCCCGCGGCGATTTGTCCCGCAAAATCACGGTCGACGTAAAAGGCGAAATTCTCGAGCTCAAGAACACCATCAATACGATGGTGGACCAGTTGAATGGTTTCGCCGGGGAGGTGACGCGCGTCGCGCGCGAAGTCGGCACCGAAGGAAAACTCGGCGGTCAGGCGCAAGTGCCCGGCGTAGCCGGTACCTGGAAAGACCTCACCGATAACGTGAACCTGATGGCCAGCAACCTCACGGGCCAGGTGCGCAACATCGCTGAAGTTGCCACGGCTGTTGCCCGCGGCGACCTGTCGCGCAAGATCACGGTCGACGTAAAAGGGGAAATTCTCGAGCTCAAGGACACCATCAATACGATGGTGGATCAACTGCGGTCGTTTGCCTCGGAAGTCACTCGTGTCGCCCGCGAAGTCGGTACCGACGGCCGGCTCGGTGGTCAGGCCCAGGTTCCCGGGGTCGCTGGCACATGGAAAGACCTCACCGATTCGGTCAACTCGATGGCCAGCAATCTCACGGCTCAGGTGCGCAACATCGCTGAAGTGACCACAGCCGTGGCTCGTGGCGACCTGTCGCGCAAAATCACAGTCGACGTGAAGGGCGAAATTCTCGAGCTGAAAAACACCATTAATACGATGGTGGATCAGCTCAACGCCTTCGCCGGCGAAGTCACCCGCGTTGCTCGCGAAGTCGGAACGGAAGGGAAGCTCGGCGGCCAGGCCCAGGTTCCCGGCGTTGGCGGTACGTGGAAGGATCTTACCGATTCCGTCAACTCCATGGCCGGCAACCTCACTGGACAGGTGCGTAACATTGCCGAAGTCACCACTGCCGTCGCCCGCGGCGACCTGTCGCGCAAGATCACGGTCGACGTCAAGGGCGAAATTCTCGAGTTGAAGAACACCATTAATACGATGGTGGATCAGCTCAATGCTTTCGCGGGCGAAGTCACCCGCGTTGCCCGCGAAGTCGGAACGGAAGGGAAGCTCGGCGGCCAGGCCGAGGTTCCGGGCGTCGCTGGCACCTGGAAAGACCTCACTGACAATGTTAATTTCATGGCTAGTAACCTGACCGGCCAGGTCCGCAACATCGCCGAAGTGGCAACCGCTATCGCCACGGGCGACCTTTCCAAGAAAATCACCGTCGATGTTCGTGGAGAAATCCTCCAGCTCAAGGAAACCCTCAACACGATGGTCGAGCAGTTGCGCTCGTTCGCGGCTGAAGTTACCCGCGTTGCCCGCGAAGTGGGTACAGAAGGCAGGCTTGGCGGTCAAGCAAACGTTCCCGGCGTCGCCGGCACGTGGAAGGACCTTACCGATTCCGTCAACGCCATGGCGCGAAACCTCACGGCCCAGGTCCGCAACATCGCTGAGGTGACCACGGCGGTGGCGCGCGGCGATTTGTCGCGCAAGATCACCGTCGACGTGAAGGGAGAGATTCTCGAACTGAAAAACACCATCAACACGATGGTGGATCAGTTGAACGCCTTTGCGGCCGAGGTGACCCGCGTCGCCCGCGAAGTCGGGACGGAAGGCAAGCTCGGCGGCCAGGCTCAAGTTCCCGGAGTCGCCGGTACCTGGAAGGACCTTACCGACAACGTCAACGTCATGGCGGCCAACTTGACCGAGCAAGTGCGCGGTATCGTCAAAGTCGTGACCGCGGTCGCGAATGGCGAACTCACGCAGAAGCTAAGGGTCAACGCGAAAGGTGAAGTGGCTGCGCTCGCCGAAACCATCAACAATATGACCGGCACTCTTGCCACGTTCGCCGATCAGGTGACCACGGTGGCCCGCGAAGTCGGCGTTGAGGGCCGTCTTGGAGGTCAGGCGAACGTGCCCGGCGCCGCCGGCACTTGGAAAGATCTCACCGGCAACGTCAACCTGCTGGCCGATAACCTTACGAACCAGGTGCGTGCCATCGCTGAAGTCGCCACCGCAGTAACCAAGGGCGACCTGACGCGATCCATTCAAGTAGAGGCGCGCGGCGAAGTTGCTGAGCTGAAAGACAACATCAACACGATGATCGACAACCTGCGCCTCACCACCGACCGTAATACCGAGCAGGACTGGCTTAAAACCAACCTGGCTCGCTTCACCAGTATGTTGCAGGGCCAGCGCGATCTGGGTACTGTGGGACGCAAACTTCTCTCCGAACTGGTGCCGCTGGTCAATGCCCAGCAGGGAATGATCTTCCAGATGGAAGGCGAAGACAACATGACATTGCTTGCGGCTTTCGCAGGCGATGGCGAGGGTGGCCACCTGCGGCGCCTGAAAACCGGAGAGGGCCTGGTTGGCCAATGTGCTGCAGAGAAAAGGCGGATCGTGATCTCTGACTTGCCGCCGCAGACCGTTCCCATCCGGTCCAGCCTTTTCGAGGCGATTCCACGGAATGTGGTGGTGCTCCCGGTTCTCTTCGAAAATCACGTGAAGGCAGTGATTGAGCTTGCCTCACTGAGCTTTTTTACCGCATCTCACCTCGCGTTTCTCGAGCAACTGACTTCGAGCATCGGCATCGTCCTGAACAGTATTGAAGCTACGATGCAGACCGAAGGACTTTTGAAACAGTCGCAACAGCTTGCAACCGAGCTGCAAACCCAGCAAAAGGAACTCCAGCAAACCAACGAGCAGTTGGCCTTGAAAGCCCAGCAACTGGCCGAACAAAACGTAGAAGTGGAACGGAAGAATCGGGAAATCGAACAGGCGCGTCGAGCGCTGGAAGAAAAGGCCAAGGAACTCGCACTCACTTCGAAATACAAGTCTGAGTTCCTGGCGAATATGTCGCACGAGCTGCGGACCCCGTTGAACAGTATTCTGGTCCTCGGTCAACAACTCACGGACAACCCGGACGGAAACCTCACGCCCAAGCAGGTGGAGTTTGCTCGCACCATTCACGGGGCGGGCACCGACTTGTTGAACCTGATCAGCGACATTCTGGATCTTTCCAAGATCGAGTCCGGTACGGTGTCGGTTGAAGCCGACGAGGTGTTCTTTGCCAGCTTGCTCGACACGGTGGCCCGCCCGTTCCGTCACGAAGCCGAGAACCGCCATCTCGCCTTCGAGGTGAACAGCGATCCGCAACTCGGCAGAAGCCTGGTGACCGACTCGAAGCGCCTGCAGCAGGTGTTGAAGAACCTCCTGTCCAATGCTTTCAAGTTCACGGAACAGGGCAGCGTCCGGCTTTCCGTTTCGCTTGCGAACTCCGGGTGGAGTGAGGATCATCCGGTGCTAGCGAAGGCGGGATCGGTTGTTGCGTTCGAAGTTGCCGATACCGGAATCGGAATTCCTTCTGAAAAACAGCGCATCATCTTCGAGGCCTTCCAGCAGGCAGATGCCGGCACCAGCCGCAAATACGGCGGGACTGGATTAGGCCTGGCGATCAGCCGTGAACTCGCCAGCCTGCTGGGAGGCGAAATCCAGCTGAAGAGCACTCCGGGCAGAGGCAGCACCTTCATTCTCTACTTGCCACAGACCTATGCTGGGCCTCTGTCCGGGCCGGTGGCGAAAGTCTCTAGTCCCGGCGTGTCCTCGCTGCAGTTGTCGGCGGTGAATGTGACAGAACAGCCGCTCGAACTTGTCCCCGATGACCGCGCTGAAGTACAACCAGACGATACGGTGTTGCTGATTGTCGAAGACGACCCGCATTACGCTCGCGTTCTATGCGACCTCGCGCACGACAGGGGGTTTAAGGTTCTGGTCGCAAGCCACGGCATGGAAGCCCTAGCGCTCGCGCGCGAGTACCACCCGGTCGCAGTGTCGCTGGATGTCTTCCTGCCCGACATGCTCGGATGGACCGTGCTCAATCATCTCAAGCAAGACCCGACCACCCGCCACATCCCGGTGCAGATGTTGACTCTCGATGAAGATCGTCAGCAGGGTCTGGCGCGTGGCGCGTTTTCCTTCGTTACTAAACCCACCTCCCCCGAAATGCTGTCCGCCGCCTTGGGCAAGATCAAGGACTATTCCAGTCCACGGCGGAAGCGATTGCTTATCGTCGAAGACAATGAAGCCGAACAGATGACCATCCAGGCGTTGCTCGGCTACGACGATGTCGAAATCTCCGTGGCTTCAACCGGAACTGGCGCCTTGGAAGCTCTGAAAGCTGAAGAATACGATTGCATGGTTTTGGATCTGCGTCTGCCCGATATGTCGGGATTCGAGATTCTCGAATGCATCCGCGACACGCCCTCTCTCAGTGAACTGCCGGTCGTTGTCTTTACCGGCAAAGAGCTGTCGCCCGACGAAGACGCACGCTTACACACTCTGGCTCGCAGCGTAGTCGTAAAGGGAGTAGAGTCGCCGGAGCGCTTGTTGGACGAGACCGCCTTGTTCCTGCACCGCGTGATCGCCAACCTGCCGTCCGAAAAACAGAAGATGCTCGACCGCTTGCATCGTTCCGATGAGGCGTTGGTCGGGAGGAAGGTCCTGGTCGTCGATGACGATGTGCGAAACATTTTCGCTCTCAGCAGCGTGCTTGAGCGAAGAGGCATGACGGTGCTGACTGCGGGTACGGGCCGGGAAGCCATCGCAACCCTGGAGTCCACTCCAGACATCGCCATTGTACTGATGGACATCATGATGCCGGAAATGGACGGCTACGAAACCATGCAGGTGATTCGCGAGAATCCACTTTTCCGCAGATTGCCCATCGTTGCCTTGACTGCAAAAGCGATGAAGGGAGATCGCGAGAAGTGTCTTGAAGCGGGGGCTTCCGAATATCTGGCTAAGCCCGTCAATACGGACCAGTTGCTCTCCGCTCTGCGTATGTGGCTGCACCGATAGATAGCGGTGAATGAGATGACATTGCTCGAGGGAGGCTCAATGGGCGCGAAAGAACGGGTGAACATTCTGATGGTGGATGATCAGCCCGCCAAGCTGCTGAGCTACGAGGCCATCCTTGGTGAACTGGATGAAAATCTGATCAAGGCCACTTCCGGTCGCGAGGCGCTGGAATATCTTCTGAAGGCCGACGTCGCCGTGGTGCTCATGGATGTGAGCATGCCCGAAATGGACGGCTTCGAGCTGGCCAGCATGATTCGCGATCATCCGCGTTTTCATCGCACCGCAATCATCTTCATCTCGGCAGTGCACCTCACCGATTTGGACCGCCTCAAGGGATACGAACGTGGCGCCGTAGACTATATCTCGGTGCCGGTTGTTCCCGAACTGCTCCGCGCCAAAGTCAGCGTGTTCGCCGAACTGCATCGAAAAGCCCAGCAACTTCGGCAACTGAACCGCGAACTCGAGCAACGTGTGGCCGACCGCACGCAGGAACTGGAGAATAAGGCCGAAGCATTGGCACTGTTGAACGCCCAGCTGAAGGGGAAGAACGAACAACTCGACGCAATTTTGCAGACTGCGCCCGACATCATCTTCAGTAGTAAGGGCGACGGGTCGCGAGATTACATCAGCGAGCGTTTTTTCGAATATACCGGCACTTTAGCCGATTCAGCCGCAGGTTTCGGCTGGATGGACCATGTTCATCCTGAAGATCGCGAGCCGCTCAAGAACCACTGGGTTCGGTGTGTCCAGTCAGGGGTGCATTACGAAGCGGAATATCGAATTCGCGCTAAAAATGGGGACTACCGCTGGTTTCGTGCCCGAGCGATTCCGATTCGGAATGAGGAAGGGAGCATCGCTCGCTGGTATGGCACCTGTTCCGACATTCACGACAGTAAACTGCTCGAGCATTCCATCCGCGAGAATGCTGCGACCCTTGAGCGACTGGTCGAAGAAAGAACCGAGGCTTTGCGCCAGCTGTCAAGTCGCCTGATGCGCATGCAGGATGAGGAGCGCCGCAGGATTGCCCGCGAACTGCACGACAGTTTGGGTCAGGAACTGGCGGCCGCGAAGATGATGGTGGATGGCATCGTCCATCAGGAATCGATCAAATCCAAAGATCGATCAGCCGTGGATGCAAGTGGAAGTATCGATCGTGCGCTCCAGCAAGTACGCACCATGTCTCACCTGCTACATCCTCCTTTGCTCGATGAGGTTGGACTCGTATCCGCTCTACGCTGGTACCTCGAGGGCATGACGAAGCGCAGTGGCATTGAAACCAACCTCGATGTCCATCCTCCGAATTTCCCCCGCCTGATGCCTCAGTTTGAAACCGCGGTGTTCCGCATTGTCCAGGAAGCTCTCACGAATGTGTTTCGCCACTCCGAAGCCACTCGGAGTTCGGTAACCTTGCGGCGTGATGCGCAGACCATTGCGTTGGAAATTCGCGATAACGGCAAGGGGCTCACTGAGGAAACTTTGAAATTCCGACCTGGAACTATTGGAGTGGGCATTGGAGGCATGCGACAGCGAGTTGAAGAGTTTGGTGGCCAATTGCGTCTCAGCAACGCGAATCCCGGAACCCTGGTGGAGGTCGTCATTCCTGCTGAAGAGCAAAGCCAGGAGAGGGAACTCGCCGATAGCATAAGGTCTTGCGCCGATTGATTTCTCGCCTGATTTTGGGCAATATGCGGCAATACCCAGTGACTGGCGTAAATCGCGTCTAATTTTATCGGGAGTGTGAAAAACGACTGCTGTGGAATATGGGTTCAGCGAGGGAATGGCACCTGTCAGGATCTTGATTGCGGATGACCACGAAATCTTTCGTCGCGGCCTTCGTTCACTATTGGAGTCTCATTCCGAGTGGGAGGTCTGCGGGGAAGCCGTGGACGGCCAGCAGGCTGTCGAGCAGGTGAGGGAATTAAAGCCCGACGTTGTGGTGCTCGATATCACTATGCCTCGTCTCAACGGCCTGGAAGCCGCCAAGGTGATCCGACATGAAGCTCCTGATTCTAAGATGGTAATTTTGAGTCAGCATGAACCTCGACTAATGAAACAGGCCGCACTCAGTGCTGGTGCTGGCGCCTACGTCACAAAGTCAGAGGTCTCCCGCGAACTCTTAACCGCTATTGAGGGACTGATCGCCTGATTCATTTTTGCCGAAAGAGGGTTCTCTGTTCCAACTCGGGCAAAGCGCACAGCTGCGCCGCTTCGCCCGAGCCTGGTTACGCTTTTCATGCAGCTGAACGTGTTCTTCGAAGGCGTAAATTTTCTTTATTTCTACGCTTCGCTTGCGCCATTGCTTCCTCTTCTTCCGCTCCCTCCATGGCGTCCCGATTAATCGTCTTGGAGAGTTCCGTCAACGTTTCGTCAGCACGCTTTTCCTCTTCGTGCGTCTCCTTCAACAGGCCGAGATCCTCGGTCCTTTCGAGAAGCTGAGCGTAGGCACAAACCGATCCATAGGCTGCGATCTCGTAGTGCTCAACTCGCTGGGCGGCAGAAATCAAACCAGCGTCTCGCACCTTACCATCGAACTCTTCCATCGTTTCGGAGCCTTCCTTGACGATGCCTTCCATGCCGACGCACTTTTTTCCTTTTGGATTGAAGCCCAGGCTGTCGAACACCTGATCCAGCCGGGTAACGTGGTTCTTTGTTTCTTCCAGGTGATTCGTGAAAGCCTCGCTCAATTCTTCAGTCTCCGCCCCTTTCGCCATTTTGGGGAGAGCCTTTACCAGTTGTTGTTCGGAGCTATAAAGATCTCGAAGCTCACTGATGTATAGAGTCTTTAGGGTTTCGCTCGCCATTGTGCCTCCAGTGTAGCGGTAGATTGTTTTTGATCGGACGTCCGGAAAAAGATCGGACACTCCGTTCGACCACTCACTTACGATCGAACCATGTCTGCATCGCGTAAATCCGGTGTGGAGGGTAGAGCACGACTCGACGTTCCTGACTCTATAGAAACGGGCTTCGTTAACGTTTCTAATCCAGCACGACGACATCAATGTCGCCACTTCGCTTCACTATCTCTACATGAACCTTTGGAGGGCGACGTTCCAGGTGCAAGTCAACTAAGGCATTCCCGAGTTGCAACCCTTGCAGTACAGCTGACGAGATCGAGTTTGGAAGTACGGGGCGATCCAACACAACCCGGCGCTCACAGGCGTCGAGCGACATTCCCAAAGCCGCTGCAAATAGCATGAATGCGGCTCCGGCCGACCATGCCTGCGGTGAACACGCCACTGGATAAAGCGTTGGTCCTTCCCCCGTGCGACGATGTAGACCACACATAAGCTCTGGGAGTCGGCTCATTTCAAAAAACGAACTCGCTTCAAAGACTGCATCCAGCAAGCGTGCTGCCGCAGACGTCATCCCGTAGTTCGCCAGCCCAGTCGCGAGCAGTGCATTGTCGTGCGGCCAGACGGAGCCGTTATGGTAGGAAATTGGATTGTAGTTGCGCTCGAGGGAACTGACCGTCCGAACGCCCCAGCCCGAGAAAGAATCCTCTCCTAAAAGCGTATCTGCGATACGGCGCGCTTTGTCTTCATCTGCGATGCGGGAGAAGAGACAGTGCCCCGCATTCGAAGTTCGCACCCGACAGGGCTTTTTGTGGCGATCCAAAGCCAACGCGTAGGTGGAAAGTTCTTCGCACCAAAAGACCTTATCAAATTTCTGCTGTAGATCCCTCGCTTGCCGCTGTAGTACCTCCGTTCTGGAGCGGTCACCCAGCGCAAGAGCAATGGACGCAGCGTGCATCTTCGCGGCATAAACGTAGCCCTGCACTTCGCACAAGGCGATGGGCGGTTCCGCCAGCTTCCCATCTGCATGAAACACTGAGTTGCTGGAATCTTTCCAGCCCTGGTGAACTAACCCTTTCTCCGATTGCCTTTGATATTCCACGAAACCGTCGCCGTCCTGGTCGCCGTAACGATCAATCCAGGTAATTGCCTTTTCAATGTTGGGCCACAGGGAACGAACGAACTCGACATCCCCGCTGCGTTTGAAGTACTCACCTGCCAATATGATGAACAGGGGAGTCGCGTCGACGCTGCCGTAGTAACAGCCGAAAGGGACCTCTCCCAAAGCCGCCATCTCTCCACGCCGCGTTTCATGAACAATCTTTCCCGGGTCGGCCTCCGCCGCAGGATCATGCTCGTGCGCTTGCGTGGCAGCAAGATATTCCAGGACTCCACGTGCAATGTCTGGCTTCAACCACAAGCATTCAAGCGCGGTGATAATTCCATCACGGCCGAAAACCGTGCTGAACCACGGAACACCGGCATAGGGAAAGTTGGTCTCGGCATTGCCCATCGTCATCATGTGAACATCGGCAAGAGAGCGATTCAGCCACTCGTCAAATCGACGG
>Ga0307474_10002854_pt1 | contig 12462 bp, 10 predicted proteins | sample atmos_gasesECM1C_2_FD_203312 | JGI IMG/M metagenome (GOLD analysis project Ga0307474, IMG submission 203312) | Hardwood forest soil microbial communities from Morgan-Monroe State Forest, Indiana, United States - atmos_gasesECM1C_05 | ecosystem: Environmental > Terrestrial > Soil > Temperate... | reverse complement strand
GGGAAATATCATTGCAGGAGTTTCCGTAGTGGCGGCGCTCGGTCATGCGCAGGTGCTTGCCGGCCGGTCGCAAAACTGCGCGGCTCGGTTCTGTGATTCTTTCAATATGCTCCTACCGGATTAGCCGTATTGTGACAACAGTTGAGGTCCCTCAAGCTGGGGTTGACGGAGGGCCTGAGATTGCGAAATCATCTTGAAGCTGAGTTTGGGTATCCTCCTTCGCCAAATCCCGATCCGCGACCGCCCGTGCCGCAGCCGCCAGAACCGCGATTACCTCCCGATCGCAGAGATCCCAAACTACCTCCGCCTGATCCGGAGCCGCCTGGCATACCAGAGCCTGCGGACACGGGATTGCAGCAAAGGAATCGTCGCGTTGGGGGTATTTTCCTGCGCTCTTGTTTCAATCGCGAGCGTTCAATTGCTCGCTGCGGCTACTCTGCGATCGGCTAAGACTCGACAATTGTTTCACATCGGCTTGGGTGGCCGATGCCTTTTGACCGAAAGGATTACTGCGATGGCCGCCAAAACCAAGAAATGTGCCTATCCAACCGGTTCGTGCCAGGTACGGAGCGGTGAGAAATTTTGTAGCGTGCAATGCGAAGCGGCGGGCAAAACGCCGGATATCGATTGCAAATGCGAAGATCGGGGCTGTACGGGCAGAACTGAATGAGTTCTACCTATACTTATTCTACTTCTTCTCGATAACGAGAGACGGCGAAGAGGTTCGGCCACCGCATGCTAAAGAAACCATTGCTGCACTTGGTTTTCGCGCTTGCAAGCACATACTCGTTTTTGTTCGTACCTTGCGAGGGGTTTTCTCGTGGCCTACCCTCGACTGGCACCTCCGCCGAGCCGCTAAAGGTCCTGCATACGGAAGGATTGCTTCACGGATTCCTCGTACTCCGAAGCCTTGATGGCGAAGCCCTGGCCGACGGGGAATTTACACAGTGGGCCCGCGGTGACCGAGTTACCATCCGCCTGGTCTTCCGCTTCAAAGACACGTCCTTCTATGAAGAAAACGTTAGTTTTTCTCAACGGCGGGTTTTTCATCTGCTCAGTTACCATCTGACACAAAAAGGTCCGGCGTTTAAACCTCCGATGGAATTTTCGTTGGACGGCACGACCGGACAGGCAACTGTCCATTACACCGATAATGAGGGTAAAGAGAAGACCGAAAGCGAACGGGCGAAAATCCAACCCGACCTCGCGAACGGCTTGCTTACCACGGTGGTGAAGGACTTCCCCCCGAAGACCGCGGAAATGCGCCTCTCACTGGTGGCAGCAACACCCAATCCGCGACTCGTCAAGGTCATAATTTCCGATGACGGAGAAGACTGGTTCTCACTCGGCAATACCAGGCACAAAGCTACCCGTTATCGCGTAAAATTCGAAATCACCGGAGTAGCCGGCGTGGTAGTTCCGTTGGTCGGAAAACAGCCGCCGGACGTTCGTATTTGGGTTCTCAACGGCGAGGCCCCGGTGTTACTCAAATCGGAAGGCCCACTGTACAACGGTGGTCCAGTGTGGCGAATCGAACTGACAAGCCCGGTCTGGCAAATTCATTAGCTGCTGAAGCGTCTTTCGCGTCGTCAAAAAAATCAGTCTGAAGATTGGTTTTGCGCGGCCCGCCGCGACGAACTCAGATAAACGATAATCGCCTTCGCATCCTCATGCTTCACGTGGTAGATGTGCATCGGTGGCCGAAGCACCTCGCCCTGCGGTCCAGTTCCCTTTTCGAGCACTCGTTCGCCCTCTTGTTCCGTAAAGCTGGGGCATCCTGCCAGCGCCGGAGCACGATCTGCCCAATTCTGCCAGATATCGGCCGCGCTCGATCTCGCTTTTTGAATTTGTTTGCGCGTTCGCGGATTTACTTTGGGCATTTGTGGTCGCGTTCTTGTGGCCCACTGTCCAGCCTGCCGCCAAAATCGAACAAATCACAATTGCCACTGCGATTGTTTTCACAGAAGAGTTCCCTTCGCGGAAGGTTCTGTTTCGAAAGGGCTGCGCCGACATAGGCACGCGAAGAGCGCGCCGCCCATACGGCAAATTCCCAATATTTGAGATCGTGGATGCGACTCTTCCCGCGTAAACAGTGTTATGAGGCACTGTCTAGGGTTGGACGATAAAAGGTCAAATCACAGGGAATTGGGACAGGCGGGACAAAAGGAGAGAGGCGCTCGGTAACCTCACAAGCGCCTCCTCTACTGCGTCAACGTAATCCGTCCGCAAGTGCCCGGAGTGTGGGCACGTGTCGGCAGAGAATCGCAAGTCGCAAGCAAAGTTCGTTTGCGTCGAGTGTGAGTTCTCAGCTAATGCGGATTTTGTTGCTGCTGTAAATATCAGAGAGGCAGGTCTCGCCTCGCTAGCCTGGTCGCAACCTTCGTCTGATGTAAGGGCGTCGTGTCAGGAACCCACCGAAGGTATCCCCGCCTAGCGGGTGAGCCAGTAGGAATCCCTTCCCTTCAGGGAGGGGAGGATTTCAAAGATCGAACATCGAGTTGACTCCACCGCGCGGGGCGTGGGCAGAAGGCACTCGGCGTTGAGTCGCAGGAAGAGGCGCCTGCTCATCGGCTTGCGGCGGAGTCACAGTCTGTGGCACGGCAGGCTGATCCGTGGCGGATGTCGGAACCGCAGCCGCCACAGTGGGAGGTGCGACGCGCGGAGTAGGAACGGCCGGTTGGGCAGCAGGCTGCTGGAAATACGCGAGATCGTGAGGCTCTTCCGTACCGGGCTGAACGGCGGGAAATGACAGATCCATTTGATGCTCCATCGCGCTGGCGATTCGGTGCAATTGCCAGATGAGCTTTTCAAGTTCTTTCGAACGGCCAAGATTCAAGTTACGGTCCCATAAAAAGCGGATGCACAGCACCACTAGAATAGGCAGTCCGACAGCCAATGTGCCGAGTACGATGTGAAAGAGCAGCGAGTCGACAGGGGTGAGGGATTGGGTCATTGGGGCCTCCAAATACAGGCTTCTGGAGGCAGAATACAGCAGCGCGGCAGCGGTGACAACGAATCGATGTCGGCCAAAAGGTGAAATTCATGCAAAGGACCCTACATGCGAACGTGCAAATTCATTTCTCCGGTTTGCGCGTTCATCTCTACCGGACGTCTTCAGTTCGCGGTCAGAGAGAGTTCCCAGCGCATCGGAAGGGCGGGCATCAACGAAAAGCTTCCGGTTTGCAGGATCAGGTGGATCGGAAGAGGCCCGCGATCCCCGCGGCCTAGAGGGTCATTGCCGGTTGCATAGGCTGAGATCTCGAAAAGCCAATCCGAATTGCTGACTTGCACTTCGAGCGATCTTCCTTCTGAGACCAGCCGATCGATTCGAACGCCTTGAAGATATGAAGTTTGCAAATGATCATACCGGCTGGGAATTGCCAACCAGAGACGACGAACGTTCAATTCCTTGGACACAGTGAGCGACTCCACTCTTCGAAGACTGTTTCCCTGAAGGGTCCAGGTGACTTCCGAGACCAGACCGATATCGACAAGATCTCCAGCCTTGGTGCCTGGAACAACCCACCGTTTCCAGACCGTTCTGACACTCTTCCCGTCAGTGGCGGGCTTGATTTCATCCGCTCCATCCGCGGCAGCGATGGTCCTGCCATCTTCTAATTCCAGGAACGGAACAAGACACGGAAAAATCTTCTCCACCGGAACGGCAAGGCCAGGAAAGCTGTCCGGTACAGGTTCGTAGTCGGAGGTCGCGGCTTTTGGCCCGGTCACGAGCGGCAGCGCAAAATGGACCCCCCCCTGACGCACGACCCAAACGCCGAACTTGCGTCCAGGTCCGTTGCGAAAAAACTGAAAACGAGTTACGTCCGCCAGAGTTGGGCGCGAAGGAAAATTATTGACTCCTTCCTTTTCGAGCGCTTCCATGAACTTCTTGTGGGAAGCGATCACTTTTCCAAAAAAGGTTGTGGTTTGCTGCCATTCGCGCTCTTTACTGATATAGCTATAATCGCCTCGGCCGAACGCGAAAACAGAGAGCAAGTGCATCTGGCTGTTGAAATCGTTGCGTAGCCACGACCAGGCCGTAAAGTAGGCGGCGGCCAACTGAGAGAGAGGCGCGGGCCGGAATTCCGCGTGCTGCCCGAGAAAGGCTGCGATCTCCAGAGTATCCATATAACTGATGGCGCCAAGACTTCGTCCCCAGGAATAGCCATAACCATCTTCGGACAGCAAATCCCACCAGAGCTTCATCTGTTGCTCCAGCGAAGGCGCAATGGCCTTCATGATGTCCTGACGGTCGGCAATTTCCGCCGCTTCGTAGATTGCTCTGGCGTACTCATTCGAATAACGATCGTAGCGGCCGGTGGGCAGCGCATCATCGGCAAAAAGAGCGCCATCGGTGAACTGTTTGGCGGACCGATCGAGCAGGTCATCGAAAGCTGTGCGGTCCTTGTTGAGCCCGAGTTGGTAGTCGATGGCGGCGATCCGCGCAGCCACTCCGAAGTAGTTTTCGGGAAGGTGGATCAGCGTGTGGGTTTTTTCATCGTAAAATCGGCCGGGGTCCAGCAAGGTTCGATACGATTGCCTCTCAACGGAAGTCAAACTCTGCCACAGCGCATTGCGATTCAAGTCCGTGCCAAAACTCTGCAAAGCCATCGCAGCGTAAAGTTGCGCCCAGGTTTTTCCCCCGCGGTTCAGCTCGATCTGAGCCATTTTTCCGATCATCTCGGGAACGTCACGACCCGCAACTGTCCTGGTCGCAAAACATTCAGAATAGACACCGAGAGCGCGCATGAACGAACCCCACGAAAATTCACCCGTCGTCAGCGCGCCAACCACACGATCTGGAGGCGGCTCGAAAGTCTTGATGTCAGCAACGTGTGCAGTCATTTCGGATTCCAGAAAACTTCGAACCTGCCGATTAAAATCGGAAACATCGATTTGCGAAGTGACAGTCTGGGTCTGCGCGAACGAGTCGCCACCCGAGCTCAGCAGTCCGCAAAGAATTAAGACAACTGGCAATCCGACGCAGGACCTGTTTTTTCGCAAGCATAAACAACACGCGGCTGCGAGTGACCGCCTCGATGCGCTTATACTTGCGGGGATCATTGCTGCGCCGAACTAGGGGAAGTCTGTTGCCGTTTGTGCTCCCGCAACCACAGCAGGTCCTCAAGCAGGTAGTATTGTCCGTAAATTAACATCGCATCGTTGGGGCGAACGCCACAGCCGTGTCGCAAGACGCCCGGCGGCGTTTGATCGTTGTCTCCAACGGGAGTTAAATACCGGTCGATCAACGATTGCACGATGCGTTCTCCCACTTCCCGATAGCTCCGTGCCCGTGCGCTCTCGGTCGTAATCATCGAAAGACGAAACAACCCTCCTGCAATAATCGCAGCCGCCGAAGAGTCCCGGTTCCGAAAATGGACGCCCTCATCGTCAAAGTCGTACCATGGCACGGAGTCGTCGGGCAGGTTTTTGATGGCGTAGTCCGCGACTCGCTGCGCGGTAGCCAGGAACAAGGGCTCATGAGTTTCTGAATATGCGGCGGAGAAACCGTACAGCGCCCAGCCGAGACCCCGCGACCAGGTGGTGTCTGCGCCAAATCCCTGATGCGTGTGCGCGAAAACCCACTGTCCCGGCGCGACACTGTTCACAAGCGGGAGTTCAGCCTCTTCGCCTCCTCCACGCAAGGTAAAGCTCTGCCTGCTGTCGCCGGGGTTGTAATGCACAGACTGAAAGACCGATCCATCCGGACGCACAAACCATTCCGCAGTACGGAGGGCATGCTTCTTTGCAATTTCACTCCACCGTTGGTCTCCCGTTTTTTCCCGCGCCCACCAGAGCAACTGCAGATTCATCATGGTGTCAACGATCGTGTCATCCCCATTCGCGCTCCACGATGCAATCAGCTGGGTTTTCGGATTGAAGAGTTGCTCTAGCCTCTCGGCCGCGCGCAGGGCGCTGGCGCGAAGCGCGTCATCGCGGGTCGCATCAAATCCCATCGCCGAAGAGTAGTAATACAAAAATCCTGCATCATGATTTTGCTGGGACTCCTGACCGATCAGTTTCGAACCCCATAATTCCGCCCAGCGGCGATACTTTTCATCATGCGTCGCGGAATACAACTGCCAGAGCTCTCCGGTCCAAAAACTTCCCGTCCAGTAATATCCGTTCTGTTTTTGCCACTCACCCGTCACATTGTTCGCTTCAGTGAAGAATCCTTGTCCGGAATGTGAAGTAATGGGCTCGGATGTTGCCCGAAGAACTGGATCCCATTGAGCAGCGGTGCGGTCGATATTTTGGCGCAAGAGTCCGATTGCTTGCTCCACGGTTTTTGTTTTGTAGGCGACCGATGTATCAGCATGCTCCGGTTCGCTGGTTGCCGAGGCCGACACAATGTGAATGCCTGCCGGCTGCGCCATGCGCTCGGCCTGTTCCTGCACTGAATTCAGGAACTCCTCCCGGGTCCTGATCGCATCTGAAGGAAGAATAAGCGATTGCCGCTGTCCTTTCTCTTTCCGATTACCGTAAACGAGTCGGTGATTGGATCCTTCCTGATCCCAAGCTGCAATTGTGTACCAGGATTGAGAACCATCGCCCAGCCTGAAATCGACGAGATGGTTCTTGCCGTCGTCTCTGAATGCGGCGTGTGGCGCCAGCGTGACAATCGCAAGGCCGAGCTGCTGTCCCGGGACCGCTTCTGTCGCCGTAGGCCCCGGCGCAACGACTTGCTCTCCCCAAGTCGCCATCCACGTCACCGGTGATTCCTTTCCAGAGGTTACCGGCTCGATTGCAACCTTCGCCGGCAACCCGGTCACGAAATCGAAGTCATCCGCCGACTTCGCAAAAATCATGTGGGTAAAGCCTCGTTCTCCCGCCCACTGCGTGATTCGCGAGCGAAGATCCATGATTTTCCCGCCCGCGTTCCAACCGTTGTATTCCAACTCGACGATAGTGCGCACCGGCCCACTCGAGATAATTCGCCATTTGCGTTCTTTCACTTCGGCGACCTTAATCGTCTTGCCATCCACCAAGCCCGCCACCGATCCGATTCCGATCGCGTCGCCAACCTTATAAATATCGCGCCCTTCCGGAGATTCATCGTGATAGGTGTAGTCCGGGGACGCGTACATCCCAAGCTGTAACGTGGGCCGGCGCTTTCCGTAGAGATCGATGGCGTTCCTCGAATCGAAGTAGACCCGGAATGCGACGCGCTCCGATTCCCATCCGAGGCCTTCGATCTTGCGGCTGAACAGTGCCGCCGTTCGTTGCTCATAATCTCCGCGCAAACGCCAGATGCTCTCCTGATTGCCGTAGGACACGGTCACGATGCGCGTCTGATGCGGCGCAAGATCGATCTGAAACGCCAGTTCGTCTGCCTTGCCGTCTCCGTCCAGATCATCAACCTGCGCTGGAAGCTCTTCGGTTTGCGTGGACGACGCGTCTTGTTCCACTGTGCTTGCGTCGCTCGCCGCCACGATCATGGCGCCAGGCGTAAAATCAGGCGCAACTTTCCGGATTTCCGCAATGGAAAGGACGATATCTGTTGCCTTTCGCGCATGGTCGCCAGGATTGGAAATCGCAACCTTGATATTTTTAATTTGCGGTGCGCCCTGCGCTGAGGTCGTGCAAAGGGCCGGAACGATCCACAGCGCTGCCAATAATTTCTTATGCATGAGATTCAGATTTTCTCCATTTAGCACTAAAGCGCACGAAAAGAAATTCAGCTCAGGAAATGTAGTCTTCCCTGCATGGCGTGAAAACATCGATTATGAGCGACTCTTCGACCGCGGACGCGCCGTGTGGCACACCGCCGCGAACAACGAAACTGTCCCCTGCGCGCAACTCGAAAGTCTTGCCGAGACAGTTCACCCTCAGATGTCCGCGGACTATGTACACAACCTGATCATGCGGATGGCTGTGCATGGCTCCAGCCCACCCTTTCACCATTTGATGTTCAGCGAGAAAGAGCTTGTCGTTATAGGCGAGCACTCGGCGCGCGAGGCCGGGTTCAGGATGGGACTCTTTGCCCTGGACACTCCTGATGACCACAAGGTCGGGATAAGTTTTGTTTTGCGTCTCCATTTGTGCCTCCCTGTTTAACTAACTTCGGCCGTGCGCTCGGATTTGGCTGCAGCGGGATTGCGCGCTTGCTTCACCAGTTGCGCATACCGCGTGGCCAAATTGCTAATCAACTCCGGTTTGCGCTCTTGAAACGCATGTTTCAAAATCAGCTCGCCGCCTACACCCAACGCGGCCGCTCCGGCGCGAATGTAGTCCGCCGCGGTTTCCAAATTTACGCCTCCGGTCGGAACGAGTGGAACTTGCGGCAGCGGCCCTTTGAGCGCCTTGATGTAACTCGGACCTCCCAAATTGCCGCAGGGAAAGACTTTGACGAAGCCGACGCCCGCGTCCCACGCGGTCATGACTTCGGTCGGAGTCAGGGCGCCTGCTATGACGGTTAGATCCAGTTTGTGCGCGGCAGCGACGGTCTGCTGCGAGAAGCCGGGCGTGACCAAAAATTGTGCGCCGACGTCAAAACACTGCAGCGCCAGTTCCGGGTTCACGACAGTGCCTGCACCGACAAGAAGTTTTGGCATCGTCTTCACCAATTCGGAAATGACGTCCACAGCTCGTGGAACGGTCATCGTAATTTCAACAGTGGGAATTCCCCCTTGCCAAACCGCCTCAGCGGCAAATCTCGCCTCTTGCGGAGAAGTGGCGCGAATGACCGGAATGATTCCGATTTCCTCGATAAGAGCACGGACTTCCTGTTTGTTCATAAAAAGAGCCGCTACCTTATGAGCGCGTTCAGCGGGCGATTCTCGCGCCCGCGCCTTTCATCACCTGAAGAACTTCGTCGAACGTCACCATTGTCGTATCGCCTGGCGTGGTCATAGCCAACGCTCCGTGAGCGGCGCCGCATTCCACGGCCCACTGCGGATCCTTTCCCGCGAGAAAACCATAAATCAGACCGGAGGCAAAGGAATCACCGCCGCCAACACGATCGAGAATCTCCAGATTCTCGCGATTCTTGGCCTGATAAAAATTGCCGTCGTAGTAGCAACTGGCGCCCCAGTCGTTTCGTGTCGCGGTGGTCGCTTTGCGGAGCGTGGTGGCGACTACTTTGAATGGAAAATCCTGCAAAACTCTTCCGATCATCAGTTTGAAAGCCTCTGGATCGAGCGCGGAAAGACACTCATCGGTTCCTGGGACTTCGTAGCCGAGAGCGGCGGAGAAGTCTTCTTCATTGCCGAGCATCACGTCCACATAGAGAGCGATACGGCGGTTGACTTCCTGCGCCCGCCGCTTTCCACCGAACGCTCGCCACAAAGAATCGCGATAGTTGAGATCGTAGGATGTGACGACGCCGTATTTTCGTGCGCACTGTAGAGCTTCGATGGCCACCTCTGGAGTCGTTTCTGATAGCGCGCAGAAGATCCCGCCCGTATGAAACCACCGAGCGCCTTTCTTGCCGAAGATCGCTTCCCAATCGATTTGACTCGGTTTGAGTGCAGACACCGCTGTGTGACCGCGATCCGAACAGCCGAGCGCCGCTCGCAAGCCAAATCCGCGCTCTGTGAAGTTCAACCCGTTTCGAGCCGTCCTGCCTACGCCGTCATAGTCAACCCACGTGATTAGCGAGGAATCGACGCCGCCCTGGTAAATCAAATCCTGCAGAAGCAATCCCACCGGATTTTTGGCAAAGGAGGTGACAATCGCAGTTTCGAGTCCGAAACATCGTTTCAACCCTCGGGCAACATTGTATTCGCCGCCGCCTTCGCTGACTTCAAAACGCCGGGTGGTCCAAATGCGATATTCGCCCGGATCGAAGCGCAGCATCACTTCGCCCAGGCTTACAAAATCCCAACGGCAAGCGCCCTTTTCCTTGATGGATAAAGCCATTTCGCCCCTTAGCGAGCCAACCATCCGCCATCCACGGCGAGCACGTGTCCGTGAACATAATCGCTCGCCGATGAACACAGGTATAAAGCTGCGCCCGCAATATCCTTGGGTTCTCCCCATCTGCCTGCAGGAATCCGTTCCAGAAGCTGACGGCTACGAACAGGGTCCGATCGCAAGGCCGTGGTGTTGTCCGTGACCATGTATCCCGGAGCAATCGCGTTCACGTTGATACTCTTGGACGCCCATTCATTGGCGAGCGCCTTCGTTAACTGCGCAATTCCACCTTTTGCTGCGGCATACGCGGGAACAAAAACTCCTCCTTGGAAAGAGAGAAGCGAGGCGATGTTCACAATCTTGCCGCCGATTCCTTTCTCAAGCATGCGTCGCCCGGCAAGTTGCGAAAGCCGAAAAACCGCAGTCAAGTGCACGGCGATCAGTTCATCCCAGAATTCCATTGGATATTCCGCCGCCGGAGCTCTGCGGATCGCGCCCGCATTATTCACCAAGATGTCGATCGAGCCAAACTCTGCAATCGTTTTTTCGAAAAGGCCGCCGCACGCCTTCGGGTCCGCCAAATCTCCCGAGAAGTAAAAGGTTTTGCGGCCGACCGCGGAAATCGCGTCGCAGGAAGCTCCTGGTTTCGGATCACGTCCATGACAACCCACATTCGCGCCGGCCTCAGCCAAGGCCACGGCAATCGCGGCGCCGAGTCCTCTGCGAGAACCGGTGACAAGGGCGTTCTTGCCCTTTAATTGAAAAATTTCCAGGGACATAGAGTCAGAGTTGTCCAATTCGCGCAGGTACGAGTTTCGGGCTAAGCAGATGAATCAATAGCAACGCAATCAGGTAAGCCGATGCCGCCATAAAAAACGGAATCGTGTAGCTGCCGGTCCATTGCAAAAGGTGACCCACGATTTCGGCGATCAACATTCCGCCCACTGCTCCCGCCATGCCTCCGATTCCGGCGACCGAAGCAACGGCGCGCAAAGGAAACAAATCGGAAGTCAGCGTAAAAAGATTGGCGGAAAAACCTTGGTGCCCCGCAGCCGCAAGTCCGATCAGCAAAGTAGCCGGCCATAGTCCGGAAACCCGATAGAGCACAGCAACCGGGACCACACTTAAAGCGCAGATGAACATCGCCCACTTGCGAGCCGCGTTTACCGAAAAATGCCGCCGGATGAGACTGGACGAGAGCCATCCGCCGGCGATGCTGCCGAGATCAGAGATGACATAGATGACGACGATGGGCAGTCCGATCTGGGTCAGATGCAGGCCGTGTTGCCTTTGCAGATAGTCGGGAATCCAAAAGAGATAGAACCACCAGATCGGATCAATCATGAATTTTCCAGCGGCAAACGCCCAGGTCTGTCTGTGAGGCAGAAGCGTGCGCCATTTTGTTTTCTGGGCGCCGGCCTGCTCGACGGGGTCGCTCTGTATGTACTCTCTCTCTCCAATCGTGCAGTAACGATGTTCCTCGGGCTTTCGATAAAGCCATAGCCAGAGAATCAGCCAGGCAAAACCCAGAGCGCCAGTCAGCAGAAATGCCCAGCGCCAACCAAGGTGTATGGCAATCCACGGCACCATGAGTGGTGTAACAATTGCGCCGACGTTGGTCCCGGCGTTAAAAATCCCCGTTGCCAGCGCCCGCTCTTTTCTTGGAAACCATTCCGCTACGCATTTAATGCTTGCCGGAAATACGCCGGCCTCGCCAAACCCCAAGGCAGATCGGGCCGCAACAAAACTGGAAAACGAGAACGCGATCGCGTGCCCCATAGATGCCAGACTCCAGAAAACCATGGCCACCGCGTAACCAATTCGCGTGCCCAGGCGATCGATCAAGCGGCCGACAAGAATCATTCCCACCGCGTACGCCGCCTGAAAAGAAAACACAAGATTTCCATAGTCAATATCGGTCCAGCCGAACTCGTGCTGGAGAGGGCCTTTAAGCACTCCGAGCACCTGCCGGTCCATGTAATTCTTGGTCACTCCAAGAAACAAGAGTCCGCAGATGACCCACCGGAAGCGGCCTGCGAGGAAGCCTGCGCTTCGTGAGTCAGTTGAAGAAGTTGCTGAAGCGTCCCCAGGTCCGTGGGACTGCGCTTCAACGATGGAGTTCCGATCGGCCATTGATTTCCTTTGGTTTTGCCAACTGCTTTTACTTGCGGGCCGCTTCCAATCCAGAACCGCTTTGTTGAAATCCCGGTTGAATGTTAACGACACCAAACTTCCGATCTTCGACTTCTCGATGCGCGGCCATCGCCCAGAGAAAAGCAATCCTGTGGCCCGGTACCGAAACATTCGGGTGATAGCCGCTGGGCATTAACACGGCATCGCCGTCGCGCACCGCGGTCACCAACTCCGGATATTGGGTATCGTTATACACCAGCTGAAGACCATATGCCGGTTCCGGCATGTCGAAATATACGTACATCTCCTCCAGCATTTTGGCGTGCTCGTGCGGCGGCCAGCTCGTCCAGTTGCCCGGATCGGAAAACGTGAAGCCGGCAAGAAGACGGCCCGCTTCCACGTTGTTGGCAATCAGCACGTTCAACTCGCGTTTGGATCCGGGACCGCCGGCCACAAATTTCATGCTTGAATCCT
>Ga0307474_10002852_pt1 | contig 12465 bp, 14 predicted proteins | sample atmos_gasesECM1C_2_FD_203312 | JGI IMG/M metagenome (GOLD analysis project Ga0307474, IMG submission 203312) | Hardwood forest soil microbial communities from Morgan-Monroe State Forest, Indiana, United States - atmos_gasesECM1C_05 | ecosystem: Environmental > Terrestrial > Soil > Temperate... | reverse complement strand
CAACGAGGACCGTCAAGAACAAGGATTTCCGCAAATTCCGCATAATTTCTCCTACCGCGTTTTCAGAAATTTTTCAATTCAATCTCGCAAAAAGACGTTCAAAAGCGACCTGTGAACCCAGATTCTTTGGTCGTACTGGTCTTCCGGCCCCAACATGGGCGATTTTGCGTCCCGGTTCGGAAGAAGACAAGCACGCGGGAAGGTCGGATCCGCAGTGCCACGTTCGTTCCTAGTGGCTTCTGCCATTTGAGGCTGATACACGTCGGGTGGGAGCGGAGCGTAACCACAGTGCAATGAGCCCATTATAGTCGCCCGCATCATTACATTTCAGCACAGATCTGCCGGATCTCTCTGCTATGGACTGTCTCAAATGAACGAGCGGAATTCTGTAATCCGGATCACACTGCCGTTGGTGCGGGCTCGAGCGGCTATTGAATGCGGAGGGCCTGGACGGTGTTGATGGAGGCCGCGTGGCGGGCGGGGAGCGCCGCGGCGATGGTGGCTACGGCAAAGATGGCGATAAGGCTGGCGCCGATGGCAACCGGGTCGATGATGGGCGCCTGGAATAGAAGGTTTTGGAGGAAGCGCAAAGCCACAAAGGAGAGGGTGAGACCGACGGCGGTACCGAGGAGAACGGGAGACGCGGCCTGGCGCAGGACGAGGCGCATGAGCGCGCTTTTCCTGGAGCCGAGGGCGATACGGATGCCGAACTCCTGCTGGCGCAGGGAGACGGAATAGGCGAGCACGCCGTAGACGCCCATCAGTGCGAGGAAGAGCGCGGATACGGCGAAGCTGGAGAGGACTTCGACCTGGAAGCGATCGGAGGCGACCGAGTCACTGAGTTGGTCGTCCATGGGCTTGAGAGTGGGGATGGCGACCTGAGGATCGATCTCCCAGATGGCGCGGCGGATTTCGGGGATGATCGCATCGCCAGGCTGGGCGCTCCGCACGAGGAAAGTAAGCGTCCATGGCGTGAAAGCCCAGTAGGGCATGTAGACCATCGGCGAGGCGTCCTTGAGGCCGTTGATGCGGGTGTTGGCGACGACGCCGATGACGGTGATGGGATGGTTGTCGTCGGGGATGATGCCGGCGATGGTGCGGCCTATGGGATCTTCGCCGGGGAAGCCTTCGCGCGCGGTGCGTTCGGAAAGTACGGCGAGGTAGGGATTGCCGCGATCGGATGCGGTGAGGCCGCGGCCCGCGATGATTGGGACGTGCATAGTGGCGAGGTAATCGGCGTTGATCCAGCGTACGTTTACGGGCAGCGTGTCAACCGGGCGCACGGGGTGGTCAGGGCGAACGAGGCTGTCCACCCAGGTTTCGCCGGTGAGCGGCATGACGCTGGTGAGGGCGACTGACTGCGCGCCGGGGAGGCGCTCGAGTGCCGCCACGGTGCGATCGGCGAAGGCGAGCTTGAGGACGCGGATGTCGGGGTGGGCATCAGAGTACTGCGGCGAGAAGAGGTCGACCTGCGCGGCAGTGACGTGAGTGGTGTCGAAGCCGCGATCCTGCCGTAAAAGCCGGGAGAAGCTGCGCAGGACGAGCGAGGTGACGATGAGCAGCACGACGGTGCACGCGACTTCAGCGGCGACGAGGAGGCTGCGCGTATGGCGGCCTTCGCGGGTGTTGGCGGCGCGCGTGGAGTTGGCCTGAAGGACGGTTTGCGGAGGGACACGGAGCGAGCGCAGTGCGGGCAAGATGCCGAAGAGGATGGCGGAGAAGGTGGAGAGCCCGGCGGCGAATACGAGGACAATCCAGTTGACTTGCACTTCTTCGAGGCGAGGAACGTTTGCGGGGACCAGCGCGAGGAGAAGACGCACGCCGGCAAAGGCGAGGGCGACGCCGGCTGCACCTCCAATGGCGGCGAGGATGAGGCTCTCCGTGAGGCGCATCATGACGAGTTGTGCGGCGCTGGCGCCGAGGGCAGCGCGTACGGCGGTTTCACGCATGGCCGCGGTGGTGCGCGCCATTTGCAAATTGGCGAGGTTGACGCACCCGATGAGGAGGACACCGCCGACTGCGGCGAGGAGCAGCCAGAGGGCGCCGCTGATGGCGTAGGTCACGTCGCTGGAGAGGAAGCCGATGGCGATACCGAGGTGAAAGGGGAGATGCGCGGAGAGCGAGTAGGCGTGCTGCAAGCCGTCGAGCTCGGCGCGTGCTTGTTCAAGGGTCACGCCGGGCTTGAGGCGGGCAATGACTTTGTAGTTATAGTTGCCCTGGTCATTGCTGCGGTCGCGTTCGGTGGGAACGTAGGGGCCAAAGACCATGGGCTCGCGGGCGCCGCCGAATTCCTGAAAGGGAATTTGAGGGGAGAGCGCAATTTTCGGGAAGCGCAGGCCCGGCGGCAAGACGCCGATGATGGTGCGGGGTGTGAGCCCGAGGCGCAGGGTTTGGCCGATGACCTGCGGGTTGCCCTGAAAGAGGGTTTGCCAGCCTTCGTAGCTGAGCAGGATCACGTTGTCTTTGCCCTTGACCGCATCGCTGTCCGCGAAGTCGCGTCCGAGAATGGGGCGGATGCCTAGGACGCGAAAGAGATTGGGCGTGGACTCGACGGTGCCGACCATGCGGGGATGATCGCCGGTGGAGGAGAGGCTGTCGGCGGCTTGCTGGTAGAGGGCGGCGTCTTCGAGGGTGGTGGCGCTCTGCTTGAGGCGCAGGAAGTGGCGGAAGTTGTCGGGAATGGCGGAGAAGCGGCTGCGCGTCTCGTCCTCGACCTCGCGAATGACCACGAGGCGGCTGGGATCGCGAAATGCGAAGGGCTTGAGGAGGACGCCGTTGACCACACTGAAGACGGAGGTGACCGCGCCGATGCCGAGCGCTAGGGTGAGCACGGCAACGGTGGTAAAGCCGGGTGACTTGCGAAGCTGGCGCAGGGAAAAGCGGATGTTCTGCAGGGTGTGCTCGAGACCGAGGATGGAGCGTTCGTTGCGGTGGAGTTGCCTGGCGTGTTCGACGGTGCCGCAGGCGCGGCGTGCGGCGGTGCGGGCCTGCTCGACGGACATGCCCTGGCGGAGGAAGTCGTCTTCGAGCAAGGCAAGATGGGCGGCGATTTCACGAGAGAGGTCGGCTTCGACGCGCGAGTTGCGGAAGCGCGAGAAGAGCTTGGCGACGAGGCGGCGGAGGCGGGTCATGAGGGATTCTCCTCTGCCAGCAGGCGCTCGACGAGACTGGACACGCGCTTCCAGCGCTGCGTTTCTTCATTGAGGGCCATGATGCCGGACTTTGTGATGGCGTAGAACTTGGCTTCGCGATTGTTCTCCGTGACGCCCCAGGAGCCCTTGATCCAGCCGTACTGTTCGAGGCGGACGAGCGCGGGGTAGAGAGTGCCCTGGTTCAGATTGAGATGGCTTTCGGATACCTGCTGCAGCCGCGTGGCGATCTGGTAAGCGTGCCGCGGGCCCATGGTGGCGAGGGTGCGCAGGACGATGAGGTCGAGGGTTCCCTGCAGGAGCTGGATGGGTTGCGCGTCTTCACTGGGCATTCAAGTGCACCTGTCCAGGAATGTTGAACTGCGCTTACTTGGATGTCAAGTGGAGAGTGACGAACGGCCTCGCACCCCTTTCCGAGCCTCAGAAAGTTGCGCGATCTGGTCTTTGAGAATAACGAGGTTGCGCTCGAGGAAACCGCCGATGAGCTCGAGTTCCGCGGTGGTGTAGCCGGAGGCGAGTTTCATCATGGCAGCGCCCAGGCCCTCATAGAGCCTGGCGACGCGGCTCGCAGCCTCAGGGCGGGGACGCACGATGACGCGGCGGCGGTCGCCGGCATCGCGCACGCGCTCGACGAGACCGGCGCCCTCCAGGCGATCGAGGATGCCGGTGACGGCGCCGGTGGTGAGGCCGGTGGCGCGCCCAAGATCCCCGGCGGTGAGCTCCGTTTCGCCTGCGCGGGCGATGAGGTCGAGGCAACGCGTGTCGGTGGCGTTGAGGCCGAGTCTCCGCGCCACCAGCTCGTGAAAAAAGACGGTGCGGGCGCTCAGTTCACGGCCCAGATCCATGCCCAGGCGCTGAAGGAGTTCCTGACGGGATTTTTTGGCTTGCGCGGGCATGGCAAATTCCTCTTGACACATAATTATCTTAGTATCTAAGATAATTAGTAATTAAGCTATTGTAGCTGACGATGCCTGCTCTGGCAATCTGCGGCAGGGCGTCAAAGTCGAGGAGGGACCATGGCGCGCAATGGAGATGGTGGCCGCAGCCGCGGCTTGCTGCCGGCGTTGGGTTTGTTCTTTCTTGCGCCGCTGGTGGCGGAGTTTCTGCTGGGCAATATGCCGATCACGATGCTGGGACTGCTGGCGATCCTGGCGCCGGTATATGGCGGCGGCGCGTTGCTGATTCGCGAAACGGTGCGGCGGATGGGGCGGGGATGGGCGAGCATTCTGGTGATGGCGCTGGCGTACGGGATTCTCGAAGAGGCCTTCCTCGACCAGACGCTCTTCAATCCCGACTTCCTGGGCTTGCATCTCCACCTGCTGGAGCCTGCATTTGTTCCCGCGCTCGGGATCGGGATCTGGTGGACGATCTTCGTGCTGACGTTACATACCGTGTGGAGTATCACGGTGCCGATTGCGCTGGTGGAGGCGCTGGTGCCGGAGCGGGCTGCAGCTCCGTGGCTTGGAAACGTGGGGATCGCGGTGACGGCGGTGCTGTTCGCGTTGGCGGCAACGGCAATGACTGTAAGTTCGGTGCAGCGGGATGCTCATCATTTTTTGGCGTCGCGGAGCCAGTTCGCCTGGTCGGCGATTGCCTGTCTTGTGGTGATTGCTGTGGCGCTATCTTTGCCGAGGCGCTGGCGGGGAAGAGCGGGTGGATATGTTCCGGGACCGTGGCTGCTCGGTCTTGCCGCATTCTTTACCGGCTCGATCTTTCTGTTCGTGCCGCAGAGCTGGGCCTGGGGCGCGGTGGCGATCTATCTTTTGCTCGACGCGGTGATGATCGCTGTGATTATTCGCTGGTCGCGGCGCAGCGGGTGGGATGAAGGGCATCGGCTGGCGATGGCGGGCGGGGCGGCGATGGCGTATGGGGTGCATGCGTTTGTCGAGACTCCGGCGGTGGGCGGCGCGGTGAATACGGTCACGCGGGTGGGCAACCTGGTGTTTGCTTGTCTTGTGGCTGGGGTGATCGCGGCGGGGACGCGACGGACGGGGGCGTTTGAGCGGGCGAAGTAGGCTTTTGCGGAATCCTGCCCTGGCAAAGCTAGAGAGGGGCACCCCGTTCGATCTTCCCCGCTTTCTTTATTCCTCGCGGAGGGCGATGACGGGGTTGATACGGGCGGCGCGGCGCGCGGGCAGGTAGCCGGAGGCCAGCCCGGCGGAGACGAGCAGCACGATGGCGGCGGTGAGGCTGAGGGGATCGGTTTCCTTGAGGCCGAAGAGCATGGTGTGAACGAGGCGGATGCTGGCGATGGTGACGGGCAGACCGATGACGATGCCGGCGAGGACCAGAAGGCCGATGTCGCGCATCACCTGCCAGCCGACCGTGGCGCCATTGGCGCCGAGGGCCATGCGAATTCCGATTTCGCCGGTGCGGCGGCCAACGAGATAGGACATGAGGCCGTAGAGGCCGATGCAGGAGAGGAAGACGGCCACGAGTGCGAAGAAAGCGGAGAGCTCCGCGATGGTGGACTGGGCGCTGTAGGAGCGCGCCACCTGCTCCTCGAGCGTCTTGATGTCGGTGATGGGCAGGCGGCGATCGACAGAGTGGATGGCCTGCTGGACCTCGTTGCAGATGACGCTGAAGTCGCCGGTGTAGCGGACTTCGAGGTCGCCGAAGCCCCAACCGCGTTGGGTATAGGGCATGTAGTCGATGTAGCCGGCAGGTTTTGTGAGGTTGCCGAATTTCACGTCGCCGGCGACGCCGACTACCTGCACCTGCGTGGGCGTGTCGACCCCGTTGTCGTCACCGATGAAGTAGGTATGGCCAATGGGCGATGAGCCAGGCGGGAAGAGTGCCCGAGCCATGTGTTCGCTGATGACGGCGACTGGCTGGGACGATTTGGTGTCCTGGCCGTTGAAGCTGCGGCCTGCCAGGATGGGGATCTGCATGGTTTTGAAATAGCCATTGCCGATGATGTTGTGATTGACGTTGGTATTGTTGTCCGGCGGAATTCCAGAAACGCGGATGGAGCTGTTCCAGCTGCCCTCGTGGAAGGTGAAGGCGGAGAAACTGGCTGCCTGAACGCCGGGGAGCGCACTGACGCGTTCCTCGATCTGCCGGAACATGACATTGCGGCGAGGATCGTCGTCCTTGTAGCCGGTGATGTCGGAGTCAATGTTGAGGCGGAGGACATTCTGCTTGTTGAAGCCGACATCGACCTTGCTCAGGTTCACGAGGGTGCGGAGGAAAAGGCAGGCGCCGACCATGAGCACCAGCGAGAGCGCGACCTGGGAGACGACGAGGACCTTTGCCAGCGGGGTTCGGGCAGCTGAGGATGGGCCGCGGATGCTTTTCAGGCTCTCGGCAAGCTGTACGCGGGTCGCGCGCAGGGCCGGATAGGTGCCGAAGATCAGCGCCGTGCACACGGTGACGGCGAAGGTGAAGGCGAGCAGGCGCAGATTGAGCGAGACGTCGAGGGGAATGGTTTCAGGGCCGTTGGAGAACATGCGCAGGAGGATGTGGTTGGCGGCGGCGGCAAATCCGATGCCGAGCGCTCCGCCGGCGAAGGCGAGAATGAGGCTTTCGGTGAGGAGTTGGCGGACGATGCGCGATCGACGCGCGCCGAGTGCCTGGCGCACGGCGAGTTCGCGGGCACGCGCGGTGGAGCGGGCCAGCAGCAGGTTGGCGATGTTGGCGCAGGCGATGAGAAGGACAAGCGCGACAATGATCATGAGAATCATCAGCGGCTTGGAGGCCTCCCGGCGCAGATCGGCGAGGCCATTCCGCAAAGACTGCAGCGCGACGCGTGTATGCGCAAGATGCTCCAGATTGGATTGTGTCAGCTTGGCGTCAGGAAAGCTGCGCAGGATCTGCGGAAAGAGGACGTTGATGTTGGCCTCGGCCTGCTCCAGGGTGACGCCGGGTTTGAGGCGGCCGAGGAGGTAGAGCGACTCGGAGAAGTTCTCCTTGTACTTGCCCCAGCCGGGAGGAATGAGCCCGGCCATGGAGAAGGGGTGCCCAGGCATCGGGCGCTTGTCCAACCTTGGTGCCGAAGAACTCCGGCGGCGCGACGCCCACGATATCGAAGACCGTGTTGCCGAGCCTGATCTTGTGATTGAGGACGCCGGGATCGGCGCCGAGGTTGCGCTTCCAGAAGCCGTCGCTGAGGACGATGACGGGATGGTCGCCTTCGCTGGAATCGTCGGTTTCGTTGATGACGCGGCCGATCTGGGCGCCGACGCCGAGCGTCTGGAAGTAGGTTCCGGAGACGGCCTGGACGCGAATCATATCCGATTGTTGGCGGTCGTCGACGAAGCCGTGGACGTCGTTTTCGAGGCTGAAGATGGCCGCGGTGTCGGAGAAGACGTCGTTCTTGCGCTGAAGCTGGCGGTAGAAGGGATAGGAGTAGAGCTCGGTGCAGGCGAAGCTGTCGGTAATGCCGCCCCAGTCTTCGATGCCGAGCTTGACAAGCCGCTGCGGGTCTTTGACGGGGAGCGAACGCAACATCACGGCATCGAGAAAGCTGAAAATCGCGGTGTTGGCGCCGATGCCCAGAGCCAGGGAGACGAGCGCGACGATGGTGATGGCGGGTGTGCGCAGCATGGAGCGCAGGCCATAGCCGGCGTCCTGGAAGAAGGTTTCGAGCCAACTCCAGCCCCATGCGGCCTGGCTGTTCTCGCGGAGGAGGGTGGCATTGCCGAAACGCTTGTGCGCGGAGTGGCTGGCCGCGTCGGCGGCGAGACCGGAGGAGATCTGCTGCTGGCGACGCAGGTCGAGGTGCAGGCGCATCTCTTCGTCAAGCTCACGCTGAAAGCGGCCGCGATGGAAGAGCATGTTGAGTCGTCTTCTAAATTCGCCCGCGAGGCTCATGTCGTTCTCCTTCAGGCCGTCTGAATGATGCGCGCGATGGCGCCCATGACGCGCTGGAACTGCGACATCTCGATGCCCAGCTGCTTTTCGCCGTCGCGGGTGAGCGTGTAATAGCGCGCGCGGCGGTTGCCGGAGGTCACGCCCCACTCCGCGATGACCCAGCCCTTGATGAGCATGCGTTGCAACGCCGGGTAGAGCGATCCCTCTTCCACCTGCAGCACATCGTCGGAGCAGTTCTGAATGGACTCGGCGATCTCGTAGCCGTGAAGGCGTCCGCGGACGGCGAGGGTCTTGAGAATCAGGAGGTAGAGGGTGCCGGGCGGGATTTCGTCGCGATCGATGTCGGGATCGGGTTCTCCACCCCACGAACCAGGGCCCGTTCGTGGGGGCCCGGGTTTTCCACCCCACGAACCAGAACCCGTTCGTGGGGGCCCGGGTTTGCGGCGGATGAGGGCTGCCATGGTCACTCCGGGGACACTGGCATAGTTAGACTATGCCAGTGTGGAGCGAGGCCGGAATTCTGTCAACCGGGATGTGACGAACGACGGTGTGCAGGCGGATGATCAAAGGCCGGGATGGTTCCCGGCCTTTGCGTCTTGGTCGCAAGGCTCAATGCCCGGAGCAGCAGGAGTGGCCCGTTGCATCTGCGGCTTTCAGTTCCGCCACCGTCTTAGGCTGCTCGTAGCCTCTTTCCGCGTCCACGAAGTAGTTGCCGTCGTACTTGTCGTGATGACGGACCCACGCCATGGAGTGCTTGAGGGCGGCCTCGTCGCGGCCCTTGGGGGCCATGTCGAGGAAGTTGTAGGTGCCGATGAGGATGTCGAGGCCGCGGGAGTACGTTGAGTAGGTGTGATAGATGGAGCCGTCGGGATCGCGAGAGAAGACGCTCAGGCCAGGCAATTCGTCGATCGACGGTTTGATGGTGGCGTAGTTGTAAAGCTGGGCGCCGGCCGCCTTGTCCTGTTCGCTGAGCGAGACATTGTAATCGAAGTTGAAATCGGAGCCGAAGGACGAGACCCAGTGGAAGCGCCAGCCCATGCGCTTTTTGTAGGCGGCGATCTGATCGTAGGGCGCGCGGGAGACGACGGCGAGCGTGACGTCGCGATGGGCAAGGTGGATGGTCATGCCGTCGAAGTGGTCGGAGAGATAAGAGCAGCTGGGGCAGCCTTCACTCCATCCAGGGCCCAACATGAAGTGGTAGACGATGAGTTGACCGCGGTTGTCGAAGAGGTCGGCCAGGGTATCTTTCCCGCGGGGCCCGTCGAAGACGTACTCCTTTTCCACGCGCTCGCGCGGGAGTTCGCGGCGCTGGCGGCTGAGCTCATCGCGCAAGTGAGTGAATTCTCTTTCCTTCTGCAGGAATTGCTTGCGGGCTTCAATCCATTTTTCGTGCGAGACGGTCTTGGGCTGTTGCACTTCTGTCAGGCTGGTAGCCATCGCGATCCTCCTTCTGGTTGGGATTTGCGGCTGTGCGTTGTGGGTTTCTTCTGCGAAAGGTGTGGGCCACCAGCACAGCAAAGCCTCCGGGCGCGGTGGCTTTGCCGGCGATGATGGCCGCGGCGGTTGCCAAGCATACAGGACACATAGTACCTCCGGAAGCGGACGGCTCACCGGGGTGAGTGGCCGCTCATTTCATGAACGACGGCTGCTCGTCTGCGCTGGGTCCCCAGCTCGCGGGAACGGGCACGTTGAGCAGGCGCAGGTATACGCAGAACTGCCCGCGATGCTGATACCAGTGGCTGAGCATGATGTCGCGCAGGAAGTGGCCGCGGGGCATGGCAAGCAGCTCGCGGTCGCCGGCGATGAGACGCCAGGTTTCGTGCATGGCCGCGTCGTCGAAGTTGGGGAGAACTTCGCGGACAGTGGCGATGCTTTCGTCGAGCGTGTTGAGAACTTCCTGGAGGCCCGCGGGCTGGGGGAAGTTGAAGTTCCCGACCTGCCTGGTGCTGCTCTGCGCGAATTGAACAACGCTGCCGGGCACCCAGGCGAGATGGTAGGCGAGTTGGCCGGCGGTCATGGACTTTTCGTGGGGCTTCCAGGTCAGCTTATCTTCGGGAAGGCGCTCGAGGAATTTGCGGGTAACGCGCGCCTGGATTTCAAACTCGGCCAACATGGACTGAGCGATGGACTCCGCGATGAGCGGCTGTGCGACGGGCATAAGACAAACCTCCTGTTAGTTTGGGGAAGTGGGTCTGAGCGGGCCGATATTATTGGGACCCTTCGGCACGTTTGCGGACCTGTTCGTTGATGTGGCTCCAGCCTCCGGAGACGCCTTTGCGATGCTCCTCCTCGATGAGGCCGAAGGCGGCGTGGCGGAACTTGATGGTGGTGACGCCGTTGGCTTCGCTGAGCCGGTATTGGACGTTGTTGGCCGCGGGGCTGGACATGAAGAGTGGGCCGGAGAACTCCAGCAGCGTGGGGCGCTTGATGGCCTGCACATGGGCCCAGAGGTGGCCGTTGTCGTTGCCCAGATCGCGATACCAGCGGCCGCCCGGCCACGGTTCCAACTTCATGGGCATGGGAGTGCCGTCGGATCTCTCGTTGGAAACGAGCTGCTCCAGCAGGGCCTCGAAGGTGACTTCGAGCGTGGCGTTGACGCGGATCTCCTGGTTGATGGTGAAGGTCAGGTTCTCGATTCCGGGCAGGGTCATGGTGGTGGTCATCAGATCTCCTTTGGGGATTTGTCGGATTTCGGGCACTGCTTCATCCTGGCTTCAGCACGTTCCTTGATGCGGCTCAGCTGGTTGATCCAGTAGCGCTCGAAGGTGGATGCCCATTCGTGCACCGGCTGAAGGGCGGGGGCATTGGTGCGGTAAAGTTTGTGGCGGCCGTTGCGGCGCACATTCACCAGGCCGGTGTCGCGCAGCACGCGCAGGTGCTTGGAAACGGAGGGCTGGTCAAGGCTCAGCGCTGCGACGATGGCCCCTACCGGCAGCTCATGGACAACCAGGAGGGTGAGGATCTCGCGCCGGCGGGGCTCGGCTACGGCGTTGAAGACATCGGAGGTGGTTGCCGCTCTCGCCATACCCGAGACATTACATGCCTATATGGGAATATGTCAAGGACCACTTCCAGCGACGTTAGCGGCGGGGGCAAGGTCGCCGGGACCGGGGATGCCAGTCAACGAGTCAGCGATCTGGAAGGCAGCGGATTTGGCAGCGGATTTGCACGTCTTGCTCGAATCGGCGGCGCGGGAGCGGGCATCGATGGCGCGTAAACTGGCGGCGACATGAAACACGCGAGCGAAGCAGCGCTGGCTGCGATCGAGCCCTTGCTGGTGGAGATTCGCAAGCTTGAGGGCCTGGTGGAAAAGCGGCCTGGAGTCTTCTACCGAAGGTCGGCGGCATTTCTTCACTTTCACGAAGATCCCGCGGGTATCTTCGCCGATGTGCGGATTGAAGGCGAGTGGCAGCGCCTGCCGGTGAACACGGCTTCCGAGCAACGGCAACTGGTGCGACTGGCGTCCAGTTAAACCTCGCTCCGAATCGCTTCCGATCCGGCTCGAGACACGGGATTTCCTGTTCAAACCATCGTTTTTCCAGGGCGATGGCGTGAGGAATATGGTCGTCTGCAAGTGGGATGAAGGAGATTTCTGTGAAAACCATCAAGCGATCTGCGGGCTTATGTATATCACTTCTTTTGGGGCTCGTTGCGGGCGGCCTTGGTGTTGCTGGGTTGCGCGGTCTGGCGCAAAAGCCGGAGAGCCAGGCGGCGGAATCGTCGGTCACAACGGCAGACCCGTTCGGGAATCCCTGCGACGCGATGGGAGCCATGGCGGGCATGAATGTAATGGGCGAGAGCATGGCGGCGATGGCCAACCACATGTGCATCACTCCCATGCGGCCCGAGCAGCCTGGCGACGAAACGAGGGTTCGCGCCGTGATTGCACAAGTGCGGGCGACGGTGGAGAAGTACAAGGACTTCAAGAAGGCGGTGGCGGATGGATACCTCCAGGCGAATCCGACCGTCGATCAGCCGCAATTCCATTTCACCAATGACGCCAACGCAAAACTGGCAGACACCGAATTCGATCCTTCCAGGCCCACTTCCCTGCTCTATTTTCAGACTCCCACGCAGAGGTTCAAATTGGAGGGTGTGATGTTCACGGCGCGCCCCAGCGCCAGCGAAGACGAACTAAACCAACGCATTCCTTTAAGCATGGCGCGATGGCATAAACATACGAACTTTTGCGGAGCGCCGGCGGACAAGGTAAAGGAGTACTTCGGCAAGAATCCCAAGTTCGGCATGTTCGGTTCGATCCACACCAGGGAGGCATGCCAAGCCGAGGGCGGAAAGTTTTTGCCCGTGGTCTTCACCTGGATGATTCACGTGTTTCCGTACGAACAGGACCTGAAGAATGTGTTTTCGATGAATGACGATGTTCCGCACTTTCATTAACTGAATATTCACGACGCTCGCGAAGGGGAAAGTTGCTGAAATTGGCAGCGCGGCAACTGAAAGAGGCGAGGACGGCTTCTATATTTCTGCAGGCTGAACTGCGCAC
>Ga0307474_10002850_pt1 | contig 12468 bp, 11 predicted proteins | sample atmos_gasesECM1C_2_FD_203312 | JGI IMG/M metagenome (GOLD analysis project Ga0307474, IMG submission 203312) | Hardwood forest soil microbial communities from Morgan-Monroe State Forest, Indiana, United States - atmos_gasesECM1C_05 | ecosystem: Environmental > Terrestrial > Soil > Temperate... | reverse complement strand
ATTGCGGAAACTGCGGCGTGCCCTTCATGAACAGCACCACGTCATTCGACTTCACTTCGTTATCGATGAATTGCTCGATGCTCATCTCTTCTTCCTCTTGGGGCGCGCGCGCGCGTGCCGCACCCCCTCGCGGGCTCTGGCCTCATGGCCATCGGCCGATCAAATCACTGACTGTCATATATGTACCCCAAACGATTGTGCATCCATAGCAAATTGCCGTGGAGCTGGCATGCGCCGCACTCTCCCGAGAGTGCATGGGAAGGCGCTTTTCCCCAATCCCGGTAACAAGTCCGAAGCATGTGCCGTACCTGAGAGGCTTTTTTCCCAAACGGGAGCCCCTATCTAGGACAGGCTGTGCTTTTGGAACCCTTCAATCGGGCCAACGTTATTCGGCCTAATCGGAGATCTCCGTGACGACACCCGCATCCGCCGCGCTCGCCACCACTGACCCGAGTTTATCCTCCGATTCCGGCAGCCTCGCCCAGGATCTGGCCGAGGCTTTTCTTGCAGTGCGAGACGAGACCGAACGCCGGGCTGCCCCGCTTTCCGCCGAAGATCAATTGATCCAATCCATGCCGGACGCCAGTCCGGCGAAATGGCACCGCGCCCATACCACCTGGTTTTTCGAGCAATTCCTGCTTGGCGAGCATTGGCCGGGATACAAGCCCTTCCATCCCGATTACGCCTATTTGTTCAACTCTTATTATGTCAGTGCCGGCCCCCGGCATGCCCGCCACCAGCGTGGCCATCTCACCCGACCGGGCGCCGAAGAGGTCATGGCCTACCGCCGCCATGTCGATGCGGCGATGGTGAAGTTTTTTCACGAGCTTTCGGCCGACAAGCTGGCCGAAATTGCACCGCTGGTAGAGGTCGGCCTCAACCACGAGCAGCAACATCAGGAATTGATGTTGACCGACATACTACACGCCTTCGCGCAAAATCCGATCTCGCCCGCGTACGATCCGTCGTGGCGCTTTCCCCCCTCGACGCGGAGCGGTGACGAATGGGTTGATATCAACGAGGGCATCCACGGCATCGGACATGCCGGGGATACCTTCCATTTCGACAACGAGAAGCCGGCACACCGCGCGCTCGTGGGTCCGGTTCGGCTTGCTCGCAATCTCGTCACCAACGCCGATTGGCTCGCTTTCATGGCGGACGGCGCCTATTCGACGCCGACTCTCTGGCTGATGGATGGCTTTGCGACCGCGAGCGCCGAACTCTGGCAGGCGCCCGGCTACTGGCGTCAGATCGACGACGAATGGCATGTGACGACGCTTGCCGGATTGAAGCCGGTCGACCCCACCGCGCCGGTGTGCCACGTCAGCTACTACGAGGCGGACGCCTTTGCGCGGTGGAGCGGCAAGCATCTGCCAAGCGAAATGGAGTGGGAAGTCGCAGGCCGGGCCGGCGCTCTCAACGATGCTTTCGGGATCGTCTGGCAGTGGACGCGCAGCGCCTACTCGCCCTACCCCGGCTATCGCGCGATCGAAGGTGCGCTCGGCGAATATAACGGCAAGTTCATGGTCAATCAGCTGGTGCTGCGCGGCTCATCGCTGGCAACGCCTTTCGGACACAGCCGCGTCACTTACCGTAACTTCTTCTATCCCCATCACCGCTGGCAATTCACGGGGCTGCGCCTCGCCGACTACGCCGACCGAGCATGATCCGGAAAAGTGGGAACCGGTTTTCCGAAAAGATCACGCTCAAACGATAGCCTAAAGCGCGATGGCAATACGACCCCACACCATCGCGCTTTGGAAAATTTGGATTCAATCGCGCCGGAGCGCGCGTTCGGGAGAGTGTCATGAATGTGCGCGCCACCGCTTTGGCCGAAGTGCATCATTTCGACGAGCAGAGTTCAGCGTTTGCGCGCGACGTGATTGACGATCTGTCGCGGCATCCGAAACGGCTGTCGCCAAAATATTTCTATGATGCGGCCGGTTCCGAGCTGTTCGAACAGATCACGCTATTGCCGGAATATTATCCGACCCGCACCGAACTTGCGATTCTGCAAGACTACGGGCGTGCGATCTCGTCGATCATTCCGAAAGGGGCGGCGCTCGTCGAATTCGGCGCAGGCTCAACAACCAAGGTGCGACTGCTGCTTGGGGAATGCGGGCTCGGCGCCTATGTCCCCGTCGACATCTCCGGCGAATTCCTCAAGACACAGGCGGAAGCCCTGCGCGCGGATTTCCCATCGCTCCAGGTTTACCCGGTCACGGCCGATTTCTCTGCCCCGTTCGAATTGCCGGACGCCGTTCGCGCCATGCCGAAGGTCGGCTTTTTCCCCGGCTCGACGCTCGGCAATTTCGAGCCGCACGAGGCCTGCGCGTTCCTGCACAGCGCCCGCGAAATCCTGGGGCGCGGCGCGCGCATGGTGATCGGCGTCGATCTGGAGAAGGACGAGCGCGTGCTGTACGACGCCTACAACGATTCCGCAGGCGTCACCGCGCGCTTCAACCTCAATGTGCTTCACCGCATCAACCGCGAATTGGGCGGTGATTTCGACGTCGGCGCGTTCATCCATCGGGCGATCTACAATCGCGAGAAGCATCGCATCGAGATGCACCTGATCAGCAAGAAGGCGCTGACCGCGCGCGTGCTGGGTCGAAAGTTCTCGTTCCGCCCCGGTGAGAGCATCCACACCGAAAACAGCTATAAATACAGCCTGGAGCGTTTCACGGCGCTTGCCCGCGGCTCGGGTTGGAAACCGTTTGAATCATGGACGGACGCGGCCGGCATGTTCTCGGTTCACGCGATGGTCGCGTCCGATTGAGCTGCTTCGGCCCTGGATTTTTTGGCCGCGCCCGATCGCAGCGAAAGCGATTCCCAGATCGCAACCACGATCATCACCGCCGTGGTCAGGATCGAGAGCGCCAAGGGCGACCATTCGCGCCCGAACCAGCCGATCGCGCAAAGCGCGATGATACCGACGCCGTGGGAGAGCTGCAGAAAACCGCGAATGGTGTGTTTGAAGAGGATGGTCCCGAGCAGGAACAACAGCGGCCCGCCGACGGCGCTCAATACCGTCCTGGCGTCGGACCGCCCGAGAGGATGCCACAAAACCAGGTCATCGGCGACGGCAGAGAGAATGATGCCGGCGACGATCGGCAAGTGCAGGTAGGTGTAGGCAAGCCTCGCCAGACGGCCCGGCTCGCTTGAATTGGAGATCAGCTCGGAACCGGCCTCAGCCCCCTTGTGGAAATAGATCCACCACATCGCGAGCGAAGCGACGAAGGACGACAGGAAGGCTACGACCACTTCCCTGGTCCAGTTCAGATCGGCAAAGGTCGCGCCGGTCACGACGATGGATTCGCCGAGCGCGATGATGATGAAGCCGGCGCAGCGCTCGGCCATGTGGCCGCCGTCGACATACCAGTCCGCCACCGAGGACGCGCCGTATTTCGGTATCCAGAATCGCACCGCGGGCGAGATGTATTCGATTCCCAAAGCCAGTATCCAAAGCACGAGCCGCGCATGTCCCTGCGCGAAGCCGCCCGCAATCCAGAAGATCGCCGAGGTCGACAGCCAGACCAGGATGCGTACCGCACTCATCCGCGCCGCGGTCCGCTCGCGCGGCGTCGACACCAACCAGAACACGGTCCGGCCGACCTGCATCGCGGCATAGGCGAGCGCGAACCACAAGCCCCGCGAATCGAACGCCGTCGGGATCGAGGTCGAGAGCACGAGCCCGCCAAGCATCAGCAGGAACAAGAGGACACGAACCGGTGTCAGTTCGGGATTGAGCCAGTTGGTGATCCAGGAAGTGTAGACCCACACCCACCACACGCTCAAAAGCAGCAAGGTCGTTTGCACCGCCCCGAGCGGGGTGAAATTGGCGAGCAGCGTGTGCGAGACCTGTGTGACTGCGAAAACGAACACCAGGTCGAACAACAACTCGGCGTAGGTCACGCGGCTGTGCTGATGCGGCAGGATGGGGCGAAATAGCGGGCCGCGTTCAGTGTCCGGCGCCATCGACCCTCCTGCCCCGCTTGTTCTCCGAGCGGCCACCGGTTTGGTCCAAAGCCCGGATCAGGTCAATCGGGCACACCGGTCTGCAGCGCCAATGCGTGAAGCAGGCCGCCCATCTGCCCTTTCAGAGATTGATAGACGATCTGGTGCTGCTGAACGCGAGACTTGCCGCGGAATGACTCCGAGATCACGGTGGCTGCATAATGGTCACCATCGCCGGCCAGATCGCGGATCGTCACCTCGGCGTCGGGTATTGCTGCCTTGATCATCGATTCGATATCGCGGGCGTCCATCGGCATCGAAAAATTTCTCCCATTCGGCTTCCGGTACCCGTTTTCCGAGTTCGCAAATCGGTCTCAGCGACTCTTTTCGCTACCTTCGGAACGGCCTTGGGGCACAAGCAAATTATGATTCTGGTACCGCTTTCATTCTGAAGTCCCTCAATCCGCTTCGCCACTTGGAAGTGCCGTATTTCCAGATCGGCGGTACCGGTCGGGGTCTGCCGACCGCGACGCTTCAACTTAGCGCGAACACCCTTCTGGGTCACGCTTTCTCGCACTATACTAACGATAGTATCCGGCAAGCCCCCAATCATCGCATTTTGGCGATTGCAGGCGGCTGACCAGAAGGCAGGCACCATGAGACTTCCAGGCCCCGACCACCCGATCACCATCAGCGAAAATCCCAAGCGCGTCCGCGTTTCCCTGGACGGTGTGGTGATCGCCGATTCCACCCACGCGCTGAAGCTGAAGGAGGCAAGCTATCCGGCGGTGAACTACGTACCGCGCGAAGATGCCAACATGTCCCTATTGGAGCGCACCGAGCGCGTGACGCACTGTCCCTACAAGGGGGATGCGAATTATTTCAGCGTGGTTGCGGGCGGCAAGACGGTCGAGAATGCGATCTGGACCTACGAGACGCCATTTCCGGCGATGACAGAGATCACCGGCCATCTGGCGTTCTACCCTGACAAGGTCAAGATCGAGGAAGTGACGTGAATTGAGAGCCGTCACTTCGGCATGGTGCGCGAGCAGCTGCAGAACGGCGGGGCAAAGGTCGGTTTTTTCTGATCTGGCTTGGTCGTCTCGACAGGGAAGTTTGCTGTAAGCACGCGTCATTTTTCCGGGATGAGCCCGATGCGTGCACGAAATCCGGTCCGGATTTTAGTGCGGGCCCCTTGATGAATCCCGCCTCCACCGGCAACATCCGGGCATTAACATGCCGGATAGCGCATGACGTCCATTTTCAGCGCGGCGACGCCAACGCAAATGCAGGCTGCGTCAGTCGTTTCGACGCGTAACGCTGCGTGCGACCGCGCCCGCACCTTCATCATCCTCTTGGTGCTTATCCACCACTCGGTCATCCCCTACACCTATTACGGCCACACCGACCGTCAGTCTTTCCTCGGTTTCGACGCAATAGTGCTCTTCGTCGACAGTTCTCTCATGTCGGCGATGTTCTTCCTGTCGGGCTTGTTTGTCTGGCCGAGCCTGCAGCGCAAGGGGATCGGGCATTTTCTCCGCGATCGCTGGTTACGGCTCGGTCTGCCGTTTGCGGTCTCGGCTCTGATCCTGATGCCGGTCGCCTATTACGCGATCGATCTGCGCCTCAACGGCTCAAGCTTTGGCACCTTTTGGTGGAAAACGGTCACGGTCGGCCCCTGGCCGAGCGGACCGGCTTGGTTTGTCTGGGTCCTGTTGGCGTTCGACATGCTTGCAGCCGTCGTCTACCGCATGTTGCCCCGAAATGTTGAGGCCATCGACCGCCGCTGGCTCACAAGGCTCAAGCAGCCGACATTTTTATTCTGGACGCTCTTGATCGCTTCGATCATCGTCTACGTCCCTGCGGACCTCTATTTTGGTGTGACGCGCTGGTTCGCCTTGGGACCATTGGCGATTCAAGCCAACCGCGTTCTTTTGTATCTGCTTTATTTTTTTGCCGGCGTCGGCATTGGCTCGTTGAGACGCGAGCTTGGGCTATTGTCGGGGGATAGTGCACTGGCCCGGCGCTGGCCGGTTTGGCTCATGGCCGCCGTCGTGACTTATGGCTCTATCGTCGCATTGGTCGTCGTGAAGCACGAGCTTATTGCCGATCCCGGCGACCCACCGCTGTGGTGGAATTTTGTCTATGCGGTTGCCTTCGCCAGCTTCAGCGCATCGCAAACCGTCAACCTGATTGCGTTGCTCCTGCATTTTGACAGCGACGGCTGGAGTATTTTGGATCCGCTGCGCGACAGCTCCTACGGAATCTTTTTGATCCATTACGTCTTTCTGCTCTGGCTGCAATATGCCCTGTTCGGCATCGCCCTTGCGCCGATCCCGCAACTGACGGCGATCATCAAGGCGGTCATAGTCTTTGTCGTTACGCTGGCGCTGAGCTGGGCGGCCACCGCGGCCTTGCGCAGGATACCCGGCGCGCGACACGTGTTGTGAGGCTTTGCGGCAATGTTTCCAGACGGTCAGGCAATGATCTCAGCATGGACCTGAATAATTTCCTGCCTGCACTAACCGAAGATGAACTCCGGGTCCGCGCATGGGCGGAGGTCCGCCAACCTTTGGAACTACAACTGGCTCCGCTTGGTCGGCCTGCTTTGGCGGCGCTCGCACCGCGCCCTGGTGAGAACATCCTGGACGTAGGCTGTGGCGGCGGGGAGACGGCATTGGACCTTGCCAAGGCAGTCGCGCCGGATGGCACGGTAGTCGGGATCGACCTTTCGGCCGCGGTGCTCGCGTTCGCCCGGCGCACGGCAAGATGGTGCGAGCGCGTGCGGTTCGTTCAGGCGGATGCGCAGACGTTCCCATTCGAACCGGCCTCGTTCGATGCCGCCTTCTCGCGGTTTGGAGTGATGTTCTTCGCCGACCCCACCGCGGCGTTCATCAACATTCGTCGTAGCCTTAGGCGGAATGGACGTCTCGCCTTCGTCTGTTGGCGAGCGATGGAGGAGAACCAGCTCGATATCCTGCCGCTTACGGCGGCGTCTGCTCATTTGCCGCCGCTGGCGGCTCGTGATCCGGACGCGCCGGGTCCGTTCGCGTTCGCTAACGCCCACCGTGTGCGTGGCATTCTGGAAAAAGCAGGCTTCAGGGAGGTCGAGATAACCGCTCGCGACGAGCAGGTTGGAAGCGGCGACCTCAACACGATGCTGGCGGTATGTTCGCGGGTCGGAGCTCTGGGCAAGATTCTCCGGGAAAATCCCGAACTCCGGACCGCAGCGTTACCAGCGGTACGATTCGCGCTTGCGGCACACGAGGGACCTGATGGGGTCAGGCTGAATGCGGCGACGTGGGTTGTGAGAGCTCGGGCTTGAGTCGGGCTTTAGAGCCTTTTCGGTTCTGATTGAATCAGAACCGGGGGCTCTAATCTTTTGTTTTGACGCGTTTTCTTCACGCGAACCGGTATCCACTTCGCTCGAAAACGCTATAACGCCAAGAAGTAACGAGTCCAAGCCCTAGCCATCCATGTAAGCCGGAAACCAGCTTTCGAAGTCGTCCCTCAGCGAAGCCACGGAGACAGGCTCTTCGCCGGCAATGGAAATCTTGTCTCCGCCCGTCGTTCCGATCCGCGTACAGGGCACGCCGGCGCCGTTCATTTTGGCCAGCACCAGACCGGCCTGCTCGGCGGGCACGGTGACAATGTAACGCGCCTGGTCCTCGCCGAACCAATAGGCATGCGGCACGGTTGACAAAGGCGCGGCGAGCAGGCGTGCGCCGATTCCGCCCGCGATCGCCATCTCCGCCAAAGCGATCAAGAGGCCGCCATCGGAAACATCATGCGCGGCTGTTGCGGTGCGGGCGTGGATCATGCCGCGCACAACGTCGCCGTTGCGCCTCTCAGCCGCAAGATCGACCGGAGGCGGCTCGCCCTCCTCGCGGCCGCAGATGTCGCGCAGATAGACGGACTGGCCGAGCCAGCCATGAGTCTCGCCGATCAGGAGGATCGCCTCGCCTTCGGCCTTGAAGGCAAGCGTCTCGGATCTGGTGAAATCGTCGAGCAATCCAACGCCGCCGATCGAGGGCGTCGGCAGGATGCCGCGGCCATTGGTTTCGTTGTAGAGCGAAACGTTGCCGGACACGACGGGGAAGTCGAGCGCGCGGCATGCTTCCGAAATGCCCCGCAGGCAGCCGACGAACTGGCCCATGATCTCCGGACGCTCGGGATTGCCGAAATTGAGATTGTCGGTGATCGCAAGCGGTCGACCGCCGACCGCGGTGATATTGCGCCAGGCTTCCGCCACCGCCTGCTTGCCCCCCTGATACGGATCGGCCTCGCAATAACGCGGGGTGACGTCGACGGTAAGCGCGAGCCCCTTCGGACCGTCCTTTACCCGCACCACGGCGGCATCGCCGCCGGGCCGCTGCACGGTATTGCCCAGGATCACGTGATCATATTGCTCCCACACCCAGCGTTTGGAGCAAAGCTCGGGTGTACCAATCAGTTTTTGAAGCGCGGCGATGATGCTGACCGGCGGCTCGACGTCGCGCGCATGCACCACCGGCAGCGGCTCCCGGGCAACATGTGGCCGGTCGTAGACCGGCGCTTCGTCGCCCAGTTCCTTGATCGGAAGGTCAGCCATCACCGAGCCGCCGTGCTTGACGACAAAGCGCTTGCTTGGCGTGGTGTAGCCCACGACGGCAAAGTCGAGGCCCCATTTGCGGAAGATCGCCTCCGCCTCTTGTTCCTTCTCGGGCTTGAGCACCATGAGCATGCGCTCCTGGCTTTCCGAGAGCATCATCTCGTAGGCGCTCATGCCACTTTCGCGCGTTGGCACCGCATCGAGATCAAGATCGACACCGAGATCGCCCTTGGCGCCCATCTCGACCGCCGAACAGGTCAGGCCCGCCGCACCCATGTCCTGGATGGCGATGACGCAACCCTTGGCCATGATTTCAAGACAGGCCTCCAGAAGCAGCTTTTCGGCAAAGGGATCGCCGACCTGCACGGTCGGCCGCTTCTCGGCGGAGTCTTCGTCGAATTCGGCCGACGCCATCGAGGCGCCATGAATGCCGTCGCGGCCGGTCTTGGAGCCGAGATAGACGATCGGCATGTTCACCCCAGAGGCCGCGGCGTAGAAAATCTTGTCGGCGTCCGCAAGCCCCACCGCCATCGCGTTGACCAGAATGTTGCCGTCGTAGCGGGTGTGGAAACGCACCTGTCCGCCTACCGTCGGCACCCCGAACGAATTGCCATAGCCGCCGATGCCGGCGACGACGCCTGAAACCAGGTGGCGTGTCCTGGGATGTTCCGGCGCGCCGAACGAGAGCGCATTCAGGCAGGCGATCGGGCGCGCGCCCATCGTAAATACGTCGCGCAGGATTCCGCCCACCCCCGTGGTCGCGCCCTGATATGGCTCGATGTAGCTCGGATGGTTGTGACTCTCCATCTTGAACACCACAGCGAGGCCGTCGCCGATATCGATGACGCCTGCGTTCTCGCCCGGCCCCTGGATCACCCAGGGCGCCTTGGTCGGAAGCCTGCGCAGATGGATGCGCGAGGACTTGTACGAGCAGTGCTCGTTCCACATCGCAGAGAAGATGCCGAGTTCGGTGAACGTCGGCACACGGCCGATCAGCTCGAGAATGCGCCCATACTCGTCCGGCTTGAGGCCGTGGGCAGCGACGAGCTCGGGGGTGATCTGCGGTTCGTTGGTCTGCATGAACAGTTATTAGGAACATCGGAGCGGCGGGAAAAGGCCTTTTAAGGCCGATTTTCCTCCTGTCCAGAGCTTTGCGGGAGCAGCGGCGAAACGCCGCCCGCTCAAGTCGATAACTGTTTCTCGGCGATCGACAGCCACTCGGCCTGCGCCTTGCGCAGGTATCTGGGCGCGCCCCGCATCTTGATCAGAAGCTCATTGAGGATGACGCGGGCTTCTGCAGTGCGTCCGACCGTCTTGAGCAATAATCCGTAGCGAACCGTCGCCTCCGCCCCCGGAAAATAATCTGATACGGCATGAAATTCTTCCAACGCCTGGTCAACGCGGCCGAGTTCGGCGAGCGTGCGCGCGTAGAGCAAATGTCCCTCGGGGGACTCGAAATCCGGCCAGTGTTTTTGCAGATGATCCAGCGTGGCAAGCGCATCGGCAAAACGCTTGGCAGAAAATTGGGCCTGCGCCTTGCCCAGGGCATATTTGGGATCGTCCCCCATCGGCAGTTTCAGAATATGGTCGTAGTGGCGCTCTGCCTCGTCGAAGCGCGCCACTTCCGCACATTCGGCGGCGAGCGCCGCGCGATTGGCGACCGTATCGCTGATCGCCAGTTGATCCGACAATTCGCGATATTGCTTGTCCGGATCGAGTTTGCTGGCGACGCGCTTGCGCGCCCGTCGCACATCCGGGCTGCCGAAAAATTCAGGGACCAATTCAACGCATATATAAGCCAATGAGCCGACGAACGGCACGGCGAGAATGATGAAAGCCCAGGGTCTGAGACGCCCAGTCTGGGCGGCGTGAAAAATCGTCGCGATATCAAGCAGCACAGCGATGAGCGCAAACGGCATGACGGAGCTTCCGGTCAACGGATCGGTGAGCGGCCCCATGCATAACGCGACCGACGCTGCCGGACAATCCCAGGTTGTCCGATCGGCAGCTTAGTGTGACCAGACGGTGACACGGAGGCCTTTGCGCTGCTGTGGCGAACGGGCTACGCGGCTTTCTCCAGGTGCGCGACGAGGCCCGCGAACAGGCCGCGCCCGTCGGTGCAGCCCATGATGCCTTCGACGTGGTTTTCCGGATGCGGCATCATGCCGAGCACATTGCCGCGCTCGTTGATGATGCCAGCAATGGAATGCGCCGCGCCATTGATATTGGCACCCTCATCGACCACGCCTTTCGCCGAGCAGTAGCGGTAGAGCACCCGCCCCTCGCCTTCGAGCCGCTTCAAGGTCTCTTCATCAGCCTCGTAATTCCCCTCGCCGTGAGCGACCGGCACCCGAATGACTTGGCCCGCATTGTAGCCGCGCGTAAATGGCGTATCGGAGCGTTCGATGCGCAGATGCACGTCGCGGCAGATGAATTTCAGCCGCGCATTGCGCATGAGCACGCCGGGCAGAAGCCCTGCCTCGCAAAGAATCTGAAAGCCGTTGCAAACGCCTAGCACGAGCCCGCCCTTGGCCGCAAAGGCGCGTACCGCATCCATGACGGGCGCGCGCGCGGCGATCGCGCCGCAGCGCAGATAGTCGCCGTAGGAAAATCCGCCGGGTACCACGACGAGATCGGTATCGGCAGGCAGCGATGTCTCGGCGTGCCAGATCATCGCGGGCTCGCAGCCAGATGCGAGCTTCAGCGCCCGCGCCATGTCGCGCTCGCGATTGATTCCGGGAAAGACGAGAACGGCGGATTTCATACGTGGAAGAACCCTGCTCCCTTCCTCTCTCCACTTGCGGGAGAGGGTGGTCCGAGATGCCGTCTACGGCATGGAGGACCGGGTGAGGCGTTATCTGAAAGACGAATCTTGCGACCCCTCACCCCGGCTCGCTTCGCTCGCCACCCTCTCCCGCAAGGGGAGAGGGAAAAATCAACTCAAGAGTTCGACCCGGTAATTCTCGATCACCGTGTTGGCCAGAAGCTTGTCGGCCGCCTCTTTCAGCGCCGCCTCGGCCTTGGCCTTGTCGGCGCCTGCAATCTCGATGTCGAAGACCTTGCCCTGGCGGACGCTCGCAACGCCGTCGACGCCGAGCGATTTCAGCGCGCCTTCGATGGCCTTGCCTTGCGGGTCGAGGATGCCCGATTTGAGCGTGACGGTGACGCGAGCTTTCATTTAGCTTTTCACCAACACCGGACCGGAGCCCGCGGGCCGTTCGTTTTCCATCAAGATCCCGAGCCGTTTTGCGACTTCGGTATAGGCCTCGAGCAATCCACCGAGATCGCGGCGGAAGCGATCCTTGTCGAGCTTCTCGTTCGACTTGATGTCCCACAGCCGGCAGGAATCCGGCGAGATCTCGTCGGCGACGATAATTCGCATCATTTCGTTTTCGAACAGGCGGCCGCATTCCATCTTGAAATCGACAAGACGGATGCCGATGCCGAGAAAGAGGCCAGTGAGGAAATCGTTGACGCGGATGGCGAGCGCCATGATGTCGTCGATCTCCTGCGGCGTGGCCCAGCCGAACGCCGTGATGTGCTCTTCAGAAACCATGGGATCATTAAGCTGGTCGTTCTTGTAGTAGAACTCGATGATCGAGCGTGGCAACTGGGTGCCTTCCTCGATGCCGAGGCGCTGCGACAGCGATCCCGCCGCCACGTTCCGCACCACTACTTCCAGCGGCACAATCTCAACCTCGCGAATCAGTTGCTCGCGCATGTTGAGTCGGCGGATGAAGTGCGTCGGCACGCCGATGTCGTTGAGGTGTTGAAACAGGTATTCCGAGATGCGGTTGTTGAGGACGCCCTTGCCCTCGATCACCTGGTGCTTTTGTTTGTTGAACGCGGTCGCATCGTCCTTGAAGTGCTGGATCAGGGTTCCCGGCTCTGGCCCCTCGTAAAGAACCTTGGCTTTGCCT
>Ga0307474_10002848_pt1 | contig 12473 bp, 10 predicted proteins | sample atmos_gasesECM1C_2_FD_203312 | JGI IMG/M metagenome (GOLD analysis project Ga0307474, IMG submission 203312) | Hardwood forest soil microbial communities from Morgan-Monroe State Forest, Indiana, United States - atmos_gasesECM1C_05 | ecosystem: Environmental > Terrestrial > Soil > Temperate... | reverse complement strand
ATGGCGAATCTGCAGAAGACCGGTTTCTTTAAAGCGGTCGAGATTAAGGAAACGTATCAGGACGAAACGATTAAAGATATGCAGGCTTTCCAATTTACGCTGACCTGCGAGAAGGGAAAGTCCTAAAAGGCTGACCTATGGCGACTAACTTTGGCGAACTGTCGGGGCTGAAACAGTGGGGTGTGGTGCTTCTCGGAGGAGCGCTGGTGACCGTGGCGTTGTACTACACGGTGTTCAAGAGCCAGAGCGATAAGAATGCGGCCGCACAACATGCGGTGCAGGACAAAGTTCGGGAAAACATCGAACTCGAGTCCTACCGTCCCAAGCTGAAAGATATGGAGCGGCAGCTGGCTAACCTGAAGCAGCAACTGGAAATTGAGCGACGCATCGTTCCCGATGAAAAGGCAGTGGATAGTTTCATCGAGACGATGGACGGCGAAGCGCAAAAAGCCGGCGTCGAACTGCGGCGTTATGCGGCGCAGCCGACCAGCGCGAAGGAATATTACACCGAGGTGCCGTTTGCCCTCGAGGCCGACGGGCCGTACTACTCGATGCTGAATTTCTTCGACCGGGTGGGCAAGCTGGAGCGCATCGTGAACGTTAGCGGGTTAGTGGTGGCGACGACCAAACATCCCACGGACGCCAAGGTGAAGCATAGCTACCAATACGCACCCAACGAGAGTGTGGCAGCGAGCTTCATCGCGACAACATTCTATAGTCACGACCTGGCGCCGGCAACGGCTGCTCCGGGAGCCAAGACCGCAGGCGCGAAGTAAATAGGAATCGCTTATGAAGCTGATGACAAGCATTTTGACGGCGGCAGTGATGACGGGCGGAGCTTGGGCACAGAACCCGAACATCATCAATAACGTGCAGAACAAAATGAACGCGGTGGAGCAGCAGAAGACCGACGACTCCAATGCCGCACTTGAGAGCATGGGTTCTTCTGCGGCCAAGCAGGAGACCAAGCCCACGGCAGGCGCTCCGGCGCCCGCGGTGAAACCGGCGCGGATTCCGGTCGCGAAAGCGACGGCCTCGACGACATCAGGCTCCAGCAACAAGTTGGAGCGGGTGAACGTGGTCCGCCATGGCGATGATGTTCAGATCGAGCTAAGCGCTCAGGATTCGGTGTCGCCGCGGGTCAGCAAGATGACTTCGCCGGAACGGCTGGTGGTTGAATTCCCGGCAACGGCGATGGCGACTGCGCAGAACAAGATTGCAGTGGGTAATGCCGGTGTCAAGGGTGTGCGCATCGGCATGAATGACAAAACGCCGCCAACAACGAGCGTGGTGGTGGATCTGGAACAGGCCTATGCTTACGACATGACGCCTGGACCTGCCACCAAGTTTGTCTTGAATTTGCATGCACAGGGAGTCGCGAAGAGTACTCCGCCCCCGGCGAAGTCTGCAACGGCATCAGCGAAGGTTCAGACAGTGACGGCAACGCCGGTGGCGATACCAGCCGCGCCGGCTCCGAAGACCACGGCGAAAATAACGGCACAGCCGGGGGCCGCGCCTAAAGCGACGGCAAAGATAACGCCAGTGTCCGCTCCGGTCAATCCAAAGGGAGCCGTGGCGGCTGCGCCCAAGACGGTTGCCGCGGCTGCGCGCAACAGCAGCAGGATTGCCGCGAGTAATGCGAAGACTGCGGATTCGCCGTTTGCCGCCAGCAACAAGATCACTGCTTCTGTTCCGGAAAAGCCGGAGCCCGCCACGAAGACCGCGGACGCTGCCAAGGCTCCGAAGCCGGAAGAGAAGAAATGGGCGATGAATGGGAAACGCGATCCGTTCTTCAGTCCGGTCGTACAACAAAATTCCGGTTCTGGCTGCTCGACGGGAAAGAAATGCCTGGAGATCGGCCAGATCAACCTGCGAGGCGTGGTCAAAGCCGAGGCTGGATTTATCGCCGTGGTGACCAACAGCGCCGACAAGGCTTATTTCCTGCACGAGAACGATCCGGTGTTCAACGGCTACGTAGTGAGAATCACCGGCGACTCGGTCGTATTCCAGGAAACAGTGCAGGACAAGTTAGGCAAGCCGTTCACGCGGGAAGTGACCAAGAAGATTACAACGCCCGCCGTGTAGCGGTTGGCTATGGCGCCGCCGGCATCGCCGGAGCGTCGAAATAAACGAGTTCACGAAGGACACGCGGGCTTGGCTCGCGGGTTGGGGAGAGGCGAAATGCGAAAGCAATTTCTGAATGCATTCCTACCGTTCATGATGCTGGGGCTGATGGCTTCAGCTGCCGAGACTCCGGCAACACAGCCGGCGAGCCAGCGCAACGAACTGCAACGAGTGAATGTGGTTCGCGGCTCGGACGAGGTCCGGGTCGAGATCAGCGCTCAAGGGGCGGTAACGCCCAAGCTGAGCACTGCGGACTCGCCCTCGCGGGTTGTGGTCGAGTTTCCTGCGACCGTCATGGCGACGGGACAAAACCATATCACGGTTGGGAGCGCCGGAGTGAAGGGCGTGCGCATCGGTATGGACGGGCAGAACCCTCCAACGACTCGCGTCGTGATCGATTTGGACCATGCCTGCCGTTATGAGTTGAATCCCTCCGCCGGCGGGAAGCTCGTTCTAACGCTTTATACTCAGTCGACGGCGACGGTCAGCGCGCCAAAGACTGTGACTCCGAGCTTGCCGGCGCCAACTGCTCAAAAGGCATCTCCAGTTGCGGCGCAGGTCATCGATCTCAGGGCGAATGCCAAAGCGGATGCGACCCCGAAAGCGCCTGTCGTTGTCGCTGCCACCGCTACCGCCGAAAAGCCTCCAGCTTCTTCGAGTGATTTTGTGTTCGTCGAGCCCACGTATCAGGCCAAGAAAGCTGCCGCGGAAGTCCCGGCTGATTCGACCGAGCGCTCGCAGGAAGCGGCCGCGAAGTTTTCCGATAAGACTGCCGCGGAATTGCTCCCGGTCAGCATGAACGCAGCCCAGTCTACGCAGAACACTGGTTCCAGCACGGGCATCACTCCGGCAGTAAATCTTGCGGCTGAGCAGAAAGCCCAGGCTGGACAACAGCCCGCTTCGATCGGACCCAAGTACACGGGTGAGCCGATTTCTGTGAATTTGAAAGATGTGGATTTGAAAGATTTCTTCCGACTGATCCACGAAATCAGCGGCCTGAACGTTGTACTTGATCCCAACGTTCATGGAACTCTTACCATCGTTCTGGACGATGTGCCGTGGGATCAGGCGCTGGATATCGTTCTCAAAAACAACGATCTGGCACGGGAACTGGAAGGCAACGTTCTTCGGATTGCCACCGTGGACACGCTGAAGAAAGAAGCGGATGGCCGGCGCGCCCAAGTGGAAGCCGAGGCTTTGGCGGTTGAAAAAGTTTCGGTCACGCGCTTCCTCAGCTATGCGCACGCAAAAGATGTGACGATCACGGTAAAGAAGTTCCTCTCCGTGCGCGGCGACGTGGTTGCGGATGAACGAACCAACGCAGTGATCGTCAACGACATCCCAAAAGTGATTCCGATCATCGACCGCCTGCTGACGCAGCTCGATCGCAAGACGCAGGAAGTGGAGATTGAAGCTCGTGTGGTAGCCGCCACTCGCCAGTTTGCTCGCGACATTGGAACGCAGCTGGGCTTCGGCTGGGGCGATGGCCACAGCGCAGTCGGTGGTGCATCCGCCGTGGGCAGCTCGCCGACCACGGTCGGTGGCTTGACTCCCGGCTATATCACGGTGCCGGGCTCCGGCGGTTCGACCACCGGAAACTCGATTCCATTATTTTCGAACCTGGCTCCAACCTCACCCACCAGCGGCTTGACGTTCTTGAATGCCAGCAACACAGTGCGGATCGACGCCGTCCTTTCGATGGCTGAGTCGCGCGGACTGCTGAAGGTTTTGTCCCGGCCGCGAGTGGTTACCCAGAACAATATCCAGGCTCTCGTGAAGCAGGGTGTACGCGTGCCGATCGTGACGCAGGCGCAGTTGGGCGGTCCTCCGACTGTTACCTACGTCGATGCCTTCCTGAGGTTGACGGTGACTCCGCAGATTACTTCGGAGAACACGATCTTCCTGAACGTGGACGTCGAGAATACGACGCCCAACTTCGGCCAGGAAGTGCAAGGCAACCCGGAATTGATCACGCAACAGGCGACGACGCAGGTACTGGTCACCGACGGCGGCACAGTCGTGATCGGCGGCGTCATCCAGACTCAAAACTCGATCAATATCACGCAGGTGCCGTTGCTGGGCAACATCCCGGTACTGGGCAACCTGTTCAAGCACGTTCAAGTTCAGACTTCCAACCAGGAGCTGATTTTCTTCATCACGCCGCGAATTATCCAGACATAACTGTCCGATCCAGCAGCGCAGTTGAAGATTTGAAGCCGCCGGCCTGACGAACCTGTCAAGGCCGGCGGTTTCGCGTTTTGGTGCAAAGCGCCGAGTTGCCAGGACCGAGTCGCGAGTATCAATTGCGAAGCTGGCAGCTACTCAGCACTCGGTACTCGCAACTTCCTGCTAAACTCACTCTAAAATGAACTTCCCCGCACGCCAGAAGAAACTTCGCGAACACCTCGCCGCCCACTTCGATGCGCTCCTGATCAGCCACCTTCCCAACATTCGATATCTCTGTGGCTTCACCGGAAGCGCCGGATTTCTGTTGATTGAAGAAAGCGGCAGCACATTCTTCACCGATGTGCGTTACGACACGCAGGGGCGTGAGGAGGTGAAGGGCGCGAAGGTGGTGATCGCGCGCAAGTCGGTCTTGAGCGCACTGGGAGAGTGGATCAAATCCCGCAAAGGGCGATCAAAGGGACTCACCGTGGGGATTGAAGCTGAACATATGACGGTCAGCGAGAAAAAGAAGCTGGCAGATTTGCTGCCTTCGGGCATACGGTTGCGGGATGCTGGGGCGCTCGTGGAGCGTGCGCGGATGTTAAAAGACGCCGACGAACTCGCGCTCATTCGCTCCGCAGTGCGGGTGGGGGCGACGTTATTCGATCGTGCGCTCGAAGTGTTGAAGCCTGGGGTGAAGGAAACGGAAGTGGCGGCAGAGATGGAATACGCCGCCCGCCGCGCCGGTGCGGAGGAAATGTCGTTTCCTACCATCATTGCTTCCGGGGCGCGATCCGCGTTGCCGCACGGCAGAGCCAGCCAGCAAGTCATCGCCGCCGATGGATTCGTGGTCTGTGATTTCGGTGTTATACTCCATGGTTATTGTTCGGACCAGACGCGCACCGTATGGGTAGCCGATGCTGCGAACTCAAGCGAAAAAGAAGCCCGGCACACCTATGACGCGGTAAGGGAAGCGCAAGAAGCAGCGATTTTGGCGGTGCGACCGGGCATAACTGCCGGGAGTGTGGACGCAGCCGCGCGGAAGGTCTTGCGCAAAGCTGGACTGGGGCGGTACTTTACCCACTCCACCGGCCACGGAGTCGGGTTGGAGATTCACGAGGCACCCAGGGTTGCTGCCGGCCAGACGGAAGTGCTAAAGGCCGGCATGGTCATCACGATTGAACCGGGAGTATACTTCCCCGGCAAATGGGGCGTGAGGATCGAGGACATGATTGCCGTCACCGAAGATGGATGCGAAGTGTTGACTCCGACGAGCAAGGATTTTCTGGCAGTGAGCGTTGGATCTTAGGTGCCAGGTTTTGGGCTTCGATGTTATTGAGACGCCAGATTTAATCGCATGCGCGCTTAGACTTACGCCCAGGATCTGAGCAGTCCCTTCTTACACGAATGAATCAAAAAGAGCTAAAGGAACTCATAGAGTTCTTAATCGAAAAAGATATTGCCGAGTTCGAGTTGGAGCGCGGCGACGTCAAGGTGAAGATCAAGCGGGCGGGGGAGCACTCTGTCGTGCATATGCACGCGGAGGCGCCGTTTGGGGCGGTGCCCGCCCATGCGCCGGGGCACACTCCGGTCGCCGCAACTGCCGCTCCACCGGCCGCCCCCTCAGTGCCCGTGCAGGTTGAAGCGGCGGCACCGGAAGAAAATCTTCACATCGTGAAGTCCCCAATCGTAGGCACGCTTTATGAGGCGCCGTCGCCCGGCGCTCCACCGTTTGTCAAAGTGGGCGACACAGTGTCGATCGGCCAGGTGCTGTGCATCGTCGAAGCGATGAAACTGCTGAATGAGATCGAATCAGACGTGGCCGGAGAAATCGTGAAAAAGATGGGGAGCAACGGCCAGCCCATTGAATACGGGCAGGAGTTGTTTGCCATCCGGCCGAAGAAGTGAACGGTTTGGCACCCTTATTGTTGATTGTTGATTTTTGATTGTTGATTGAAAGCCGGAGGTTCCGGCAGGTTCTTCAAGCAACAATCAACACTCGGCAATCAGCAATTTTTTGTGGTTTGAAAACCCGCTTTCCATGTTTAATAAAATTTTGATTGCCAATCGCGGAGAAATTGCCCTGCGCGTCATCTGCGCGTGCAAGGAACTCGGCATCCGCACCGTAGCCATCTACAGCGAGGCCGACCGCCACTCTCTGCCGGTGCGTTTTGCCGATGAAGCCATCTGCATCGGTCCGCCGCAACTCGCGCTCAGCTATTTGAACATTCCGGCGGTGATCAGCGCGGCGGAGATCGCCAACGTGGACGCGATTCATCCCGGCTACGGATTGCTGGCGGAAAATGCAAATTTTGCCGAAGTCTGCGAGACCAGCGGCATCAAGTTCATTGGGCCGCGGCCCGAAGTGACGCGGCTGATGGGCGAGAAGGAAAAAGCGCGCTCCGCGATGAAAAAGGCGGGAGTGCCGATTCTGCCGGGCTCGGATGGAATCATCGCCTCAGAAGGCGAGGCGATCGAGTGGGCACGCCAGGTAGGTTTCCCCGTTATTGTGAAGGCCTCGGCTGGCGGCGGTGGACGCGGCATGCGCATTGTGCGCAGCGAAGAGGAACTTCCGGGATTATTCAAGGCGGCGCAATCTGAGGCGGCTGGGGCTTTCGGCAATGGCGACCTTTACATGGAGAAGTATGTCGAACATCCTCGCCACATTGAATTTCAGGTGCTGGCCGACGAGCACGGCAATGTGGTGAGTCTTGGCGAGCGTGAATGCTCCATTCAGCGGCGGCATCAGAAACTCCTGGAAGAATCGCCGTCGACGCAAGTCACGCCGGAGCTGCGCGATCAGATCGGGGCGGTCCTCTGCAAGTCGCTGGCGGATATCGGTTACAGCAACGCCGGAACCATCGAGTTCCTGATGGATCAGGACCGGCGACTGCACTTTATCGAGATGAACACGCGCATCCAGGTCGAGCACCCGGTCACGGAAATGGTTACGGATGTTGACCTGGTGAAGAGCCAGATCATGATCGCGGCGGGAGCGAATATGCGCGAGGTGCTGACGGGGCCGATTGTGCATCGCGGTCACGCCATTGAATGCCGCATTAACGCAGAGCATCCCGAGAAGTTCACTCCTTCGGCGGGGAAGATTACGTCGTTTAATCCTCCCGGGGGAACGGGGGTGCGCGTGGATACGGCCGCTTATACCGAGGGCGTGATTCCTCCGTATTACGATTCGCTGATCGCCAAGTTGGTGGTGCGCGGCCGAGATCGCGGCGAAGCCGTTTCGCGCATGGCGCGGGCGTTGGAGATGTTTATTGTTGAGGGCGTTTATACGACCATTCCGCTGCACCGCCGGATCTTGGCGGACGCGGATTTTCGAGCTGGGAAGTTCGATACGGGATTTATTGAGGGATTTTTGGCGAAGACCAGCAAAGCGTAGCGCGGACGCGTCACCGGGCACCTGCTAACGAAGCCTTCCCCGGCGCATCTCACCATTTGGAAAGGACGAATCAAATGAAAGCTAAGGTAGTCCTCCCACTTCTCGTCGCGAACGCTGTCCTTATCTTTGCCCTCCCACTTCTTGCGCAGACCTCCGACAATCCCGCAAACCTGCCTCAGCGCGATGGCTCTCACGACTTCGATTTCCTCATCGGCGACTGGAAGGCTCACGTACGCCGCTTGCCAGATCGACTGAATAACTCCAATAAGTGGGACGAGTACGACGGCATTTCGAACCACCACAAACTGCTCGACAGCAACGCGAACTTCGAGCAGTTCGAAGTGACCAGCCCCAATAAGAAGCTGCACATCAAGGCGCAGACGTTGCGCATGTATAACCCCGCGACGCGCCAATGGAGCATTTACCTGGTGGATCTGGATAATGGGACGCTGGACACGCCTCCCGTCGTTGGCGGGTTCAGCGGCAAGCGCGGGGAGTTTTATCATCAGGAGTTCCTCAAAGGCCGCACCATCCTGGTGCGCTATGTCTGGCTTGACCTCTCGCCGAACTCGGCGCGCATGGAGCAGTCGTACTCACCCGATGGCGGTAAGACCTGGGAAGTTAACTGGATTTGTGAGCTGTCGCGATAGTACAGTCGACCGGAATGCTGCTTCCCCGTTTGTATGCCATTCTCGACGCCGGTTGCTTCCCTGACGGTGCCGCGCTTTTCGATGCTGCAGAAGAGTTGGTGCTGGCGGGCGTGACCCTGCTGCAATACCGAAACAAATCAGGCCACGCTCGAGTAATGCTGGAGCAGGCGCGCGAACTACGCCGACAGTGTCGGGCACGAGTGTCCGACCCACGCGTGCCGAAACTCATCATGAATGACCGCGCGGACCTGGCGCTGGTGGCCGAGTTCGACGGGGTCCACGTGGGGCAGGACGATCTGTCGCCAGAGTCGGTTCGGGCGATCATCGGTTCAGATCGCTGGCTAGGGGTTTCGACCCATAATCCAGAACAACTCCAAGAAGCGGATGCAACTTCCGCAGATTATCTCGCCATCGGACCGGTTTTCTCTACTTCCAGCAAAGAAAAGCCTGATCCCGTAGTCGGCCTCGAAGGGGTGCGCCGGGCGCGGCAATTGACGCGCAAACCGCTGGTCGCCATTGGCGGGATAACGCGCGCCAACGCAGCCTCTGTGATTGCGGCGGGGGCGGATTCGGTGGCGGTCATATCCGATCTGTTACGGGAGCCTCGCAAATCAGCAGAGGAATTTTTCCGCATTCTGAGGTAAAGTCATTTGACCCCGGATTGGGTACCAAGATTACCTCAGGGGCTAAAGCCCCGATAAGTGGCGAGTCTTAACGGCACGGCTGAAGCCATGCCCTTCCCGCTCACTCCAGGGCGAATGTGTGGTTGTGCAGGAGGCATCCTGAGTACACCGACAACGCGGCCACCCGCGGTCAGCGACTGGGAAATTCACAGCCATCAGGATAAAGAACTGGTCAAGGGCCTTGGACTGACCAGCGCCACCATGCTGGTCATGGGGTCGATGATCGGATCGGGCATCTTTATTGTGTCGGCGGAGATTGCCCGGGAAGTCGATTCGCCTGCGTTGCTGATCGGAGCCTGGGCGGTTGCTGGATTCATGACCATCGTGGCCGCTCTCAGCTACGGCGAGCTGGCGGCGATGATGCCGCGAGCCGGCGGACAGTATGTGTACCTCCGCGAAGCCCTTGGGCCGCTGTGGGGCTTTCTTTACGGCTGGACACTCTTCCTCGTAATTCAGACTGGGACGATTGCCGCCGTGGGCGTGGCCTTCGGCAAGTTCCTGGGGGTTTTCTTTCCCGCGATTTCGTCGACGCATTGGATTCTGCACGTCTGGAAGGTTCCGGCGATTCCGATTGGTCCCATGGTCCTGGGCAATATGGATGTAGGCATTAACACGCAGAACCTCGTTGCTATTCTGCTGGTCGTATTTCTATCCGTCGTGAATATCTTTGGCTTGAAGACCGGGGCGCTTATTCAGAATGTGTTTACGGCGGCGAAAGTTTCAGCGTTGCTGGGATTGGTTTTTTTTGGTCTCGCCCTCGGGCGAAACGCTCAGGCGATTGCGGCGAACTTCGGCGCAAACTTCTGGCACAACGCGGGACTCGGCGCGCAGCATGCGGTTCAGGTTGGGGTGGGCGGTCCGGTCGTTATGGTTGGCACGCTTACGATTCTTGCCGTGGCGCAGGTGGGCTCGTTGTTTTCTGCCGATGCGTGGAATAACGTGACGTTCACCGCCGGAGAAGTAAAAAATCCCAGCCGCACTCTGCCGCTCTCACTGGCGCTGGGCACGGGCGTGGTGATTGCGCTCTACATCTCCTGCAACTTCATTTATCTAAACGCGCTGCCGCTGGATGGAAGTCCCACGGCGACGACGATTCTCGGCCGCGGAATCAAATACGCCTCGGAAGAACGCATCGGCACGGCGGTGATGACGCAAATGTTCAGCGCTGCCGGTGGTTTGCTGATGGCGGGAGCAATTTTGATTTCCAGCTTCGGCTGCAACAACGGCCTGATTCTCTCGGGCGCGCGCGTTTACTATGCCATGGCGAAGGATGGCCTCTTTTTTCGGAATGTCGCGAAATTGCATCCTACATACAAGACGCCCGCGGTTTCGCTGATGGTGCAGATGGTGTGGACCTGCGTTTTGTGCATCTCAGGAAGCTATGGGCAGCTTCTCGACTACATTATTTTCGCCGTACTGGTCTTCTATATTTTGACGATTGTGGGATTGTTTGTGCTGCGGCGGACGCGTCCAGATGCCGAGCGTCCGTACCGGGCGGTTGGCTATCCCGTGCTGCCGGCGATTTATATTGTGATGGCTTTATTCATTGATATCGTACTATTGCGCTACAAGCCGCAATTCACGTGGCCGGGATTGATTGTGGTCTTGCTCGGAATCCCGGTATATTACGCGTGGTCGCGAAGCGCGGAGGCAAAATGAGTACAACTATGATCCCTCCAGGGGGAACCAAACGAAGGGCCAATCTGTTCGCAGTCAAGCCGCTGAACCTGCTGATGGAAGAGGCTCGCGAGACGGGTGAGCACAGCCTTAAGCGCACGCTGGGAGTTTTTCAACTCACCGCTCTCGGAGTGGGCGCGATCATCGGCGCGGGCATATTTGTGATGGTGGGGCTGGGAGCGCACTACGCCGGTCCCGGACTCACGCTCTCATTCGTGCTGTCCGGCCTGGGATGCGCGTTTGCAGGACTGTGCTACGCGGAGTTTGCGGCTATGATTCCGCTCGCCGGCAGCGCCTACACTTACGCCTACGCAACCTTGGGCGAATTGCTGGCCTGGATCATCGGTTGGGACCTGACGCTCGAATATGCCATGGGCGCCAGCGCGGTATCTTCGGGATGGTCGAATCACTTCATCGAGCTGCTGAATATTTTTCACATCAAGATGCCGCTGTGGCTGGCCTACGATCACTGGACGGCGCTGAAGACCGCCGAAAATATTGTGGCGCGGCAGATGGCACAGGCCGCGGATCCCTCTCTGGTGGCCGGAACGCAAACTTTCCTGGATAGAGTCAGCGCGATTATCAGCACGCAGTCTCCTGAATTGCTGCAACGCGCCCATGATCTGCTGGGTGCGCCGCATCTGTTCGGCACGGAGGTCGGCCTAAACCTTCCGGCTTTTATCATTGCCCTCATTATCACGGCAATTCTGGTCGTCGGAATCAAAGAGAGCGCGGAGTTTAACACCGGGATCGTCGTAATTAAGGTTTCGGTCGTGCTCTTTGTGATTGCATTGGGCGCACGCTACATCAACGTCAGCAACTGGGGTACGGACTGGCACTCCTACGCGCCCAACGGCCTCGCGGGAATCGGAGCCGGTGCGGCGTACATTTTCTTCGCGTACATCGGTTTCGACGCGGTCTCGACCACGGCGCAAGAAGCTAAGAATCCGCAGCGCGACTTGCCCATTGGCATGATCGCTTCGCTGGCAATCTGCACAGTCCTCTATATTGCCGTGGCCGGCGTGCTGACCGGGATGGTGCACTGGCAACAAATCAACATCGAGGCTCCAGTGGCTCGCGCATTCCTGGACCGTGGGCTTTCGACAGCATCGCATATCATTACTCTCGGCGCTCTTGCCGGGCTCACCAGCGTGATGCTGGTTATGTTGCTGGGCCAAACGCGCGTGCTCTACTCGATGGCCTGCGACGGACTTCTGCCCCGGAAGTTTTTCGCCGCGGTGCATCCCAGGTTCCGTACGCCGTGGAAGAACACCATTCTCGTCGGACTGCTGGCAGCGGTCGTTGGCAGCCTGACCCCGATCGACGATATCGGCCGGATGGTAAACATCGGTACGCTGCTGGCATTTGTGATTGTGTCGGTTTCGGTTCTCGTGTTGCGCCGCACAAACCCCGGACAGCCTCGACCGTTCCGCACGCCGTGGGTGCCGCTGATTCCAATTCTTGGCGTGGTTTCGAACGGATACATGATGTACAAGCTGGGAATGTGGAACTGGATCCGCCTGGTGGGTTGGCTGGCGATTGGACTGATTGTGTACTTCACTTACAGCGTGAAGCACAGCCGGGTTCAGGCATTGACAAAAGACAATGGTCAGTGATGAGTGGCCGGTAAGTTCGACAAGGCTCTCCGCACGCGCGGAGGGCTTTTCGTTTTATAGTGGAGGGCCGGTGGTAGTCAGCAGGGCTAACAATGCGTTTCAACTGACTGCTGACTGCTAGCCACCGACGGCTGGTTTTCCTATGAAGATCGTGACAGCG
>Ga0307474_10002847_pt1 | contig 12475 bp, 13 predicted proteins | sample atmos_gasesECM1C_2_FD_203312 | JGI IMG/M metagenome (GOLD analysis project Ga0307474, IMG submission 203312) | Hardwood forest soil microbial communities from Morgan-Monroe State Forest, Indiana, United States - atmos_gasesECM1C_05 | ecosystem: Environmental > Terrestrial > Soil > Temperate... | reverse complement strand
CCTGGCCGACCCGAGCGCGGAGAACGCGCGCCAGATGATCAGCATGGTCTCCTACCAGTGCGGCGCTGTTATCAGAGGCTTCATCAGCCATCCATCGGCGGCGTGTCATCTTTCAGTTCTCGATTCTCAGTTCTAAGGACTGAAAACTGACGTGCTATCCGAAGATGTCCTTCATCTTGCCCAGCAGCGCTCGCATCATCGGCTGGTTGTCGACCTTCGCCGTAGTCTCCAATTCTTGCAGCAGTTCTTTCTGGCGTTTATTCAGCTTGGTTGGAATCTGCACCCGCACTTCCACGTAAAGGTCGCCCTTGCCGTGTCCGTTTAACACAGGTACGCCTTTGTTGCGGATGCGGAAGGTTGTGCCGGGCTGGGTGCCATCGGGAATCTTCAGCAGATGTTCGCCCTCCAGCGTAGGCACATGAATTTCGGAACCCATCGCGGCTTGCGTCACCGAAAGAGGAACGACGCAATGCAGGTCATTGCCTTCCCGCACAAAAAATGGATGCTCCTTCACGTGCAGCACAATGTAAAGGTCCCCGGCCGGGCCGCCAAAAGGTCCAGCTTCTCCGCCGCCGGTAAAACGGATGCGGGTGCCGTCTTCCACGCCAGCGGGAATTTTCGCATCGACTGAGCGCTGTCGCAGAATCCGGCCGTCGCCTTTGCACTTCGGGCATGGGTCGGTGATCACACTGCCGGTTCCCTGACAAGCGGGACAAGTTCGCGCAATGCTGAAGAATCCTTGCTGGTATCGAACCTGCCCGCGACCTGCGCACGAACGGCACGTACTAGGGCCTTTGCCGGGAGCGGTGCCAGAGCCGCGACAATCCTCGCATGCTTCATGCCGGCGCACCATCACGCGCGTCTCGGTACCGAACGCAGCTTCTTCGAACTCGATGCTTAGATCTTCACGCAGGTCCGCGCCGCGCTGAACGCGGCTGCGGCGGCGCCCGCCACCTCCAAAGGCATCTCCAAAGCCGAAGAACTCACCGAAGATTTCGCCGAAGTCCTGAAACGCACTGGTATCGAAGCCTCCGCCTGAGCCCGCCGCGTTGCTGACACCGGCATGGCCGTAGCGGTCGTAGAGCGCCCGCTTTTCCGAATCGGCGAGGATAGCGTAGGCCTCGGTCACTTCCTTGAAGCGTTCCTCGGCGTCAGGATTGTTCGGGTTGCGGTCCGGATGCCACTGCATGGCCAGCTTCCGGTAAGCGCTTTTCAACTCCTGGTCGCTTACGGTGCGGGTCACCGATAACACTTCGTAATAATCGCGTTTTGCGTTTGTGGCCAGAATAGGCTGCCTTTCGTTATTGGAAAAATGAGAAAAAGTCAGTTCGGATAGAAGCTATTTTCCCGGATTCTTTGCTACCTTTACCATCGCCGGCCGCAGCAATCGATCTTTGAATTTATAGCCGCGCTGCAATTCCTCGATCACCTGATGATCGGGAACATCGGTGGTTTCGACCAGCTCGACGGCCTCGTGGAAGTGTGGATCGAACGGTTCGCCCTTTGAGACGATAGGATTCACCGACAGCCGGGCCAGCGCGGACTGCAGCTGCTTGTAGATAAGTTCGACGCCGCTCCGGAATTCTGCAGCATCCGATTTCACTTTCAGGGCGCGCTCCAGGCTGTCCACCACCGGCAGTAAAGATTTGATCGCATCGGAGGTTGCGTAATCCCGAAAATCCTGTTGCTCCTTGTTGGCGCGCCGGCGTGCATTTTCAAACTCCGCCTGCGCCCGGCTGAGCCGGTCTAGCAATGAGTCACGCTCGGCTCTTACCTTCTGCAATTCCGATTCCGCGCCCGACGCTTCGCCGGTCCCCGGGGCCGAGGAGGCGGTCTCATCTCCGTCACCGGAAGATGCGGGCAGTTCGTGCTCCAAATCAAGCGTCGACTTTTCTACCTCTGATCTACCGTTTGCTTTGCCCATAAAACGCTTTGATTACTCCGATTCATTCAAGATTTTGTCGAAGAGGCGCGCGATGTAGGACACCGCCGTAATCGTGTGCTGATAGTCCATCCGCGTCGGTCCGATGACTGCGAGCGATCCGAACATGTCGGTCCCTGAGCGCGCGGGCGCGCCGATCAATACAAAGTTCTGCATGGAAGGCAGCGCGTCATCGAGGCCGATCACCACTCGTACCGCTTCCTGCTTCACATCAAGATAAGCGCCGAGGAGATTGGCGACTTTTTCTTTCTCCTCGAGCGTCTTCAGCATTTCGTGCAAACGTTTGCGATCTTCTTCGCCGGTTACCAGGTTGGAGGTGCCTTCGACAAACACCACCTGTGTCCCGGTTTCGCCGGCGAGCGCGCCTTGCTTGTAGAGTTGCTCGATCGAATTCATCAGGCGGTCGTACTCGCTGCGCTCCTGTTCGATGCGCCGGCTCAGTTCTGCGCGCATTGATTCCATGGTCCAACCGCGAAAATTTTCGTTGATATAGCGCGCGGCCAGGTCCAGTTCGGCCTGTGGCAGATCCATTCGCAACACGCGGTCGCGTACCAGGCCGGAACGCGTTACTAACACCGCCAGCACCTTCTGATCGCCCAGTCGCGAAAAATAAACATGTTCCAGCGCGTTCCTGGCGCCGCTGGTAGCGACGGTCACGCCGACATTTCGTGAAATCAGGGAAAGCACGCGCGAGGTGCGCTCCAGGAACTCCTGCACGTCTGTGATCCCGGCCAGCGAGTCGGAAATCATGCTTTCATCTTGTGGTGCCAACTGAGCGCTTCCCGTGATCTGCTCGACGTAATACCGGTATGCATCCGTAGTCGGCACGCGGCCGGAAGAGGTGTGCCGCTGCTCCAGAAATCCGGCGTCCGACAAGTCCGCCATCACGTTGCGAATCGTCGCTGCGCTCAATCCTTCGCGGTTCGAGCGCGAGAGCGTGCGCGAGCCCACCGGCTCTCCTGTGGAAATAAAAGTTTCCACGATTGCGGTCAGAACCTCGCGTTCGCGCGGACCGATATTGGGATCAGATGGCATTCAACTCCGGGATTTCTCGGGGGCATGGCCGCACCGCGCTGAACTGCCCGCCTCAGGGCCTCCAAGTCAGTCTTTGGCTAACTACATTAGATGCAAAAACTTAGCTCAGCGACGCAAACCGCGCTTCCTGCATGGATTCTAGGAACGCTCCACCTTCCTGTCAAGGACCGCAGACATCCGCTCACGGGACGGATGCCGGAATCTCCGGCGCGAGAAAGCGCGGCTTTACTTTCTTAGAAGCCTTTGCGAGTTTGGAAGGTGGAAGTCCCTCAATGAACCTCCTTGCATATCTTCCCTGCTTTTCTGCGTGCGCGTATCCTCAAGTCCCGTGATACAAAACCGTTCGTGATGAAATCCAGACCCCAGGTTGCAGTGATTGGAGCCGGCGCCTTCGGCGGATGGACCGCCCTTCATCTGCTTGAGCGCGGAGCGCGCGTAACCCTGCTCGACGCCTGGGGGCCTGGCAACTCGCGCGCTTCATCCGGCGGCGAAACCCGAATCATGCGTGGTACCTACGGCCCTGACCAACCCTATACGGAAATGGCGGCACGCGCCCTGAAACTATGGGATAAATACGAGCGGCGCTGGAAGAAACAGTTTTTGCACCGGATCGGCGTTTTGTGGATGGTCAGCAGCCGCGACGACGAGTACGAACGCGGTTCACTCCCAGTCCTGCGCGAGGCCGGGATCAAGTTTCGAGAATTGTCGACGCCGGAAATGAGAAAGCGCTGGCGGCATATCAACTTCGCCGACACTCATTGGGGCATCTTCGAACCCGAATGTGGATACCTCGACGCGCGCGCCAGTTGCCAGGCTGTGGTTGATGCTCTCGTCGCGCGAGGCGGCGCCTACCGGCAGCTCGCGGTTTTGCCCGATGGACTGGAAGAGTCGCCACTTCGCAGCGTGCGGCTCTCTGACGGCTCGCGGCTGAAAGCAGACCACTATGTTTTCGCCTGCGGCCCGTGGCTCGGCAGATTGTTTCCTGAAACTCTGGGCAACATCATCCGTCCCACCAAGCAGGACATCTTTTTCTTCGGCCCGCCGGCCGGCGATTCGCGATTCACTGACGCTGATCTTCCCGTGTGGGGAGATCACGGCAAACGGTTTTTCTACGGAATCCCAGGCAATGATGGCCGCGGTTTTAAGGTTGCCGACGACACGCGCGGCGGTGCATTCGATCCAACTGACGGCGAGAGAGTGGTCAGCCAGGCGACGTTGAAGCGGGTTCGCGAATATATTTCCGGTCGCTTTCCTAGGATGAAAGATGCGCCGTTGATCGAGACTCGCGTCTGCCAGTACGAGCAAACTGCTGACAGCCACTTCGTTGTGGATCGGCATCCTCGAATGAATAACGTGTGGCTGCTGGGCGGAGGCTCGGGGCACGGCTTCAAGCATGGGCCTGCCTTGGGAGAGACGATGGCAGAGTTGATTTTGAAAGATGGCGAGCCTCCCGCTGTTTGGAATATGTCGCGGTTTTCGAAGCGACAGCGGGATGGGGTGAAGTCGCTCCCTACTGAATCTGAATCACGCTAGCTGTCTCACCGGCTTTGATCTCGCCGACGCGCGCCGCAACTTTCCGGGCGAACGCGAAAATCGACTTGGCGTGGGGCGAGTTCTCGCCTTCCAGCACGATGGGCTTGCCGCCATCACCGGACTTGCGAACCTCGGGATCGAGCTCGATGCTTCCTAGAAACGGCACGCTAAACTGCTTTGCCATATTCTCGGCGCCGCCGCGCGAAAAAATATCGATCTCATGGCTGCAGTGCGGGCAGGTGAAAAAGCTCATGTTTTCGACCACGCCCACCAGATCCACTTTCATCTGCCGAAACATTTCGATAGCCTTGCGCGCATCCTGCAAAGAAACGTCCGACGGAGTCGAAACCACCACTGCCCCAGTCAGCGGCACCGACTGCACCAGCGATAACGCGATATCGCCGGTCCCCGGCGGCAGATCGACGACCATGTAATCCAGATGTCCCCACTCCACCAGCCCCAGAAATTGCTTCACGATCTGGTGCAGCATGGGACCTCGCCAGATGATCGGCTTGTCGCCGGGGTTGAGAAATCCCACCGAAATCACTTTCAACCCAAACGCTTCCAAAGGCAGAATGCGATTTTCTCCAACCGTTTTCGGCTGGCCGGCTACACCTAACATCAACGGGACGTTCGGCCCGTACACATCGGCATCCAGCAACCCGACTTTGTGGCCCATCTTGGCGAGAGCGACGGCCAGGTTCACCGACAGCGTGGTCTTGCCGACGCCTCCCTTGCCGGAACCGACGGCGATGATGGCATCAACCCCCGGCAACGGTTGCGGGCCCTGCGCGGCTTGTCCGGGATGAGACGGCATATGTGCGTTCAAGACATCACGCTCCAAGGATGAAATCAGAATAGATCGAACACTTGATTATACAGGGGATCGCAGGCGGCTCACGGATGGCACAATGAGGTGAACTGCGTCTCATGGTCGAGGCTCGCCGGTCTCGATCCCTGAATGCAGAGTCCACTTCCTCAGTAGCCTTCACCTTCCAACCGCACCTTTCCTCGGAACATACGGAATAGAAAGGTGAAGTATCCGAGAGCGAGGACTAAGGCGATAATCCACCACGTGAAGCCGACAGTGAGCCCATGGCGCCCGGCGGCAGTGTTGGAAATGCTAAGGCTGTAGGCGGGATTGGTGCTCGCTGGCAGTACCAGGGGATAGAGTGCAAATGCCGCGCCCACCAGCATCCCCACTATGTAGAGCGCTGACCCGACGAAAGCCATTTTGTCCTCGCCTTTGCGGATCGCATAAATCATTACGCCCAGGCTGCCAAAGACAATCACCGGAATCAAAAATCCGATGGCATGATGTTTGTAATTATCCAGAGCGATGGGTTGCACGTAACCGGAGGCAAGCAGGCCCACGATGGTCAGGACAAGCTGTAGCGGCCACGCCCACAACGCCACGGCTCGGGTGCGCCGGTTCAACTCGCCCTCGGTCTTGACCGCGATGTACAGCGATCCGTGCGCGACTAGTGTAACTAGCGCGATCACGCCGGTGAGCACGGTGTACCAGTCAAGAATTCCAGTTGTGCCGCTCGCTCTGAAATTTGTCCAGAGAGGCTCGAAAAAGTAGCCATCGGGGCCGAGTGGCACGCCTCGCACCACATTGCCGAGGGCCGCGCCGAAAAAAATGGCCAACAGTATGCTCGAGACACAGAAAATCAAATCGAAGAAGCCCGCCCAAACCGGATTCTCCACATGTGCGCGCAACTCGATTCCGATTCCGCGCAGCATCAGCAGCCACAGCACCATCATCAGCGGCAGGTAGAAGCCGCTGAAGCTGGATGCATAGAGCAACGGGAATGCGAAGTAGAGCGTCCCGCCCGCGGCCACCAGCCAGACTTCGTTGCCATCCCATACCGGACCGATGGCACGAAGGATTCTTCGCCGATCATCGCTGGTTCTCGCGACTCCCAGGTAAATGGCGCCGGCGCCCAGATCGAATCCGTCGAGCACCACGTAGGCCGCCACCATCGCGGCCACGATCATGAACCATAGCGTTTCCATCGTTCCCCTTGAAAAGCAATGCCCACTAATGCTGCGCGCTCACCTCAGCCGCCGGACCGTGCTCAATCTCCCGCCGCACCAGAAACAAAAACAAGATTCCGAGCACCGTGTACATGCCGAGAAAACCCAGCAGCGTAAACATGGCGTTGCCCGCCGATACCATCTTCGAATATCCATCCGCGGTGCGCATCAAGCCGTATACCAGCCACGGTTGTCGCCCAAGTTCGGCTGTGATCCACCCGGCGGTATTCGCGATGTAGGGGAACGGCAGCGCCAGCAGAAGAATCCAAAGCATCCACCGAGCTGTGAACAATTTCTGTCGCCATAACAAAAATACCGCTACCACCATGATGGCGATAAAGATCGTTCCCAGCCCAACCATGATGTGGTAGCTGTAATAGAGCAGGGCAATGCTCTGCGGCCAAAGGTCCGGCGAGAACGAATCGAGTCCCTGCACGTTGGCCTTCCACGCGCGGTAGGTCAAAAAGCTGAGCGCCTGAGGAATTTCAACTGGATTATCGATCTTCCGTTCATCCACATTCGGCTGGCCGATAATGATCAGTGGAGCCCCCGATTGTCCGACAAACAGCGCCTCCATGGCCGCCAGCGTGACAGGTTGATTGAGTGCAATCATCCGGCCTTGCCCATCGCCCGTGGGAAATAATTGCAGAACGCTGAAGATCAATCCGGCAACTACCCCCACGCGAACAAAGATCTTGCCATGCGCTTCAAATTTTCCCCAGAGCAGGTAAAACGCTCCCACCGAAGCCATCACGATCGCTCCAGTGATCACCGCCCCGCTCATGTTGTGTGCATACTGCCACCCCGCCCACGGATTCAGCACCAGCTCCCAGAAACTTGAGAGTTGCAGCGATCCGTCGGCGGCCTTCACGTAGCCCACAGGATGCTGCATCCAGGCATCGGTCGCGATGATGAAGTAACCGGACATCCAGGACCCCAAAAAGACCGCGACCGCCGCCCACCAGTGCCCACGCGGGCTGAGCCGCTTCTCGCCGTAAAGAAATAGGCCGAGAAATGCGGATTCCAGGAAGAAAGCGAACATGCCCTCCATGGCCAGGGTCTGGCCGATAATGCCTCCCGCAAAGCGCGAGAAATGCGACCAGTTCGTGCCAAACTGAAATTCCATTGGAATGCCGGTCATCACCCCGAACAGAAAATTGATGCCGAAAATCTTCGCCCAGAAACGTGCCGCCTGGTGGTAAGTCTCATCATTGCGGCGCAGGGCTATCGTCTTCAGGATCACGATCAGCGGGGCCAGGCCCATCGTCAATTGCGGAAAGAGGTAATGAAACGTAATCGTAAATGCGAAATGAATGCGGTGAAGGAGGAGGGCGCTATCCATAGAATTTCCGGAGCAACCGTGCAGGCTAACCATACGCCCAGGTCTGCGATGTGACCCCTGTCACAGCAGGCTGTGGACTACCGTTACAACTTGCGCCGCCGATCCACTTCGACGCGCCGGCCTTCGCGACGCCGTCCGGCATCGTCATAGCGTCGCTGCTGCTCATCCGTCTCGGGGATTACCGGAGCCACTTTCAAATGGTTGCCCTTGGCATCCACCGCGACGAAAGTCAAGTACGCTGACGCCACGTGCTGCGCCGTGTCTGCCAGGTAATTCTCGACAAATACTTTTACGCCAACTTCCATCGACGAATGAAAAACGCGGTTTACCGATGATCGCAGAATCACCAGATCGCCCACCCGCACCGGCACCAAAAAATCAATGTGATCGACCGATGCGGTCACCGCGTAGCTGCGTGAATGGCGATGAGCCGCCATTGCGCCCGCCAGATCGATCCAGTGCATCAAGCGTCCCCCAAGCAGAGCTCCCAGCGGGTTGGCATCATTGGGCAGAACAATTTCTGCCATCTCCGATTGTGAGTCCCTCACCGGACGGGGCATTAACATGTCTTCTTTCATAATCCTCTTTCCGTTTCTTGTACGCGCGCCTGTTCCCGGTTCTCGTATTCTGCGCTTTGGTGAAGTGTTATCTTCTAACTCGCAGCCGACCGCACTTCCTCAGGGTTTTTCTTTCCCTCAATATACGAGGCCAGAAAGCATTCAGCCATGCGCTGCACCCGCAGGTCCAAATGTGCCTTGGACCATTTCGCCTCCGCCGGATCAAATTCCAGAAATCCGTGCTCCGCGGGACGATGTTCGCGCTCGCAGATATAGCGCACCCGAACCCGCCTGCCGGCGTTCTTGCCATCGCTCACAGTTCTAGCCGCAAATCGGATCGAATCCCAAAGGCGCTCGCGCGGCAAACGGCCACAACCTTGCGCGTAGCCAAGGTTGCAGAACTCCTGCAATTCCTCCTGCGACGGAATTTCATTCTCGTGTCCCGGCGCAGTGCACCGTCCGCTCCATCCGCAGCCCAGCGGAAGCCGCGATGCATGCAGCCACGCTCCGTTCAACTTCTCTATCGGCATAAAAAACGGACACGCCATCGCCCCATATCTCCCACGGAATATCAAATGTTAGGAACTGTTCATTCTACCCACCGCGTCAATTGCAAACCAAGTGCAAACCGCTAAGAGCAAAACCACCACTTGTAGTAACCTCATTCCAAGCGAGAACTGAAAACCTGGAACTTGCCTTATGGACCGTATTGCCGCACTCAACGACATCCTCACCCAGAATCCCAACGACACCTTCGCCCGCTACGGCCTGGCGATGGAGTATTCCAAACAGGGCGACCTTGACCGCTCGATGGCAGAATTTTCCATCCTGCTCAAAAACAGTCCCGACTACACTCCCGGCTACTTCATGGCAGCGCAAACGCTCGCCCGCGCCGATCGAGTCGCCGATGCTAAAGCGATGCTTACAGATGGCATTGCCTCTGCCCGCCGCACCGGAAACCTGCACGCGCAGTCCGAGATGGAAGCCATGCTGGCTGAGTTGGGATAAACTTTATCGACCACCGCATGTCTGCGCCTATACAGCCGCCTCAACCGCATAAGGGCTCTGTGCCCGATAGCGCTGTTCGAACTCTTCGCGAGTGCAGAGGGTCCGGATGTCGATGATCCGATCTACGGCGAGGATGCCGTCCAGATGATCAATTTCGTGCTGAAGCAACTCCGAGAGATTCCTATCGTCGCCGGCACAAAGTTCGCAGAATTTCCCATGCATGTCCTGATACCGGACTTGAATTTCGCGATGCCGCTCCACCTGCATAAAAATCGAGAGGAAACTCAGGCAGGCATCCCATACGATTACTTTTTCGTTGCTGCAGGCTGTGATCACAGGGTTGATAAACGGCCAAGGCTCGGCTCCGGAGAGTTGAAGAAAGATGACTCGCGCATTCACTCCAATCTGAGGGGCAGCAATCGCGCGGCCATAGCCGGTGGTGGTACGCCAGAACGCGAGAGTGTCCGCCAGGTCTGCAATTAACTCCACTATCTCCTTTGAGGAGGGATCGCTAACTGGGACCGCGACTTCTCGCAGTTTCGGGTTCCCCAACTGCAAAACCGTTCGAACGGCCATTGCTGTTCCCCCTTTTCCGGCGCAGCACACCGAAATACAACCAACCTTACTTCGCCATCCTTGCCATCGCCCACTCCACCACTCCCGGAAAATGCTGATAAAACCGGACCGCCACATACATTGTCCACGGCACAATTACTTCTCGCTTCTTTTTTAAGTATCCCTGCATGGTGGCGCGTGCTACACGCTCTGCCGTAATCCCCCGCACCGACGCAGGGCGCACTCGCTTCAGGTCGTTCCCCCGCACCGCATTCTCGCCAAACGCCGTGCGCACATAGCCGGGACAAACTGTGAGCACGTGGATGCCATCGCTTTTCAGTTCCACGCCTGCCCCCTTACCCAGCGCATTCAATGCAAACTTGGTTGCGCTGTAGGCCGCATGAAACGGTATTGGAATGTGCCCCGCGACGCTCGATATATTGATGATCGTCCCGCCGCCTTGCTGCCGCATCACCGGGATCACAGCCTGCATCGCCGCCAGCGCGCCAAAAAAATTCGTCTCGAACATCTCCCGGCAGGCCGCCATCTCCATCTGCGCCACCGAATCCAGCAGCCCGTGTCCTGCGTTGTTCACCCAAACGTCAATTCTCTGGAAATGGTGCAGCGTTAGCCCGATGGTGCGGTCGATCTCCTCGCGATGGCGCACGTCGCAGGCCATAGCCACCGTCCGCTCGCCGGAGCCTATCCGCGCGCGGGCCGCTTCCACACGCCCGGCATCGCGCGACAACATCACCACGTTTGCTCCGCGGTCCGCAAAACTCTTCGCAATCGCTTCTCCAATTCCCATCGATGCGCCGGTCACGACGACAATTTTGCCTGCAAGTTCCATGACGTGCTTTCTATTCCCCTGAATCTGCGATGTCAAACGCGAATTTCCATCCCCGCGGTGTATGACTGTGCCTGGCGTACAATCGAACAACGCGCTCGCGGTGGAGATTCCCTTTGACGGCCCTCATTCCCTTGTTCCCGCTCGATGTGGTCCTGTTTCCCGGCGTCCCTCTACCTTTGCACATCTTCGAACCCCGCTACAAAGAAATGATTGGGGAGTGTCTGGCTGATCAGCGCATGTTCGGAGTGGTGCGTGCTGTGGAACAGGGTCTCGCCGAGGTGGGATGCACGGCTGAAATCGTTACCGTCGTGAAAGAGTATTCCGACGGCCGCCTCGATCTTGTCACCGAAGGGCGCAAGCGCTTTGAACTGGTGCGCCTGAACGAGGAACGTTCCTTCCTGCGCGGTGAAGTTCTCATGATCGACGACGATCCCGGAATTCCTCCGCAGGCAGAGACTTCGCGGGCGATTCAGTTGCACTCCGAACTCCTTGCCCTCGCGGGCGCTAAACAGGATCTCTCCGCCGCCGACCCCTCATCGCTCTCTTTCTATCTCGCCGGCTCTCTCCCTCTCGATCTGGATTTCAAACAAAAACTGCTAGTCCTGCGCTCGGAGTCGGAACGCCTGTCGCTACTGATCAGCTATTTTGAAACCATCATCCCCAACCTCCACCGCGCCGCTCGCGCCCGCGAAAGAGCCGGAGGCAACGGCCACGCGCACTGACGAATCCATCGCTGGTCGTCAGTCGTTTGCCGCTCTGTCCCCAAACGGAAGGTTCTTCCCGCGACCAACGACTAACGACGCCCCTCCCCGCGTATAATCCAGGAAAGTATTTCTTCGGGGGTTCTATGAGTCTTCCACGCACACTTGGCGAATTGCGCCGCAGTGATTTTTCTGAGGAAAGGTTGCGCACCCGCCGCGTGAAGGACGAACTCCGCGATAATCTCATCGCCCGCCTGGGTCAGCAGGATGACGCCAGCATCTTTCCCGGCATCGTTGGCTATGACGATACAGTCGTTCCGCAAATTGTGAACGCGGTTCTGTCACGGCACAATTTTATTCTGCTCGGCCTGCGTGGCCAGGCCAAAAGCCGCATCCTGCGCGCCTTGACGACGCTGCTCGATCCTCACATGCCCTGTCTCGCAGGCTGCGAGATTCGCGATAATCCGTATGCTCCCATTTGCCGCCGCTGCCGTGAAGAAGTTGCGCGTCTCGGCGATGCCACTCCCATTTCCTATATCACTCCTGACGACCGCTACGTGGAAAAACTGGCCACGCCCGATGTCACCATCGCCGATCTTATCGGCGATATCGATCCCATCAAAGCCGCGCGTGGCGGTCACGAATTGTCGAGCGAGTTCACGGTTCACTATGGCCTTCTGCCCCGCGCCAATCGCGGCATCTTCGCCATCAACGAACTTCCCGATCTCGCCGGGAAAATTCAGGTTGGCCTGTTCAACATCATGCAGGAAGGCGACGTGCAGATTAAGGGCTATCCCATCCGCCTGCCGCTGGATGTCGCCATCGTTTTCAGCGCCAATCCAGAGGATTACACAGCGCGCGGAAAGATCATCACTCCGCTCAAAGATCGCATCGGCTCTGAGATTCGCACAC
>Ga0307474_10002846_pt1 | contig 12475 bp, 6 predicted proteins | sample atmos_gasesECM1C_2_FD_203312 | JGI IMG/M metagenome (GOLD analysis project Ga0307474, IMG submission 203312) | Hardwood forest soil microbial communities from Morgan-Monroe State Forest, Indiana, United States - atmos_gasesECM1C_05 | ecosystem: Environmental > Terrestrial > Soil > Temperate... | reverse complement strand
CTGATACCACCGGCTGCTGGCTTCCACGTCCGTAACCGCGATGAGGATTTGAGGTCGCATGCCGCCAGCATACAACGCCGGGTTACCCGGAGTGGCGCGCGCAGCCCCGGTGACTTCTGCGCATCTCACTTCTGGGCGTCGGCAATGAACTTCTCCAGGTCCGCATGCAGCTTGTGCAGCGCCTCCGTGTTCAGGTAGATCATGTGGCCGGAGGGGTAGTAGCCGAACTGAACGTTGGCGCGCAGTTCCGCGGGCAGATCCATATGCGACACGTCGTACTCGGTAATGAAGAACGGCGTGGCCAGGTCGAAGTAGCCGTTGGCGGAAAAGACATGCAGATGGGGATTTTTGCGAATCGCGCTGGCCAGGTCCGCGGCCACGTAGGGCTGCATCTGATCGCTTCCCGGGCCCGTCCCGCCACCGGTGGTGGGGCGATGCTTCCAGTCCCACTGCCCGACGGAGCTTGCGCTGGGGCGATACTCGTCGGTGCTCTGGTAGTTCAGTTCAGTCTCGAGATAGTTGTGCAGCGACGCAATGAAGGCGCCGCTGATGCCGGTGCTCGAGGGGTCATAGCCCGGGTTTTCGCCCGCCGCGTCCAGGTCCTCGCCCTCGAAGCGCATATCGTAGCGGCCCAGGGTGAAGCGCTGATCGCGTAGAACCTCTTTGCGGAAGCGGCTTGGGGAGATGCGGAGGTTCGTCTCCTTGACGTAGTCCACGCTGAGGCCGGTGAAGCGAGCCGCTTCTTTGGCGACGGAATCCAATTCGGACGGCGAAAGACTGTGGCCTTGAAAGAGCGCGTGCGCATAGGGGCCGGAGGCAAACTCGCGCGCCTGCTCGACCCATTCGGCAAGGTCCGCGGGCTTGTTCTGCACCTTGTTGAAGTACCAGGCGGCCGCAGCGTAGCTGGGCAGGTTGCCGATGTAGAGGATGTCGTAGCCGCCGGCGCGGACGCTGTAATTGAGGATCGACGAGATGAGGACCACGCCGTTCAGCTGCACGCCGTCGTTGCCGAGCATGTCTGCCAGGCCCGCGGAGCGCGTGGTTCCGTAGGATTCGCCGATGAGGAACTTGGGCGAGTTCCAGCGCTGGTTCACGGTAGCGTAGCGCACGATGAAGCGATCGAAGGCGCGCAGGTCCTGGTCGACGCCGGTGAAGTCTTTGGGCTGCCCCTTGCCGACCGCGCGCGAATAGCCGGTCAGGGGCGCATCGATAAAGACGAGGTCGGTCTTGTCGAGCAGGGAGTCCTGGTTCGGTACGAGCTGGAAAGGCGGGCCCGCAGTGGGCTTGGGGCTGTCGGTCACCACGCGCACCGGCGAGAATGACCCCATGTGCAGCCACAGTGTGGCCGATCCGGGGCCGCCGTTGTAGAGAAAGCTCACCGGCCGCGTCTTTGTCTCAGCGCCGTCGAGCGTGTAGGCAACGTAGAAGATGCTTCCATAGGGCTTGTCTTCTTCGTCGCGAATGACGAGCGTGCCGGCGGTGGCTGTGTACCGGAGCACGCGGCCATTCAGGGTTATGTCGTGATGCGTGACGGAGGGCTTCTCCGGCGGAACGGGCGTCTCATGCTCCTTTTGTTGATCGCTTTGTTGCGGCTGGTTGCGCTGCTCGGGATTGCGGGCCTCCTGGGTGCGCTGCTCGGGAGGGCGAGTTTCCTGCGCCCGGCCCGCCGGCGCCAGAGCAAGTGAACCAGACAACAGTGCCGCGATGATTGCGCGCGCGGCCACTCCATGCGTCATCTTCATGGGCTAGATGCCTCCGGAAATGGGACAAAGGACGGATCGACGGCTCGGGAGAGCTGAGCAACCTATGCACAGCATGGTACACGGCCTGTGTCCGGTACTCACGCAATGTGAGGCTTCTCCGGATTTGAGGCTTGTCCGGCGCTCAGCCGCGCAATCGATGCAACACGTTCTCTGTCGTATCAATCTCGCCGATGCGCGGAAAGACTTTCTCGACAGAGAATTGATGCGCTTCCGCATCGCGGTCGGTCATGGCATCGGCCACAAAGAAGACGTTGTAGCCATAGTCGTATGCGCTGCGAGCGGTGGATTCCACGCCGATGCTGGTTGAGATCCCCACGAGGAAGACCTGAGTCACGCCGCGCTTCTCCAGCTCGTCGTGCAGGCTGGTTCCAATGAAAGCGCCGATGCGCTGCTTGCTCACGCGAATGTCGCTGGGCTGCGGGTCGAGCTCGGGAACCAGCTCGGTCCAGTCGGGCGGAAGCGACATAGGGCGCCGCGCGACGTCGGTGCGGCCTGGAGGTGGCCCTGTGACGTTCACAAGCACTACAGGCCATCGGCGCGCACGAAACGCCTTCGCGAGCTGGGCGGCGCGATCCACGATCTCGGCGGCCGGATGCACAGTGGGAGCAGCGACGATGCCCTTCTGAAGGTCGATTACGATCAGTGCGGCGCAGGCATCAAGCTGGGTGAGCGGCATCAGGAATCCTCCTGCGTTGGAATCAGACTGCATTTGGATGACGGATGCCGCAGCGCCGATGCCGCTGCACAAAAAAATGGAGCGGACCGAAGTCCGCTCCATTCGCCTTTCTATCTATCTGGGGGGGGGACACTTGTTGAGGTCTAACTACAACCGCTGGTCGAGCCGCAGCTCATGCAGCGGTAGCAGCTTCCGTTGCGCACCATAATGGCTCCGCAGACGCCGCAGCTCGGTGCATCGCCCATGTCGTACAGGTCGCGCATGGCGTCCGACGCGTGGTAGATACCGCGATCGATGATCTCCGGCCCATGGGAGAGAGTGCCGCCGGCCAGACCGGAAGGCCGGAGTTCCGGAGCAGATCCGGCCGAGGGCGCGTTCATCGATCCCATGCCCCCAGAGTTCATTTGCCCGCTGGTATGACCGCTGCTTTGGCCAACCTGGTTGAGCTTGCGGGCCACCTCTTCGGCCAGGCGAGAAAGCTGGTCGTGGGGCATCGCGCTGACTTCCTCTTCGATCTCCGGGTCATTGAGGATGGTGGGCGACGCCGGCAACTGCGGCGCCTGCGGAGCGAAACCCGCAAACAGGCTCAGCTGCGTGCCGGAGAGGAAGCGCAGATTCAGCCAGCGGAAGATGTAGTCCATCAGGCTCTTCGCGTAGCCAATCTGCTCGTTGCCTGTCCAGCCCGAAGGCTCAAAGCGCGTGTGCGCAAACTTCTCGCACAGCACCCGCAGCGGCACGCCGTGCTGCAGAGCCAGTGAAATCGCAGTGGCGAAAGAATCCATCAAGCCTGAGACGGTCGAGCCTTCCTTCGCCATCTTGATGAAGATCTCGCCCGGCTGCCCCGTGGGATAGAGGCCTACCGTGATGTAGCCCTCGTGGCCGGCAATGGAAAACTTGTGCGTCACCGAAGCTCTTTCCTCCGGCAGGCGATGCCGCACCGCACGCGGCGGCGCGTTCAGATCCTGCGCCGGTGGCGGCACGGGAGCTGGTGGCGGAGCCACGGGAGTAGCTCGGATCACCGGCACGGCCGCAGCCTTGGCAATCTCCTCCATCGCATTGCTGAAGGCTCCGGCAGCGGCGATCACCTGCTTCGCCGTCACCTCCAGCTTGTCGCTGATCTTGGCTTCGAGCGCCTTCAAATCCGCATCGGCTGCAGCCTGCCCGGCGGCAATGTTGGCCAGCACACGCGAGCCGATGGCATCCAGCACCGACGGCTCCTTCTTCGTGTCCATGCTGGTGTTGAGGGGTTGCGTGCCCTTCGACCCATCGCGATAGATGGCCACGGCCTTGATGCCCTGGCGCCAGCTCTCCGCGTAGGCCTCGGCCACATCTTCAACCGTTGCCTCGTGGGGCAGGTTTACGGTCTTCGAGATCGCGCCCGAGAGGAACGGCTGCGTCGCTGCCATCATCTTGATGTGGCCCATGTACTGAATCGACCGTGTGCCCTTGGCCGGCTTGAAGCTGCAGTCGAAGACTGCCATGTGCTCCGCCTTGATGCCAGGCGCGCCTTCAATGGTGCCGGTCGCATCGATGTAGCTCACAATCGCATTCACTTCATCGTTCTTGTAGCCCAGCTTGAAGAGCGCGGCGGGCACCGTGTTGTTGACGATCTTGATCATGCCGCCGCCCACCAGCTTCTTGTACTTCACCAGCGCCAGGTCGGGCTCGATGCCGGTAGTGTCGCAGTCCATCATGAAGCCGATGGTGCCCGTAGGCGCCAGCACCGTGGTCTGCGAGTTGCGATAGCCGAACTTCTCGCCATAGACCAGCGCCATGTCCCAGCACTCGCGGCTGGCGTCGATCAGCAACTCAAGCTGCGGCACAGAGAAAGGCTCGCCGCTGGTGCGCGACTTGCCGATCTTGTTTACCTCCGCGCGATGCATGCGGATCACGTCGAGGAAGGGCTCGCGGTTGACGTAGAAGCCGGGGCAGGCGCCGCCCTTCTCCTCGGAGCCCGCCGTAAGCGGCGTGGCCGAGCCCAGCGGCTTGCACGAGCCGGCAAGGATGGCCGACTGCAGATACGCCTGGCCGCACATGATGGCCGTCAGCGTTGCCGCAAAGTCGCGTCCCGCCGCCGAGTCATAGGGCAAACCGAAGGCCATGAGCAGCGCGCCCAGGTTTGCGTAGCCCAGGCCCAGCGGCCGGTAATCATGCGAGTTCCGCGCGATGGACTCCGTTGGATAGCCCGAATTGTCCACCAGGATCTCCATCGCCGTGATGACCACCGAAACCGCGTGGCGATAGGCCGCGATATCAAACTGCCCCGCCGCATTGACAAACTTGAGCAGGTTGAAGCTGGCCAGGTTGCAGGCCGAGTTATCCAGGAACATGTACTCACTGCACGGATTCGACGCGTTGATGCGCGCCGTGTTCTTCGACGTGTGCCACTTGTTGATGGTGGTGTCGAACTGCATTCCCGGGTCGCCGCAGTGCCAGGTGGCATCGGCGATCTTGTTCATAATGTCGCGCGCCTTGTGCTTCTGGACGGGCATCTTGTCCTTGACCGTCTTGGTCCAGAAGTCGCCATCGGTCTCGTATGCGCGCATGAACTCGTCGCTCACGCGAACCGAATTGTTGGCGTTTTGAAAGAATATGGATGAGTATGCCTCGGAGTCCGGCCCCGAGCCGTCGTATCCCGCGCGAACCAGCGCGAAGGCCTTGGCCTCTTCCTTGGCCTTGCAGTCGATGAAGTCCACGATATCCGGATGATCCACGTTGAGGATCACCATCTTGGCGGCGCGGCGCGTCTTGCCTCCCGACTTGATCACGCCTGCAAAGGCGTCGAATCCACGCATGAAGCTCAATGGGCCAGAAGCCTGCCCGCCGCCCGAAAGCAGTTCCTTCGAGCCGCGGATCGGCGAGAGGTTGGTGCCCGTGCCCGAGCCCCACTTGAACAACATGCCTTCGGTCTTGGCCAGCGTCAGAATCGAATCCAGCGAATCCTCAACGGCGTTGATGAAGCACGCCGAGCACTGCGGATTCTTGTAGCCCGTCGCCTCGAACTTCACGCTGCCCGTCGCCGGATCCCAATGCCAGCTCGACCCATCCGCCATTGGCTCCAGCCGGTCGCAGCCCACGTTGAACCACACCGGCGAATTGAAGGCCACGCGCTGTGTCAGCAGCATGTGCGCCAGCTCGTCGTAGAAGATGGCCGCATCTTCGCTGGTGGCGAAGTAGCCCCCTTTCATGCCCCAGTCGCGCACCGTCTCGGCCACGCGCTGCACCAGCTGCCGCACTCCCGTCTCGCGCTCTGGCGTGCCCATCTGCCCATGGAGGTACTTCGAGGCGACGATGTTCGTCGCCGTCATCGACCAATCCAGCGGCACCTCCACGTCCTTCTGCTCGAAGATCGAGTTGCCCTTGCTGTCAGTAATCGAGGCCGTGCGCCTCTCCCACTGCATCTCGTCGTAGGGCGAAACGTGGGGGCTGGAAAAACGACGGGAAAATGTCAATCCACCGCGGCCGAACGCAGCCGTGGACGTGGCGGCAGAAGTTTGAAAATGAGCCTCGTTCATTAGGGGGTCTCCTTTTTAACGGATAAAAAGCCGCATGCTTCCGGCGCCCCGGCCGGTTTCACGAACAGACAGATGACGACGGATGGAAAACGGGTTTAAGACCGACCGCGATTTTCTATTCGTACTGGCGTTCTGTAAGGTGCCGGATCCGCCGGAGCCTCGTTTACAGTTCCTTTACAGCCGCAGATGAAAAAATACCGCTGTCCATGGTGCATGTCAACACCAAACCACAATATCTTGTGTTTTAGATGCAAACGTTGGTACCGTTTCTTCAAAACCCTGCATCCGCGCTGTGGAAACCGCCAAAAACCGCGCCAATCGCGACCTTCCTTCCCTCAAAACCCTCTTTCTTGCGCCGCCGGCAGCAGGCCCCTCGACCTCTCTGTCGATCCGCAGATTTCAGCGTATGCCTCTCCGAATGGGGCTTCAATCCTTAGTTGCGGTGCAAAACCAGCCCGTAATGTGTGACTTGTGGGAATCCGGGGCCGCAATTCCCAGGGCCGCATCCGGCTCCGCTCCGGGAACGCCTCGGCCGCTGGCGACTTCCCTTCCCGTCACACCGCACGGCAATCCCCTTCTGCTATAAAGGCTGCGAACAAAAATGGACTTCCAACAGGCACCTGAGGCCATCGGAACCGATGCGCCGGCGAAGTCCGCCCGGGATTTCGGAGACACGTCAATGAAGCTCAACCTTGGATCACCAACCGCCGTCAGCCGGCGCGACTTCCTCAAGGCCGCCGGCGCCGCCGCTATCGTCCCGCACGCCGCATGGGCCGGCGCGGCACGCCCCTCCGCCTCCAACCGCATCACCATGGGCGTGGTGGGCTGGGGCATGATGGGCCCCAGCAATACCAAGAACCTCCTCGCCGAGAGCGATTGCCAGATCGTCGCCGCCTGCGATCTGCACAAGGACCACCTGCAGGCCGCCGTCAACACCGTCAACACCCACTACGGCAACCAGGATTGCAAGGCCTACCGCGACTTCCGCGAGATGATTGCGCGCGACGACATCGACGCTGTCATGATCGCCGTTCCCGACCAGTGGCACGCACTGCTCGCCACCGCCGCCGCCAACCGCAAGAAGGACATCTACGGTGAGAAGCCGCTGGCCCGCACAGTCCGCGAGCAGCAGGCCATCGTCAGGGCCGTCCAGCAGAACAACATCATCTGGCAGACAGGCTCCTGGCAGCGCTCCCTGCCCATGTTCCGCCACGCCTGCGAGATCGTGCGCAACGGTCTCATCGGCAACGTGCAGCGGGTCGAAGTGGGCCTGCCCGGCGGCCACCACGACTTCCCCAACACCGTGCCCGCGCTCATGAAGAAACTGGCTTCGCTGCCCGGCAAGATCGCAAGCCCCGCCGAGATCGTGCCCGGCACGCCCGCCTGGGACCTGGCCGTTTCCGCGCCTCCTGACGAGCTCGACTACGACCGCTGGCTCGGCCCATCGAAGGAAGAGCCCTACATCGAGCAGCGGGTCTACCAGAACTGGCGCTGGAACTACAACACCGGCGGAGGGCAGCTGCTCGACTGGATCGGCCACCACGGCGACATCGCCCACTGGGGCCTGGACTTCGACCGCACCGGGCCTTCCGAGATCGAGGCCTTCGGCGAGTTTCCGCCCGCCAACGCCGTGTGGAACACCGCCACCGTCTACCGCATCGACTGCAAGTACCGCAAGGAAGTCACGCACTACCCCACCGACGTGGAGATGCTCATTGCCGGCGGCCATCCCGCCATTCCCATGGGCACCAAGTGGATCGGCACCAACGGCTGGGTGTGGGTGGACCGCGCCGGCATCGACGCATCCAATCCCGCATGGGTCAAGGGCGACAAACTCGCCGACGATCTGCGCAAGGTCGCTCTCCTTGAGTCGCCGGGCCACCAGCGCAACTTCCTCGACTGCGTGAAATCGCGCAAGCCTACGATCACACCTGTCGAGACCGCGCACCACTCCACCCTCCCCGGACACCTCGGGCTTATTTCGATGATGACTGGCCGCAAGCTCGAGTGGGACGTGGCCGGCGAGACTGTAGTCAACGATACCGCCGCCTGCGAGATGCTCACGCGGCCCTATCGCGCACCGTGGAAACTGGCCTGATCGAATCCAGCATGAGGCCGCGGACGCCGCCTGTTACCGTGGTCTCATGCAATCGTCCTTAGCCGCCTGGAAGCCCGTTCCCCTGCCCCCGCGATCCCCCGTGTACGGCCGCACGGTGATGCTTGAGCCGCTTGACGCCGAGCTCCACGCCGCGGACCTCTGGGGCGCCGTCGATGGCCATGATGAAATCTGGCAGTATCTCTTCGATGGTCCGTACGCATCGGAGGCGGAATTCACCCGCGACATCGCAGAAAAGCAATCCGCGACCGACCGCATTTTTTACGCGATCATTTCCGGCGAAATAGGCGCAGCTGCAGGCTACGCCAGCTTCATGCGCATCGATCCGGCCCATGGAGTCATCGAGGTCGGCAACATCCTGCTCTCGCCCGCGCTGCAGCGCACCACTGCCGCCACCGAGGCCATGTACCTGATGGCGCGCCACGTCTTCGAACTCGGCTATCGCCGCTACGAGTGGAAGTGCAACGCCGAAAACCTGCCCAGCCGCCGTGCTGCCGAGCGCCTCGGCTTCACCTTCGAGGGCGTCTTCCGCCAGCACATGGTTATCAAGGGCCGCAATCGCGACACCGCCTGGTTCAGCATGCTCGACCGCGAGTGGCCCGCACGCAAGGCCGCCTTCGAAGCCTGGCTCGACCGCGCCAACTTCACGCCTGACGGCATCCAAAGGCATCCGCTCGCCAGCTTCGGGTCCTGACCACAACACCAATCCGCCTGCTTTACCATGGCTCTACGAGGGAAGATCACATGGCCGAGGAATTTCCCCTGTCCGGCGGCTGGCTAACCGATCACATTGTCGAGTTTTCGCAGGAGACAAACTTCCGGCGCCACATGGAATCGTCGGCGTTCCGGCTTGATGGCGCCAGCCCTTACCTGCGCCTGCACTTCGTGAGCGTGAACGTCAGCGACCAGGAGCGCAGCCTGCGTTTCTTCGTGGACAAGCTCGGATTCAGCGTCATCGCCGACGCTCGATTTGCATCGGGTAGCCGTTGGGTCGAGGTTTCGCCGCCCGATGGCACCGCAGTGCTCGCTCTCGTGTTGCCTATGCCCGGCTTCCACGAAGAAAAGCTCGTTGGCAATTCCGGGCTCGTGACATTCCTGACCGAAGATGTCGAAAGCACCTATCGGGAGTGGTTGGAGCGCGGCGTGCACTTCACCATTCCTCCGCAGACGCCCGCTTGGGGCGGCACCTTCTGCCGTTTCGTGGACCCCGACGGCAACTCCTTTGCGCTCGTGGGATTCAGCGAACTCACGCGCTCCATCGATGAGCGCCGCCGCGCCTACGCCGACAAGCTCGAGAACGAACGGCGCACTGTCCAGGAGCTCGAAATCGCCCGCCAGGTGCAGGCCCGGCTGTTCCCGCAGATCGTTCCCGCAGTGCCCGGCCTCGATTACGCCGGTGTCTGCGTGCAAGCCCGCTCTGTGGGCGGCGACTACTACGACTTCCTCGACCTCGGCTCCGGCCGTCTCGCCTTGATCGTCGGCGATATCGCCGGCAAAGGCATCGCGGCCGCTCTGTTGATGGCGAATCTTCAGGCCACGCTGCGCAGCCAGGTTGTGGGGGCGGCCGATTGTTGTCAAACTCTGCTCGCCTCCGTCAATCGCGTTCTCTTCGACAACACGATCCCGAGCGCCTACGCCACGCTCTTCTTCGCAAACTACGACTCCGCCACCGGCCGGCTCCTCTACGCCAACTGCGGCCATGTCCCCGGCCTGATCCTGCGCACCGGCGGATCCATCGAGCGATTGAAATCAAACGCCACGGTTCTCGGCCTCTTTGAAGATTGGCAAAGCGAGCTCTCCTCGACGCAATTGGAACCCGGCGATCTGCTGGTTCTCTACACCGACGGCGTCACGGAATGTGAAGACGATTGCGGCGAGGATTTCAGCCAGCAGCGCCTGATCGACGCGATCCGCAAGCATGACACGCTGCCGGCGGGGGAGCTGGCAGCGGCCGTGAGCAAGGAGGTCTTCGAGTTCAGCCAGGGCCGCCAGTTCGACGACCTGACGCTCATCGTGGCGCGGAGAGAAGGCTAACCTGCCGCGCCGCGGCGGGAGGTCATCTCGACATATTTCCCTTCTTCCCCAACCACCTGGCGGACTGACGAGACGCAAAAGGCCCGCGCAAGCGCGGGCCCTTTTGCCTGATCACTGAGCACTGACCACTGATCACTTCGTCTTTGATTCAATCCTCATGCCATAGAACGATTTCCGCACGAAGAACACCGACACCAGGAAGAATGCGACTGCCAGAACGTGCGTCAGCAGCGGATTGTTCGTACTGAGCGTCACTGCCAGCTCGACGGCAAGCAGTCCGAACAACGTCGTAAACTTGATAATCGGGTTCATGGCCACCGACGAGGTGTCTTTGAACGGATCGCCGACGGTGTCTCCGATCACGGTGGCGTCGTGCAGAGGCGTCCCTTTCTGCTTCAAGTCGACTTCGACCACCTTCTTCGCGTTGTCCCATGCGCCGCCGGCATTGGCCATGAAGATGGCCTGGTACAGGCCGAAGATCGCAATCGAGAACAGATAGCCGATAAACAAGAACGGCTCAACGAATGCGAAAGCGAGCGTCGAGAAGAAGACGGCGAGAAAGATATTGAACATGCCCTTCTGCGCATACTTCGTGCAGATCTCTACCACCTTCTTGCTGTCGCTGACCGACGCCTTCTCCGCGCCTTCCAGTTTGATATTCGCCTTGATGAACTCAACCGCGCGGTAGGCGCCGGTCGAGACCGCCTGCGTAGAAGCGCCGGTGAACCAGTAAATGACTGCCCCACCGCAAATCAGCCCGAGCATGAAGGGCGCGTGCAGCAGAGAGAGGTTCTGGACGTTCTCGGTCAGTCCGTGGGTCAGGGCCATGATGATGGAGAACGTCATTGTGGTTGCGCCGACAACGGCTGTGCCGATCAACACCGGCTTGGCCGTAGCCTTGAAGGTATTGCCGGCTCCATCATTGGCTTCCAGCAGGTGCTTCGCGCGTTCGAACTTCACGGCGAAGCCGTAGTCCTTCTTCAACTCGGCTTCGATGCCGGGAACAGTTTCGATCAGCGACAGCTCGTAAACAGACTGCGCGTTGTCGGTGACCGGCCCATAGGAATCCACGGCGATCGTGACCGGCCCCATGCCCAGGAAGCCAAACGCGACCAGGCCAAACGCGAAGACGGCCGGAGCGAGCATCTGGTCAGCCATGGACGGTCCCATGCTGAAGTAATAGCCCATTCCCATGAGAGCGACCATGCTCAATCCCAGCCAGTAAGCCGACATATTGCCCGCCACGAATCCCGACAGGATTCCCAGGGAAGCCCCGCCTTCCTTGGCCGAGGTCACGACTTCCTGCACGTGAGCAGAGTTGGTTGACGTGAACACCTTTACCAATTCGGGTATGATCGCGCCCGCCAGGGTTCCGCAGGAGATGATGGAAGCCAGCTTCCACCACAGCGTTCCGTCCCCCAGAGTGGGGATCATCAGGTAAGAGACGATGTAGGTCAGGACGATGGAAACGATGGACGTGATCCATACCAGCGAGGTCAACGGCGCCTCAAAGTCCATTTCGTCGGAGTTGGCGTATTTTGCGCGAGCGATTATGCCATTGAGGAAGTACGCGCCGGAGCTCGATAGCAGCATGGCCACGCGCATGACGAAGATCCACACCAGCAACTCCGCCTGCGTCGCGGGGCTTTTGACTGCCAGCAAAATGAACGTGATCAAGGCCACGCCGGTAACGCCGTAGGTTTCAAAGCCGTCGGCACTCGGGCCCACGGAGTCGCCCGCGTTGTCACCCGTACAGTCTGCGATGACGCCCGGGTTGCGCGCATCGTCTTCCTTGATCTTGAAGACGATCTTCATCAGGTCGGAGCCAATGTCGGCGATCTTTGTAAAGATGCCGCCGGCAATACGCAGGGCCGCGGCGCCCAGGCTTTCGCCAATCGCGAAGCCGATAAAGCAGGGGCCCGCATAATCGGCCGGGATGAACAGAAGGATGAACAGCATGATGAGCAGCTCGACCGAGATGAGCAACATGCCGATGCTCATGCCAGCCTTCAGCGGAATGGCAAAGAGCGGATAGGGTTTGCCGCGCAATCCTGCGAACGCCGTCCGGGAGTTGGCAAAGGTGTTCACGCGAATTCCGAACCACGCCACCCCGTAGCTGCCGCAGATGCCGACGATGCTAAAAAACAGAATGATCGGCAGCGTAACCCAGATCGGTTTATTCGGCACCGGCGCCAGGTACCCGAAGTACAACGAAATAATGACTGCGATGAAAACCCAGAGCAGAAGGATGAACTTGCCCTGCGTCACCAGGTAGGTCTTGCAGGTCTCGTAGATCAGCTCGGAGATCTCGCGCATGCTGCGGTGGACGGGGAGATTCTTGAGCTGCCCGTAGATGACGAGCCCGAACACG
>Ga0307474_10002845_pt1 | contig 12476 bp, 14 predicted proteins | sample atmos_gasesECM1C_2_FD_203312 | JGI IMG/M metagenome (GOLD analysis project Ga0307474, IMG submission 203312) | Hardwood forest soil microbial communities from Morgan-Monroe State Forest, Indiana, United States - atmos_gasesECM1C_05 | ecosystem: Environmental > Terrestrial > Soil > Temperate... | reverse complement strand
GGGGCATCACCGGAATGACCGTCGGGATTGGGTCAAACATTAAAGAAGAGAACTACTTCGCACACCAAAGCCTGAGGCCGGGTGCGAATTCACGTCCGAGGCAGGTTGCTGCGCCGGAGTGTCGCCAAATGGAGGCGGCGGCGCGCGCTCGAATTAGACTTAAGGGGAGCGAACTCCCCTTAAGTTCCGATTAGACATAAAGAAGGGAAATTACTGCTTCTTGCCGGTGAAAGTGCCTTCGCCCATTTGCCCCAGCGACACTTTGCCGCTCATGGTTTTGCCATCGGTCTTGCCCGAATATTTCACCGCGAGGCTGCCGGCTTGACCGTCGACTTTGTACTCAATCGTCACGTCATCGCCTTTTACCGTGCCTGTCACTTGAGCTTCGCCCAGCTGCCCTTTATACGTGCCGGACAGAGCATCGCCCTTTTGGACCAGCACAAAGGTCGGCGAGCCACTGCCCGCGCTTGTCTCGACCGCCATGATCCAGGTACCCGTGACATCTGCAGCGGCAGCCACCTGCGCCACCGCGAATGCGGTGATCGCCAACAAGGCAGCCAATCCCGTTTTCAAATTCCTCATGCCAATCCCCCTTGTAGTTGACCAGTCAACATCTCTGCGCGCCTCTTTCGGGCGCATCCATGATACGTGAGGTGCTGGGATTTCGGCGTGGTGATATAGACCGGGTCGGGCCGGTCTATCTCACCACGCCGGAACTACCAGTGAGTGTGGGTTCGACAGCTGTCTTACGACCTACCGGCGCGCATGACCCACCCGGACCGATGACAGCCACACTAGATGCGTCCTCCGGCACCGTGAGCTTGAGCGGGCTCACCTGAACGGCGTGGGGGCACGGGGAGCTTCAAGGCCCTGTGTTCTTCCGGGCCTTGAAGCTTGCCGTGCCCCCAGGCCATCCGGGTGCCCCCGCTCAATCTCACAGTGCCAAGGTCCAGCTTCTACAGCGAGTTCAAAAACGCCACGAGCTGCCGTTTCTGTTCCTCGCTCAGATTCATCGAGAAGCGCTGATTGTAAAAATTCACCGCCTGCAGCAGGGTCGCGGCGGCGCCATTGTGAAAGTAAGGGGCCCTTCCCGCCAAACCGCGCAAAATCGGACCCTTGACGCGATTCACATCGCTGCAAAGCCCGGTGATCATGCCCTTGCCCAAATCGGTCGTGTAGAACGAGACGGGTTGGCCGGCACTGAATGGCGTACTGCAGCCGCTGACGAAGAAGACCGGCAAATCCGGCTCGTTGAGTTCCGCGATTCCCAGTTGGATATTGGGATCGGTTTCGAGTCCGGGACGCGGCGTGTGACCGACGCCGATGTCCAACGGCAGTGGCAACGAATGATTGCCGACATTGGGCGTATCGTGGCATGTCGTGCAGGTGCCTTTGAATGACACCGGATTGCCCAACGCCGCGTTGTCATTGAGGCCGCGTACCGCGCTGATGGTGAGAGGCGCGGTATTGAAGAGCACTTCCCCCGCGGCGATGTCGCTACGTGCCGCGCGGCGATAATAAGCTTCGCGCCCAGAGTCCGCCGGATTGCCGCCGTTCTCCCACGCCGCGTACATCGTCATGCTGCTGCTGTCAAAGGGGACGCCGAAGGGGTCCGCGCCCAGCACATCATTGATGCCCGGATAATAGTCCGGCTTCTCCTCGAGGAGATTGAGCGCTCCGCCCAGGGCGCCGCCGGCGTGCAGATCGCCGGCTTTGCGGTCGAACACTTGGGCCGTGGTCAAACCCAGCTCGAAGCTCAGGATATCCGCCAATTGCTGGCCGGTGGGCGCGACCGCTGCCTGGGCATGAATCAAAGTCGCATGAATGGCTTGCTGCGTTAGATCATTGTTGAGGTTGGCTTTGAATGTGGAGACAGTCCCGAGTGCGGTGGTCGCCCCAGCCGGCGATTCGCGGCCATCGAACATAATGGTGCTCAAGAAGCCCAGGTTCGTGGTCGGCAGCGGCCGGCGATACGTCGAGAGCGTCAGCACGCCGGTGGCGGGGTCCGTCACCAACGCGCAGCCGTACGGGTCATGCACGACTGTTACGGTGAACTGGGCATTGGCCGGGACCGCCAGCGGGATGCGGATCAGGCCGTGCGACAACAGCAGACTATGCGCCGCGGCCTGCGAAGTGTTGCCGTTCGGGCAATTCGCCCCGTCGAAGGCGGCGAACAAGGGGTCGCGGCCGCGGGTTTGCGCAAACCGCTCTTGAATTTGCGGAGGGGACATACTCATCGCTTGATCCGCGACGTGGCAGGTGGAACAGGACCGGCCGTTGGTGCCGAGACTCTGGAAAAACGCCCCATTGGTATTGGTGCGACCGTTGGCATTGATTGTTTGCAGCGCGCCGCTCGGGTCGGTAGAGATCGGTGATGCGTCAAGCTCCTGCGCGCCGGCGGCGGCCGCGAGAAAGCCCGTGCAGAGCAGCGCTGCGATGTTGCCGCAGAATGGATTTTTATGCATAGATGCTCCCTTGTGCCATTGGCGTCGTTGCCAGCTAAATCGTAAAGGGCGCAACGATCTGGACACGAAGCCGGCTCAACCCGCCAAATTTTTGCCGCATTCTGTTAACTTTACGTAGCAAAGTACTTGACGCTGCACGGGCACGTGGTTAGTGTCGCTGCGTGGGCAACACCGTACGACTCGACTCGCACGCCGCGGCAACGCTGCGCTACATTCGATCCTCGATGGAGGGGGCGGTGGTGTTGGCGGTTCCCGGCTCCGCCGGCCTCGTCTTGGGCGCTATCGCGCTGCTGGCGGCGGCACTGTGCTGGGCGCCGGAGTTGCACAAATATTGGTTGGCAATCTGGTTGAGCGCCGCCCTGCTGGGCGCCGTGCTCGGCAGCATACTGATCGTGCGGGAGTCCTCGCTGCGCGATTTGCGCCTGCAGGGTACGCCGCTATTCAAATTTGCACTTTGCCTGTCGCCCTCGTTGGGCGCCGGACTCGTCATGACTGCCGTGCACTGGTTCGGCGGCAATCAGCATGCGATTCCGGGCACTTGGCTGCTGCTTTATGGATGCGCCTTGGTGACGGCGAGCGCGGCGACGACAAGAATCATCGCGGCACTCGGCGGCCTGTTCGTGCTGTTTGGACTGGCGGCGCTGCTGCTCCCGGACGATTTGCAGATTTTGATGTTGGGCGCCGGTTTTGGCGGACTGCATATCGTCTTTGGTGTTCTGATTGGACGGACGGGACGTGGCCGCGAAGTCTAATGCTCGCGCGGCGCCGCAAGCGGCGCAGAAACGCCCGAAGCTCGCGGCAGTGCCCGCGCCGTCGGCCGATCACGACGCGACCTTCGACCGGTTGGTGTACGAGCGTGTTCGTTTAGGGATCATGAGCGCGCTGGCCGTGCGCGAAGAGCTGACATTCAATGAGCTCAAATCCTTGTTCGATGTCAGCGATGGCAATCTGAGCGCCCACGCGCGCAAGCTGGAAGAGGCCAAGTACCTGACCTGCACCAAATCCTTCGAACAACGCCGCCCGAGGACTGTCTATCGGCTGACAGTGCTCGGCAAGAACGCCTTGAATCGATACCTCGATCATGTCGAAGCGGTGATCAAGGCGACCCGCCGCACATGAATTTTCTCATCTCTAACTTTGTGATACAAAGCTAATCGTGCACATAGCCATCATCATGGACGGCAACGGACGCTGGGCATCGCAACGCGGGCTGCCGCGCACCGCCGGTCACCGCGCCGGCGCCAAGGCCGTCGACAAAGTCGTCGAAGCGGCGGCGCGGCATGGCGTCACCACACTCAGTCTGTATGCGTTTTCGGCCGACAATTGGCGCCGGCCGCAGACCGAGGTCGGCGCCCTGTTCGCGCTGCTGCGCCGCTATCTGCTGACGCAGACGCCGCGCTGCCTGGAGCAAGCGATTCGCATCAACGTGGTCGGCCGGCGTGACCGGCTGGGGCCGGCGGTGCTGCGCACCATCGAACACAGTGAGCGGGCGACGGCTCATTGCACCGGCATGCGATTGCGCATTGCGGTGGATTATTCCTCTCAGCATTCGCTGCTCGAATGTTGCAGGCGCATGGCAGCCGAGCGCGGCGCGGATCGTGCGCGTTTTGTGCAGCATCTTGCGGACGTCGATCATTCCCTCGCGGCGCCGGACGTCGACCTTCTCATCCGCACGGGCGGCGAAAAACGCCTGAGCGACTTCTTATTGTGGGAATGCGCCTATGCCGAGCTGCATTTCGTCGAGTGCTATTGGCCGGACTTCGATGCCGCCGCTTTCGCCCAAGCCATCGACGAATACGCGAAGCGCGAGCGGCGATTCGGGCAAGTTAGCGCCACGGTCCCGAACAGTGTGCGCACGGCGACCCGAGCGTAGCGGGCCGTGTCTTACCAGCCAATCACCGGGCCGTAAACAAACCCATAGGGCCCGACGCCCGGACCCCACGGACCCCAGGCACCCCAATTCCATGCCGGATCGGCATAGGTCTGCGCGGTCATTTGCTGCTCATCCGCCAGATGCTGCTGCTGCTGATGCAGCTTGTACTGGCCGTATGCCTGCTGCGTGCCCACATAGAGGCAGCCGCACACCAATGGATCTGCATAGACGTAGTGAACCGTATCGCCGTTGACCCGCTGTACAAATTGATGCGGGGGCAGTCGATGCAGCATGGCCTGGCGTTCCGGCGTGTTGGCCGGACGGATGATGAATCCGGCCGCCGCGAGATTATCCTCGCGCTGCGTGACGATTTGCTGTTGGGTCTGGCAGGCCGTCAGGAGGCCGAGTTGCAGAAACACGGCAGCCGCGGTGGCGAGCCTGAATCTCAAAGATGATTTCATGTTGTTCCCCCTGATGCCGACCCCTGGATGCCGAGCGCCCAACCGGATCTATTATAGTCCAAATACGTTATTCTCACGCCACTTGCGAGAGGGACCCATGAAAGGACCACGGCATTCGCTGTTATGGCTGATTCTCGCCGCCGCCGCGACATTCTTTTCGCTTCAGGGTAAGGCGGACAATTTCGCCCGGGTTCGCTATGACCGATCGACCGACCGATTGATCGTCACGATGGCCTATGGAGGCACCAATCCGAACCACCACTTCTCCTTAAAGTGGGGGGAGTGCCAGGCGAATCAATCGGGGAACCTGCCGGGCGTGACCGCGGAGGTTCTGGACGACCAATATGATGACGTGGCGGAACAAGAATTCACTAAAACCGTGCGCTTCAAGTTGGCCGGCATGCCCTGTCCGCGCCCGGCGAGCGTCACCTTGAGATCCGCGCCGCGCTTCTTCTACACGCTGACGATTCCGCAATAGACCGCCGTATTACAGCCGTATGCGAGTGCTGCTCGTTGAGGACGACGCGATGATTGCGCAGGGCCTGCAAACGGCACTGCGGCAAAGCGGATTCGCCGTTGACTGGATGCGCGACGGCAGGAGCGCCGCCGGCGCGCTGCAGGCATCGGTCTTCGACGTGGTGCTGCTCGATCTCGGACTGCCGCATCGAGACGGAATCGACGTGCTTCGCGAGCTACGGCGGCGGGGCGATGCAACGCCCGTCATCATCCTCACGGCGCGCGATGAGATCCAGCATCGCATCGCGGGATTGGACGCCGGCGCCGACGATTACATCGTCAAGCCTTTTGACCTCGACGAGGTGACCGCCCGCATTCGCTCGGTGCTGCGCCGCGCCGCCGGGCGCGGCGATCCCGGCATCCAGCACGGGGAGTTGCGGCTCGATCCGGCGGCGCGCACCGTTGAGCGCAGCGGTGTTCCGGTAAATGTATCCGCGCACGAATTCGCGGTGCTGGAAGCGCTGCTGCAGCGCCCTGGGGCCGTGCTGTCGCGGGCGCAACTGGAGGATCGCTTGTACGGTTGGGACGAGCAGATCGGCAGCAATGCGGTCGAAGTTTACATTCACGGCCTGCGGCGCAAACTTGGAAGCGACGCCATCCGCACGCTGCGGGGCGTGGGCTATTTTGTGCCCAAAGCATGAAGTCGATTCGCGCACGTCTGCTGATCGCATTGATCATTCTGGTGGCCCTGATTTCACTGCTTGCCGCCGGGGTGACTTATCGGCGCGTGTTGAGCGAGACATCGACGCTGTTCGATTATCAGCTGCGGCAAATGGCGCTGTCGTTGCGCAGTCAAATCTCCCTGGCGCCGCGCATCGAGGTGCCCCCCGACCAGGGCGATACGGACTTCGTGGTGCAAATTTGGGACGTGTTCGGCGCGCGAACCTATGTTTCGCGGCCGGGACTGCCGATGATCAATCAAACCGTTTTAGGCTACGCGGACCTCAACCTGCGCGGTCAACGCTGGCGAGCCTACGGCTTGCAAACGGCGGATGGCGTGATTCAAATCGCGCAGCCCGTGCAGGTTCGTGAGGCCTTGGCGCGCGCCGCGGCGGAACGGGTGGTGATTCCCCTCATTCTGCTGCTGCCCATCATGGTCGGCGCGGTCGCCTGGATTGTGCGGCGCGGGCTTAACCCGCTGCGCTTCGTCGCCGCTGAGGTACAGCGTCGCGATGCGCGCACCTTGGCGCCGCTCGGCACCGATAATTTGCCGCGAGAAATAGAACCCCTCGTCAGCGAACTGAATCGTCTACTCGAGCGGCTGCAGCGGGCCTTTGCGGCGCAACGCGCCTTCATATCGGACGCGGCGCATGAGCTGCGCTCGCCGCTCACGGCGTTGCGGTTGCAGCTGCAGTTACTCGATCGCGCGCCGGATGAAACTGAAAGGTTGGAAGCTCGCGCGCGTCTCGGTGCGGCAGTCGAGCGCTCCATCCACCTGGTCGAGCAGCTGCTGGCGCTGGCGCGCAGTGAGCCGCAGGACGCCGCCATGGACTTCGAGAAAGTGGATTTGGCGGCGGCGGCGGCCGAGGGAATCAAAGACACGCACGATTTGGCGCTCGCCCGCAAAATAGACTTGGGTCTGGACGCGGCGCCCGGACTCTACATCCTGGGCAATCGCGAGGCACTTCGTACGCTGGTGCGCAATCTCGTCGACAATGCCGTGCGCTACACGCCTTTGGGGGGAACTGTTCAGGTACGGTGCCGATCCGGGGGGCAGCAGGCTCTCCTCGAAGTCAGCGACACCGGCCCCGGCATTCCAGCGGGGGATAAGGAGCGCGTGTTCGATCGTTTTTATCGGCGCGCCGCCGCACAAGGAGACGGCACGGGATTGGGTCTGGCCATCGTCAGAGCCATCGCCGAGCGTCACAGCGCGCGAATCGAGCTTGGCGAGGCGCCCGGCGGCGGCCTGCATGTTGCCGTGAGCTTTCCTCTCGCCTCTTAAGACTGCCTTAAGCAAGGCATGTGATCCTGCCAAAAGAGCGATGGCTCACTGAACATTCACTCTGGAGAAAATCACATGCAACTTCGCAATTCCACGCTGGCGTGGTCGGCCGCCGGTCTGCTCGCTGTAGGCACGGCGACCGGCCTGTCCGCCCACGGCGTGCTTAAAGTAGCTTCACCGGCCACCCCGCCGGTGAGCAGCGATCTAAGTCAACCCGCATCACCCTCGCAACCCATTCCCATGATGACCGCGCCGAATTATCGGGCGATCGTGTCGCGCAATCAGGCGGCCGTCGTCGGCATCACAACCGCAGGTCCCATGCCCACCGCCGGCCCGCAGGAATTCAACTTTGGCGGCCAGAACGGCGAGGACAATCCTTTCTCACAATTCTTTCGCGGCCAAATGCCGCGTCCGCACGGCGTGCAGCATGCACAAGGCTCTGGGTTCTTGATATCCGCCGACGGACTCGTGCTCACCAACGCCCACGTCGTCGACGGCGCCAAGGAAGTGACGGTGAAACTGTCCGACCACCGTGAATACAAGGCCAAAGTTTTGGGCGCCGACAAGAGCAGCGACATCGCCGTGCTCAAGATCGAGGCGCACAATCTTCCGGCCGTCACGCTGGGAGATTCGGACAAGTTGGGTGTAGGCGACTATGTGCTCGCCATCGGCGAACCGTTCGGTCTCGAAGAGACCGCGACGGCCGGCATCGTCAGCGCCAAGGGGCGCTCATTGCCGGGTGACGGGTACGTGCCGTTCATCCAAACGGATGCGGCGGTCAATCCGGGCAATTCCGGTGGTCCGCTGTTTGACGCCGGCGGCTCGGTCGTCGGCATCAATTCGCAGATTTACAGCAACTCCGGCGGATACCAGGGCGTCTCGTTCGCCATTCCGATCAACCTGGCGGTGCAGGTCAAGGACCAAATCGTGAAGACCGGCAAGGTCGCGCATTCGCGATTGGGCGTCGAGGTGCAAACGTTGGATCAATCGTTGGCGAACTCCTTCAAATTGACCTCACCCAACGGTGCGCTCGTGGCCAAAGTCGTTCCCGATAGCGCGGCGGCCGAGGCGGGCATCAAGGTGGGCGATGTGATTCTGAAATTCAACGGCGCCTCAATCGTCGATGCAGGCTCGCTGTCGCAGCGCGTCGGCGTAGCCGCTCCGGGCGAAAAAGCATCGATCGAGATCTGGCGCGACGGCAAGACGCTCGACTTGACGGCGACCATCGGCAACGCGGCGGCCTTGGCCGCGGCTGATGACGCGGGCGGCGACTCGTCCCAAGCCAAGCTGGGTCTGGCGCTGCGTCCCTTGAGTCCTGAGGAGCGTCAACAGGCCGGCGTCCCCGGCGGTCTTGTGGTGGAAGATGCGCAGGGCCGCGCAGCCGAAGCGGGCATCCAGCAGGGCGACGTCGTGTTGTCAGTCGATGGCACTCCGGTCCAAAGCGTCGCGCAACTGCGCAAGATGGTAAAAGACCACGACAAGCAGATCGCGTTGCTCATCCAGCGGGGCGACGCTCGGCTATTCGTTCCGGTAACATTGGGGTAAGTAAGCAGCCTCAGGCGAACGAAACAGCCTTAGGCCAAGTAAACAACGGGCTCGCCGGTGCGCAATCTTGGACGCACCGGCGAATTGCCCGTGATGGGGAGCAAATTCCGGTGAATGACGCGTCGGCCTGGGATGGGAATTGGGCTTGGAGCCTGCCGCTGATCCTCGTCACCATCATCTTCCATGTCATCAGCCTGGCATTCCTCAACGAACGGGTCATACGCGCTAAACGCTTCTTGGCAAGACGGCGCAACTTTCTGGTGGGACTTTCGCTGGTCCTGGGGGCGGCTACCATGGTGGCCATCACCCTGCACGCCATTGAGGCCGCGATATGGGCTTTGGTTTACCTGGCTCTGGGCGCACTGCCCGACGGCAAATCCGCGGTGCTCTACTCCTTGGGTGCCATGACCACTTACGGCCACGAACACTTTGACCTGGCAAGCCACTGGCAGCTCATGGGCGCACTCGAGGCGCTCGACGGCATGATTCTTTTCGGGCTGACCACGGCATTTCTCTACGGCATGATCCGCGAGCTGCTGGCGGCCCGCCAGGACAGGACGGCCGCCTAGGCACCCTTGTATTTTTCGCCCGCGCCTCTAATGATGAGGACATGGCGACAGGCTGGGCAAAAGAGGGTGCGGTGCAAGAGCAGATTGACGCCACCGTCAAGGATGCGATCGAGCTTGCGAAAAGCCGCCTGCCGCAAGGCCCGAGCTTGACCCACTGCGCCGAGTGCGGGACCGAGATTCCGCAACCGCGCCGGGACGCCGTTCCCGGGGTGCGGCTGTGCCTGTCCTGTCAGGACGCTCGCGATCGGCAAGCCGTGAGCTCCGCCGGATACAATCGCCGCGGCAGCAAGGACAGCCAGCTACGCTGATTTTTTCAGCAGGTTAAGATCGAGCAGACTTTCTGCAGTGGAGATAATCGCCTCCTCGCTCGAGCGCGGCGTCCACCCCAGCATCCGCCGAGCCTTTTCACCCGTGCCGTTTTTGAGCTTGCCAAGTTCGGGCAAAACTTGCTTCACCTGCGGATCGAGGAGCGCAGCTAGGCGCACCAGCCAATTGGGCAGTTGCCGGGTCGGCACTTTTTTACCGGCCTCGCCCATCCGATTCTTCAGAACCTTTGCGATGTCCTGTATCAACATGAAATTGCCGGCAACGGCCAGGAATCGTTCGCCCTGGGCGGCCGGTTGAGTCATCGCGCGCATGTGCAAATCGGCGACGTCGCGTACATCGACCACCCCAAAGCTCAAGCGAGGACTGCCGGGCACCGACCCGGACATCAGACGCTGAATCAAAAGAACCGAGGTTGAGTAGTCAGGTCCCAAAACCGGGCCAAAGACGGCCACCGGATTGACCACCGAGAGCTCCAAAGCGCCCCCTTCTCGGGCAATAAAATCCCAGGCAGCCCGTTCGGCCAGCGTTTTGGACTTCACATACGCGGTAACGCCGCTGCCCGTGGTGTCGGACCAGTGGGTTTCATTGAATGGCGCGCTTTGCGGCGGATGCCCGTATCCGATCGCCGCGAACGAAGAGGTCAGCACCACGCGCTTCACACGCGCCTCGCGCGCAGCCCGCAGCACCCGCAACGCGCCCTCTCGCGCCGGCACGATCAACTCGTCCTCGTGCTTGGGCACATACGGGGGAAAAGGCGACGCCACATGCAGCACGTGGTCGCAATTCTCGACGGCAGCCGCCCAACCGGCATCGTTCTGCAAATCAGCCGCAAAAAAACTTAACCGGTCCCCCGCTTGAACGCCGCCCTGCTTCAGCATGGCGCGCACCTCGGACTCGCGCTTTACGTCTCGGACCGTCGCACGAACGCTATGTCCCGCGTTCAAGAGTTGCAGGATGGTATGGCTGGCGATGAAACCTGAGCCGCCGGTTACCAGAACTACCATGGTTTCCCCCGTTTCTTCTAGGACTTCTTGGCGAGGACTATAACCTTTCAAACCAACTTCAGGTCAACCAACGAGGATTGCGCAAAGACGCGTGAGCTTTGTTCGGGCGACAGACCCCACAGCGTCCGAAACAGGCCCCCGAGTACGGATCGATAGTCGTTCAGCACCGGATAATCGCGATTTTGAAACAAGGTATTTTGGCTCAGCGACCGCTGCTCACCGACGATGGTGCCGCCGCTGATCGATCCGCCGAGCACCCAATAGACGGTGCCATGTCCGTGATCGGTGCCGCGGTTGCCGTTCTCGCGAAAGGTCCGGCCAAATTCAGAAAGCACCACGACCACGGTGTTGTTCCACTCGGATCCCAGCGACTGCGAGAACACTTGCAGGCCTCTTCCCAAGCTGGCCAGGTTGGACGCGAGCGGACCCGCCGCTGCGCCCTCGCCCACATGCGTGTCCCACCCGCCAATATCGATGAATCCGATCCGATATTTGTCGCGCATCAATCGACCCATGCGCTCCGCTTCGAGTTCAAATCCCTTCGTGTTGATGGCATTGCGATTGGCGGCACTCATCTCGTCGGCCATCTCCGCCGCCACTTCGTGACGCAGTTCCAGGCCATTGCTCACCGCCGCCTCGAGGTGGTGGCCGGCATACATGTCGCTCAAGATGCGCGCCTGCCGTTCGTCGAAGGGCGGCTTGCCCACGTTCTTCAGCGACAAGTTGGGTACCGTCGCCGCGCCTTCAAAGGCCAGCGGCAAGGCATCGGTGAAGGCAATCGACGAATTGGGGTGGGCGGGCCCGGTCAACGTTTCCGAGAGACGCCCTAGAAATCCCGAACGATAATTGCGCGATCCGCTCAAGGGTTGACCCAGTTCAATGCTGTCTTGAGTCGCGAAGTGACTGCGTGACAGGTCCTCCGTCCCCGCGAATGGCACGAATGCAACCTGGCGCTCCAGATACATTGAGCCGATTGATTCACGGACCGCCGGCGCAAGCGCCCAATCGGCATCGAGCGCCAGCGCGCTGGTGTTGGATGCCGGATCGGGTTTGGCAATGGCAATATTCGGGCGCGCTTCATAATAAAAGCTGCTCGAATACGGAATCAGTAAATTGGTCGAATCGTAGCCGCCGCGCAAAAACACCAGTAAAAACCGCGCCCCGCTTGCCGGGGCGGCAAACAAGCGGCCCGTAAACCCGGCGGCGAGCAGTCCCGCGCCCCCCAGCTTGAGCACGGACCGGCGATTCAAGTGCGGCTCATTCATAACTGAATTCCGGTGACGACAGTAGAAACGTATTCCACTCCTGCTGCGAATTCGCGCGATTGAGCGCATCCTTGGTCCGCACCGCGAGAAACGGTTCGACCACTTCGAAATATAAGCGGTTCGACAACTGCGGAAAGCCCGCGGCGCTCGCCGCCGCGCCATCTTCAGGATCAAACAAGCCGGCATTGCCCGCGCCGATGGCGCGCGCAATTTCGAAGCGGCGGCTGATTTGACCGGAACTCGCCCAACCGAGTTCCGTCAAGGGATAGCCATCGGGAGTTTGCCGGCCAAAGGGAGCCTCGCCCAGACCGTTGAGCCAATTGAGCACCGGCCGGGTGTTGCTGATCGGCCTGCCGTCATAGGCAAAGCGGATTGCGGAGACGACGTAGCGCGTGGGGTCCTTGAATTTGGCGCCCAGGGCCGCGTCGAACTCGCGCGACATGAATAAGGTATGCAGCACGGCGCCGATCTCGCCATCGCTGCGCATGAACGTCTGCGCCATCCGCTCG
>Ga0307474_10002844_pt1 | contig 12476 bp, 7 predicted proteins | sample atmos_gasesECM1C_2_FD_203312 | JGI IMG/M metagenome (GOLD analysis project Ga0307474, IMG submission 203312) | Hardwood forest soil microbial communities from Morgan-Monroe State Forest, Indiana, United States - atmos_gasesECM1C_05 | ecosystem: Environmental > Terrestrial > Soil > Temperate... | reverse complement strand
TCTTCGTGATAATGCCCGGATCGAGCCAAGCCGCAGCTGCCAGTTCATCCCATAAATAGTTGTAGTTGCCCCGCAAGCGCGCATATTTCGCGATGTAGCGTGCGGCCGGCGAATCGCTATTCCTAATGCGTTCAATCAATTCCGTGGTCAATCTCGTTTTCACCGAAATATCTACGGGGGTGCAGATGATTTTTTTCCAAGGCGCGCGGAGCACAATGTGCGCCGCCTCCGGATCGAACCACAAGTTGAATTCGTGAGTCGGAGTATTGACGAACTCAGGATCGTCAGTGCGAGGATTGAAACTGCCGCCCATAAACACCAGTTCTTTCGCCAGCGCCGCGAATTCGGGATCGATTGAGATGGCGAGAGCGAGATTCGTCATGGGACCGCCTTCGTAAATCGTTACCTGATTTGGAAACTTACGCACCATTCGCAGCAGAAAGTGCGCTGCGTCTTCGTCGGCCGGTCTGGTTGTGGGCCTACCTTCCGGCATCTCTCCCAGCTGGTCTGGTGGATGATAGAACCTCGGCGTCCATGCTCCCAGCCATGGCACCACCCCAAACTGTTCCTCCCATCGCTCGGTCTCGGACCTGCGTTTCATAAGCGGATACTCCGCACCGGGCACGACTGGAATGTCGGTTCGTCCGATGATCTCGAGCATGCGCAAAGTGTGCGCTACTTCTTCATGCAGCCACTGATCGCCGGTTACAACGGCGATGCCGAGAACCTGTGTCTGTGGCGATTGGATTAGAAGCAGCATGGACTGCTGATCCGTTCCGGCAGGGCCGGCGGCATCCTGATCGATGATGATCTTCCGTTTTTCCTGACCGCGGCAGGTAAGACATGATGTCACTAGCAGAGTTGCCACCAAAAACCAAACTCGATCCAACTTCATGAATAACCTCGCTTCATCATCGCATTGATCTATCTGACAGGATTGTCGCTAACAAAATTAAAGGCAGACTGAGTATCAGTCTGCCCAATTTTAAGCCCACTCAAGTCGAGCTCGCCCTAGAAAGTCAGCTTGAGAGCGAACTGAATCACGCGCGGATTGCCCACGGTTGAGTTGATCTTCCCGAAGCTGCCCGGGGAATTTAAGTCTGCACCGGGGGTCGAGCTTGAGCCGGGGTCATTGAACTGTGCGTGGTTGAAGAGATTAAAGAACTCCGCACGGAAATCCGCATTCACAGTTTCGGTTAGCCGGATGCGCTTTATGGCTGAGAAATCTGTGTTTACGAAGTCCGGCCCATAGACCGGAGTCCGCGAGGCTGTTCCGAGTTGTCCAACCGGCGGAGCCAGAAAGCATTGAGTGTTAAACCACTGGAGCAGCGTCGGATGGCTGCTCTTCGGGTCACAAACTTGGTCGGGGCGGTTCCAGTTTGCGAAGTTATCCAAGAAGTTGACGCCGGATTGGTTCAAACTGTCGTAAATGAAGATGGGAAATCCTGACTCTGCCCTTTCGATCAGGGTAACCGACCAGCCTCCCAGGGCGGCATTGACGGGACCGCTCCAGTTGCCCCCGAAGGCTTTGCCCCTGCCAAACGGCAAGTCATAGAGCACGCTGGCAGTGAACTGATTGTTCAGGTTGAGGCCAGAGACTCCCCAATCCGCTCTCGCTGATCCCGGCAGGGGCCAGTATGTGGCTCCGCTGTTGCTGCCGAGACCATCGGGAAGCCCGGAATCGAAAGTCCGGGAATAGGTATATCCCAAAAGTGCGTAGAGCCCGTGCCGGGCGCTCTTGGTTTCCGCCTTGACCTGAAGCGAATCATAACGCGCTGCACCAGTGTCGGTGAAGTTGGAGATATAGGTAAAGTTCGCGAAGTTGGGGTTGACGTACTCGCCGCAGCCCAGGGTGTATCCAGGAACGCTACCGCAGGCAGTGGGAGAATGGACATTCCAATTCAATCCGTTCACCAGAATGTGCGAACTACGCGATCCCGCATATCCGGCGGTGAGAACGATGTTTCCGGGAAGCTGATGCTCGACGTTCAAGTTGAACTGCTGAATCATGCCCTGTTTGAAGTTGGGATTTTCCGATTGGACGGTGCCCAGGAAATTGTTGATGTTAGGAGGAGCCGTAAATACGCCGATTCCAAATGGATTTGGATTTCCAGTTCCAGCCGGGAACCCCCCTGAGATCGCACATAAAAAAACGTTGGGATTGATGTCGAACGCAGGGGCGGGACAGGTCCCAGTGAATCCGGGGAAGCCCGGGAAGAGAGCCGAGGACGCTTCGAACGGGGGATTGTTCGGTAGTCCCTGCCCGCCTATGTTCCACGAGGAGTCGTGGAATATGGCATATCCAGCTCGAAGCACAGTAGTCTGGCTGCCCAGCACCTTCCAACTCAGTCCAATCCGCGGTTCGAAAGCGGTCTTGTCGAGTTGGATACCGACTCGCGCATCGGAGCCCATGCCGGGCACGAGCAAATTGCACGTTGGTTGTGGTGAGCAATTACTGTGAAAGATAAAGTTGGCTTGCCGATTTTCGGCCTCGACGATAGGCGTTACCAGAGCCCATGCGAAGCCAAGGTTCACCGTCAAGTTTGGCGTCACCCGCCAATCATCCTGCACAAAGGGGCGGAACATTTTCCAGCGGCGGCCGGTGGTGGCACCCTTGAAGGTCTGATCATGTTCTCCGAAGGTATACACCCCAAGAAGAAGGTCGGCCATGGGGTCTCCAGTTTGGCTGCCAATCGCGAAAAACCCGTCCTGATAGGAATTTGTCAGCACGTTCATCTGGTTGGCGCGAATTCCGCCGCCAATTCTGATATCGTGTTTGCCGCGAATCATGTCGAACGAATCGGAGATGGAGAAAACATTGGTCCCGCCCTGGAAAGGTGCGAATCCGCGATCTCCCAGAGACCAGTAGCTCCCAGCCGGCGGTTGGATCGAAGTCAGTCCGCAACTGACACAGAATTGCGGGGACTGGTTTACAATTCCCGGAATCTGCCCACCAGGGTTGCAGGCGGCGTCTATGTTGGCATTGAGTATGCCGAGTTTGTTCCCTTCGCACGTGCCGTATCCATAAGACTTGATGAAGTTGAAAATCCGATTGAAGCCACCGTTGATCTGATTCACGGTGTTACCAGAGAAAATGTGGGTTTCGGATATGGCGACGTTGCGCCCGTGGTTGGAGATGTTCTGCGTGCTGCCAAAAGGCGTGACTTCCGCGAATCCTGTGGGACCGGTTGGGTTAGAGCCTCCCGGAACCAGTGAATTTGCCTGATCGTAGCTGAAGCGGGCAAATATCGAATCTTTCCCGGAGAAGTTGTGATCCAGGCGGACGTCGAACTCCCCCTCGTCGAGTTTCCTCACCGGAGCGTTGGTGAAGTTGAAGCCCACGCTCTGAGCAGCGGGTCCGCTCAGATTGTTCCCTGGATAAAGCCGAATCAGTTGTTGGCCAGCGGCGTCGGCCAGACCACCCGCCCCTGTCGGAATTATGTTGCAGGGTGTACCGCCGGTCTGGGTCCCATCCGCATTAGGGGTGACGGGAGTAGTGCCGTTGCACTCGAAAGGCCCACCGGAATAGGGATTAACGAGGTTCGAGAAGCCGTCAGCATTCTTAGGGGGAGCGCCAGCAGCGAAGCCGGGACGATCCATGCCTAATGGGTCCTCGGTAAAGTCACCGCCCATCATCGCCAGCGTCGGAACCAAGCCCGTAGATTCGATGCCGTGGCGCTGCCTCTTGCCCTGATAATCCACAAAGAAATAGGTCTTATCCTTCTGGATCGGACCGCCGAGCGCTCCTCCGAATTGGTTCAGATTGAACTGCTCCCTGGTCGCCGCAAAATAGCTGCGGGCATCCAGCTTTGTGTTTCGGAAAAATTCAAACAGCGACCCGTGAAACCGATTAGATCCCGATTTCGTCGTCACAAGAACCGTTGGACCCGCGCGGGTGCCGTACTCGGCCGAATACGTAAACGTGAGAACCTTGAATTCCTGAATGGCATCAATGGAAGGCAAAATAGCGATGCCGCCGGCGGTCAGTTCGTTATTGTCGTTGCCGTCGAGCAACCAGTCCGTGCTCTGAGGCCGCGAGCCACCCACAGACAGAGAAAATGAACCGCGAGCCGAGACTTCGCTGGTCGCGCCCCCATTGAAAAAGCTGTTGGGATTGGTTTCCTGAGTTGTGCCGGGCGTGAGAGTAGCCAACTGCACGAAATCGCGGCCGTTTAACGGAAGATCGGCGACCTGCTCGGAGGTAATTACCTGGCCGAGCGCGGGATTCGCAGTCTCTACCGCAACTTCGGTTGCGTTGACTTCTACGGTTGACGAAACGGACGCGGGCGCGAGCGCGAAGTCAACTTCTCGATGCTCGTCGACTTGCAGCCGAACATCCTTTTGCTCGCTGGACTGAAATCCTTGAGAATCCACGTGAATCGTGTAAAACGCAACGGGCAGCAATGGGATCAGGTAATGGCCAGAATCGTCTGTCTTGGCTTCGCGGGAGAGGCCTGTGCCTTGCGAGGTGGCCTTCACCGACGCTCCTGAGACGACTGCGCCCGCTTTATCGGAAACTGTTCCGGAAAGACTGCCCGTCGCCTGGCCGTAAAGAAGAGGAGAGACGGAAAATGCGAGCGAACAGAAAATTCCGACGAGTAACGCCTTCTTCAACATTTAATCCCCTTTTTCGGTGGCCCCGCACCGAATGACGCGACTTTGCATTAATCTGGGAGGTCGTGGAACCGTAGGATGGCCTTATAAATTGCCGCTGCTCCCGAAGTCAAGAATTTTCGTAATGTATAAGTACTAGGATAGATTTCATTCCACTTTTGCACAGTTCAGCCAAAAGACGCGAACTAATCTGAAAAATGTGTCAGTTAGGGGGATAGATGGCCAGCGGAGCCGGATTTTAGTTCCGAGCCGCCCATTCGGCATCGAAACGCCCGCGATCATAGAATGATTTCTGAGTTCCCACACCAGTGGTTGAAAGTCCGGCATACAGATTGGCGCGCCGCACTGCCTCGAGTTCGGGAATCCCTTCTGCGAGAAATACGGCAAAACTTCCAATGAAAGCGTCGCCCGCGCCGGAGCTATCGACACTCTTAACCGAAAATGGGAGCACATGCTCGCTTATGCCGTGGCCGGCGAGCAGAGACCCGTTGGCCCCGAGCGTGATGATCACGCGGCGAATGCCCTTGGCGAGCAATTGCGCCGAGCATTTCTTCGCTCCTTCCACATTCCGCACAGGAACGCCTGTAATGGTTTCGGCCTCGCTTTCATTCGGCACGAGGTAATCAAGTTCTGCGAGTACACTCACGTCGACCGCTTGACCGGGTGCTGGGTTCACGATGCAGCGAATGCCATGCTTGCGCGCGAAGGCGACCGTGTAGAAGACGGTTTCCAGCGGAATCTCAAACTGCAGCACGATGCAATCCGCCGCCTTCAACATTTCAGCAGCCGCATCCACATCCGCAGGCTTCAGCGCGTCGTTTGCCCCCTTCACTACCAGGATTCGGTTTTGTCCATTGGGCTCGACAAAGATCGGCGCAACCCCGCTGGAGAGCCCTTCAACCTGCCTGACATGGACGGTGTCGATGCCGAGTTTCTTGAAATTCTCTATGGTCGCGGGACCAAACAGGTCACTTCCGACCCGCGCTACCATGAACACATCTGCGCCACACAGCCGCGCGGCCACCGCCTGATTTGCGCCTTTCCCCCCGAATCCAAGATCGAATTTCTGGCCGAAGATCGTTTCCCCGGGCTTGGGAAACGTGTCCGTGAAAGTTGTCAGATCGATATTGGCACTTCCAACCACAGCGATGCGAGGGGGCCTGGCCATAATGTTCGACGGACACTTGAGAACGCCGAGTGTATTTTGCGGCAAGGATTGTGTCAACGCAGCCTACACCGTTGGGCAGCCGGATAGATTCTGCCCTCGAAAAATTCTGCTATAGTTGCCTTCCTCGGAGGTCGCATCCCATGCCTCGAAACGTGCGCTGTGCCTTGATTCAAGCCAGCAATGCGCTCAGCACCGAGCGTCCGCTCCCACAGATCAGAAAGGCGATGATCGACAAGCACCTGAAGCTGATCGACCAGGCAGCGCGAAAGAAAACACAGATCCTGTGCCTGCAGGAGCTTTTCTACGGCCCTTATTTTTGTGCGGAGCAGAATGCGCGCTGGTACGAACTCACCGAGCGCGTTCCCGATGGCCCGACGGTACGCATGATGCAAAAGATCGCAGCTAAACATCGCATGGTGATTGTTGTTCCGGTTTACGAAGAACAGATGCCCGGAGTTTATTTCAACACCGCGGCGGTGATCGACGCTGACGGGCGCTATCTGGGCAAATACCGCAAGCACCACATCCCGCACTGTCACCCTGGATTCTGGGAGAAGTTTTATTTCACACCGGGCGATCTCGGCTATCCGGTCTTCGAAACGAAGTACGCTCGCGTCGGCGTCTACATATGTTACGACCGTCATTTCCCCGAAGGGGCTCGCATCCTGGGTTTGAATGGTGCGGAAATTGTTTTCAATCCGTCAGCCACTGTCGCAGGTCTGTCGGAATATCTGTGGGAACTTGAACAACCAGCTCATGCAGTGGCTAACGGCTACTTTGTTGGCGCGATCAACCGGGTTGGCATCGAGAAGCCATGGAGCATCGGCGAGTTCTATGGCAAGAGTTACTTCTGCAATCCGCGCGGAAAAATTATTGCCCAGGCCAGTCGCGACAAAGATGAAGTTGTGGTCGCCGATCTCGATCTCGACATGATTGCGGAGGTTCGCAAAGTATGGCAGTTCTTTCGTGATCGCCGGCCGGACAGCTACGGTCCGATCACTGCACAGACTGGGCAAGCCGCGGCGGCGGATTAAAAAGGCAGTGGTCAGTGGCCGGTGGTCAGTGATCAGAAAGCCTGCACTGGCCCAGGGTCGTCGGCACTGACCACTGGCCACAGACCATTATGACAACGCCGGTAACCACCGATCTGAGATCTCGAATCGAATCCAGTCCTCTGTACAATCCTGACCTCGCCCCGGCCGGCGCGGCCCGGCGCCATTGGGGCACGTATAACTTTGCTGCGCTCTGGATTTCGATGTCGGTCAACATTCTTACCTACATGTTGGCGGCAAGTTTGATTCAGGGAGGGATGAATTGGAAACAGGCGGTGATGACCATCTTTATCGGCAACGTCATCGTGCTCGTCCCAATGCTGCTGAATTCGCATCCGGGAGCAAAGTATGGAATTCCGTTTCCGGTTCTCGCTCGTGCATCTTTCGGTGTGTTGGGCGCCAATGTCGCCGCGGTTTTGCGTGCACTGGTAGCCTGCGGATGGTTCGGCATTCAGACCTGGATCGGCGGCGAAGCCATTAGCACGCTGCTCGCTATACTCGCTCCCGGCTGGAAGAATTTTCCCTACGCCACCGCAACATGTTTTCTGCTGTTCTGGCTGATCAATCTGGCCGTGATTCTCATGGGAATTGAATACATCCGCATTCTGCAGGGAATCAGCGCTCCAATATTATTAGGGGTGGGACTGTTGCTATTGGCGTGGGCGTATCGCGGCGCTGGCGGCTTTGGCCCCATGCTGGCCACGCCGTCGCGGTTCACGAACTTCGCCGACTTTCTGAAATTCCTGATCCCAGCCTTAAATGGCACGGTAGGATTTTGGGCGACGGTTTCTCTCAATATTCCTGACTTCACTCGCTTCGCGCGAAATCAGCGTGAGCAAATCGTGGGACAAGCTCTCGCGTTGCCCACGACGATGACTCTCTATGCCTTCATCGGCATTGCCGTGACTTCGGCTACAGTGGTGATTTACGGGACGGCGATCTCTGATCCGGTTCAGCTTCTCAGCCGCTTCCACTCACCCGTTGCGGTGGTGATCTCCCTGATCGCGATTCTGCTGGCAACACTGAATGTCAACATAGGTGCGAACGTGGTCTCGCCCGCGAACGATTTTTCCAATCTGTGGCCGCGGCGCATCAGCTTCGGTACCGGCGGCGTGATCACTTGCTTCATGGGGATCGCATTGATGCCGTGGAAACTTCTTGCGGACTATAGAACGTTCATCCTGGGCTGGCTGGGTGGCTACGCCGCTTTTCTTGGGCCAGTCGCAGGCATCATGATCTGCGATTATTTTGTGGTGCGAAAGTGTGTTCTGCAGCTCGACGATCTTTACCTGCGCGGCGGAGCCTACGAGTATTCCCGCGGCTTCAACTGGCGCGCTGTGATTGCACTTGCGCTTGGAGCTGGGACGGCGCTGATCGGCCTCGCAGTTCCCTCCGTTCGCGTTCTTTACGATTACTCGTGGTTCGTCGGATTCGCGGTTTCGTTTGTGGCCTACTATGCGATGATGAAATTTCAGCGCCCCGCTGCCCTTTCTCCGATAGGCGTCTCGTAACCTCAGCGTTTTGTCGTCAATTTTTCTGAAAAGCCGGAAGCACTTCGCGCTGATAAATATCGAGAGAATCTTCTTCGTCTCCGCACATTAAATACAGATTAAATTGTGTGACTCCAACGCTTGCCAGCTTGCGCAATTTTTCCTGATGCGCTTTCACTGGCCCGACCAGGCAGAAACGATCAACCACTTCATCGGAAACAAAATTCGCATTGTCGCTCTCGACCACGCAATGATGCAGATAATCGTACCCGCCACGATCCTGCACGTACGACGTAAGCGCGGCAGGTAAATCCTCGGGCTTGTATTGCCGGATCAAATCCATCACGTGATTGGAAACCAGTGCGGGAAACCAGCGCACGCGTTCGCGAGCGGTCTTTAAATCACGAGAAACCCAAACCGGAGCAGCCGACATTACTTCAATCTTGCTGAAGTCGCGACCGGCAACCACTGCGCCCTCTCTTACGAAACCGAGACACCAGGAAATTAAATCGGGATCGGCAAACTGAAGAATGATTCCATCGGCGACACGGCCCGCCATGTGCAACACTTTTGGCCCATATCCAGCGATCCATACTCGCGGAGGAATTTTGGCCCACGTGAGCCTGGTCGCCTGGCCTTCATATTCGATTTCCCGGCTCGACGTGAGATCGCGAAAAATCTTCACCGCCGTTTCCAACTGCGACCAACTTACGGGCTTTTTGCCAAGTACGCGTCGAGAGCTATCTCCCCGGCCGATACCCAGCTCCATCCTTCCACCAGAAATCAAATTCAGGGTCGCGAACAAGCTGGACGTCACAGTGAGGTCGCGGACCGCTGGATTCGTGACCAGCGTTCCCAGTCGCATCGCGCGCGTGTTCGCGGCCATCAGCGTCAGCAAAGGATAGGGGTCCATCCATAAAACGTGGGAGTCGAACATCCATGCATATTGGAATCCCGCAGCTTCAGCCTGCCGCGTTAAACCCACGATGCGTTCCACTGAAATATCCGGTTTTAGCGTGATGCCAAACTGCATAGCGGCTCCTTAGTACTAGGAACTGGGTACTACGCACCACATACTAAGGCTCGGCAGTTTAGCATAGAATTCTTTTTTCATCTCACCAGGTGCGGAGGCATCGATGGGTTTTGACACGATCATCGGCAATGGATCGGTGGTGACTGCAAGCGACACTTACGTGGCAGACGTTGCGATTGCAGGCGGCAAGATTGCCGCTATCGGCAAAGATCTTCCCCGCGAAAACGCAACCAAGGTGATTGACGCGTCGAGAAAATACGTCTTTCCTGGCGGCATCGATGTTCACACGCATTTGGATATGCCATTCGGCGGCACCACAAGCGCGGATGATTTCGAAACCGGTACGCGAGCGGCCGCTTTCGGCGGAACGACTACGCTTATCGATTTTGCCATCCAGTACAAAGGGCAGCCGCTGCGCAAAGCTTTTGACACTTGGATGGACAAAGCCTCGAAGAAGGCCGTCTGCGACTATGCCTTTCACTGCATCGTGACCGATATAAGCGATGGTCAGTTGCAACAGATGAATGCCCTGGTGAGCGAAGGCGTAACCAGCTTCAAACTCTTCATGGCCTACCCGGGCGTTTTCATGCTCGATGACGCCAGCATCTTCCGCGCTCTGCAGACAACCGCGAAGAACGGCGGACTAATCTGCATGCACGCAGAAAACGGAAGCGCGATCGACGTAATCGTGCAGCAGGCGCTGGCGGAAGGGAAGACCGCGCCAAAGTACCACGCTCTCACTCGCCCCACGACCGCCGAGGCTGAAGCTGTCTCCCGCGCGATCGCGCTCGCGGAGATGGCGGGAGCCCCGATTTACATCGTCCACTTGAGCTGCAACGATGCTCTCGAGAAAGTGCGCGAAGCCCGCGACCGCGGCCTGCCGGTCTATGCCGAAACTTGCCCGCAGTATCTGTATCTTTCTATTGAAAATTTCGACGTCCCCGATTTTGAAGGCGCTAAATATGTGTTCACACCGCCGCTTCGTGAGAAATGGCATCAGGAAAAACTTTGGAGCGGCCTCAAGCGCGACCATCTTCAAGTGGTTTCTACCGATCATTGCCCCTTTTGTTTCAAGGAACAGAAAGAACTCGGCCGCGGCGACTTCACGAAAATACCCAACGGAGGCCCGGGCATTGAGCATCGCATGAGCCTGATTTACTCTGGCGGAGTTGTCCACGGACGTTTCGACGTGAACCGATTTGTCGAACTGGTTTCCACCACTCCGGCAAAACTGTTTGGCCTTTATCCTCGCAAAGGAACTATCGCAGTGGGCAGCGATGCTGACGTCGTTGTCTTCGATCCCAGCCGGAAACAAACGATTAGCGCCAAGACTCACCACATGCGGGTCGATTACTCCATGTTCGAGGGCATCGAGGTGACGGGCATGCCCGAAATTGTTCTCTCCCGCGGCCGCGTAGTGGTGGAGGGCGATAAATTTCTTGGCCGGGCCGGGCAGGGCGAGTTTTTGCGGCGCGGAACTTATTCGCAAGTCAATGGATAGTTAATCTTCATTTTTACGCCGTCTGCGCGGCCAACATGCGCGCTCGCATCCAGAACGTTACATCCGAATGCTTGTGGCAAGAACGAAAGAGGAGTACAGTTACTCACTTTCGCAGCGAACCTAATCGAAGGAGAAACGATTGTTCACGCCATCAAGTCTGGGCATTGCTCTGCTGATGATGATCACAAGCGCTGTCTGCTGGGGTTCGTGGGCGAACACGTATAAGGGCATCAAGGGATATCGCTTCGAGCTTTTCTACTGGGACTACGCTGTCGGCATTTTTCTCATCTCTCTCATCCTCGCCTTCACCATGGGAAGCACGGGAAATGACGCTTACAGTTTTCTGAACAACGTCCGCGCCGCCGACACTTCGAACATTGTGAACGCTCTCATTGGAGGAGCGCTTTTTAACCTTGCCAACTTGCTGCTGGTGGCGGCGATTGATATGGCCGGACTCGCGGTAGCGTTTCCTATCGCGATTGGAATAGCGCTCGTCGTAGGAACAGTTCTGAGTTATGCGCTTCAGCCTAGGGGGAATGCCGGACTGCTTGCCACTGGAGTCGCGTGCGCTTTCATCGCCGTAGTTTTGGACGGTAAAGCTTACGGCAGTCTTGCCACATCGGGACGCTCAGTCTCAAAGAAAAGTTTGATAACGTGCATAGTGTCAGGAATTCTGATGGGCCTGTGGGCGCCGTTCATGACACATGCAATGACGCGCGGCAACACGCTGGGACCTTACAGCGCCGCGGTGTTCCTTACTCTCGGCGCATTGCTGTCCTGTTTTATCTGGAACATTTATTTCATGAAGCATCCTCTAATCGGCGAACCGGTAAGCTTCAGCGGGTTTTTCAGAGGGCCGGGCTCGGGTCATCTGCTGGGACTTTTGGGTGGATGCATCTGGGGCGTGGGCACGGTTTTCAATCTGGTCGCTGCCAGTTTCACGGGCGTTGCAATTTCCTACGCTATCGGACAATCCGCGCCAATGGTAGCCGCGCTCTGGGGAATTCTCGCCTGGAAAGAATTTGAAAATTCAGGTACGCGGGCGAAAGTTTATCTGGGCCTTATGTTCGTCTTCTACGGGTTGGCAATTTTTTTCGTAGCTCGCGCGAATGGATGAGTCCGGTCTATTTTCCTTTGACTCGATTCACAAATAACTCCAAGAAGCGGTCGGCATCCGAAGCCAGACAAACTCGCGCATTCGGTTTTAGTTCGATTACACCCTCGATTTCGAAGTGGTCCCCGTGGAGAACGTTGTTCTCGTTTGATCCCATGCGGTTCGCAACCGTTTCTCCGCGAGTGAACTCACCTCTTGTTTCCACGTCCACGTGCATTTCTTTGAGCGTGCCTAGCGTTGGATCCAGCGCAATCCCCACCGCTAACGGGTCATACATCGCAGCGCCACTGTAGCCGCTCTTCTCGCTTCGGTTCAAATAGAAGTCAGCGATCTTCGCGATAAAGTCACTTTGCGGTCCGTGTGATGATTGGAGCTGGACAAGATATTTTCTCGTAATCAGGGTCCGCTCACCTACGTCCGATCCGACCATCGTTACCATCCAGCCGGCATTGAAGACAGTCTGCGCAGCTTCCGGATCGTTGTAGATGTTTGCTTCTGCCGCGC
>Ga0307474_10002843_pt1 | contig 12477 bp, 14 predicted proteins | sample atmos_gasesECM1C_2_FD_203312 | JGI IMG/M metagenome (GOLD analysis project Ga0307474, IMG submission 203312) | Hardwood forest soil microbial communities from Morgan-Monroe State Forest, Indiana, United States - atmos_gasesECM1C_05 | ecosystem: Environmental > Terrestrial > Soil > Temperate... | reverse complement strand
CAGGCAAAAAACATAGGCCATGCTGAGCCCGTCTTCGCTGACGATCTTCGTCATCGCCGCCGCGGAGGGAACCGCACGCCGCACGGCTTCGGTGGAGGTGAGCGGCACCACCAATTGTTCCTTCCCCGCCTTGACCCACAGCGGGCGCTCGCCGATGTCGCGTGTCTCGAGTCCCAGCGCCGCGGCCAGAGCATCGCGCGATACATCCAACTCGCGCGAGGTGGCGCCCAGGGCGCTCAAGGTCCAGCGATCGCCGGCGGCGCGCACCGGTATGAGACCCGCCTGCATCTCCAGCACCAAAGAATCGCCGCCCAATTTCAAGGCGCGGCAAACGTGGGCGGTGCCGAGCGTCGGATGACCCGCGAAAGCCATTTCATACGCGGGCGTGAAAATTCGCACGCGCGCGTTGGCTCGGGTGGAAGGCAGAATAAAAGTGGTTTCCGAAAGGTTGAACTGACGCGCCAGAGCTTGCATCTCTTCGCTGCTTAAGCCGCCGCCATTTTCAAATACGCACAGAGGGTTGCCGGTAAACGGGCCCTGGCCTTCAGTGAAGACGTTGACGATGCGGAACGGGTGAGAAGCCATGAGCGCATTATCTCACCCGTCCGCTATCGGTTGGCTCGCATCTTCAATTTAGCGGTACGGTCGTACGACTACGACAGGTGCCGGGGCGATGACCGCCACGCGCGGGCCGTAGTAGCCGCGGTGATAACCATAAGGAGCCACAACGCAGCCGCTCATGGCCATAATACCTATAGGAATCAACAACATAAAAAGCTTACGCATTGCCATCTCCTCAAAGGTTTTCTGCTCTCAAACAGCTCAACGGGGCAGAAACGGGAGGGATGACAGGATGAATAAACCTTAAGGCGCGTTATGCCAGCGTGTGAAATACCTTTTGCACGTCGTCGTCCTGCTCGAGCTTGTCGATCAGTTCCAGCACTTCTTTCGCTTGATTCTCCGGCAATTCGATCGGCATGGAGCAAATGTATTCGTGCTCGGCGGATAACGGCGTGATGCCGCGACGCTCCAGCGCTTCCTGCAGCCTGCCGAAATCGTTGAACGCGCCGCGGATCACCAATTGCGGCTCGCCCTTCTCGCCGGTGCTATCGCCCATTTCCTCGAGGCCGTAGTCGATGAGATCCAATTCGAGTTCGTCGTGATCCTTGACGTGGGACGGGTCAACGCGAAACACGCCCATTTTTTTGAATAAAAAGCTGACGCTGCCCGTGGTGCCCATGTTTCCCGCGCCCTTCAAGAAAATATTGCGCAACGACGCGACCGTACGGGTGGGATTGTCGGTGGCGGTTTCCACCAGCAAGGCAACGCCGTGCGGCGCGTAGCCTTCGTAGAGGATCTCCGCGTAGTTGGCCGCGTCCTTGCCGGAGGCGCGGCGAATCGCGGCATCCGTCTTGTCCTTCGGCATGTTGACGGCGCGCGCATTTTGCAGCACGCGGCGCAACGTCGGGTTCGCTGCGGGATCGGGGCCGCCGGCATGCACGGCCATCGCGATGTCCTTGGCGACCCGGGTGAATTGCTTGGCCATGCGGTTCCAGCGAGCGAACATGGCATGTTTTCTGACTTCAAATATGCGTCCCATGGCGACTATGGTAGCAATACGCGGTCAAACCGCTAGACTTGCGCTTCCATAAACCAGGGCATTTCCCATGAGCGCAGTCCCGGCAGACTCGATTGAAAACAGCACGAGCTTCCGCGATCTCGGCCTGTCGGATGCGGTCCTGCTGGCGCTTGCCGATGTGGGCTATGAGTCGCCTTCGCCGATTCAAGCCCAAACCATCCCGGTGCTGCTGTCCGGCAAGGACATGCTTGGCCAGGCGCAGACCGGCACGGGCAAGACCGCGGCATTTGCGCTTCCCGCGCTCACGAAAATCGATCTGGCGCGGCATGAGCCGCAGGTTCTGGTGCTGGTTCCCACCCGCGAATTGGCGCTGCAGGTATCCGAGGCGTTTTTACGCTATGCCGCGCATTTGAAGGGATTTCACGTGCTGCCGATTTACGGCGGCCAGAGCTACCAGCCGCAGTTAAATGCCCTGCGGCGCGGTGTGCACGTTGTCGTCGGCACGCCCGGACGCGTCATCGATCACATGAATCGGGGCACCCTGAAGCTTTCGGGTTTGACGCTGCTGGTGCTGGATGAGGCCGACGAGATGCTGCGCATGGGCTTCATCGACGCGGTGGAGAGCATCCTCGAGCAGACACCGCCGCAGCGTCAGGTGGCCCTGTTCTCAGCGACGATTCCGGCGCCCATACGCCGCATCGCCGCGAAGCACCTGCGCACGCCGGTGGAAGTCACGATCAAAAGCAAGACCAGCACCGCGACCAATATCCGGCAGCGTTATTGGATGGTGAGCGGCATGCACAAGCTGGACGCCCTCACGCGCATCCTGGAGGCCGAAACATTCGACGGCATGCTGGTGTTCACGCGCACCAAGCAGGCCACCGTGGAACTGGCGGAAAAACTCGAGGCACGCGGTTTCGCGGCCGCGCCCTTGAACGGCGATATTGCACAACCGCTGCGGGAGCGCACGGTCGCCAGATTAAAAGCCGGGCAGATCGACATTCTGGTTGCCACCGACGTGGCGGCCCGCGGGCTCGATGTGGAGCGCATCGGCCATGTGGTGAACTACGACGTGCCCTACGATACCGAATCCTATGTGCATCGCATCGGCCGCACCGGAAGAGCGGGACGCAAGGGCGAGGCCATCCTGTTCATCGCGCCTCGCGAACGCAACATGCTGCGCGCCATCGAGCGCGCCACGCGGCAAGTCATTGAACCGATGAACTTACCGAGCGTCGATGCCGTCAACACCCTGCGAATCGCCAAGTTCAAACAACGCATCACCGAGACCATCGCCAAGGGCGACGGCAATCTTTACCGGCCGGTGCTGGAGCAGCTGGAAACCGAATCTGGAATGGCCTTGATCGACATCGCGGCGGCGCTCGCGAGCCTCTCGCAAGGGTCCTCGCCCTTGTTGCTGGCGCAAAAAGCCGAGCGCCCGGCGGATTCGTATTCAGCGCCGCCCCGTGAGCGCGACTCACGCCGAGAGGAAACGCGCGGCGCTTCGCGCGAGCGGCCCGCGGCGCACGAGCGGCCCGCGGCGCAGGAACGGCCCGCTGCACGAGAACGACCGGCAGAGCGCGAGCCCCGAGAGCGGGATTCGCATCGCGAAGAGCGTCCCCGCAAGTCGGGTCCTGCGCAGATGGAAACTTTTCGCATCGAAGTCGGGTCGGTACATAGTATCAAGCCCGGAAACATCGTCGGCGCCATCGCCAACGAAGCGGACATCGAGGGTGTGCACATCGGCCGGGTGGACATTCGCGAAGACCACAGCTACGTGGACTTGCCGGAGGGCATGCCGAAGGAGATATTCAAGCAATTGCAGAAAGTACGCGTGGCAGGCCGCGAATTGCGCATCAGCCGCGTTGCTGAGAAACCGCCGAAACCGCCGCGCGCGACGCTTGGGCGTCACCCTGGCGCAGTTGCGCGCGAGGCGCGTCCTGCGAAACCCAAGATCGCGGCTCGCCGGCGCGCGAAGGATTGATGTCAAAACCAAACCTAGAGGAGTGAATCATGGGCAAGGGTATGGATCGTAAAAAGGAAGACAAGAAGAAGCCTACCAAGACATTGGAGGAGAAGCGCGCCGCCAAGCGCGAAAAGAAGGCTGCGCGAGGCTGACGCCCAAAGGCGTGTAGCGCGGGTAGCGCGCCAGGAGCCTGTCTTAAGACAGGCTCCTAGACCACGCGGCCGCGCCGCCCGCCGCTCTGGAAGTCGCGGATGTTCGCTGCCATCTCGTCTATGCAGCGCTGCCGCGCTTCACGCGCCGCCCAGGCGATGTGAGGCGTCAGGAGTAGGTTGGGAATGTTCCCGTCCAAGAGCGGCTCGCCGTGCACCGGCGGCTCCTGGGGCAGGACATCGATGCCGGCGCCGCCGAGCCGGCCCGCCTTGAGGGCGGCGGCAAGCGCCGGCCCGTCAATCAATGCACCTCGCGCCGTATTGATCAGCAATGCATCGGGCTTCATCAGCGCAAGTTCGCGCGCACCGATGAGACCGCGGGTTGCATCGTTGAGCGGACAGTGCAAGGAGAGAATGTCGACGCCGGCCAGGAGCTCATCGAGCGGCACACGACCTGATTGAGGGGGGCTGCGTGGCCGATTGGCTATCAAGACCTGCATGCCGAAAGCTTCTGCAATGCGCGCCGCGCCGCGGCCGAGCTCGCCCCAGCCGACCACGCCGAAGATCCGGCCTTGCAGTTCGCGGATGGGATGGGACAGCACGGCGCGGGCTTCGTCCCTCGCCCAAGATCCATCTTTGGAGAGCTGCGAGTATTCATAAACATGTTGGGTAAGACTCAAGATCAATCCCCACACATGCTGGACCACCGAGGCCGTGCAATAGGCGCGCACGTTGCAGACCGCAATCCCAAGTTCGCGCGCGGCGATCAGATCCACGTTGTTGGTGCCGGTGGCGGCCAGCGCCACCAATTTCAAGCGCGGCGCGCCCGCCAAGAGCTCGCGGGTCAGGTTGAGCTTGTTCAGTAGCGCGACATCCGCATCCCGAATGCGTTCCGCAATTTCCGTCTCGCTCGACTCATACAGGACCAACTCGCCCGCTGCCTCGCGCAGCCGCTGCAGATCCAGATCGCCATTCGAAACACTGTCGTAATCCAGAAATACGGTTTTAAGGGGCCGCGTGCTCATGACGCGTTAGAATATGCGACTCATATGAAAATTACCGCAGTCAAAATTCTGATCGGCGTAAACGTGCTGGTGTTTCTGCTGCAGGGCATGTCGAACGGCTATGTCGATGTTCTCTTTGGCCTGTGGCCGCTGCAGCCCATTGAAGGGCACGTCTACTTTCAATTCTGGCAGATCGTGACCTATGCCTTCTTGCACAGCACCGCACACATCAGTCATCTGTTGTTCAACATGCTCGGCCTGTGGATGTTCGGCGAGGAAATCGAACGCTATGTGGGACCACGCCGATTGCTCGCCTGCTATTTCGCGTCCGTCGTCACGGCAGCGTTGAGCCAGCTGTTCATTCCCATTATCTTCGGCGCGCCGCCGGCGCCCACCATCGGTGCATCCGGCGGCGTTTTCGGCCTGTTGTTGGCGTACGCGGTGATGTTTCCGCATCGCAAGGTCGTGCCCTTGATTCCGCCGATTCCCATGCCGGCGTGGCTGTTCGCCACGATCTATGCCTGCATCGAGCTTTTCTTGGGCGTTACCGGAACGCTGTCGGGCGTTGCGCATTTCGCCCACTTGGGAGGCATGGTCGGAAGCGCTTTGGTGATCATGCAATGGCGGGCGAGCGCCCGCAAAACCCGCTAGGCTGAAACAATGAACCTTAGAGCTCTTATGATTGCCCTCGCCGCGCCCCTTCTCGCGGCCACAGCCGTTCCAGCTCACGCAGAGTGGGTGAATCGGATCACCGATGGCATCATGGGCACCCGCATCACCGTGGAGCTATGGTCGGAAGACAGGCCGAAGGCCGAGGCCGCCATCGATGCGGTGCTCGATGAAATGCGTCACATCGACGAGTCGATGAGTACGTATAAACCCACCAGCGAAGTGTCCTTGGTCAACGCCAAGGCGGCCGATGGTCCCATGCGCATCAGCAAGGAGCTTTTCGACCTGCTGGTGAAGGCCAAGGAATACTCGGTAATCACGGACGGCGCCTTCGACATCACCTATGCCAGCGTCGGCTACATGTACAATTTTCCGAAGCATATTCGGCCGGATGATGCGCAAATCGCCAAGGCGCTACCCGCAGTCGACTACCACCATGTGATTCTCGATCCAAAGAATCAGACTGTGCAGTTCTCTCAGAAAGGCGTGCGCATCGATCTCGGCGGTATCGCCAAAGGCTATTCGGTCGACTGCGGCATCGACGTCTTGAAGGCGCGCGGCGTGACACGCGCGTACGTGTCTGCCGGCGGCGATAGCCGCATTATCGGCGATCGTTTCGGCAAGCCTTGGATGGTGGGCATCCGCGATCCGCGCAAGGGAGAAGGCGAGGTCATTGCCAGCATTCCGCTGGTGGATGCAGCCATTTCCACCTCCGGCGACTATGAGCGGTTCTTCGATGAAGGCGGCGTTCGCTACCATCACATCATCGATCCGCACACCGGACACTCTGCCAGCAAGGTGCGCAGTGCGACTGTGATCGGGCCATACGCCACCCGTACCGATGGCTTGTCGAAAACGGCATTCGTATTGGGGCCGGAAAAGGCCATGGAAATTTACAATCGCATCGATGACATCGACGCCATCATCGTCAAGCTCGACGGCACGGTGGTTTTTTCCAAAGGCATGCAGCACGGCAAGGCGGGCGCGCCGCCGCCGAAGTAGAACGCGCGGATCGGGCGCGCGCCGCGGCCGCACGCCGCGGCCGCACGCGCCGCGATTTCTACCGGAAGGCGATGATTTTCGCCTCTCCGCAGGCATTCAAATAATCGCTGACGATGCCCACTGGGATGGGACCGAATTCCGCTGATACCGCGTCTCGGATGTCGGCCACCGACCTCTTGCCATCGACGAAATTGACGATTTCATATGCGTACAGGGCGCCGCTGTCCTGCACATTGACGAACCGGCTCGAGCCGCCGCTCAAAAGCTGGACCTTGTGCACTCGCTCCTCTCCCAGGCGATCGCGCAGCACATCGTCGTTCTGAAAGGTTAGAGGGCCGAACTCGCCGACGCGATGCGGTACTCGCGCCGCCTCAGCCGTCGCGCGCCACGCCGGCGTCCAGTTTGCATCGTGCGCTCCCCGAGTCGCGGCGGCTTGGACCAGCCAGCCGTTCAATGTTGCCGCCTGGGCTTGGAGGGCCGCCAGGGTTGATGCGAGCGGCTGAGGCTGGCTGTGCGTGTACAGCGCGAAGGACTGCAAGCCGGCCTGCTCGCGGTGAAGCGATTGCGCCAGGAGATTGCGGGCTTCGAACAGTCCTTCCTGGGGCTTGAGTTCAGGCCGCTGTGTGAGCAGCAGCGCACGATTGAAGCCCTGCGCCAAACGCTGCTGTGCTCGCGCCGCTAAAAACGGCAACCCGAGTGCGGCATTTGCCGTACCCAGCGTGGCGAAACTATAGCCGGAGGCCGCGCCCAGAAGGGCGACCCTGCGCAGCTTCGTGGAATCGATCTGCAGCAGCGTGTCGTGATCGGTATGAATGTAAATATCCGGCCAATCGCGCAAGTACAGCGAGGGTACGGCAATGGTGGACGAGTCATAGTCGTCGTGATCGCTGCCCTCGGCATAGGGCGTCTCGTCGACAAAAAATGCATTGCGTGTGCCTGAGGCGCCGTCTCGATTTTCGACGGCAGCGGCGTCCTCGTGACTGCCATCCTCGGTGTAGACCGTTGCGGCCTCGCGAATGGTCTCGGCGAAGGCCGCACCGATGTCCGTGACGAATGTCGGCAAGGACCAGGGAGTCTGCGTCACATGCAGTACCGATTTGTTCTTGAACAAATCGCCGCCGACCATATCCATGTGAATGTCGGAGCGCATCGATGCCCGGATATCCGGGTGCCGGCTCAGATAAGCCATGGTGCCTTCGACTTCCGGACCCCAGATGAAACGCAGCGTTCGCTGCGGGCGCTTGAGACTGCCGTTGCCAATCAGACGGGCAAGCACCCGCGCGGATTCCAGAATGGTCACGCAACCGCTGCCATTGTCGTTGGCGCCCGGCCGCTGATGATCGAGGTGGCAGCTATAAACGATCTCACCGGCCGTTGCATCGGTGCCGGGGATGATGCCGGTCACCACCGTCCAATGTCCGGCGCCGACTTCCGCCTTCACATGTGCGCCCAAGAGCACCGGGTGCCCAGCGGCAATCTGTGCGCGCAAGTCGCTGGCCGTCGCGCGCGACACCATGAAGGCAAAGCCTTGAGGCAGCGAGCCGTCCAAGTGACCCCAGCGCACGATGCTGGTATCGAGCCCCGACCAGGCAGTGCTCTGATTGGGCATATCACTGACAATGCCGGCCGCGCCGAATTTGGCCACGGCCAGACGCTGCACCATCGACAGAACACCGTCGGCGAGCACGATTTTGCCGCGCACATCCTTGCCGGTGTAGTCCGATTCTGATGTTCCCGAGCCCACATCAATGAGCGGCGCCTCGACATCGGCGCTGTGGCTGTAATCGGCCAGCCTAATCGGGTCGGTCGACCAATCGCCCAATAAGGTGTGCAGCGGTTCGATCTGCCACAATCGACCGGCCTCGACCGTCCAGGCAATGTGCGAGCGCATCAAGCCGTATTGCACCTTGCCGTCGATCGGGAATTGCTCGGCATGCACATCCTGCAAGCCGTATTCCTGCGCTCGCCCCAGGATGAAGTCCGCCGCTTGATCGAACTCCGGCGTGGCCGGAACGCGGTGCAATCGGGTCAAGGCGCGCAGGTTTTCGTAAGGAGCGCTGCCGCTGGCCTCGTGGCGCAAGTTCGACCAATCGGTATCCGACAGAAAGGGATGCTGAGCCCATGCGGCGGAGGACTGAATCACCCACAGAAAGCCGATGCCTACGGCCGAAAGAGTTCGAATCACGGTAATCCCCCAATTGTTAGGCGGGCAAGGATAGCCGATCGAGCGGCTATACTTGGTGAAGGGAATAAAATGATCTGGCCGTGAGTCTTAACCCTATGGATGACAAGCGCGCTCGATTCGAGGGGCAGGTTTTGCCTCATCTCGACGCTGCGTATCGGTTCGCTCGGTGGCTGTGCCGCCCCGGGGAGGCCGATGACGTGGTGCAGGACGCCATTTTGCGCGCCTTTCGAGGGTTCGATGCCTTGAGGGGCTCCGACGCGAAGGCGTGGCTGCTGACCATCGTGCGCAATTGCCATCTGACGGCGGTCAAGCAGCAACAGCGACGAGCATTTGTGCCGCTTCCCGAAGAGAACGACGCGGCTGACGGGCACGTGATGACAGCGAATGATCCAAATCCGGAGAGTGAGACGATTATTTCCGACCAAAAGCGGGTGCTGGACCGGCTGGTGGCCTCGTTGCCCGAGGAACACCGCACCGTACTGATGCTGCGGGAAATCGAGGAAATGGACTACGCGCAGATTGCGGCCGTCACCAATGTACCGATCGGTACCGTGATGTCGCGCCTGGCGCGCTCGCGCGCCTCCCTCAAGGCCAAGTGGTTGAAGGAAGTCGAAGGAGAGCCGCGTGCAGTGCGCTGAATCGCTTCGGGTGCAGGCCTATTTCGACCGTGAAGTCGATGCGGTTTCAGCCGCTGAGATCGAGCGGCATGTCGAGCACTGCAATGAGTGCCGCGAACTGCTGCAAGATCTCGAGAAAGTGCGCAGTGCTTTGCGGAGCGGGATCAGCTATGCCACGGCGCCGCCGGCACTGCGCGCGCAAGTCCTGCAGGCGCTTGACCGGGAGCCGGACGCCGCCGCCGGCGACGAGGCCGTTAGGAGCGCAACGCCGCGCAAGTCGCGGCCCGCGTGGCAACCCAGAGGTTATGGCGGACGGGGTTTCCGGATTGGAGCTTTGAGCGGCATCGGCGGCGCAGCGCTCGCCGCGGCCATGGCGTTTTTTTTCGTTCTGCCCACTTTAAGTCCGCTGGGCAATGAGATCGTGAGTGCCCACGTGCGCTCACTGATGCCGGAGCACTTGATCGACGTCGTATCCACGGACAAGCACACGGTCAAGCCGTGGTTTGCGGGCCACGCCGATGTCTCCCCGGCGGTCGCTGACTTCGAATCACAGGGTTATCGCTTGATCGGTGGGCGTGCCGATTACATCGACCATCAGCGCTCCGCGGTGGTGGTGTACCAGCACGGCGCGCATGTCATCAATGTGTTCACCTGGGCTGCGAACGGCACGCGTAGCCTGCGCAATTCGACGCGCAGCGGCTACCACTTGGCGTTCTGGCAACAGGGCGATATCCAATATTGCGCCGTGTCCGATACCGGCTGGGACGAGCTGCTCGGGCTGGTGCGACTGCTGCGCGAACAAACCTAACTCAAGGCGCGGGACCCGATCCCGGCGGCACGAAAATGGCGACGCCATGGCCGGTCTTTTTATAAATCCCCAAAGATCCGCCAACTCCCACGCCGACCGCGGAATTGCTGGAGACAGAGCTCGAACCGACGCCCGACCCCACCGAGCCGGTTTGGCTATCGGAGAATCCTTCCAGTATCACGCCGTTCGCGCCAATCTTCGCGGCTTGCTCTTTCAAGCCCGCAATCACCTTGTCGACGGTTTTCTGGCCGCCGGTGGTGAATGCGCTGTTCTTCGAGGCATTCAGAATCGCAATCTCCTCGAAGACTTCGGGTGGGCGCGAGTAAATTTTGACGTCCGCCGGCGAAATGGGCGCACGTGCCGTGCCGGTGACGACGACTGAGTCCGTCGCGCAGGCTGCCAGCAGGGCAATCAAACCGCAGAGGGTCAGGCGACAGGCGTATTTATTGATCCCCATGGCTCACTCCTTGAATGGTCGATCCTACCTTGAAGCTACTCCGCGTGACTGCATTTTGCGCGCGGGCTACGCCAGCGACCGGCCGTAGGACAAATTCCTATAGGGAATAAAACCCAACACTGCGAAGTCCTCTCTCCTGAATCCCAACTACTAAGGAGAGAGCCGTGTCGGATGATCCATCGATTTTGTCGCGCCGCAAAGCCCTGAAGTGCATGGCCTATGGCGGGGCCGGAACCCTGTTCGCGTTGTCCGGCGGCGTTTTTACGCCCATGAATTTAGCCATGGCGGCCGATAACAAGTATGCCGCCGCGAAGCTTGGCAGGCCCTTGTTCGTGCAGATCAGCGACACGCATATAGGCTTCAACAAGGATGCCAATCCCGACGTGAATGGCACGTTGACCGAAACCATCGAATTGGTGAACGGCATGCAGGAACAACCGGCGCTCATCATTCACACCGGCGACATCACGCACTTATCGAAGGCCGCGGAATTCGACACCGCTCAGCAGCTATTTTCGCGCTTGAAAACCACAGAGATGCATACGGTTCCCGGCGAGCACGACACCACGGACGCCACCGTCACCGAGTACTTCAATCGGTTCGGCAAAGCTTCCGACAACAAGGGCTACTACAGTTTTGATCACGCGGGTGTGCACTTCATCGGGCTCATCAACGTGCTGCAATTCAAGCCAGGCGGCTTGGGCAATCTCGGCGCGGAGCAACTCGCCTGGGTTGCCGCGGACCTGAAAGGTAGATCCGCGAGCACACCCATCGTCGTCTTCGCGCACATGCCGCTGTGGACGGTGTACGAGCCTTGGGGCTGGGGAACCGGCGACGCCGACCAACTTATGGGTCACCTGCGACGATTCGGCTCGGTCACCGTCCTGAATGGGCACATTCATCAGATCGTTCAGAAGGTGGAGGGCAACGTCACGTTCCACACGGCCCGCTCGACCGCCTATCCGCAGCCGGCGTCCGGCGAAGGTCCGGGACCCGGGCCGCTCAAGGTGCCGGCGGACCAACTATCCAAGATGCTCGGCATTACCAGCGTTTCGGTCGTGAAGCATCCGGCGGCACTGTCCCTCAAAGACACAGCGCTTGCCTAGCAAAATTTATTACTCGAGGAATAGACATGAAATTTAAGACGATCAGCCTGCCGCTGATGGCGGCGGCAATGGCGGCGATTTGGGCGGTGTCCGAGGCCGCCGCCCCCAACAGCATCGAAGTGAAGGACTTCATGTTCATGCCCACCACCTTGACCGTGAATGCGGGTGCTGAGGTTTCGTGGGTGAACAAGGACGACGAACCGCACACGGTGGTGAGCGATGCGGGCCTGTTCCGTTCCGGCGCCCTGGACACTGATGAGAGCTTCTCATTCAAGTTCGACAAGCCGGGCACGTACCACTTCACCTGCTCGATTCATCCGCGCATGGTCGGCACCATCATCGTCAAATGAGCCATCCATGAGAAAGGTGACTCTCGCCGTTGTCGTCGTTGTGTTGTCGGGGGCCCTCGGCGCGGCGATGTTCGTCGCGTCGGGGTTCTACAACATCGGGGCCGACGATCATCACACGAAAGTCGTGCTGGCTCTCATCACGCAATTGCGGGATCGTTCAATCGAGGCGCGCTTGGGTTCGATCAAGCCTCAACTCACGGCGACACCGGCAATGATCAAGTCCGGCGCGGAACACTACGCCGCGCTGTGCGTGGGCTGCCATCTGGCGCCGGGTGTGGCGAAGTCGGATCTACGGGCGGGGCTCTATCCGCATCCGCCGAGTCTCGCGCAAGAAGACATTCAAGAGTCCCGGCGGGCCTTCTGGATCATCAAACATGGCATCAAAATGTCAGCGATGCCCGCCTGGAGCAAGACCCTGGACGATACCGCGATCTGGGATGTCGTGGCGTTCGTGCGCAAAATGCCCAGCTTGACCGCGGAGGACTACCAGCAGCTCGCGCAACGGCCTTGAGCCGGCGCGGCGTCGAACTCCCGCGCGGCGGGATCAGTCGCGGAAATTGTTGAACTGCAGGGGCACGCCGACAT
>Ga0307474_10002842_pt1 | contig 12479 bp, 11 predicted proteins | sample atmos_gasesECM1C_2_FD_203312 | JGI IMG/M metagenome (GOLD analysis project Ga0307474, IMG submission 203312) | Hardwood forest soil microbial communities from Morgan-Monroe State Forest, Indiana, United States - atmos_gasesECM1C_05 | ecosystem: Environmental > Terrestrial > Soil > Temperate... | reverse complement strand
GAAGCCTCGCTCTCTACTCCACCCGCCAACGGCGACTGGAGCGACCAAGGCATCGCCGCGGTTGACGGCGCTCGCTTGAATCAGATTGATCTCCGCTTTGCCCGCGCCTATCGTGCCTTCCTCGTGAACGCAAAACTCTGGCGCGCCGACCTCGAAGGCGCTTATCTCTCCGAAGCCGATCTCCGCGGCGCCAACATGCGCGAAGCGTTTCTGCGTGACGCCATTCTCGATCGCGCGCGCATGTCGCACACGCTCCTTGTCTCCTCCGACATCAGCGGTGCGAACCTGATCGGCGCCGACCTGCGTTCCGCCGACCTTTCGTATTGCAATCTCGAAAACGCGCACCTTTCGAACGCCAAACTCAACGCCGCATCGCTCTACGCCGTGAATCTGCGAAAAGCTGAACTCACGCGCTCCGATCTGACCGGCGCCGATCTGCGCGACACGAAACTCGAGCAATCCATCCTCTCCTTCGCCAATCTCCAGCAAGCCGATCTTTCCTCTGCGAAAATGGCGCAAGCCAAGCTTGGGGGCGCCCAGCTCAAAGGCACGATTCTCCTCGACACCGATTTAAACGGTGCCGACCTGCAAGGCGCATTCCTCACCGGCGCAGTCCTTCGCGACGCCGACATCCACAACGCCGCACTCTCCGGCGCGGACCTGCGCGGCGCCAGCGGCCTAACCTCCACCCAACTCTGCACCGCCAAATGGCGCGGCGCCCTCCTCGACTCCGACATGGAATCCGCCCTGCAAACCCAATGCCCCCAATAGCCTGAACCCGGCAGCCCGGCACTCGACAAGGCGCACCAACAAAACGCGTCGACGCAACGAATCGCGCTTCGGCGCAGGGGTGCAGCACGCGGCGCCCCAACGCCCAGGCCCAAACACCAACTCCTGTTCGTTCTTATCCTCCCGCCCTCTACCGTTGCCGCCTTCACCCTTCGGGTGTACCCTCTCGCCATTCCGCGCGCCGCGAATGGCACGCGCCAAAATCCAGGGAGAACCATGTCCAATCCAGACTCATCCCACAACTCGAACGAAAAAGCTCACTCCCCCAATCCCGTCGACCGCCGCACATTCCTCCAAACCGCCGTAGCTTCCAGCCTCGTAGGTGCCGCCGCACTCTCGTTTCCAACCCTCACGCGTTCCGTCCTAGCCGCCGACGATCTCGACGCCATCCACAGAGAAATCGAAAAGCGCCACGAAGAATCTGTACGCCGCTTGCAGGAGTGGATTCGTCAACCCAGCATCGCCGCCGAAAATCGTGGCATGAACGAAGGCTGCGAACTCGCCATGAACTTCCTTCGCGACGCCGGCTTCCAGTCCGTAAACAAAGTCCCCACCGACGGACAGCCCGGAATATTCGCGACGCTCGACGCCGGCGCGCCTGTGACAGTCGCCCTCTATTTCATGTACGACGTCAAGCAGGCCGACCCGTCGGAATGGTCCTCGCCTCCGTTTGAAGCGCGATTGGTAGACAAACCCGGCATGGGCAAAGTCGTCGTCGGTCGCGGCGCCGTAAATCAAAAGGGCCCCGAAGCGACTTTGCTAGCTGCCCTAATCGCGATCAAAGCGGTTGGCAAAAAACTTCCTGTCAATATCGTCTTCGTTGCCGAAGGCGAAGAGGAAATCGGCTCGCCGCACTTTCACCAGGTCGTTCATAAGCCCGAAATTGCCGCCGCTTTGAAAAAGTGCACCGGCGTCTACATGCCCTATGCCTCGCAGCAACTCGACGGCATGGTCACGATGTTTCTCGGAGCGAAAGGCGTCGTCGAACTCGAAATGATTTCCACCGGCGACCACTGGGGGCGCGGACCGAAAAAAGATCTGCACTCGAGCAACAAAGCGCGTGTCGACAGTCCCGCGTGGCATCTCGTCGAGGCTCTAGCCTCGCTTGTCTCACCCGACGGCAACACTCCGGTCGTCGAAGGCTTTGCCGCGAAAGCGCGTCCGCTCAGCGACGCCGACAAGAAGATGATCCAGGTCGCCGCGAAACGCCTCAGCGAAGACGACGCCAAAAAAATGCAAGGAGTCCAGCACTGGATCAACGACGTCAGTTGGGAAGAATCGATGGAGATGTTGATGTCGAAGCCGACCATCAACATCGAAGGCCTCGTTGGTGGCTACACCGGCCCGGGCGGCAAAACGATTCTGCCTGGCAAAGCGCTCGCGAAAATCGACATGCGCCTGGTCCCCGACATGACCGCGCAGGAAGCCCTCGCCGCGCTTAAAGCGCACCTCGCCAAACACGGATTCGCCGACGTCGAGGTCAACATGTCCGGCGGCTACGATCCCACCACCACAGCGCCCGACGCCGCGATCATTAAAGTCACCGAAGCCACCTACCGCAAGTACGGCATCGACCCCGTCATCCTGCCGCGCCTGGCTGGCTCCTGGCCCGGCTACGTCTTCACCGGCGACCCGCTGCGGCTCCCCGCAGCCCACTTCGGCCTGGGCCACGGCAATGGCGCCCATGCCCCGGACGAGTACTATCTGATCGAATCCACCAACCCCAAAGTTCAAGGCATGGGCGGCGCCGCCCAAGCCCACGTTGAATTCCTCTACGCGCTAGCCGCCGCCAAATAGCTGATTCTCAGATATACAGAAAGCTATTGACGGCCCCAAAGCGGCAGTGCGCCACCCTTTACACCAATGCGTGGCTTGTCTTACGCATGAGTGCCCGGACGAATTGAGCGCGTTCCGCTCGGTGTTGCTCCCTGGCCGCCTCAAGCGACGGGATCGCCCAGCGTGAAGATCTCGCCAGATAGCCCCTACTACGCTTTGCAACTACGCTTTGATCGGAATCCACACTTCCATGTCGCCGGTGCCGGACTCGGGGTCGAAGCTCTCGCCGTAATACTCGACAAGATTCGGGGAGGTCGCAGTCGGATGAGCAAGCGTCTGGCCTGAAGTGGGAAGCCAGGTATTGAAAATAGCCTGAATCGTGTCGCGAAGCCGCGAAACGTTTTCGCGGTGACAGAAAATCGCGTACTTCTGCTGCGGCGACTTGTACGTCTTGAAATTTGCATGCGCCGGCGAAATCGTCGAGATTTCGACACCGCAGAAGTAGTCGAACGCGCCTGACTTCTCATCCAGATTGAACACGACGCCATAGGCCATGCGGCCCAATTGGCCCGGAATCTTGCCGAAAGGCAGCCGCTTCCATTGCGCGGGAATCGTATGCATGGTTTGCGGGGTGTAGTGTTCTTGCAGGCCGGCCATGAGCAGCGCTCGTCGTTCCTGGAGGCGCGGCGGATTCAACTTGATGACGGGGGCTTCGGGCACGTTCGTGGGCTCCTGTTTCAACGGGTTAGATTCAAAATGGGCCGGGCCGGGCGGCGGGCTAAATTAGAGAAAGCAAGCTCGTCGCCAATCGGTTGTGCAGCGTGTTGGGAGGCACACCGCGCCCACGCCTATTTTAGCGTGTTCGCGACCGGGATAAAAATGTCGAGCCGGGTTGCGACGCACGCGCGGCCAGAAAGTTCAATACCGACCCTCGACCCGCCGCAACGGCGACACCGGCGGCGCTGGTCGTGCGTTCCACTGTTGTGTTAAGACTGTGCTTCAAAATGGTCGCCTGAAGCCGCAATGAACGTTTTGAAGGCTGCCTAGAATCAGTGACGTCTGTTGGGGGAGGCTCACGTGGAAGTCGTCGTGGGAATCGATCTGGGTGGGACGGCGATCAACTACACGTTGATCACGCGCGATGAAAAATTTTTGATCGAAGGGCTGTGCGAGCATCCGGCGTTGTCAAAACAGGGGCCGGAAGTTTGCCTGCAACAGATCGAAGACGGGCTGAAAATCGCGGCCGAACTTGCGCAGATTCCGTTGACCGATATCGTCGCGATCGGGCTCGACACGCCCGGACCGGCCAGCGCTGCCGGACAGCTTAGCGCCAAAGGCTCAACCAACTTCGTCCACGCCGACTGGGCCGGCTTCGACATTCGCGAAGGCCTGGCGCGAAAGCTCGGCAAGCCAGTCTCGTACCTGAACGACGGCAACGCCGGAGCGCTTTGGGGTCACTTCACGATTTTCGGCGCGAACAGCAAAGAGACGTCGGTCTCGATCGTCATCGGCACGGGACTCGGCGGCGGGGTCATCATCGATGGAAACGTGGTGAAGGGCCGCAAGGGATTCGGCGGTGAGCTCGGCCACGTCTTGATTCCCTATCAAAGCATCCCCGGCACAGAAGGCCTGAAACCTCAGTGCAATTGCGGGCGATTGGGAGACCTCGAATCCGTCTGCTCGCTCACCGCGATCGAAAAAACATTCTTGCCGTATTTTCTACCGAAGTACCCCGGCCACGAGCTAGCAAACGTCGATCGCAGCAAGGCCGCGAAGATGGTGCGCGGCATGGCCGATCGCGGCGACGCAATGTGTCGCGAAATCTTCCGTGTGCAGGCACACGGAATCGGCCTGTTCCTCGACGAAATGGTGAACACATTCGATCCCGATGCGCTGATCATCGGTGGCGGCGCGCTCGAAGCGAGCGAAGCATTTCAAAAGTGGTTCATCGAGCAGGTGCGCGTAGGCATGCCGATGCAAAGGGAAGAGCAGGCCGATATCCCGATTTACGTGATGCCGAACGGCGACACCGCCGGCGCGCGGGGCGCCGCCATCGAAGCCCTGAAACTCGCCCGCAGCAGCGGCCTCGCGTAAAGCCAGTCGAACCTCGCCGCGAAAACTGGACGAAGCTCCCGCCGACCAGCACAAGCTGGTTCTGATCCGTCTCGAAAGCCGGGCCGTTTTGCCCCACCGGACCAGGTGTACAGCAAGGAATCCGGATACGTTGGGTATGGTCACTAGAGTCAATCTGGACGCGCGTTGTCAGGTTGAACGAGGTGAGCTGTGGGTTCTGTCAGGGCCCCGAAGAAGGCCCGGTTCAGATTGGAATCGGGGACCACGCCCGATCCTGCGATGCGGAAGGCCGAATCACAAAGAACCCGATCGCCGAGACAAAATCAATTTGCGGCGGACTAGATTCTTTTTGCCAGGACCAAAATGATGACGATGACCAGGACCAAGCCCAGGCCGCCGCTTGGATAGTAGCCCCAGCCGGTGCTGTAGGGCCAGGTCGGCAGAGCGCCTAGAAGCAGTAGAATCAAAATAATCAGCAGAATTGTTCTCACGTCGTGTCCTCGCGGCTGAAGAGTTGGGTGCAGCCGAGTTCGAGTAGTCCCCTTGGCTGCAGCTTTGACTCACGAGGAGGTCAAAAGGTTCCGGGCCACGATTACTCCAGGAGCGATTCGATTTCGGATTGGTAGGTGGACTTGGCGACGAGGCCGCTGTGGGTAGCGGCGATTTTTCCTTGACCGTCGATCAGAACCGTCACGGGCATGGCAGTGACATGAAACTCCTTTGCAGTCGCATCGTTGCCGATCACGATCGTGTACGGGACCGGCTTTTCCTTCAAATAGGGGCGAACCGACGTCCAACCATCGGAGTCCATCGAGACGCCGACAGTGTCTAAGCCTGCATTCCGGTATTTGTTGTAAAACTCGACGAACCAGGGAATTTCCACCTGGCACCCGCCGCACCATGTCGCCCAGAAATTCAGTAAAACGACTTTGCCTTTTCTGTCGGAGAGGCGGACGGGTTTACCGTTGTCGTCGGTCAGCGTGAAATCGGGGGCTGGCACGCGGTCGCCGACGGCGATCAACTTGGCTCCCGACGCCGCATCGGGCGAGATGCTTTGCCAGAGCGCGATGGAGCAGTCGATGCAGCGTTGTGCCCAGACGCGCGGTGTTGGAGCGGAAGTAAGCGCGAGGGCCATCATCGCGGACGCGGTGACCAGGACAGCGGCGCCTCCGATCATCCGCGACCAATGGTGTTTTGGCGCGGCGAGTCGCTCGCGCAGGCGGGACTGTGCTGCAGCGAAGTCCGGAGTCCAGGTTGCGCGAGGTGAGAGGAAGGCGAGGCGGTCGTCGACCCACTTCGGCGACCGGGTTGCATCGCCGGCGGCTTTGCCGAGCGAAACATCATTCGCGAGATTGTTGACGTTGTTATTGTTGGGGGCCATAGCGGCGAACGTACTCCTTTCGGAATGATTTCTGAGCGCGCGCGAGCAGGGTGCCGAGCGATGCCGGATGAATGTCGAGCGCTGCGGCGAGTTCGCTGTAGCTGAGGTCGTGGCTGCGAAGAACAAGCAATCCTGCTTGGCGTGCTGGCAGCGAAGAGAGGATACCCCGGACGCGTTCCTGCTCTTCGGCGGCGGCGTGGATTTGTTCGGGCGTGGGGTTGAGGCGCACGATGGCGAGGATGTTTTCGTAGCGGGCGCGGCGCGTCTTTCGGCGCAGTTCGTCGAGGCCGAGGCGGACGGCGGTACGATAGAGCCAGGCCTCGGCTTGCGGTGTGTGGGCACGCGGAGTACGCCAGAGGCGAACGAACGCCTCGACGGCGAGTTCTTCGGCCCGCGCGGGGTCGCGGACGACGCGAGCGATGACTCGCGCGACGCGGTCGAATCGAGCGCGGAAGAGCGACTCGATGTCGATGGCCGTGTCGGGCGAGGCTTCGAGGACAACGTCGCTGGGTGCGTTCACATTCATATAACGACGCAGGCGGGAGATTTATGACAGGTTCTTGTTGTGATTGAAAATTAAGTGTCGCGGGGAGGGCGATTTTGCGAGAATCGGCTGCGCGTTGCGGTTGATTGTTGGGGCTGGGTGCGATTGAGGCGCGATCTTGAGAAGCGAGGTTGAGTACGATGGCTGACTATTTGTTGAAGACGGAACCTTCGACGTATTCGTTTGCGGATTTGCAGAAGGACAAAGTGACGGAGTGGGACGGCGTGTCGAATCCGGTGGCGCTGCGGAATATGCGCGGGATGAAGGCGGGGGATGGGCTGATTATTTATCACACCGGCGACCAGAAGAGCGCGGTGGGGACGGCGACGGTGGTGTCGGTAGACGATTCGAATCCGAAGAGCCCGGTGGTGAAGATCAAGGCCGGGAAACCGGTGGCGAAGCCGGTCACGCTGGCGGAGATGAAGGGCAGCAAAGTGTTTGCGGATTCGCCGATCGTGCGGCAGGGACGGTTGTCGGTGGTGCCGCTGACGGCGGCGCAATTCAAGATGCTGGTGGGGTGAGGGATGGGGAATCTGCGCACGAGTGGGTGGCTGACGATTGTGGCTGCGGCCGTGGCTGCAATGGTGGCGATTCCGGCTGTCGTTGTGAGTTTCACGGCGATGCGCAACGTTTTGGTCGTGCACGCGCAGACCGCGCAGGGTGTGCAGAGCGGCGACGCACAGCAGATCACGCCGAACAAGGTTGAGTTTGAGAACGATCAGATCAAAGTGATTCGCGGTTTTTTGGCGCCGCATCAGAAGACGGCGGTGCACAGTCATCCGTATCGCTTTGGCGTGACGCTGACCAAGAACGATCTCGTGATTTTTTCGCCGGATGGGAAAGCGGCGCCGTCAAAGAAAAGCGCTCAGGAGATTTTCTGGAGCGAGCCGGTGACGCACCAGGTTGAGAACGTTTCGAACGAACGGATGGAGAACATCGAGATCGAGTTCAAAAAGGACAAAGGTCCGGGCGCGGAAGTGAAAAAAGATTGGGGCGCATCGAGCGCGAAGGGAACCGCGGAAGATCCGGTGCCAGTGGAGCAGGAGCCGCATCATCGCGTCATTTTTGAGAATCAGTACGTGCGGGTGCTGGACGTTGTGGTGAAGCCGGGAGAGACGACTCTATTTCACAAGCATTCGATCGATAATGTTCCGATCATCTTGACTGACGCGGACAATAGGACGCAGTTTGCGGGCAAAGACTGGGGACCGACGCCGGCCAAAGCGAAATCTGTGGGATTTATTCCCGGGGCGGAGAGGCCTTACGTGCATCGGATCAATAATCAGGGTTCGACGGTGTTTCATGTGATCGACGTCGAGGTTTTGCCGTAAGGATTTTCTGTACGGTTTAGCAATTCAAAATCCGAATTTACAGGCATTCTGCGCGAGCTTGGGTATGTGCGTTCTTGGTCGTTGACGCCGGGCGGAGCCTTTCGTGGCTCAGGATAAACAAGCCCCGTCCCTACAAAAGCGAATTCGCCAAAGCGGCCGTGGTGTGCGCGAGTTCGCGCAAAATCTCGGCGTCGGATTTGCCGGAGCTCTTGAGCATATGGAATGAGTGGTCGGCACCCTCAATGATGTGCAGCGTCGCAAGGCTGCCGAGCTTCTTGCAGATGGGCTGAAGCAGTTTGAGGTCGGCGAGATCGTCGCGCGTCCCTTGCAGGAAGAGCATCGGCTGAGTGACTTTTGCGAGATGATCGCCGCGCTTGGTGGCAGGCTGCTTCGGCGGATGGAGCGGGAATCCAAAGAAAACCAAGCCGCGCACTTCGGGGATTAGATTTTCAGAGGCGGCGGTCGAGGTCATCCGGCCGCCCATTGATTTTCCGCCAGCGAGGAGAACAAGTTCGGGCGCAACAGCGTGCGCTGCTTGCACCGCGGCGGAGACCGTCGCAGTAAGCGTGGGCGGACGGTCGGGAGCTTTGCGGCGATTTTCCATATAGGGGAATTGGTACCGGAAGGTCGCGATTTTTTCGGCGGCGAGTTCGCGGGAGAGCGCGGTCATAAACGGGTGCCGCATCCCAGCGCCGGCTCCGTGGCCCAGCACGAGCAGCCAGCGGGCACCGGGCGGACGGATAAGGATGGACGAAACTTCGCCGGCGTTGCCGACAGAGAAGTGGGAGGTGAACTCTTCGACCATTTCGCCGAGATCATAGCAGAAGGCCGAGCGAGTGTTGAGAGACACTCAGATTTCCTCCACAAATGAAACGAGGCCGCGGATGGTCAGTCACCGCGGCCTCTAATTTTGCTTCACGGCCGTGTCGTTAGTTGCCGGCTGAGCCGCTTTGGAGTTGCGTCAAGGCCGCCAGAACTTCCTCGCTGTGATTCGCGGGCTTCACCTCAAGCCAGACTTTTTCGACTTTTCCTTGCGGATCGATCAGGAACGTGTGGCGTGCGGAAAGCTTGGCGACACCCATGTTCATCACGGAGTCGTACTGCGATGAGACGTCGCTCTTGGTATCGGCGAGCAACTTGAAGCTCAGGCCTTCTTTCGTGCAGAACTGCTGGTGCGAGTTTTCATCCTGCATGCTGACGCCAACGATGACGGCGTTCTTCGCTTCATACTGCGCGAGGTCTCGCTGGAAGTTGTGAGCTTCGACCGTGCAGCCGCTCGTGAAATCCTTCGGATAAAAATAGAGCACGACCCATTTCCCTTTGAATTCGTGGAGGCTGACCGGTTTACCCTCTTGAGAGTTCAGCGTGAAGTCGGGCGCTGGTGTCCCGACGGCGGGAGCCTTGTCGCCCGCGCGCATGGCGCGCACGCCAAACCCTACCGCCAAGAGCACGACGACCGCGATCGTGATCAAAACATACTTCATTCACCACCTCTATTTCCGCAGGTCGATCCTGCTGCCTTCAGACTTGATTGCGTTGATTGCATGGTAGTGGGATGTGTCGCTGAATGCCAGGGTTTCACGGGCGCGAACGGCGCCTCCATGCTAGTGCGGATGGGTGAAGCGCCCAAAGCCGAGGCGGACCTGAAGCGTATTGATCCCCGGATTCGGCGTAACCAGCCCGGCATTGGAGATGTGCATGAAGCGAAGTTCGACGCTCCAGTTGTATTTGCTGCGCAGAAAATGTGCACCGATCGCGCCGCTGGTGGTGAAGTTCACGTGCGATGTGCCGGGAGGCGTTTTGTCATTCGTGAAAAGCGTGCCGCCACCGATGTCGATATAAGGCATCACGTTGTGACGCGGTACAAAATTCCACTTAAGAGCAAACGGGTTGAGCCCGAACCCGTATGCGGTGCCGGTACGCTGCACGACGAGAAAAACGGGCACAACGTCGACCGCATATTCGAAGCGCCCTTTGAGCAGGCCCGGCCCGGCAGGGTCAGTGAGAATCCAGCCGTATCGCAAGCCGACGTTCCAAACTCCTGTGCTGGCGTTGCTGCCGTTGAGCCCGTGACCGCCGCCGGTCCAGATCTGCAAGTCCTTGCTGTCGTCGGGCGCGGGGCCGGCTTGCGCGCGTGCGGAATTCGGTGTGGCAGCGAAAAGTAAGGCAAGAAGGGCCAAGGCGAGGGCCAGTTTCACTCGAAAATCTCCTCCATAACGCAAGTTGCGAAGTGCAGCGAGTTTTGAAGTGACTACGATACCGCACCTTGAAAGGAACGCGAAGTTCGAGGAGAAGGACAGCCGGGAGCGCCGGCGAGCAGAAAAATTGTGGCGATAGTTGTTGCCGTTCCCGTGAAGTTAAGACTAGTATACAAACCAAGTTCACGGTACTTAATAAAGGTCTGTGTCCAATCACGGAAGGCGTTCATCAAACTGTAAAAGGCGGTCTCCTAAGCTGAGAAAATTGGTGTGGTGGCCCAGTCGGCGCTTTTGGATGTTCGAAGAGGAAGTAGGGTGACGGAGACGGTTTTGGGGGTAACGCGGGGTGTCTTCGCACTGTGGGCGCTGCTGTTTTTGGGCGCGACTGCAGTGCGCGCGCAACAAACCGCCGAAGGCACAGGGGCGCCGGCGGCGTCAGATTCGACAGCGCTGATCGGCCAACAGGACGTCGTGAGCGCTTTCGACGACGCGATTGCGGCGCAAAATTCTCAGCATTCGCCGGGAGACCCGCAGCCTGCCGCGGGTGACGGCGACAGCGGCATCCCGACGATGTTTCCGCATTTCAAAAACGATCGAATCTGGCTTTCCGGACAAGCTAATGTCATTTCGCAGTGGCATCCGGCGTTTCACTCACCGTACTCCGCAAAAAACAGCTTGTCGGCGGAAGCGCAGGACGCGACTTCGCGGGTCCTGACGTTGTTCACCGGGTTGCGGTTGACCTCGACGACGGAATTGCTCTGCGACATCCAGGAGACCGGAGGGCATGGCGTGGGTGAAGCGCTCGGAGTCGCTGGTTTTCTGAATCTCGACGTGGTGCGCAATCCGACGCTGGGCAAAGCGCCATACGTCGCGCGCCTCATGTGGCACCAGATGGTCCCGATTGGGCACGCGCGGATTACGAACGATCAACGTGGGCCGTACTCGTTGTTTCGCGAAGTTCCGGAGCGGCGGATCGAAATCCGCTTCGGCAAAATGAGCCTGGCGGATTTTTTCGACCTCAATACATACGGCACCGACAGCAATCTTCAATTCATGAACTGGACGGTGGATAACAACGGCGCGTTTGACTACGCCGCCGACACGCGAGGGTTCACGTTTGCGGCGCTGGTCGAATATCACCACAACAGGCATGTGATCGTGCGCTTCGCCGAGGCACTGATGCCGAAGGTAGCCAACGGCATTCATCTGGACGCCGATCTGGCGCGAGCGCGCGCGGAAAATATCGAGCTCGAGCTGCGGCGAACGACCGTCCGCAAGCAAGAGGGCGTGCTGCGGCTGCTGACGTTCGTGAATCACGCGAACATGGGAGATTACCGAACTGTGGTCGACAATTTTCTCGCCGGGCTTACTCCGACGCCGGAGATTACGGCGCACCCGCTGACGACGAGCATCAAGTACGGCTTCGGCGCGAATTTCGAACAGCCACTGAGCGATTGGTTCGGAGTGTTCGGACGTTGGGGCTGGAACGAAGGGCGCCACGAATCGTACGCGTACACCGAGGTCGACAGCACCGTGGAGATGGGCGCGTGGGCGAGCGGGAAACGCTGGGGGCGAAAATACGATCGCGTCGGGCTTGCGTATGTTTCGAACGGAATCTCGCGTGATCACCAGGAATATCTGGCGCTGGGCGGCCTAGGATTCTTGCTGGGTGATGGCCGCTTGACGTACGGACGCGAGGACATCGTCGAGACGTTTTACACGATGCATGTGTGGCGCGGATTTTATCCGGCGCTGGGATTTCAATATATCGATCATCCCGGCTACAACAAGGATCGCGGGCCGGTGGTTGCGCCTGCGCTGCGACTGCACGTGGAGTTTTGAACTCCGAGCAAGTGCCGATAGCAACCGTCACTCGCGGTGCGTCATAGCCTTACGCCTGCGGATTCGGAAGCGCGAGCTTGCCGTAATCCTTGCCAAGCTCCACGCAAAGCGCCTCGACAACGAGTTCATGGTCGGCCCGCTGCGGCAAACCTGACACGGTGATCGAGCCGATCACGCCCGAACCCTGTAAGCAAATCGGAAACGAGCCGCCGTGCGCGGCATAGTCGGAAACCGGGAGCGCGTATTTTTCGAAAAGATGCGCTCCCATTTCAATTCCCAGCCCATAAGAGCTGCGATGAAAGCGCGCGACGAGATTGCTTTTGCGGCGGACCCACTCCGCATTGTCGGGTGAGGTGCCCGCGAGCGCGCAGTAGAAGAGCGGCTGCCCGAATCGGCGGATATCGATCACGGCGCCGGCCTTCCGCGCGACAGCCATGGTGCGCAGGCGCGACCCTAGGCTCCACGCCACTTCTTCATCGAAATGAGAAAAGCAGAGTTCGCGTTCCTGCGTGGCGATTGCGGCCAGATCGTCTTCGCGTGCGCTC
>Ga0307474_10002841_pt1 | contig 12479 bp, 12 predicted proteins | sample atmos_gasesECM1C_2_FD_203312 | JGI IMG/M metagenome (GOLD analysis project Ga0307474, IMG submission 203312) | Hardwood forest soil microbial communities from Morgan-Monroe State Forest, Indiana, United States - atmos_gasesECM1C_05 | ecosystem: Environmental > Terrestrial > Soil > Temperate... | reverse complement strand
CACCATGCTGGAGGAATTGAACGGAAAAGACAGCATCTCGCCCTTGGAGGTCGAGTAGTAGCCGGTGATCGCGGGCAAATAGGCCTGCGGATCGAATTTCTCTCCCTGCTCCTTCATCAGTTCGTACACCGGCTTGATGGCGCCCTTGGCAGCCATCATGGTAGCCGTGCCGACCTCGAACACCTGGATGATGCCCGGAGCGTTGCCGGCCCGGAAGGCCGAAATGCCGGCATTGAGCGTGTCGGCGTACTGCCCCTTGAAGGCGGGAACGATCTTATAGTCGCTTTGCGAGGCGTTGAAATCATTGGCGAGCTTGACCACCACGTCGTTGTTCGGACCCGACATGGCGTGCCACCACTGGATCTCGGTGACCGCAAATGCCGGCGAAGCAGCGAATGCCAGAGTTAAAGCGCCGGCCGCGGCAGCGCCAAATCCTCGAAAAACCATCAAAACCCCTCCCATTGGATGCCCTTTGTGCCATTAGCAGTGCCAGATGATGGGCACATGACTTTATGACGGTCTGATGGAAGGGGGTATGAAAGGCGTCTGTGGGAAGTAGGAAATTGGGCGCAGGTAGCTCGGCGCATCGTCGTCCCGGCGAAGGCCTGGCTTTCGCCGGGACGGTTGCCCGCTATCGCTTGCGGTCCTCGCACACCACGCCCTTGGCGACCATCTCGTCGATATCACCGTCGGAATAGCCGAACTCGGCCAGCACCTCGCGGGCGTGCTGGCTGAATTTGGGCGGGGTGCTGCGCAGGCTCGGTTTGGTGCGGTCAAGCCGGATCGGGGAAGCGACGCCCTTGTACCAATCCTTCTCGATGACGTCGCCGCGGTAGATCGTGTGCGGATTGGTCAGCGCCTGGTCGATCTTCTGCACCGGCCCTGCGGGCAGGCCCGCGGCGAGCAGTCGGTTGCAGAGCGGCTCGGCCTCATGCTGGGCAAATACGGCGCCCAACTCCGCGCGCAGCGCCTCGCGGTTGGCGATACGGTCCTTGTTGCGCGCAAAGCGCGGATCGGTGCCGAGCTCAGGCTTGCCGATTTCCTTGGATAGTTTGCGGAAAGTGCCGTCATTGCCGACGCCGATGAAGATGTTGTCGGTCTTCGTCGGGAAGATCGCGTAAGGCACGAGGTTCGGATGCTCGTTGCCGGTGAGCGAGGGCGGCTTGCCGTGCATGAAATAGTTCGCTGTGTGCGGATGCATGATGGCAAGCCCGGTCTCGTACAGCGTCACTTCCAGGAACTGGCCCTTGCCCGACCTCTGCCGCTCCGACAGCGCCATCAGGATGCCGATCGCAGCATAAAGACCGGTGGTGAGGTCGACCAAGGGTACGCCGATCCGCATCGGACCGCTCTCCGGCGAGCCGGTCGCGGCAATCATGCCGGCCATGGCCTGGATGATGGCATCATAGCCGGGATTGCCGCCGCGCGGCCCGTCGGCGCCGAAGCCGCAGATCCGGCAATGCACGAGCCGGGGAAATTTCTCTCGCAGCACCTCGTTGCCGATGCCCCATTTCTCCAGCGTCCCCGGCTTGAAATTCTCGATCAACACGTCGGCCTCGGGCAGCATTTTCATCAAGACCGAGCGGCCGCCCTCGGAGGCGAGGTCGAGGCCGATCGAGCGCTTGTTGCGGTTGACGCCAACGAAATACGCCGCATCTTCCTCATGGAAGGGCGGGCCCCAATCGCGCACCTCGTCGCCTGCGGGCGGCTCGACCTTGATTACGTCGGCGCCGTGGTCGGCGAGGATCTGAGTGCAATAGGGGCCGCCGAGCACGCGCGTGAGGTCGATCACGCGCAGTCCGGCCATCGCGCCGGGGGCAAATTGAGGGTTCATCAATGCGTTCGCGAGGTTGGTGTTGCTATCGCGACCATTAAGCATCCCGGACGGCGCAGCGCAAATGCGTCACCGCCATGCGGTTCCCTCGTGGATCGCATGCCAGCCGATGGTGCGAGGGGATCGCGCCATCGGCTGTTGTCTGGGCATGATCTGTTCGTCGGTTTCTGCTTGGCGCTAACGCAGCCCTGCGGGTCCGGATCATGCTCCTTCACGCGACAAGACCCGCCGAACTTTCCGGCGGGCCTTCCGTTATGCGATCAGACCACCTTCAGGCGGACATCGACATTGCCGCGGGTAGCGTTGGAGTAGGGGCATACCTGATGCGCCTTTTCGACCAGCGCCTCAGCTTCGTTGCGGGGGAGGCCCGGCAGCGAGACCGCGAGCTCGATATCGAGCCCAAAGCCGCCGGCCGAGCGCGGGCCGATGCCGACAGTCGAGGTGACAGAGGTGTCTGCCGGAACTTTCGGGCCGCCTTGGGACGCCACGAACTTCATGGCACCGATGAAGCAGGCGGCGTAGCCTGCCGCAAACAGCTGTTCCGGATTGTTGCCGGCGCCGCCCGCGCCTCCGAGTTCCTTAGGCGTGGTGAGCCTGACATCGAGCGCCCCGTCCAGCGTTGCGGAATGGCCGTCGCGGCCGCCGGTGGCCTTGGCAGAGGTCTTGTAGAGCACGTTTACGGACATCGTGGTTCTCCCTTTGGTTTACGCTTTCGACGGAGTCATATTGCACGCAATTAGATTGTGCGCAATATACTTGGCCGATCGAATTTTCGTGATTACATTGTGCGCAATTGATTAGATGGCGTCGGCAGGCGCAGAATGCGCCACGCGCCGAGGCTCCCGAAGAGGCAGGAATGGCAAAGAAGTCCATGGCGGAAGCCCAGCTCATGCTCGGCAATCAGCTCTGTTTCGCGATCTACTCGACCGCACATGCATTCAACCGCGTCTACAAGCCGCTGCTCGACCGGCTTGGCCTGACCTATCCGCAATACCTTGTCATGCTGGTACTATGGGAGCGTGACGGTGTCGCCGTCAAAGAAATCGGCGAAAGGCTGTTCTTGGACTCCGGCACGCTGACGCCGCTTCTGAAGCGGCTGGAGGCCGCCCATCTGATCCGGCGGACCCGTTCGAGCGAGGACGAGCGCCAGGTCCTGATCGCGCTCACCGCCCAAGGCCAGACGCTGCGGGAAAAGGCAAGGACGGTGCCCGCGGCGATCTTGTCGGCGTCGGGATGTTCGATCGTGGAACTGTCGAGTTTGCGCAAGAGCCTGGTGGCGCTGCGGGATCAGCTGAACGCGGCCGTGGGGGAGTAGGGGGGCGGCTCGATTGGTCAGTCGGTTATTAAAAGGCGCTTCTTTGCGAACGCGCGGCCGGAATGGGATTTGAGGTATTTTTCGAATTCCAGTGCCTTCAGTTTGTCTGGGAAGGCGCAGTACCAGATCAGCTTCCAGGGCTTGTATTTGGCGGTGTGAGCTGACTTGCCAGCGTTGTGATCGGGTATTCGGTTTTTCAGGTCTTCGGTCGCGCCCGTGTATTCCTGATCCGGAAAATCGACGCTTCGGACGATATAAACGTACCACATCGCTGCCCAGCCCACATTGCCTTGGGACTATGAACGACCTGTTTTGTCTGAAGCTACAAGGGAACTGAGTGCTGGTTGAGAAAGCCCGTCTTCGCCCTGCGGGCTACGCCGGGCACGCTTCGCCTTCGACCGCGGTGGCTGCGCCACGCGTAGCCGAAGGCGAAGCGTGGTGGAGCCAGGCGGGATCGAACCGCCGACCTCTTGCATGCCATGCAAGCGCTCTCCCAGCTGAGCTATGGCCCCATTCAGGTAGACCCGCGCGCCTGGGCGACGCGCCGGGAAATCAGGAACGACCGTTGATCACACTTCGGCGCGAAGCTCAAGTCTCCTCGTCGCCGCCGACGTCACCGATGATGTCGGTAACGTCCTCATCGCCCTCTTCCTCATCGGCGATGAAGGTCGAATCGTCGTCGTCATCGTCCTCCAGTGTCTCGTCAACCTCGATATCGTCCTCCGATTCGGGAACGACGGCCTTGACCTTGCCTGTGTTCTCCTCGGCATCGGCCTCCTCGAGCGGCACCAGCTCCTCGGCCTCCATGGTCTCGGGCGCTTCGGTGGCAGCGGCACGCGCGGCTTCGCCGCGAGCGGCGCGGACGGGGGCGACGGGAGCAATCGGCACGACCTCGCCGGTATAGGGCGAGATCACTGGATTCTTATTCAGGTCATAGAACTTCTTGCCCGTGGTCGGGCAAATGCGTTTGGTTCCAAGATCGGGTTTGGCCACGTGCAAAATCCTGGCAATGTCGGAAAAGCGGAGCTTCACTTGGCTAGTTGAGGGCCCGCTGTCAATAGCGCTTTGCGCAGGAAATAGGTGTCCCTCGCCCTCCGCGCACCAGCGATCGTGACGCTGGGCCGAGCCTGTGGTACCTGCCGCATTCGCATAGGGAACATCGATTTTGACCCATTCCAGCCAGCCTACCCCCCTCGAAGCACGTGCCTCAGGCCCCCTGTCGGGCAAGGCGCGCGTCCCTGGCGACAAGTCGATCTCGCACCGGGCCCTGATTCTGGGCGCTCTTTCGATCGGCGAAACCCGAATCTCAGGCCTGCTCGAGGGCGAGGACGTTCTCAACACCGCCAAATCGATGCAGGCCCTTGGCGCGCAGGTCGAGCGTACCGGCGATTTCGCCTGGGCTGTCCGCGGTGTCGGGGTTTCCGGCTTCGCCGAGCCCAAAACGGCGCTGGATTTCGGCAATTCCGGCACCGGCTGCCGCCTGGTGATGGGGGCGGTAGCAGGCTGCCCCATCAGCGCAGTATTCGATGGCGATGCGTCGCTCCGCAGCCGCCCCATGCGCCGCGTGCTCGATCCCTTGGGCCTCATGGGCTCCAGGGTGAGCGCCGGCGGCGAGGGCGGGCGCCTGCCGTTGACGTTGCAGGGCGCGCGCGATCCGGTTCCCATTGCCTACAGGACGCCGGTCGCCTCGGCTCAGATCAAGTCGGCCGTGCTTCTCGCCGGGCTCGCGGCCCCCGGCGTCACCACCGTCATCGAGCAGGAGGCGAGCCGCGACCATACCGAATTGATGCTGAAGCATTTTGGTGCCGATATCATATCGAGCGCAGAGGGCAGCCACGGCCGCCGCATCGCGCTCACCGGCCAACCGGAGCTGCATGGGGCCAGAGTCGTGGTGCCGGCGGATCCGTCCTCCGCCGCGTTTCCCGTGGTCGCGGCACTGATTGTCGAGGGTTCCGACATCCTGCTCTCCGATGTCATGACTAACCCGCTGCGGACGGGGCTTTTCACCACTTTGCGGGAAATGGGCGCCTCGATCGAGGAAACCGGCGTGCGCGGCGACAGGGGCGAGCCAATGGCGCAATTGCGCGTGCGGGCGTCGAGACTGCGCGGCGTCGAGGTGCCACCCGAGCGCGCGCCCTCGATGATCGACGAATATCTCGTGCTGGCGGTGGCCGCCTCCTTCGCCGAAGGCACCACCATCATGCGCGGCTTACAGGAATTGCGGGTCAAGGAATCCGACCGGCTCGAGGCCACTGCCGCCATGCTGCGGGTCAACGGCGTCAAGGTCGAGATTTCGGGCGATGATCTGATCGTCGAGGGCAGGGGCCACGTGCCCGGCGGCGGCCTGGTCCTCACCCATATGGATCATCGCATCGCGATGTCGGCGCTGGTGATGGGGTTGGCCTCCGATAGGCCGGTGACCGTCGACGACACCGCCTTTATCGCCACCAGCTTCCCCGACTTCATTCCCATGATGCGCGCATTGGGCGCGGAGTTCTCATGATCATCGCCATCGACGGGCCCGCGGCCTCGGGGAAGGGCACGCTCGCCAAGAAGCTCGCCCAGCATTACGGCTATCGCCATCTCGACACCGGCGTGATTTACCGCGCCGTGGCCCACGCATTGCTCGAAGAGGGCGCCGATCTGCGGGACGAGGCGCTGGCGGTCGCCGCTGCCATCGAACTCGACCCCGAAACATTCGGCAATCCGGCGTTGAAGAGCCAGAAGGTGGGCGAGGCGGCTTCTGTGGTCTCGGCCATCGCCCGTGTGCGCGAGGTCCTGCTCGATTTCCAGCGGCAGTTCGCGGCCACCCCGCCCGGCGCCGTCCTCGACGGCCGCGACATCGGCACCGTGATCTGCCCGAATGCTGACGTGAAGATTTTCGTCGTCGCCGACCCCAAGGTGCGGGCCCATCGCCGCACTCTGGAGGCGAAGTCGAGGGGCGAGGAGGCCGACGAGGCCAGGATCCTCCAGGACATCATCCAGCGCGACGAACGCGACCGAAACCGCGCCACGGCCCCTTTAAAACCGGCCGCAGATGCTTACTTGCTAGACAACACCAATCTCGATATAGAGGCGGCCGTCCGGGCCGCTGTTGACATTGTCGAGGCCGTCCGAGCGGGCCGGCAGCGGGGTTGACCCCCTGCCGTCACAGGAGGAACGCCCGCTCCCGGCCCCGTTCAGGTTAATTTTGGCGGTCACGTCGAGCTCTCGAGCTGCTTACAATTCGAGAGTCCCATCGTCTACGGACTTTAATCAACGTATCGAACGTGCAGGCTCTGCCGGCCCGCTTGTCGCGCCCGTGTTTGGCGTGATGGTGCGGTCGTCCGAGGGCTTTGCGGGCCTTGGATCACTTCACGCGCGATACGCCCTTCAACAAGCAGGCCCGGCAAGATTCCGCATTGGAGAGCAAATGGCTTCGACTTCCGTGAATACTTATACCCCTACCCGCGACGATTTTGCCGCGATGCTGGACGAGACCTTCGCCGGCGGCAATCTGCAGGAATCTTCCGTCGTCAAGGGTAAGGTGGTTGCGATTGAAAAGGACATGGCCGTCATCGATGTCGGCCTTAAGACCGAGGGCCGCGTCGCGTTGCGCGAATTCTCCGGCCCCGGCCGCGAAAGCGATCTCAAGGTCGGTGACGAGGTCGAGGTGTTTCTCGACCGAATCGAGAATGCGCTCGGCGAAGCCGTGCTGTCGCGCGACAAGGCGCGCCGCGAGGAGAGCTGGGGCAAGCTGGAGAAGGCGTTCCAGAACAACGAAAAGGTCATGGGCGTCATCTTCAACCAGGTCAAGGGCGGCTTCACCGTCGACCTCGACGGTGCAGTAGCCTTCCTGCCGCGTTCGCAGGTGGACATCCGCCCGATCCGCGATGTCGCGCCGCTGATGAACAACTCGCAGCCGTTCCAGATCCTCAAGATGGACCGTCGCCGCGGCAACATCGTCGTCTCCCGCCGCACCGTGCTGGAAGAAACCCGCGCCGAGCAGCGCCAGGAGCTGGTGCAGAACCTCGAAGAGGGTCAGGTCATCGACGGCGTGGTCAAGAACATCACCGACTACGGTGCTTTCGTCGACCTCGGCGGCATCGACGGCCTCCTGCACGTCACCGATATCGCCTGGCGCCGCGTCAACCATCCGACCGAGGTTTTGACCATCGGCCAGACGGTGAAGGTCAAGATCATCAAGATCAACCACGAGACGCACCGCATCTCGCTCGGCATGAAGCAGCTGCTCGATGATCCGTGGCAGGGCATCGAGGCGAAGTACCCGCTGGGTGCGCGCTTCCATGGCCGTGTCACCAACATCACCGACTACGGCGCCTTCGTGGAGCTGGAGCCGGGCATCGAGGGCCTGATCCACGTCTCCGAGATGTCGTGGACCAAGAAGAACATGCACCCCGGCAAGATCGTCTCGACCTCGCAGGAAGTCGAGGTGCAGGTCTTGGAAGTCGATTCCGTCAAGCGCCGCATCTCGCTCGGTCTCAAGCAGACCATGCGCAATCCCTGGGAAGTCTTCGTCGAGGCGCACCCGGTCGGCTCGGTGGTCGATGGCGAGGTCAAGAACAAGACCGAGTTCGGCCTGTTCCTCGGACTGGAAGGCGATGTCGACGGCATGGTGCATCTATCCGATCTCGACTGGAAGCTTCCGGGCGAGCAGGTGATCGACAACTTCAAGAAGGGCGATCACGTGAAGGCGGTTGTGCTTGACGTGGATGTCGAGAAGGAGCGCATCTCGCTCGGCATCAAGCAGCTCGAAGGCGATCCCTTCGCCGAGCCTGGCGACGTCAAGAAGGGCGCCGTCGTGACCTGCGAGGTGCTCGAGGTGAAGGAAAGCGGTATCGAGGTGAAGATCGTCGGCACCGATTTCACCACCTTCATCAAGCGCTCCGAGCTTGCGCGCGACCGCAACGACCAGCGCTCCGACCGCTTCGCGGTCGGTGAGAAGGTCGATGCCCGCGTGATCCAGTTCGACAAGAAGGCCCGCAAGGTGCAGGTCTCCATCAAGGCGCTGGAAGTCGCCGAAGAGAAGGAGGCCATCGCGCAGTACGGCTCCTCCGACTCCGGTGCCACGCTGGGCGATATCCTGGGCACCGCGCTCAAGAACCGCGACAAGGACAGGTAGGGCGGGAGTTTTGGTCCGCTTGCGAGAAAGGCCCCGGCATCGCGCCGGGGCCTTTTTTGTTTCTTGGTCGCCCCGGCGAAGGCCGGGGCCCAAAACCACAGGCCTTCATGGCGCGAAGGTCGTCGGCCATCTGGGCCCAAAGATAGACTCCGCGGTATGGGCCCCGGCCTTCGCCGGGGCGACTACTACCGAAGGCCGAGCCACGTTCTCTTCATATTGCACGGCAATTGATGTATTGAGCTAACGCGTCGTTGACGCTGCCGATGCAAAACCTGCCGCAGCTTTTTTGGGAGCATTTCGATGTCGCTTGATTCGGATGTGATCGTCGATCGCCGCAGGATGCGGCGCAAGCTCACCTTCTGGCGCGCCTCGGCAGCGGTCGTTGCAATCGCGGCGATCGCAGCAATCAGCATCGTGGTCTCGCCGCGCGGACGCTCGACCTTCACAAGTGCGGGCTCGATCGCCCGCGTCAACATCGAAGGCCTGATACGGAGCGATCGCCAGCGCGTTGAAGCGCTGGAGCGGCTCGGGAACTCGAACACCGCGGCCGTCGTCGTGCATATCAATTCGCCTGGCGGCACTACTGCGGGCTCCGAGGAGCTCTACGATTCCCTGATCCAGCTGAAGGCGAAGAAGCCGATGGTGGTGGTCGTGGAGGGCCTGGCAGCGTCCGGTGGTTACATCACGGCGATCGCTGCCGATCATATCGTGGCACAGCAGACCTCGCTGGTCGGCTCGATCGGCGTCCTGTTTCAGTATCCGAATGTCGCGGATCTCCTGAAAACGCTCGGCGTCAAGGTCGAGGAAGTGAAATCCTCGCCGCTGAAAGCCGCTCCGAACGGCTTCGAGCCGACGAGCCCTGAGGCGCGCGCTGCGCTCGATGCACTGGTGAAGGATTCCTATGCGTGGTTCCGCGATCTCGTGAAGAGCCGCCGCGGCATGAACGACGAGCAGCTGGAAAAGATTGCCGACGGCCGCGTCTTCACCGGCCGTCAGGGCGTCGAACTCAAGCTCGTCGACGAGCTTGGCGACGAGAAAGCCGCGGTAGCCTGGCTGGTCGAGCAGAAGAATGTCAAAAAAGATCTGCCGGTGCGCGATTACAAGCTCGAGCCGCGCTTCGGCGACCTCACTTTCCTGCGCACGGCAGCGTCCATTACGCTTGATGCGCTCGGCTTGAGCGGCATTGCGCACAAGCTCGAGCAGGCCGGCATGGCGGAGGCCGTCGATCGCGTCAGCCTCGACGGAATGCTCGCGCTTTGGGAGCCCGCCGGGAACAATTGACGGCCGCAGGTCCCGATTGTGGCAGGCTTTCGCGTCCTGCTTGTATCGTGACAAACCGGTTTTGGCCGTTTGTCACGTCAATTCGCGCAGCGCAAAATTGATTTAGCGTCTTGACAGATCACGGCATTTTCACGGAAATGAGAGCCGACGCTTCCGAGTCCACGCCTTTATGATCAAATCCGAACTGGTCCAGCGCATCGCCGAGCACAACCCGCACCTTTATCAGCGGGATGTCGAGAATATCGTGAACGCGATTCTCGACGAAATCGTCGCAGCACTTGCGCGCGGGGATCGGGTGGAGCTGCGCGGCTTCGGCGCCTTTTCGGTGAAGCATCGCCCGGCGCGCGCCGGCCGTAATCCGCGGACCGGCGCCCATGTACCGGTCGACCAGAAGAACGTGCCGTTCTTCAAAACCGGCAAGGAAATGCGCGAGCGGCTGAACCGGGACAATCCCGGGGCTGCCGAAATCGACGACTGATTTCGCACTTGCTTCATTGAGGGAGGCAGCTTCTAAAGGCTGTCTTTTTCTTAGAGACTGTCTTGTTCTTAAAGACTGTCTTGTTCTGAAGGACTGGCTTGTTCTTAAAGGCTGGCTTGGGCCTTAGCGCATGCTATGCCTACGCCGGTGGCGATCGATTGCGAGCGCGTCTGATGCGAAAATTCCTCACCTACCTGATCGTCCTTCCGCTGTTCCTGATCTTCGTCGCCTTCGCGGTGGCAAACCGGCATGTGGTCACTGTCTCCTTCGATCCGTTCGATTCCGCCGATCCCGCGCTCTCCGACAAGGTGCCGCTGTTTATCCTGATCGTCGCGGTCGCGATGCTCGGGGTGATGGTGGGCGGGGTCGCCACCTGGTGGGGCCAGCGGCATTGGCGGCGGGCGGCGCGCCGCCACGAGGCCGATGCGCGGGCGGCGAGGGCCGAGCTTGCGGACCTTCGCGCCACCACCATGCGGACCAACCCCGGGCGGCTTCCGGTCCCGGCAAATGGCGGTTTTCACGGGGCTTCCGGGCGAGACAAGCAGGGCGTGACGTTGTAGAAGCGCCCAAACGGAAGCTAGGCTTCCGCCCCGTTTCACGAGACCCCGACCGACCATGTCCCTTCTGGTGAAGATTTGTGGCCTGTCCACGCGCGAGACGCTCGACGCTGCGCTTGGCGCGGGCGCCGACATGGTGGGCTTTGTGTTCTTCCCGCCCTCGCCGCGGCATGTCTCGTTCGACGCCGCCCGCGAACTGGCCGCGGCGGTCAGGGGTCGTGCAAGAAAGGTCGCGCTGACGGTGGACGCCGACGATGCCACCTTCTCCGCCATCGTCACCGCACTCAAACCTGACATTCTGCAGTTGCATGGCCGCGAGAGCGTTGCCCGAATTTTGCAGCTGAAGCAGAAATTCGGCCTCGAGGTGATGAAGGCGCTTCCCGTCGAAACCGCCGCCGATCTCTTGAGCTTGCCGGAATTCGCCACGGTCTCTGACCGCATCCTGTTCGATGCGCGTCCGCCAAAGGCCGCGACGCGGCCGGGCGGGTTGGGAACGACCTTCGACTGGCACCTGCTGGAAGATCTGGACCTCAAGCTGCCCTTCATGGTCTCGGGCGGGCTTACCGCCGACAATGTTGCGGAGGCGCTGCGCGTGACCGGCGCAGGAGGCGTCGATGTCTCCTCCAGCGTCGAGCGCGCGCCAGGCGTCAAGGACCCGCAACTGATCGAACGTTTCATCCGCGCTGCGCGCGCCACCCGAGAACTGGCGATACGATGACACTGGCAAAACCAAATTCCTTCCGCAGCGGCCCCGACGAGCGCGGCCATTTCGGCATTTTCGGCGGTCGCTTCGTCGCGGAAACCCTGATGCCGCTGATCCTCGATCTCGAGAAGGCCTATGCTGAAGCCAAGGCCGATCCGGCCTTCCAGGCGGAGATGAACGGCTACCTGCGCGACTATGTCGGCCGGCCCTCGCCGCTTTATTTCGCGGAACGCCTCACCGAGCATCTCGGCGGCGCCAGGATTTACCTGAAGCGCGAGGAGCTCAATCACACCGGTTCCCATAAGGTGAACAATGTGCTGGGCCAGATCATGGTGGCGCGGCGCATGGGCAAGAAGCGCATTATCGCCGAGACCGGCGCCGGCCAGCACGGGGTTGCGACCGCCACGCTCTGCGCCCGCTTTGGCCTCGAATGCATCGTCTATATGGGCGCTGTCGACGTTGCGCGGCAGCAACCGAACGTGATCCGCATGGAGATGCTTGGCGCGAAGGTGATTCCGGTACAGTCGGGCACGAAGACGCTGAAAGACGCGATGAACGAGGCGCTGCGCGACTGGGTCACCAATGTGCAGAACACATTCTATTGCATCGGAACGGTGGCAGGTCCCCATCCCTATCCGATGATGGTGCGCGACTTCCAGTCGGTGATCGGGATCGAGACGAAGCAGCAGATACAGGAGATGGAAGGGCGGCTACCGGATTCGCTGGTCGCCTGCATCGGCGGCGGCTCTAATGCGATGGGGCTATTCCACCCCTTCCTCGATGATCCCTCGGTCGAGATTTTCGGCGTCGAGGCGGCCGGCCATGGGCTGACGCAATTGCACGCAGCCTCGATCGCCGGCGGCCGGCCGGGCGTGCTCCATGGCAACCGCACCTATCTCTTGATGAACGACGACGGCCAGATCCAGGACGCGCATTCGATCTCCGCGGGCCTTGACTATCCCGGCATCGGCCCGGAACACTCCTGGCTGCACGAAGTCGGCCGCGTGAACTATCTGTCCGCAACCGACGACGAGGCACTCGCCGCGTTCCAGCTGCTGTCGCGGCTGGAAGGCATCATCCCGGCGCTGGAGCCGGCCCACGCCATAGCAAAGGTGATGGAGCTCGCGCCCAAACGGCCCAGGGATCATTTGATGGTGGTCAACCTCTCCGGCCGCGGCGACAAGGACGT
>Ga0307474_10002839_pt1 | contig 12483 bp, 8 predicted proteins | sample atmos_gasesECM1C_2_FD_203312 | JGI IMG/M metagenome (GOLD analysis project Ga0307474, IMG submission 203312) | Hardwood forest soil microbial communities from Morgan-Monroe State Forest, Indiana, United States - atmos_gasesECM1C_05 | ecosystem: Environmental > Terrestrial > Soil > Temperate... | reverse complement strand
GATGTCGCAGCCCGAGATACCAAGTCTGACGAACGCAACATTGAACCTTGCGGAGGCAGCGGCAATGCGAATGTCGCTCGCAAGAGCAAGGGCGAGACCGCCTCCGGCCGCGGGGCCGTTAACAGCAGAGATGACCGGCTGGGGGAGCGACCGTAGCCGAGGCACGAGCGATGCGATATGCGTTTGTGTCGCAAAAGTGTCCTGGACACGATCCTTGGGTTGATGTCCGGGTGCGTTCCCGTAGCCCGAAAGGTCGATACCCGCGCAGAAGCCACGGCCTGCACCGGTGAGAACGACGACCCGGCATCCCCGATCGGCAGCAATGTCTGCCAAGGCCGCATGGAGCTCGCGGACGAGCGTTTCATTTAGAGCATTGAGACGTTCCGGCCGGCTCAGAGTGAGCCGAGTAACGCCGTCTTGGGGGTGGTCAATCCGCACTGTATCCATACCGTCATCTTTGTCCACCCGGCTGCGGCGTTGCACCAGCCGCGAGTTCATCCTTAGCAGGAGATCCTCACGCCCGGCTTAGATCCTCGTGGGTGCGGTGGATGCCTTGACCTCCGTCGTTTGTCTCGGCCGGAAATCAACGGGTAACGAGTCCCCCATCCACGTGTAGAACGCTGCCGGTCATGTAGCTCGAAGCATCCGAGGCGAGGAAGACCGCCGGAGCTGCGATTTCTTCCGGAGCCGCAATTCTTCGAAGTAGGCACGCCGCCGCCATTCCCTTCATTGAGTCGGTCCCAGTCTTGCGAAGCATGTCGGTGTCGACAGAGCCGGGAGCAAGCGCGTTCACTCTGATTCCCATGGGCGCAAGGGCTGCAGCCATGGATTTGGTGTAGGAGACCATCGCCGCCTTAGCCGCCGCGTACATCGCCACGTTTCCAGAGAACAGCCACGCTCCGGCAGAGACCACGTTGATAACGGACGCAGTAGTTGACGCCTCAAGGTGGGGCAGCGCCTCTTGGATCAGTAGAACGGGGCCTTTGAGGTTCACATCGAAAGACTTTTGCAGAGCTTCCTCCGTGAAGGACCCGACGGGCAACGCCAGGGCGTTGGCGGCATTGTTGACGAGAACATCAATCGCGCCAAAATGATCGCTCGCACTCCGGACAAGGTTCTGTATATCCGCGGTCGATCCCATGTGGCAGCGAACTCCGATGGCTTGGTATCCCAAATCTCTGAGTTCCGCCGCTGTGGTGGAGCAAGCCTCCTCCTTTCGACTAGCGATCACCACGCGGGCTCCCCGCTCCGCCATTGCACGCGCTATTGCCCGTCCAATCCCGCGTGTTCCTCCGGTGATTAGAGCGACTCGGCCATCAAGCTGGAAGAGGTCAGGTCCTCCCTGTATTGCCGCACGATTTTTAGCCATCTTGATAGGTGTCACGTGGCATATCGTTGGGAACTGCCTTCACACTTGTTTGGCGAGACGTCGGGACCGCTGAGATGACGGTCATGCTACGTCAGGTGGTAAACACCGAAAATTGGGTACCCGAACCGATGATTCCTGGGGTTCAGTGCTGCTGAGCTAGTTGAAACAACTCCGTCTCGGACCAATCGCAATCGGATCGAGCGGCTGTCCAAACTCCTCCAGCATTTCGGTGGTCTGTTCTGACCAGTTTCTATCCGGACGGTCTGATCGCGTACGTCCATTCGGAGTCGTACCCCGAAACGTGACCATTTAGATTTGCCACCGGCTTTTCCGCGCAACTGGAAGCAGAATCGAAACAGTCGGCGTAAAACGCCCGGACGCCGGCGCCCTGCGTGACGTTTAGGACCGCGAGGACTTTGCCGCCGGGTTCCTCTTTGACAAAGACCAGAGAACGTGACTTCTCCAACGTGCATCGGAGGCTGTCGTTCTCGATCTCAATCTTTCCTACGTCCACGGAGTACCCCTCTCCGCCACCGGCCCATCCGACTCTTCCGGTTTTCTTCCCGGACGAGACCACTTTGTTTCCAGCGCCATGCCAGCGTGCGCAGTTGCTCTTCTGCTCATAGACGCTGCGACCGGGGTCATTGGGTCGGTACACGCCGCCTTGAGCAGTCTTTATCTCGGCTACACCCTCGGTCGAGATTGTGGTGTGCGCCGGAAACCCGAGGAAATCGATCTTGATCTGGGGGGTGTAATAGTTCGCGCCAGCTGGAGCAGTCCACAGCACGATCCCTGCAATGGACGCTGCCGCAGCCAGCCCGAAACGCGCGGCATGCTTCCCCGATCTCCGCCACGGACCCATCCCCGCCTCCAAGTGTCTCGTACTTGTCGCACCAGATATAGCACGGTCAGTCGTGAGTGATCTGTGATGCGGGAGCGTCGCCACTTGGAAGCGGCGGACGCGAACGCGCGTTGCGGGCATCAGTACCGCTGTGTCAGCCTTCGTGAGTTTCCCGACGAGGACCGGGCTCAGTGAACCCCTTTTCACCACCGCGCGCAAGGCGACGTCACTCGGCCGGTCAGCTTCGTCAAGATGGTGATCGCGCAACCTGATGTGTGCAAGGCCGTGCCGCCGAAACGCGAGCGACTCGGGGGCGATCCGGTGGTACGGCGACAGTTGGTGATGTTCCCGACCGTGCCACCCTGATTTCTGATGGCGAGATTCCCCAAGATCATGCTGATGGAATCGGAGGCACGTGCGGAAGGTAAGGCTCGCCTGAATGGCATCACCTGACAAACTCGCGTAGGGATTCGTAACGATGGAGCGCCGGTGACCGAGGGGCCGAGCAACGATTACATCTGCCAAATAGAAGGAGAACACTGTGGCCTGGGACTTTTCAACAGAACCGGAATTTCAAGAGAAGCTCAACTGGGTCGAGGAGTTCTGCCGCGAGGAGGTCGAGCCTCTCGAGTACGTCTTCCCGTTCGCCGTTCGCACGAGGGACCCGAACGTTCGCGCGCTGGTCAGACAGCTTCAAAGCAGGATCAAGGCTGAGGGCCTCTGGGCGCTCTTCCTCGATCGAGATCTCGGAGGTCCTGGTTACGGTCAACTCAAACTTGGATTGCTGAACGAGATTCTCGGTCGCTACCCATCGGCGCCACAGATGTTCGGGGCGGCGGCACCCGACACCGGGAATATGGAGATGCTGGCGGCATACGGCACCGACGAACAGAAGGATCGTTGGCTTACGCCGATGCTCAATCAGGAGCTGTGGTCAGCCTTCTCGATGACCGAGCCCCAAGGCGGATCCGACCCCAACCTGTTCACGACTCATGCCGTTCGTGACGGAGATGAGTGGGTCATTAACGGCGAGAAGTGGTTCACGAGCGCGGGTCGGGTAGCCGACATCCTCTTCGTCATGTGTACCAACGGCATGTTCGTCGTGCCCCGCAAGACCCCAGGTGTCGAGATCCAACCCGAACCAAGGAACCACAACCACATCATCTACAACGAGGTGCGCGTTCCATCCGACCACCTCCTCGGGCCTGAGGATGGAGCCAAAGTCCTCGCTCAGAGGCGTTTGGGGGGTGGACGAATTCACCACGCCATGCGGACGATCGCTCAGTGCAAACTGGCTTTCGACATGATGTGTGAGCGGGCGCTGAGTCGCGAGTCTCACGGCAAGACGATTGCAGAACATCAAATGGTGCAAGAGAAGATCGCTGATTCTTATGCCCAGATTCGAATGCTGCGACTATTCGTACTTGAGACCGCATGGAAGATCGACAATTCGAGCACTCAGGAGACCAGAACCGACATCGCAGCAGTCAAGTATTCGATGGCCAAGGTGCTGCGCGAGGTCTCTTACAACGCTCTTCATATCCTTGGTTCGCTTGGAACCACCGATATGACGCCATTGCAGGCCATGTATGCGAGCGCTCCAACCATGGGGATCGCCGACGGGGTGGATGAGGTCCACAAGGCCACGGTTGCTCGCAACGTGCTGAAGCAGTATCGACCACATGAAGGCAACTGGCCAACCGAATATTTCCCGGCCAAGAGAGCCGCTGCCTGGGAGAAGTTCCAGCCAAGGTTTGCTGAGAACCCTGAGCTTCTCGTGAGTGCCGAGGCCTACAAGAGACACTTCGCAAATCGGCGGTAATTTCAGGACCCGTCAGGACACAAGCGGTGGGAGCCTTCACAAATAGTAATCAGTCCATGATGCGTTACAGGTTGTCGAGGCAGTACGGAAGTTCCGGACACCGGCATCAGTGGTTGGAAGAACCGGCCCTGGTATTGCTCCGCTGGGGGGAAATAGATCGCGAACCGGGCATCTATTCCCTCGAAGCCGCCGTGAACGAAGCGTGGCGCACCGGGTCGTCGCGCCACTCGTGGGCATCGTCGAACGGCCGGTCGAACAACGGGTCGTTGGAGCCTCTGTCGGCGACGGACAATCTCATCCGTCCTCCTCCCTGTTCGGCTCTGGGGAGATCTGTTCCGGGTCAGGGGACCGCTGCGTTCTCGGCTTCCGTCCGCATCGCCGCGGCATCCTCAGCGAGGAACCAGCCCGCCTCGATCAATTCGTCCAGGCGGCGATTGAATCGCATCACGTAGTCGGCATGGTCGGAGTAGAGCGCCTGGAGCGCCGCGGGAGAAAGCGGCTCTTCGAAGCCGACCACGCCGAATGTGGGTTCACCTCCTTCGTCGACGCCTGGCGTCGAGGTGTACCGCAATCGAGGCACGTCGAGCTGCGCCGAGCGGACACCGCCACGTGTGTTGCCCCACTCGTCCTTGGCGAAGTGGCCATCCTGACCTGTCGCAATCCGATCGGCCCGAGGCGGGATGTCCCCGTTGGCCACCCACTGCACCAGGTGCTCCAAACCCATATGGAACAGCTCGCTGTGGGGAAGACTGTTCATCACCGCGCCTTGGGGAATGTGCCCGGCCGTTCCCGTCGGATCGAGCTGCCACATCGCAGCGTCGTTGTAGGGCGGGTACCGGGTACCCATGTGCGCCACGCCCGCCAGCTCGTAGAGCCGGTAGCGATCGTTGGGGTCGTCGCTGTCGTCCCTGCGGTACCCGCGGCCCTCCCGCATCGGGCCCTTGTGGCTGGCGATGTCGCCGTCGCTGAGCACCTGCACGAGCGGCACGTCCCGTGGGCCGAAGCACACAGATGGAGCACCGCTCGGGAAGAATCCGTGGTACACGGGAGCCCCGTTGGGGAGTCGTGCGCTGTCGTGGCCATTGAGGACGTAGTCGGTGACCATGGCCCCCGTCTGGGAATGGCCGGCGAGCATCACGTGTCCTACGGCGAGCGCGCCAAAGGGACCGGCGCCGGTGGCCAAGGCCGCTCCGACCTGTGCGAGGATCGGCGTCGAGAGTACGTTGATGCGTCGCATCTGATCGAGCCGCGCCTGGATGCCGGCCGGGTCAGAGGGCAAGCGCAGCGATTCAATACCGGACGACTCCGCAAGTGAGGCGGCAGACCAGATCTCGAGGTCCGCGTACCGCTCCGGGTTTGCCGGCTTCACAAACCCGTCGAGGACGCTCTTCTGCGAGCAAGCAGCCACCCACCCGTGCCCCGAGCGCATCTGGTAGCGGGACGTGTAGATCCAGATCGGCGCCGCACTCGCGGCGTGGACCGGTTCGACGATCACGATCCCGCTGAATCGACTCGGGTCACGCGGACGACGAACCGTCAGCGACGTCGCATAGGGGTGCCCGTCGGCCTCGCCGCGGGCGAACCATTCCTCCTCGACATAGTCGAACTCTTCGAGGGTCCCCTGAAATGTGCCCGTTGGGACGAACCGTTCCGCTGCGTTTCCAACGGGTGCGGCGACCAGTGTGGCTGGGTTAACTGTCATCAGATCTCCTACGACGACGGGCCGCCCAATCCTTCAAAGTGCTCAAGAGTGAGATCCGCCTGACTGTCATCGCTCGATCGCCGCAGGCGTGTCGGTGGTTTCCGGGCCACCGGGCGGTCGTGTCGTCCTCAGCGGCGATCTGCCACTGCGGACGATCGCTCGCTCATCGGTTCCCAGATAGCTGGCGATCACCCGGGAATTCTCTCGCACCTCGGCCGGAGCGCCCTCGGCTATCACGGAACCGGTCTCGAGGCAGTACACGCGGTCGCTGATACCCATGATGAGCGGCATGTCGTGCTCGATCAAGAGGACTGACGCGTCGAGCTGGCGCTGCACGGTGACGATAAGGGGGCCGAAGGCCTCGGTCTCGCGTTGGGCCAGCCCGGCCGTAGGTTCATCGAGGCACAGGACCTTGGCGTCGAGCGCAAGAAGCCCCGCGAGTTCCACGACCCGTCGGGTGCCGGTCGAAAGGTCCGCGATGTAGTGGTCCCTGTACTCGCCGAGTCCCAGCATCTCGACGAGGTCTCCGACCGCGGCCCGATCATGCCGGCCGCGGCGGCTCGCCCGTGGCAGGGCGAGAGCGGTTGAGATCAAGCCCGTCTCGTGCTTTCCCTCGAGGGCGATGAGCAAGGTTTCGGTCACCGTCAGCTCTGGGAACAGTGTTGCCGACTGAAAGGTCCGACCCAGTCCTAACCCGGCTCGATAGGCCGGCGGCTTGCCGCCGATCTCCTCGTCCCCTAAACGTACAGAGCCCGTCGCCGGGACGAAGCCCCCGATCGCGTTCATGACCGTCGACTTCCCGGCGCCGTTGCTTCCGATCAGCCCCACGATCTCGCGTGCTCTCACGTTGAACGTGACCCCATCCACGGCCATGTTGCCCCCAAAGCTGACCCGAAGATCCGCAACCGAGAGTGTCGGAACGCCGGCCTCGCGGTCTTCGGGCTGGATCGGAGCCGCCTTGGCCGGTGGCATTGCCGCCGTCGGGGCGATCTCCTTGCCGAAGCGCTTGTCCGCCCACGACAAAAAAGAGTCGCGGGCGTCGTACACGATCTGCATCAGCCCCCGAGGGAAGTAGAGGAGCACAGCCAAGAGCCCGATGCTGGACGACAGAAGCCCCAGCACTGCATTGTTGGGGGCCAGCGCAGGGATCCCGATGACCCAGACCGCGCCGATCACCGCTGCGGTCACGGAGCCCATTCCGCCGATGACCACCATCGCCACGAGGCTGAGGGAAGCGTCCACCACGAAGAAGCTCCCAGGTCCGGCAAAGGCGACGTTGGCGTAGGCGCCGCTGAGCAGCGCACCACCCAGACCCGCCAGTGCCCCTGCGATGGCAAAGGCTCGGATCTTCTCCCAGGCCGGACGCACCCGGTAGCCGGCGGCGGCATTCTCGTTGTCGCGCACCGCCATGATGGATCGGCCGACGCCGCTGTCCCGGAACCGGCTTGCCACCAGCAGAACGAGCGCCAAGATGACGAGGACCACGTAGTAGTAGGTGCGCTGGCCCGGGAAGGACAGTGAGAACAATTTTCCGGGGCTGAAGGGCAGATCGGATCCGTCCGAGGACCCACCGCTCAGCACGTGCAGGCTGAAGAAGTACTGCTGCGCGGCTAACGCGAAGACGAATGTGACCACGGCCAAATAGAGACCCTTGACCCGCAGTGAACTGAGCCCGAGGATCGTTGCCAGCACCGCAGAGCCGGCGGTGGTGGCCACGATGGCCCACCAGAACGGCACACCACCCTCCACCAGCCGGGCGGCGAATAGGGCGCCCAGGCCGGCGAAGGCCATCTGGCCCAAGGACAGCTGGCCCAGCCATCCCGTGAGCACCGTCAACGATGTGGCACAGATTGCAAAGGCCAGCACCTCGGTGAAGGTCTGCTGGGTCGACGGCTTCGTGAAGACGAGCGGGAGAACCACCGCAATGATGGCTAACAAGAAGACCCCGCTCTTGTTCACGTTGCGGGCCCACCGGTAGGACCGCAGGCGCACCGGGATGGGCCGAGCTCTGGGCGTGAAGGCGAAGACTCCGCTTTCTTCGGCGCGCTCCCGATTGAACAGCACCGCCACCACCACGGTGATCAAAAGCAAGAGGTTGATGAGCCCTGGTTGATCGATGTAGTTGTAGTTGACGAGACTCTCCACGAGGCCGATGAGGACACTGGCGACGATGGTCCGGCGAAACGACGTCATGCCACCGATGACGGCGGCGACGAGTGCGAGCGACAATGTCTGGGGACCGAGCGTGGTCAGGTCTCCTGCCGCTCCGCTCTGGCCCGCGATGAGGACGACCGAAAGCGTGGACAGCGCTGCCGCCAACGCCCACACCATGGTGGAGACCATTTTGGGGCTGATACTGGACAATCGGGCCAACCGCGGGTTGCTGGCGCACGCCTTGACCGTGCGGCCGAGGGTCGTCCGGTCGAGGAACCATGTGAGGGCGATGAGCGTGACGGGGACGATGATGAGAATCGAGATGTCGGACCCTCGGACGTTCACGCCGGCGACGGTCCAGGACCCGCTCAGCGCGCTGGGGTAATGGATGCCGATCGTGGTTGGAGCGGGAATCTTTATCGCAATCGCCGCTGCGAGCTGCGACACCCCGATGGTCGCGACCAGAACGACGACCCGCGGAGACTTCCGAAGCCGGCGGATAATCGCCAGGTCGACGACGGCCCCGAAGGCCAGGCCCAAGAGGAGTGCGACCACGAGCCCGATCCAGAACGGCACGTGATACTGCACGACCAGCAACGACAAGACCGCTGCTCCGACCACGCCCATGTTGCCGACGGCGAAGTTGATGATCCGGGTGGCGCGGTAGACGAGCACGACGCCGACGGCGATCACCGCGATCGCCAGTCCCTGTACGACGCCGTCGAAGACGATCTGGCTGTTGATCCACGAGACGGCGAGCATGGTCAACCGTCTTCCTGGCCGCCGAGGAACACCGCCCGCGCCAGGTCGTCCCTTTCCATAAGGTCGCGAATCTGGCCCTCGAAGCGCACGCGGCCCTTTTCGAGGAAGACCGCCCGGTCGGCGATGGCCGCCGCCACATTGAGGGACTGTTCCACGATGATGAGTGTCACCCCCGCCGCTTTCAGGCCATCGACTACCCCAATGAGCTCCTGGACGATGATCGGGGCGAGGCCGAGGGACAGCTCGTCGATCATGAGCACAGCGGGATCGTGCAGCATGGCGATCGCCAGTGCGAGCATCTGCTGTTGTCCCCCGGAGAGCGCGTCGGCCCGCTCACCGCGGCGATCCTTGAGTGCCGGGAAGAGCTCGTAGACCCGCTCCGCCCGACGGCGGAGTTCGTCGCGATCGGAGCGGTAGATGAACCCACCCATCTCCAAGTTCTCCGCCACGGTCATCGGACCGAAGACGCCTTTACCTCCCGGCAACAGGTGGATTCCCAGCCGCGCCCGCTGCTCGGGCGTGGTGTAGGTGATGTCCCGACCCTTCAGCCGTACCACGCCACGGGACGCGACCTCCAAGCCGGCAGCGACATTCAAGGCGGTGGACTTCCCGGCCCCGTTGGTCCCGAGAAGTGCGAGCACCTCACCTCGTTTCACTTCGAAATTCACGCCGAAGAGGATCTGCACGTGGCCGTAGCTGAAGTCGACATTGCTCAGCTGCAGGACCGGGATCTGCTCCGGATCAGCTTCTTGGCGTTTGTGCTCCTCGAGTTCCTCCTGGAGTTCGACCACCACAAGGGACAGATCGTTCCTGATGAAGTGCGCGCTGCGGATGATCATAAAGGCGCCGAAGATGGTGGAGGGGATCATGATGATCAGCACAGTGGCTCGCACACCAACGACGCTGTCGAGGAGGGCAGCGAGGACGGCGCCCCCGGTTGCCCCGATGAAGAAGACGTAGATCCCGCCGACCGCGCCGACCATGCCGCGCAGGCGATAGGGAGCTACCGAGGTCAGCACCGGACCGATCATCGAGAATCCCGTCAACAGCAGGACCGCACTCGGGACGCTGAAGATCGCCCACAAGACGGCGTTCGGCATGAAGTACTGGATCGGTACCAAGAACGCCACGGGAAGGACGACCTTGCCGATCAGCGCAAGGGCCCGCGCCGGGTTCCTGCGGTAGAGCCGGTCGTAGTACCTCCCGACGAAGGGTAGAGCCACCAGCACGCCGACACTGCCGATGGTGCCGATCAATCCCCGCTGGAAGGCATCGAGGCCGAAGCGCTGCTTGAGGTAGAGGTTGCCAAGCACCGGACCGGTGAACAGGCCGAATCCGATCGCCGAGAAGGCGATGAGCACCGTCTTGACGGTGCGAATGCGCAAGATCCGCTCGAACGCCGCCTCGAGCGACGGCGCGGCCGGGCGTGCGTCGGTGATGACCTCGCCCAGCACGTCCTTCTTTTCGTACTGCCCGCGCGGAGGCTCGGGGATCCTGAAGGCGAAGATGGCCACCAGAAGGATCGGAATGGCCAGGATGTAGAAGGCCCAGCGCCATCCGTTCGGTCCGCCGACTTGAGTGGCGATCAGGCCTACAAGAACCGGGCTGAGGGCCATCGCAGCGCCAGTTCCCATCCCCATGGCCGCGTAGAGACGCCCGCGCAGGCTGATCGGATAAGCATCCGCCAGAAGGGAACCATGGACGCTCTGCGTGCTTGCTTGGGAGATGCCGGCACCGAAGCGGGCCAGGAAGAACACGAAGATGTTGATCGCCAGTCCGGAGACGAACACCATGAGGCCGAACACGAAGGTGGCCCAGCCGATGATCGGCGCGCGTCGGAACCGGTCGGCCAGCCAACCCATGGGAACGATGCCCAGGACCAGGAAGCCGCCCGAAATACCTGCCACGAACGTGATGGCACCGGTCGAGACGTGAAAGGACGTCTGGATGTTGGGTGCCAGAACGGCCAGTCCCGACGTCTGGAGGTTGTCGAGTGTGACGATGATGGCCAAAACGATGAAGGCCCGTGAGCCCGCCGCACGCAGCCCGTCGCGCAAGGTGGTCTGGTCCTCGCCGGCACCCGGCAGCATGTCCTCGGGGAACAAGGTCTCGGGCGTCGCTTCGGCCGCGATCTCTCGCTCCGTGCCCGAATCGACGACGAGGTGCGCCAGATCGGCGGTACTCGGGACAGCGGAGGGGTTGGCAGGCACGGGGCCTTCCATGGGCTTGCTCAAGGCAATCCCGATCTTCCGGCTAGGTCCAGCTGGGCGAGACCATTCGGCATGGGGCGACGCCTGGCGGGGGCGCCGACCCCGCTCATTTGGTGCCGGAGTTTGACGCAGGAACCAATGTCTCGCTTGTGGGGTCGTACTTGTAGATGGTCACCGGACCCAGGGCGTAGGCCTGGCCAGGTCCGAACGAGACGGTTCCGATGCCTGGAATCTTGGCGTTCTTGAGTGCGTAGCCAGCCTTGGTGAAGCTCGCCACCGTCAGGTTCTTGCCTGCCTTCGCGGCGATGTCGTCGAACAACGCCAGGTACTGGCAGGCCTCCACCACCGAGGCATAGGTCGTGTCAGTGGTGTTGCCGGCCCCAGGCTTCGTCGGGTTGACCGGGGGCGTGATCTTGTCCGACGGGTAGGCCTTGTGGACGGTCGAGACACACTTTTGGATCGCCGGGTCCTTCCATTGCTGGTAGAAGCTGGGGGCAGAAGATGCCGCCAACACGTACTTCAGGTACGGGTTGGCGCCCTTGGTCGAGGCCACATACGAGATGAGCGACGACTCGCTCGTGGCGATGTATGTGGGCTTGTAGGTGCTCTGGTTGTCGAGCTGGGCCCGCGGCCACGTCGTCGAACCGGATCCGCCGACCCCGACGACCACGTTCACCCCTGAGTTCTGAAAGCGTTGGGCGATGGACTGGACTTCCTGGTCGGATGCAACGGGGTCGGTCGCCTGCACGCTGTCCTCGGCCGTGAGGACCACGTCGACGCCCAGCTTCTTGAGGTCGTCCTGCACGACCTTTACTTCGGGCGCGTCAGAGTCGGCGCCGTAGAAGATCGCGACCTTCTTGCCCTTGAAGACACCTGTCTTCTTGAACGCGGCAAGTTGGAGGGGGTCAAAGTTCGCGTCGGGCGGTATGAGGGCGAAGTCCGGGGCCGCCGACGCCGACAACTGCCCCGGTAGCGAGCCGGCGATCACAGGGGTGTCGTGCGTCTGCTGGTAACAGTCCGGGAACACCGGAGAGATGGAGACGAACACATGGTCGTCCTCGGTCAGCTGGGCGCACGACGACGCGGCGTCGGCGGGCACCGACGGGTTCATCTCGACCGCGTGAAATACGAGTTTGCGGCCATTGACGCCGCCGTGCGCGTTGATGTCGGCGATGACGGCGTTGTAAGCGTCAGGAAAACTGCCATCGTCGATGGTGACACCGAGGCTCTTCAACGCAGCGAAATTCACGTAGGGCAGGCCGACGCTGATGGTCTTCGCCGTCACGCCCTGGTCTGCCGGACTCGAAGCTCCGGCGGAAGTGGGGTTCGCGCAAAGGATTGCTCCTACCACTGAGGCAAACGCCGCCCCGATCGAGACCGCTCGTCGGAGACCGATGCTCCCGGTCCTCAACGACCTCCATCCGTCTTCACGTCGTGGCAACGATCGCGTCACTGCCTCACGTGCCCCCCGGTTCATCATCAAAACCTCCAACCCCTCTCTTGGTACGGCATGTTGTACACGGAAACAGGCCTCGGTGTCTCGACAGGGACATAGGGCGAAGAGGTGGCATCAGCTGGGGAGACTGCTGGCGAAGCGGTATCGCGGTGAGCTCTCCTGGTCGC
>Ga0307474_10002837_pt1 | contig 12483 bp, 7 predicted proteins | sample atmos_gasesECM1C_2_FD_203312 | JGI IMG/M metagenome (GOLD analysis project Ga0307474, IMG submission 203312) | Hardwood forest soil microbial communities from Morgan-Monroe State Forest, Indiana, United States - atmos_gasesECM1C_05 | ecosystem: Environmental > Terrestrial > Soil > Temperate... | reverse complement strand
GAGCTTTTGGGTCGTTTACGCGGCGCCGGGGTGATCAAGCCATGGTGGTGCAGGATGCGCCGGATGGTCGAGGTCGACGGCGCCGCCAAGCCCTGGTGGGTCAAATGCCACTGCAGGGTCAGCGGACCGGCATCAAGACCTTCGGTGGTGAGTTTTTCTCGCAGGAGCACGATCGCGGCGATCACCTCGTCGGCCACGGCGCGAGGGTTGCTGGCCGGGCGTCGAGACCGCGGATCCACCGCCTCCAGCCCGCCTTGCTGGTAGCGGTTGAGCAGCCGATAAATATGTTGCCGGGACAACCCATAAACCCGGGCTGCCGCGGTCACCGACAGATGACCACTCACGACTTCAAGGACGACCACACGCGCTTTGGACATCCACAAGGACTGTCACCTATGACGCGACTCATCTGCCATCGACACAGGTGTCACCCATGACGCGACTCATCTGTCACCTATGTCGTGAACTCACACACCCTTAGCTCCACCAGCGAAAATGCGGTTTCAGGGCCCTGGTTTTCGAGCGTTTGACGACAACCGTGACGACAGCCGCGGCTTCTTTGACGACAACCGGTTCACATATCGGCCACAAGAAGCCCCGGCCGTGACGGGATGGAGATCGCGATGAATCTGTGGGTGCGGTCTTGGACTGCCGCGGGGATAGCGGTGTTGGCTCTTACGTCGATTCCTGAGATATATGCCGTCGTGCAGCCCTCCGGTGTGGCCAACGCCGACGTCTGCGCGAGCGTCGGCAGGCGTGTTTCAGCGAGCGGGTGCACCAACGTTGCCGATACGGTCAACACCTATGTCCCGCCGCCGGCCTACTATGCGCCGCTGCCGCAGGACTTTCCTCCCCCACCGCCGCCACCCGTTCATGGTGAATCCTCCTTGGGTTTTGTTTAGGGCGGGTGTCGAGGACGACGCTCAGGCAGGCGCTTCGCGCGTCTGCTGACTCACGGGGAGACTCAGCGGTCAGCCATTCTCCACGGCAATACTTTCGAACAAGGGCACCTCGACGCGGGTGAGCATGCCGATCGCGGTGCCGCCAACAACGCAGATCCGGTGTCAAATCCGGGCAGCTCAGCTAGCAGCGGGTGACTCGCCGCCTCGAAGCTGCCGGCGAGGGCCGAGAGATCCTCGACGTTGGCCACGCGAAAGACCAAATGGGTGTTGCATTGACTGAGGACGTCCTTGTTCACCCGCGCCGGGCGTTGGCTCGATACCACCAGCCCCACACCAAATTTGCGTCCTTCGGACGCGATCGCAAACGCAGCGTCGAAAGACGTCCGACCGCGCTTGAGCCACCCTGTTTGTTGCTCGGGCGCGTAATTCTGTGCTTCATCGAGCACCAGCAGGGATGGAAATTCACCGCCGGTTTGCTTGCTGCGCTCAAAGACGTCCGTCATGACAGCCGCGGCATTCGCCGATCGTTCCTTCATGCTCGCTGTCTGGCGCAGGTTCAAGATGTAGAGGCCGGGTTCGTCAAGCCGTTGCGGGTCATCGCTGTCGGCGCGGGTGATCATGGCGCTATCGTGAAGCCACAGGCACAGGTCGTCAGCCTCTCGCGCGGCGGCCACCAGCCGGGTGAGCTTGTCGGTTAGGGTGCTGGCATTTGGGGGGCTTCCACCTCGACGGCGGCGAGGAACTCCTCAAGATTCTGCTCTGGCGACAGTCCGTCGGCGACCGTTGCCTGCTTGTCCAGCAGTGCCTCGTTGCGACGGGACAACCTCAGCAGATCGTGGACCACCTCTTCATCGAGGACGCTGCGGCGTAATCGGACGTCGATGATCCGAGCAGACGACGAGATCATCTGTGCCACGGGCGCGTATTCGCCGTGCGTGTCGATGACGACCACCCTGAGTGCCTCGCGCAACGGCCCATTGCTGAGGCGATGCAGCAGAACTTTGATGGCGTTGGACTTGCCCGAACCCGTCATTCCCAAAACCGCCAGGTGTTTGGAGAACTCGGCTGACCGCAAGGCGACGGGCACATCTGGGTGGTGCAGCATGGTGCCGAGCTCAACGTCCCCATCCCCCAGCAGCTGGCGACCGCTGTCTACGGTGCGGAGGTGGTGGTGGGGTCGGCGCGAGCGCGGTTCAAACGCTGCTGGCTCCTCGGCGTGGTAGCGCTTGACCAGTTGCTGGACCCAGCAGCGGGAGACGTCGTAATCACGGGCGACTTCGCTTTTGCTGCGTCCCTCCAGCACCACGGCGGTGATGACGAGCTGCGCCTTCGACATGGCTGACCTCCCCGACTTGCAGAGGTGTCAACTATGTCGCGAGACAGCTGCCAACTATGTCCTGAAACCACACACTGTCAGCCCGACCAGAAAAACAGCAGGTGAAGAGCAGTTTCGGAGAAATCTGGAGCCGTCTTTTCTACACAAGAGGCGGGCCATACGCCAACCCATACGCCAATCGCTGGTGTGCGATTCCGGTTCATGCTTGACATTTCAGTTCCGGTTGCTGGTTTACGGTTCCACGCACCACGGCGGTGATGACGAGCTGCGCCTTCGACATGGCTGACCTGCCCGACACCATTACGAGGTCGGCTACCACGTTTAGCTGCGTAGAGCCTGTAAAGCAGCTACCGGAACTCATTCGTCAAGCGGGTACCGGAACTTGACACTCCATTTTGTCGGCCACGTCGTCAAGATCATCGGGTCATCGTCGCCGTTTTGTGGCCTAGTTGGGCCTGCACTGTCTTGACATTGGCACCGCGTGCGATCATCAGTGACGCCGCCGTGTGACGTAGATCGTGGACGGTCACGCGAGGGCGTCGTCTTCAAAAGCCTTGCGAGAGTGTGGCGCTGGCCCCGCGACGAGTAATCCCCGTTCGCCCACCGACCGCTGACCATCCGACTCACCCGTACGGAACGTCAACGAGGTGTTCCCGACTAGGGCCACCTCTGCCTCCCCGCGATCTTCCCACCGGAACATCAGTTGATCCTCATATGGCAACGCACGCACAGCCAACAGAACGCCTGACACCCGCAAGATGTGCTAGGGAACTCCGGAGTCCGGCCACAGGTTGAGCAGCCCCAGTAAGCACGGCCACCACAGGCGCAGCGCGGCACCGCACTTGAGTCCGGCGCGTGGCCACGGAGGATGATCGCCTTCTCGGCCATGCTGGCGTTCTCTACCGAGAAGCTGGCGGGGCGCATGCCCTTGCCGCCGCCGCTGTGCTCGAGAGCCGCCGCTGTCGGTGCGCCACTTGGTGGTTTCACCTTTGCCTGACCTTTTCCGATCTCCTTTCCATGCGAGGATTGCTGAAACCGTTTGAACAGCCGGGCGCGGCGGACTATCTGCGGCCACCAGAACCAACGTCCCAGCAGCGCGGCGATAGACGGTGTCATGAACGAGCGCACGATCAAGGTGTCGAACAACAGACCGAGGCCGATGGTGGTACCGATCTGACCGATAATCCGCAAATCGCTGAACACCATCGAGGCCATAGTGAAAGCGAACACCAGACCTGCCGACGTGACGACCTTGCCGGTACCGCCCATTGCGCGGATGATGCCCGTCTTTATGCCGGCGCTTATTTCCTCTTTCATCCGGGATACTAGCAGCAGATTGTAGTCAGACCCCACAGCCAAAAGGATGATCACTGACATCGCGAGTACCATCCAGTGCAATCTGATGCCCAAAATATACTGCCAGAGCAGTACCGACAGCCCAAACGATGCTCCCAACGAAAGTGCCACCGTACTCACGATAATCAGGGCGGCGATAAAACTTCGCGTCATGATCAGCATGATGATGAAAATAAGGCAGAGCGAAGCAATTACCGCCATCCATAGATCGTATTTCGAGCCGTCTGCCCAGTCTTTATAGGTCGACGCCGTGCCGGCCATATAAATCTTGGCGTTAGCCAGAGGTGTCCCCTTGAGCGCCTCCTTGACCGCCGTCCTTATCCGATCGATACTCGCTATGCCCTCGGGCGTAGAGGGATCGCCCCTATGCGAAATGAAGAATCGAGCCGCTTTCCCATCCGGAGAAAGGAAAGAATTCATCGCGCGCTGGAAGTCCGGGTTCTGGAAAACCTCAGGCGGCAGGTAAAAGGAATCGTCGTTTTCGGCGTCGTCGAACGCCTGACCCATGGCGGTGGCGTTCTGGCTCGTTTCGTCGATCTCGCTCAACATGCCGGACATGGTGCTATGCATGGTTTGGATCATGGTCCGCGCGCTGTGCATGGTCGCGATCATCTGCCGGAACTGGGTGACGATTTGCGGCATGACCACGTCTATCTGATCAACATCTGCTACCAAATCCTTCAGCTTATCGCTAACCTCGTCGACACCGTCGAGTGTGTTAAATATGGATCTCAGAGAAAAGCAGATAGGAATATCGTAACAGTGCTTTTCCGAGTAGAAGTAACTGCGGATCGGCCTCCAGAAATCCTCGAAATCCGAAATGTGATCTCGCAACTGTTCCGTCACCGCCTGGATGTCATGCGTTTCGCCGACCATTCGGTGCGTAGTGTCGGTAAGCTTCTGCATCATGTTGTACGTGCGCTGCATTAGGTTGATCATTTGCGTCATCTCATTGGCCTGCTTGAGCATGTCGTTCGTGCGGGCTTTCATAAAGTTCATAGTTTGTAGCTGGCCAGCAGTTTGCATGCTGAGCAGAAACGGTATCGAAGTGTGTTTGATTGGTGTTCCCTCGGGCCGAGTTGTGCCTTGTACCCGGGAAATCCCGCCGACGCGGAAAACTGCCTTGCCGAGTTTGTCAAGTACGAGAAAATCTGCCGGATTGCGCATATCATGATCGCCTTCGATCATCAGAATATCGGGCTGCATCCGTGCCTGTGAGAAATGACGTTCGGCCGCCGCATACCCCAAATTCGCTGGAATGTCTTGGGGTATATAGAGGCGGTCGTTGTAAGTCGTCCTATAGCCCGGCAGTGTCAGTAGACCGATCAGCGCGATCGAGCAAGCGGCAGCCAGAATGGGCGCGGGCCAGCTCACAATCGCCGTGCCTATCAGTCGCCATCGACGAACCCGGATCCTGCGCTTTGGCTCGAATAGCCCGAAGCGACTTCCGATGGCCAGAACTGCCGGAATCAGCGTCACCGCGACCGCGACTGTAACGAGCATGCCTATTGCGCCTGGGATGCCCAGGGTGTGGAAGTACGGCATCCGGGTAAAGCTCAGGCAGAAGATTGCTCCGGCGATCGTCAAACCGGAAGCCAAGACAACGGGAGCGACTCCGCGATACGTGGTGTAGTAGGCCGTTTTCGGGTCCTCGCCGGCCTGACGCGCCTCTTGATATCGACCGAAGAAGAATATTCCGTAATCTGTTCCGGCCGCGATGCTGAGGAAAACCAGCAGATTAATGGCAAACGTCGAGAGTACAAGAATATTGTTATGGCCGAGAAACGCGACGATTCCCCGGGCCGCCGCTAATTCGATCCCAACCGTGACCAACAGCACAACCACGGTGACGACCGAACGGTAGACAAGGAGCAGCATCGTGAAGATCATCGCAACGGTTACCACGGTGATCCTCAGAATGGATTTGTTGCCACTGTGCTGCATATCCGAAGCGAGCGGCGCCGGGCCAGTGACATAGACCTTGAGCCCGGGAGGCGGCGGCGTCCGGTTTGTGATATTCCGGACAGCGGCAACTGATTCGTCCCCCAAGGCCGTGCCTTGGTTGCCGGCCAGATTCACTTGCACATATGTAGCCTTGCCATCGGGGCTTTGCACGCCGGCCGCGGTGAGCCGATCTCCCCACAAATCCTGCACATGCTCCACATGTTTCGGATCGTCTCTTAACGCACGAACCAATCCCGCATAGTAGGTGTGAGCATCGTCCCCGAGCGGCTGCTGCCCCTCCAGCACAATCATCGCGAAACTATCCGAATCGGATTCTTTGAAGTCCTTGCCCATGCGCTTCATCGCCTGCACCGACGGCGCGTCCTCGGGACTCAGTGATACGGAATGCTGTTGCCCGACGTGCTCCAGCGATGGAACTGTCAGAGTCACAATCAGAATCAGCGCAACCCAAGCCAGGATGATGAACAGCGAAAACCTGCGCATTGTCCGCGCTATGAAGGGCGGCTGGGGGCGTTCGGTGCTCATGCAGCCTGCGCTAGTTCCTCAGCCGCACGGAACCTACCAGCGAACGGGTTCCTAGCGGCCGAAGTAGGGCACTGGCGGGGCGGGGACGCACTTGTTGCGGCCACCAGAACCAGCGTCCCAGCAGCGCGGCGATGGACGGCGTGATGAACGCACGCACGATCAAGGTATCGAACAACAGACCGAGGCCAATGGTGGTGCCGACCTGACCGGTGATGCGCAGGTCGCTGACCACCATAGATCCCATGGTGAAGGCGAACACCAGGCCCGCGGCCGTCACGACCTTGCCGGTACCGCCCATCGCACGGATGATGCCCGTGTTTATGCCGGCGCGTATTTCCTCTTTCATCCGTGATACGAGGAGCAGATTGTAGTCAGACCCAACTGCCAAAAGGAGGATCACCGACATCACGAGCACAACCCAGTGGATTTGTATGCCGGCAAGATACTGCCAGGCCAGCACGGACAGCCCTAAGGACGCGCCCAGCGAAAGCAATACCGTACCCACGATGACCAGGGCGGCAATTAAACTTCGCGTCATGATCATCATGATGATGAAAATAAGGCAGAGCGCAGAGACTCCCGCGATCAAGAGATCGTAAGTTGTTGCGTCCACCAGGTCGTTCACCAACGCTCCGCTGCCGGTGAGGTAGGTTTTGGCGTCTTCTAGCGGAGTTCCCTTGAGCGCCTCCACGGCCGCGGTTTTTATGGCGTCGACCCGCGCGGGCCCCTCGGGCGAAAAGGGATCGCCCCTTTGCGAAATGAGCAAACGGACGTCCTTCCCGTCGGGCGACAGGAACACGTCCATGACTCGTTTGAAGTCCGCATTCTTGAAAACCTCCGGCGGCAGGTAAAAGGAATCGTCGTTTTTGGCGGTGTCGAAAGCCTTTCCCATGGCGGTGGCGTTCTCGCTGTTTTCGTCCATCTGGCCGAAGATGCCGGACATGGTGCTGTGCATGGTTAACATCATCGTCCGCATGTTCCGCATGGTTTCGATCATCGGCGGGAACGAGGTGAGCAGCTGTGGCAGGAGCGCATCCAGTTGATGGAAGTCTGTGACGAGATCCTGCAGCTTATCGCTAATCTGGTCGACACCGTCCAACCCGTCAAATATGGATCTCAGCGACCAGCAGCTGGGAATATCGAAGCAGTGCGGCTCCCAGTAGAAGTAACTGCGGAACGGCCGCCAGAAATCGTCGAAATCCGCAATGTTATCCCTCAACTGTTCCGTCACCGCCTGGATGTCATGCGTTTTGCCGACCATTCGGTGCGTAGTGTCGGTAAGCTCCTGCATCATGTTGTACGTGCGCTGCATTAGGTTGATCATTTGCGTCATCTCATTGGCCTGCTTGAGCAGGTCATTCATACGGTCTTTCTGAAACTCCAGATTTTGTAACTGATAGGCGTTTGAGATGCTGATTAGAAACGGTATCGAAGTGTGTTGGATTGGGGTACCCGCGGGCCGAGTCGGGCCTTGCACACTGGAAATGCCTGGAACGGCGAAGATGCCCTTGGCTAGTTTGTTCAACACCAGAAAATCTGCCGGATTGCGCATATCGTGATCGGCCTCAACCAATAGGATATCCGGCGTCGTCATTGAGGACTCGGGAAAATGTCGCTCTGCGGCCGCAAGCCCCAGATTGGCGGGTATGTCTTTGGGGATATACTTCGAGTCGTTGTAACTCGTTTTGTATCCCGGCAGCGCCAATAGCAGGATATGCGTGACTGCTAATGCCGCGACGAGAATGGGCATGGGCCACCGAACGATCGCCGTGCCTATCCGTAGCCATCGACGAGCCGTAACCTTCCGCTTGGGCTCAAATAGCCCAAACCGGCTACCTACGACAAGCACCGCAGGAATCAGCGTTATGGCCACCGCGACCGTGACGACCATGGCCACCGCGCACGGGACGCCCAGGGTTTGGAAAGAGGGCAGCCGGGTAAAGCTGAGGCAGAAAACCGCTCCGGCGATAGTCAAGCCGGAGGCCAAAACAACCTTCGCAACCCCGCGGTAGGTGGTGTAGAAAGCTGCTTTCCGATCCTCGCCGGCCTGACGTGCCTCTTGATACCGCCCGAGGAAGAATATCCCGTAGTTCGTTCCAGCCGCGATCCCGAGAGTTACCAGCACATTAATGGCGAAGGTAGTAAGACCAATAAAGTGGTGATGGCCGAGCAATGCGACGATTCCTCGGGCCACCTGCAATTCTATGAAGACCATCACCAACAATAAAATTACGGTGATAATTGAGCGGAAGAAGAGCAGCAACATAATAGAGATCACTGCCATACTTACCGCGGTGACTATGATGAGCGTTCTGTTGCCACTCTGGCCCAGGTCCGCGGTGATCGCCGCGGAGCCGGTGACATACGCCTCAACCCCCGGGGGTGGTGGCGTCCGCGCCACGATATGCCGTACGGCTTGGACCGATTCGTTCGCCGAGGTCTCGCCTAGGTTACCGGTGAGGCCCATTTGAACATACGCTTCCTTACCATCGGCGCTTTCCGCGGCGCCCGCCGTGAGTGGATCCCCCCAGAAATTGCGGATGTGCTGCACATGCTTCGGATCGTCTTCCAACTGACGTATCAAACTGTCGTAATACCGGTGAGCATCGTCGCCAAGGCGTTGCTGACCCTCCAAGACGATTATCGCCACACTGTCGGAATTCGATTCCTTGAAGTCCTCACCCATGCGCTTCATCGCCTTGACCGACGGTGCGTCGGTGGGACTCAGCGATACTGAATGCTCTTTCTCGACCTGTTCCAGTGGGGGGACGCCGATAGTCACGATGACTGCGAGCGCCAGCCAGGCCAAGATGATCAGCCGCGAAAATCGATGGAGCGTCCGCGCTACGAACGGTTGTGTGGTGTGTTTGTTGACCACTTGTTCGTTGCTCATGCGGACTTCAGAAGGCAGAAGGTAAAGGCGTTCGTTTCGTTCGATATTCGTTCGGCTTTAACTTCACCGTCCACCATGATGCGACAGCCAATGCTGTCACTATCACCCTGCGCCACGACACTTCCCACGGCCGCCGCCTCGGTGAATGCGAATTTCACAGACCATGGCAGGTCTGCTCCCTTAACCGGCCGCGGCTCACCATTGATGTCGAAATAGTTGATGTTGGCCACGGTCCCTGGTGGTCCGAAGACTTCGTACGTCAGGTGCTTGGGGTTGAAAGGCTTGGTCTCCTTTTTGTTGCTGTCGGCATACGAAGGGCTTTTCTCGGAGCCGAAGATGCCGTGCAGCCGCGACACCGTCAAGCCGCCAGCACCGATCACCAGCAATACGACTAGCGGAATCCACAGCCGCCTCAGTACCCGGAAAATTGTAAATCCCCTTCCGCCTGTCTCCACATCCTGCGCCGGCCGCTTGAACGCAGCGCGACCCGAATCATGAAGATAAATCATGCCGGTTGACTCCACGCGGCTCGTTCCCAATACGGTATGGGATCGCAATTGAACGCAGCGCGACCCGATCTTGAAGATAAGCCATGCCGTGGACTCCACGCGGGCTCGTTCTCAATACGGTATGGGATCGCGATGCAATAGTTACTGAGCTGTCGCAGTAGTCCTCTCGTTCTCAATACGGTATGGGATCGCAATGCAATAGTTGCTGAGCTGTCGCAGTAGTCCTATTGAACTTCAGTATGGTCGTCTCCATCATTCCGATTAGATGTCTGGAGCACCGGTGAGCATCAATCCGTTCGACGACGACAATGGCAGCTTTCTTGTCTTGGTCAACGACGAGGAGCAACACAGCCTGTGGCCGACCTTCGCCGATGTTCCAGCCGGTTGGCGCGTGGTTTTTGGCGAAGCGGACCGCGCTGCGTGTCTGGACTACATCGAACAGAACTGGCCCGATATACGGCCGAAGAGTCTGCGCAAGAGGCTGGCAGAGGGCCGGGCTTTTGATACGTAAACCGGGGGTTTAGGGGCGGTCGGATGGAGCTTGATAAGCGGACACTTCCGCTGACGCGCGGGCAGCTAGATATCTGGCTTGCGCAGGAAACGGGTCGCTTCGGTGCGAAGTGGCAGCTGGGCGAGCTTGTGCGAATCGAGGGCACGGTAGAGCCTGGTTTGCTCGAGCGGGCGATCCGTCAAGTGGTGCGCGAGGCCGAACCACTTAGAGCCGCCTTTTTCCAGGTGGATGGCCAGGTTTTCCAAAAGGTGGTTGATTACCCGGACGTTGAGCTTGCTCGCTATGACCTCATAGGCTCGCACGATCCTGTACAGGAAGCCTATCGGCTAGCATCATCGATCCAACGCACGCTGATGCCGCTTAGTGGCCCGCTGTTCAAATTTGCATTGTTGCAGACGCGGATAGATGAATTTTATTGGTTTGTGTGCTGCCATCATATAGTGGCAGACGGAATCGGCCTCGCTCTAATTCTTCATCGAATTGCAGCTGTGTATTCTGCGATTGCTTCTGGCGCGTCGATACCTCCTGCCTTTTTCGGGTCGCTGAGTGATCTGATTGATTGCGAGTTAGAATACGAAGCTTCCACCGATTATCTCGATGATCAGGCCTATTGGTCCAGGAACCTTCCGCCGGAAAGCGAACCGAGTTACCGGTTGATGCACGCCGCGGACGAGCGTGATCCGTGTGAGTCTTCTGTGCTGGTTCAATTGGACCCTTTCGTCGTTGGGCGGATCCAGGAGTTGGCGCAGGCGTTGGGGGTGCGTCGATCGTCGGTGATTACTGCGGCGTGCGCGCTGCTGGTGCGTGGGCACGACGTCGAGTGTTCGGAGGTGGTGCTCGATTTCCAGGTAAGTAGGCGTGTGCGTCCGGAGGCACAGACGGTACCCGGAATGGTTACCGGGGTTGTGCCACTGGTGTTGAAAGCTTCGCCGGGGTCTGCAGTTGCCGGTTTTTGTGAACATGTCGACACGCGACTGCGAGAAGCGCTGCAGCATCAGCGGTTTCCGGTGCAAGCTATTGAGAACAAGGCGCGTTTCCGCGCCTTCGGGCAGGCGTCGAATCGGGTAGTTGTTAATTACATTCCGACTACACAGATTGCGGATATTGCCGGTTCTGCGGGATATGGAACCCTGACCCATTCTGGCCTCGTCGATCAGTTTGGGCTGTTCTTTTATAGGGACGATGATCGGCTTTTTCTCAGCACGGCGGGTGCTGGGCAATTGTTTTCGGATTGTGATGTCCGCGATTTAGCAAAGCGGTTCGAGCGGGTGTTGGCGGCGATGACGGGCGATCCGGGGCGGTCGTTGTCGTCGATGGATCTGCTGGATGCCGGTGAGCAGGTCCGGCTGGCTGGGTGGGGCAACCGCGCGGTGTTCAGCCAACCCGCATCAACGCCGGTGTCGGTTCCGGCGTTGTTTGCCGCGCAGGTGGCGCGTGCCCCGGAGGCGGTGGCGGTGACTTTTGGGGGCCGCTCGCTGACGTATCGGGAACTCGAGGAGGCCGCCAACCGGTTGGCGCAGCTGTTGGCCGGCCACGGTGCGGGTCCGGGTGGGTGTGTGGCGCTGCTGTTTTCGCGTTCCGCCGAGGCGATCGTGGCCATCCTGGCGGTGCTCAAAACCGGGGCGGCGTATCTGCCGATCGACCCAGCGCAGCCGGCGGCGCGGATACAGTTCATGCTCGATGATGCCGCGCCGCTCGCCGCGGTTACCACCACCGGGCTGGCCGGGCGGTTGGACGGGTGTGACCTGCCGGTCATCGACGTCGACGACCCCCGCATTGACACCCAACCCGGCACCGCACTGCCGGCGCCGGCCCCCGACGATATCGCCTACATCATCTACACCTCGGGCACCACCGGTGTCCCCAAGGGGGTGGCCGTCACCCACCACAACGTGACTCAGCTGTTGGAGGCACTGGACGCCGACGTCGAGCGCGCGGGCGTATGGACGCAGTGGCATTCGTATGCCTTCGACGTCTCGGTGTTCGAGATCTGGGGTGCGCTATTGCGTGGGGGGCGGCTGGTGGTGGTGCCCGAGTCGGTGACCCGCTCACCGGAGGACTTGCACGCCCTGCTGGTTGCTGAACAGGTCAGCGTGTTAAGCCAGACCCCCTCTGCCTTTTATGCGCTGCAAACCGCCGACGCGCTACAGCCCGAGCTGAGAGATCAGCTGAAGCTTCAGACGGTGGTGTTCGCCGGCGAAGCGCTTGAGCCACAGCGTCTTGGGACGTGGCTGGACAATCACCCGGGATTGCCGCGCCTGATCAACTTGTATGGCACCACCGAGACGACGGTGCATGCCTCGTTCCGGGAGATCGTCGACGGCGACGCCGACAGCAGCGCCAGCCCGATTGGGGTGCCATTGGCCCATCTTGCTTTTTTTGTGCTGGATGGGTGGTTGCGTCCGGTGCCGGTGGGGGTGGTGGGGGAGTTGTATGTGGCCGGTGCCGGGGTGGGGGTGGGGTATTGGCGGCGGCCCGGGTTGACC
>Ga0307474_10002835_pt1 | contig 12485 bp, 9 predicted proteins | sample atmos_gasesECM1C_2_FD_203312 | JGI IMG/M metagenome (GOLD analysis project Ga0307474, IMG submission 203312) | Hardwood forest soil microbial communities from Morgan-Monroe State Forest, Indiana, United States - atmos_gasesECM1C_05 | ecosystem: Environmental > Terrestrial > Soil > Temperate... | reverse complement strand
TTTTGAAGACGTCGATACTTCTTTTGTCAATCTGGAGGCTTGCATAGACGCCGACGGACTCAATTCGCGCGCCTTGATTGGCCTGGGACAAATCGTCTCCGCGCGGCCGGGGTCCCTGAACTACCTGCGGGGTATCCATGCCGACATGGTGGGCATCGCCAACAATCACAGCTATGATTATGGCGACCACGGCGTCGCTCGCACCAAAGCGGCATTGGCACGAAATGAAATGGTTTCGTTGGGCGCCGGAGCACTGCTCGCGGACCCTGCTGATCATTTCATCTGGCAAAGCCCGGGATCGGTACGCGTCGGATTCTGGGCGGCAGCAAAGGCGGCCTCGGACGCCGCAACTCTGCATCGTCGCGGGCTGGAGCCGGCGACCCTCGCCCGCGGCGAGCAAGCACTGGGCGTGATGAAAAGCGGCGGTGCGAGTTTTTGTGTGGCGTTGCTTCACGCCGGATGCATGCGGGCCAGCCGGCCAGAACCGGAAGATCTCCGGCTGATGGAATCACTCGCAGCCGCCGGCTTCAATGTGGTGGCGGCTTCGCACTCGCATCGCATCGCGGGTTTCAAGCGGCTGAGCGGCGGGAGGAACGAAAATGCATTCTGTTTCTTTGGCCTGGGGAGCATCGTTTCGGGATACGTGAATGGTCAACTCGAACGCGAAGGCCTGGTCGTGGTGGCGGGCCTGAGTGCCGAAGGGAAATTGGTTTCGCTGGAAGTGCGGCCGGTGCTACTCGATGCCACCGGGTTCGGAGCTTGCCCCTCTCCTCAGGATGGCGCGATGATCCTGAACCGGTTTCGTGCTCTGACTGCGGAACTAAGCGACGGCTCCTACGAGCGTCAGTTTTACCGCGAAGTGTCACAGGGGCTTGGACGGCTGTACCTACGGGATGCACACGCTGCTTTTGTTTCCGCCGGACTACGCGGCCTGGCGCGCAAGACGGTACGATTGCGAATGCGTCACATGAAACGGCTGCTGCATAAGGTGGCGGGATGATTTCTGCAAATTGGGTTGCGGGGGCGATTGCGCTGCTGTGCGTGCTGATCTGCACACCGGTCGTGCGAGCGATCTGCCGGCGCTGGAATCTCTACGATTCGAATGGCTCGCTAAACATTCATGTTGGGCAGATTCCGAGGCTCGGTGGGGTAAGCATCGCCGTTGGTTTGATCGCCGGCGTGCTGGTGGGTGGGCCACGCTCTATGAATCTTGGTGTGGCCGGTTGTTTGGCCGCGTTGGCTCTGATTTGGCTGACTGGGTTGGTCGATGACACGCTAGGCTTGTCGCCGGTTCTGAGATTCGGCGCGCAAATTGGGGCCGGTGTTTTGCTATCGCTGGCCGGATGGAATCTGCCGATTGCGGTGTCGAGGATCGCGAGCGCCGCGATCATTTGCGGGATCGTGGTGCTGTTCACGAATGCGCTTAATTTCTTGGACGGCAGTGACGGACTGGCTGCGGGTACTGCAGCGATAATCGCCAGCGCTTATATCTGCGCTTACGGAATCGACGCAAGGAGCTCCGGAGCGATTCTGGGTTGGAGCCTCCTGGGCGCTTCGGTGGGCTTTCTGGCGTACAACTTTCCCCCCGCGAAAATCTTTATGGGCGATTCCGGCAGCACATTTTTGGGTTTTTGTATTGCGTTCCTGGGAATCGATTTTCTCTCGAGTCGACCCCTCGAGCCCGTTGGCACGAGATGGATTTTCCCGATTTTGGTCGCGGCGGTACCGATCGTCGATGGAATCCTGGTGGTGGTCCGGCGGATCTCACGGGGAGCGTCCGCCTTTCAGGGAGACCGATTCCACGGTTATGACCGACTGCTGGCGAGGGGTTGGAGTTCCCGAACGGTCGCGTTCGCGTGCTACGCGATCACTTTGCTGGCGGCCGCGATAGCATTGCGAACGGTGGGAAGGTCGGGCGCGACGGTGACGATTTTTCTGATCGCTGGCACCATGGCCGCGGCGCTTGCGGGAATCGATCGCTTGCGCGTCGCTTCGCCGAGAGCGCAGCGAAGCGGCGGCGACACCGGGGGCGAATTTTTCACGTCAAAATGAGCGAACTGCCGAATATTCCTAGGTAGTGGACGACGTCGAAATCGTGCGTGTCGTCCGGCGATTCCGTTCCTTCGAGGTAGAAGCTTTCAACACACTCCCGAGTTGTACCAGTAATTTCCGCAACTTGGCACGCTCTTCGAGCTCCATATCCACCACTTCAAAGGCTCTGGCCTGGGTATTCGCGTCGCGTACGATGGCCTGGACCTTTACCGGCTTTTGAGAAGTCACCAGCCGCAGGGTCACAATGCTCCCCGGATGCAGACTCTGCTCGGAGAAGGCGACGCCGCCGCCCAGCGCGAGTTCCGGAATATCGAGCTGGCAGTTTTCCTTCAGATTAGTGGTAGTTGCCGTTACGTGCTGCTCAAGCCGCAGGCGCGGATAGCGGCGCTGCCGAATGGCCGGCGATTCCGGATCGGCTTCGAGCGGCTCGATGGAGAACTCAGCGACGCTCAATCCGCTGCGTGGCACGAAGTGCCGCACCCATTCCGGATCAATCTTGATCATGGATTGAGAGGCGACCAGTCGTAATTCGCTGGGGCTGGCCCACCGGAACGCACGGCGACTTTCGGCGATCTTACGTAAGATGGATTCGGCGCCAGCAGTGCGCAGCCGTCCCAGAGCTTCAATGGCTTTGAGCCTTAGATAATCCGTTCCATCTTTTGGCAGGTCGCCTTCGGCGAGCCGCAGCAGGCGCATATCCGCGCTCTGCTCGCCACTCATTCCGATCTCGTCCACCGCGAGCGGCCGTACCAAAGGATCAAGCGCATCAAAAATCGTCAGGAGCAAGTGTCCACGGTCCGTGGAACCACTGGCCGCAATCTGGCGAACCACACGGTCGTGGGCCGAACGTTTCCACTCGGCCATGCGGGCGGGTAGGATTTGCTCGACCGATCCGGCATCGACCCGAACCAGGAGCCCTAGCGCCTGGATGGCGTCATTAGGCTCGCCGGAGCGAAGCTGGCCACGCAGGTAATCAAGAGCGTCGGGACCCAGCGTGGTCATGACTCCGAGCAGAAGGTCGCAATCCTCGCGGAAGCCGGAGCGACTGAACCGGCTAGCGACATGCTGAGAGGCGATCAGCGGCATTCTTCGCAGCAAATCGGTGAGGCCCGAAGGTACGGATCCTTTTTTCAAGGCTTCATCGAGGAATTCCGGCAGACGATCTTCGATTCCGATGCGCGGGCGGAGATTCTTACCGACGCCAGGCCGCTCGATTTCCACATAGTCCACAAGTTCCACGGCTCGCTGGATCGCGGGATAGGAGCGCTTCTCGGTGGCTTCCTGCGAAAGGCGGACAAAAGCGGCACCGACCAGACTTTGTAATTCTGAATCCTGCTCCTCAGCCAACTGAACACCCACCTGTCGGATGGTGCTCAGCAAAAGGCGTTCGTCACATTTCGCATAGGTGGCCGCGAGCTCGGCGAGCCCGGTTGCGGTTTGCCGGCGGGTCGCAGTGGATTTATTGGTGATGCAATTCGCATAGTTGGTCAGAACTTTTTCAGCTTCATCATTCTTTCCGTCGGCTATCAGGCGATCGACGTACTCCCGCACCTGCACCGCGGGAACGCACCAGGCTTCTGCAGATTCCAGCACGCCTTTTCGTTTTTCTTCGGGGATCTGCGACCAGAATTGCTGGGCGAGCATGTCGACGTGGGATTGCACGTTGATGCCGTGGCGCGCCATCTTTTCTTCGTAGACACCAAGAATTTTGCGCAGGCTGTCGAGTTCCGTGCTCATTTCGTCCAGAACCTGGCGCACCGCGTTCACTTCGATATCGCCATGCTCGTAACTTTCCATGGCAAAGCGAATGGCAATGTGCTCGGCCAACTTCAAGAGCATCGGCTTGTCGGCAACTTCCGATGGCGCCTGCGACGCCAAGGCCGACAAGGCCTGGCTGACCGTAAACCGGGCGCGACGTGGAAGGGTGGAAAGCCGGGACTGAAATGCCGCCGCCTCAAGTTTGTCCTTGGGAGATTCGGTGGTCCGGGCAATCTGTCCAAGCATCTGCAAAATGCCCTTGAGTTCGTCTTCGTGAATCGACATCAGCCCGGTTTCGACCGCCATGGAACCAGACCCACTGCGAGCATCCCGGCTGCCGCGAATTGCCGCGGTCGCATTGTTCCAACGGCCAGCCGAGCCACCTCCGGAATCGGCGCCGGGACCAGCAGGATCATTCCAAACGCGAGCGCTGGAGCCACCGGGACCGCGCTTGCCTGACTCGTGAGGTGCGGCGACTCCGCCGCGAGTGCCCTCCCCGAGAGGTACACCAGGGGCGTAGCCAAGGCCGCGACCGCCCCCGGCGCCGTGGCGATTGCCACCGCCACCTGTACCGTAACCCGCGTTGCCAGCGCCGCCTTCCTGCGTAGATTCACCACCTAGTGCGACACCCGAAATTGAATTGCCGCTCGAATTCCCGGCCGTATTCCCAGTTTTTGATTTTTTGCCGCCCTTGCTCCGCCGCCCGGATGATGCGCTGGCCTCGTCTTTCTTGAACCAGAAACCGGCCGCGTCAGGGGCTAGAGGCGCACCGCCCTCGCCACCCTCGCTAATAATGTTCCAGGTGCTCGGAGCTGCGCCGCCACCCGAACCTGAGCTTGGTCCATGTCCGCCGCCAACTTCATCGCCACCGCCAAATCCGGCGCCAGGTCCCTGGGCCAGATTCGCCGATCCTTCCACATACACTGGATTCCCGCCTGGGCCGCCGTTCGACGGAAAATCTCGAATGACTTCCGCGTTTTCCATCTCATAGATTGTTTGGCCTGCCTGGGTGCCAGAGCCGTAACCGCGAGATCCGTCTGAGCCTTGGCCGCCGCCATTTCCATATCCAAAGCCACCACCGCCCGGGCCGAATCCCTCGCCACCGTTGCCAGAACCACCGCTTCCAGTCCCATCTCCGAATCCGCCCTGACCCTCGCCACTTCCGCCACTGCCGCCGTTGCCGTCGCCAGCGCCGCGTCCGCGATTTCCTTTCTTCCCTTCCGCCGCCATGATCAACTGCAACAACTTCTCAGGGTCGCTGAAAAGCTCGTCCGTTTTCTCCGAACTCATGCCCACGGTGTGCGCCGCGATTTGCTGCGCGACGGTGGAGCGGGCGACGGCCGAGTCAGCGGGAACGAAACATACTTCGTTGACATGGATGTGCGGGTCGCCTTGCAGGACCGCCTTCAATTGTTCGGCAAGCTGAGTGGGTTTGGTGCCGGTGCCAGTAGGAAATCCGCGAACAAAACGGGCCAGGCTAGCCTGAGTTACCTGAGGAGCAAAGTGAATGCTGGCAATTCCCGCAGCGGAAAGCATTTGAGCAAAGCCACGTTCAGCGGCGGCGGATTCGAGAGGTGTACCATCCAGGAGCAGTTGATCTCCGGAAACAGCGAGCAACAGACCTGCTTCGTTCTCGGTGCCGGAACCAAGCGCCGTGTGGAGCTCATGCCACGCCGTCTCGTATTGTTTGGCGGTACGCGGATGGCCAAAATCATACATTCGTGCGAACTTGAGGAGGATGTTTAGACTGCGCACGAAGGCGCGAGCCGCGGCTGGGCGAGTATTGGCGTTCATAAGTATATGGGGCCTGGAGCCCCGCCTCTGCCTGCAAATATGAGGTTTAGGGACGGAGCGGGCAATGGTACAGGTGTCGTGTTTAGTACTACCGTTAGTTTGGGGGCTTTCCTGGGAGGATAGTTCTAGGACGAATCAGGGGCGGAAACGCTTCTGGAGCCAGTCCTCCAACTCGTTGACACGTCCGAGGATAGTGAGGGCGCCAAGGCGTTTCAGGGTGGCACCGCGCTGGCGCCGCTCTTCGCCATCGCGGGGCAAAACACCGACAAAAGGCACCTTGGCTGCTTTGGCGGCCAAAGCATCGTCGATGGTATCTCCCAAATAAAGGGCCGTGGATGGGTCGCGGCCGGCCAGGATTTTGAGCAGGCCGTCTGGCGCGGGCTTGGGACGTTTAGCCCGTTCAACGGTCATGATTTCGCTGAACAGGTTCCGCACTTTATTACGATCGAGGGTGTAGTCCATTTCCCGGTAGTAGCGCCCGGTGAAAATCGCGAGCTGCGATCGCCGGCCTAGCCGCCGCAAGGCCGCAGGACTCAACAACCAGCGTTCGCCAAGGACGAATCCATGGCCGTTTTTTCCCCAATAGAGTTGCTGAAACTTTCTTTTGATTTGGCTAAAGGTAACGTCGAAACCCAATTCTTTTACCCAGGTGGTGCACAGGATCCAATCGTCATTGAATCCCGGACGATTTTTCCAGGCGTGGAACTCACGCAGGGTGACTGGTTTCTTGGTAAAAAATCTTACGGTTTCGATCGCGGTGCGATGAAACGATTCGCGGGTGTCAACCAGGACGCCATCTACGTCGAATACGATGATAGCGGGATAAGCGGGTTTCGCAGTCGCGAGGGCACGAGTGGATTTCTTTGCAGTTTTGCGGCGGCGATTACGCGAATTAGGAATTGGAGTTGCCCGATTCTTCGTCTTTCAGATCCTCGAGCGAATGTTTGGATGAATCCGGCTCGGTTTCCGTCGCGTCTTCGGTTTCTGTTCCAAAGTTCAGCGAGTCGGATGACCAGCCCTCGCCAGAAACGGGATCGGGGAGTCCAACGCCAATGAGAGGTTCATCCAGCGGTTTCGGATCGACAACCGGTGAGCTTGCCGCAGCAACCGCAGCCTTCGGAGCAGATGCTGGCACCGGCGGGGCGCTGGCAGCAGCAGCCGCTTCTGCTGCCTGCAAGGTTGCCAATCGCACCTGCAAAACTTCGGCGATCAACTCGACTATTTTTTTGGCATCCGCACCGTCAGGATCCTTGGCCGGGTTGTAGGCGGTGATTTCAATCGCCGCGAGATTATTCTGTTGAGCGAAAACCAGCAGCGCCTGGCGAACTTCGTCAAACGACAATCCGTTTGTGCTGGGATAGTTTGTAGCCGCGAAATCCGAAATCACGTCGACGTCAAAGTGCAGAATAAACTCGTTGCCGCTGCCGCGAATGCGTTCTACGGCGGTCTTGGCGCTGTCGGCTGGGCCGTGACGCTTTACGTCCGCCACTAAATAGCGGCGTAAAGGCGAACTGGCCAACACCGTTTCTTCCGGCGGGTCGAGCCGCGAGACACCGAACAAGGCCAGATCGGGCTCTCGCACCAGGAACGGTTCGCTCCAAAAGCGAACCAGCTCCGGCGCACCGCGCCCAACCAGATGTGAAACCACCATGCCGTCCAGACAACCCGAGGGAGTGGTCGCCGGCGTGTTGAGGTCTGCGTCCGCGTCCATGTAAATCATGCCGACGTGGCGAAAATAACGGCGGGCACCGGCAACGGTGGCCAATGCAATCGAACAATCTCCGCTCAAAATCACGGGAAGGGCGCCAGATTTCACGGCTTGCTCCACGCGCGGCTTCAACGTTTCGATTGATTTCAACACGGCGGGAATATTGCGCGCGCGCGGACTTTCAGTGTCGGGTTTGAAAACTTGGGGCGGGTCGTCGCCGAGGTCGACTACTTCATAGCCGATGGAACGCAAACGGTCGGCCAATCCGGCCGTGCGTAAGGCCGCTGGCGCGCCTTCGCCTCCCGCTGACATCGCTGCCGCGCTGGTGGGCGCTCCCAGCAAAGCAATTTTGTTCGTTTGGCGGACGATTTTTACCGCCACTCAGCCGCTCCTTGGCGCAAATGCTCGTATCCGGATGGCAATGTTCTTAACGTGCCCCTTGTCTGGCCGCCAGTTCTGGCGGCAGCGTGAAGCGAACGTCTTCGCGAATCAAATCGAGGTCACGATGATTCGTAAAACCAAAGCTGGAAAGCCGCTGGCTGACCTGTTCAACCAGAATTTCTGGCGCCGAGGCGCCCGCGGTAAGGCCCAGGGTCTTTACGCCATCGAGCCAGGAAGCATCGATATCGTTGGCGTCTTCGATCAGGCGTGACGCGACACCGGCGCGAATCGCCACTTCTACCAGGCGATTGGAATTGGAGCTGTTCGCGGAGCCCACGACCAAAATCAACTCGACTTCGTGAGTCAAGGCTTCCACCGCTTCCTGACGATTTTGGGTTGCGTAGCAGATATCGTCTGAGGCCGGGCCGACGATCGCCGGGAATCTTTGGCGCAGGCGCGCCACGATTTCCTGGGTGTCATACAAAGAAAGCGTGGTCTGAGTCAAAAAGGCCAGCTTCGCGGGATCGGGAACGACGAGCTGATCCACTTCTTCGACGTTGCCGACAATAATGGTGCGATCCGGCGCTTCTCCGGAGGTGCCTACGATTTCCTGATGATCGCGGTGGCCGATCAGAATTAAGGTGCGGCCTTCGCGGGCGAATTTCAGCGCTTCCAGATGAACTTTGGTGACTAGAGGGCAAGTGGCATCAACGACGCGCAATTGCCGCTCTTTCGCTTCCACCCGGACCTTGGGGGGCACACCGTGAGCGCTAAAAACCAATACCGATCCCACCGGAACTTCTTCGATGGTCTCGACAAAGATTGCGCCGCGCCGGCGCAACTGATCCACGACGTACCGATTGTGAACAATTTCGTGATGAACGTAGACCGGATTGCCGTAGGCTTCCAGCGCCAGTTCGACAATGTCCACGGCGCGAACGACTCCTGCGCAAAATCCGCGCGGACGGACGCGCACCAGCGTCTTGGCGCCGTGATTGGTTCCATGAATGGTCGTCAGCGTCAAAGCAATCTCCGGAAAGCCCTTTTATTTTACCTGAACGGCTGGTTCCCGGCTACTTCGTTCGCTTTTGTTGTGCTGAGTAAAAATGGCAATTACTTCTGGATGAGCAGCAGGAGGCGAATTGCGGCGTCGAGATGATTTGGGCGGCTTATGTGGATTTCAGGGGGAGAAACGGAAATGCGGCAACCTCGAAAGACCCACCAGATCAAGACGCAAAGACCTGGTTACCACCTCTGCGTGGCGGTCCGATGTTCGGAGAAGTCCACTCGATTACTGGGCGGATTCCGAACGTGGAGTGCGAAAAGGCTTTCTGCTGCTCTCTTCGAGGCTGGCGTAACCGCGGCGCGCTGAATTCGAAATTACGCGAATTCCCGCCTCGGCGACGTCTAAACCACGCTCGCCCAGTGCGCCCAAGGCATAGACCGTAAGAGCGATGCAAAAGAGCACCGCGAATCCCATACCGAACAGCAGTTCGGCCGCAAGCAATTCTCGAACGAAATAAATCTGCAAGACGAAGAAAATCGCGCAGATCGTCAGCATCCCCTTGCGAACTTTCGCCTTTTCGGCGATTTGCTTGAGCACTGCCCCAAACGTTTCCAGGTGACGTTTCATGACCCTCGTTGTCCTTCACCTTAATAGATGCAAGGGGGTACCCACTTGGACTACTCGTAATCGATTGATAGCAAAAGAGGTGTGACGAACGCGGATTTGGGACTACGGGAAAAAAGGAAAACTGATTTCCTTCAAGACGAACAAAGTGGCCAGTCACGAGCAGCTTGAAGCGACGTTTTTTGTCGGCGGGAGAGACTAATTTTTCGCGCGCGCATTTCAAGGCGAAGGTCGCCGAAACTCGCGGGTTTCGCTTGTCTTTTGTACGGATGAAACTGTAGATGCGGTTGTTCGAAAAACGCTTTGCAAGGTATGAGCGACGTTAGCGCCCTTCGAAAGGATATTTATCCTGGGCGAGAACCGCATCCGCGATACGCCGCCGAATCGCGATCGTGTTGATTGGCAGGTGCTTGGCGAATCGGCGCAAAACCGCAAGCTGGGTGGTGAGCGCGTCGCCGTCGGCGCAGCCCGCCAACGCGACACGCGCGTCTTTCTCCACCCGATCCATCGCGTCGTAAATGAAGGCCCGGGTGGCGTCAGCCATCAACCCAGCCGCAGAGCTTTTCGCGGCAGTCGCTTTCTGGGTGCGGCGCAGGCAGGATTCCATGCCGTATACGTCCATCACGATATTGGCGAGCGAAGCCATGATTTCCTGTTCTTCTCCCAGTTTTTCCCGGAATTTCTGCATCGCGGTGCCGGAAGCCATCAGGAAAATCTTCTTAGCCTGCTCCACAGACTTCTCTTCTTCGGCGAATTCGCCCGACGGGCCTTCCTCAAACGACGGGCCGGCGAGAATTTCTTCCTGCAGCTTCATCCCCGCCGGAATCAGTGGCAAAACACCGGCCATCGCGCGCTTCATCAGCATTTGCACGATCAGCATGCGATTAATTTCGTTGGTGCCTTCGAAAATACGATTGACGCGGCTGTCGCGATACGCTCGAGCGACCGGATAGTCCTCATGGAATCCGTAGCCGCCAAAAATCTGGACCCCTTCGTCGACGCAGAAATCGAGCATTTCGCTACCGCCTACTTTGCTGATGGAGCTTTCGATGGCGTATTCCTCGAGCACCTGCATCGATTGTTTGGTTTTGTCCGAGCTGGCTTCCGCTCCCGAAACCGCCGCCTCGATCACGCCGGCCGTGCGATAGACCTCCGATTCGATGGCGAAAATACGGATGGCCATTTCGCCCAACTTCCCCTTGATCAATCCAAAATCGGCCAGGTGCTTGCCGAATGCCGCGCGTTCTTTGGCGTATTTCGACGAAGCAGCAAGAACCTCCTTCCCAGCGCCAAGGCAAAACGCCCCCAGTCCAAAACGCCCGGCATTCAAAGTGTTGAAAGCCACCACGTGACCGCGACCCGGCTCGTGCAGCAGGTTTTCCTTAGGCACCGGCGAGTTCTCGAAGAACAGCGGAGTGGTGGAGCTGCCCTTAATGCCCATCTTTTTCTCTTCGGCACCAGGCGTAAAACCGGGGGTCCCGCGCTCCACGATAAAACAAGAAAATTTCTCTCCGTCAATTTTCGCAAAGACGATGTAAATGTCCGCAAAGCCGCCATTGGTGATCCACATCTTCTGGCCATTCAAGATGTAGTTCTTGCCATCGGGGGACAACACCGCACGGGTTCGCGACGCCAACGAATCGGATCCGGCCTGCGGCTCCGACAGGCAATAGCTGGAAAGCAATTCGCCCGAAGCGATCTTCGGCAGATATTTCTTTTTCTGTTCTTCGGTGCCGAAATAAACTATGGGCACGGTGCCGATGCCGGAGTGGCCGCCATGCGAAACGGCAAACGAACCGTAGGCCGCGAGTTTTTCCGCCAAAATCGTCGCCGAAATCTTGTCGAGGCCTGCTCCGCCGTAAGCCTCCGGAATTCCGCCACCTAGCAAGCCGATTTCCCCGGCTTTCTTCAGCGCCGCCACCATCGGCTGGTTGTCTTTGTGGGCTTCGAGTTCTGGAATCGCGGGGATCACTTCTTTTTGCATGAATTCTTCGGCAGTCTGACCAATCAGGCGCTGGTCGTCGGTCAAGTCCGCGGGAGTAAAAACATCCTCTGGAGCGGTCTTGGTGATCAAAAATGAGCCGCCACGATTAAGCGCTTGGGAAACGGGTGCGGTTGCCATGATGCTTCCTCCAGAATTCGGCTATCGTCTAATTCTCTCGCGCCGGCCAGCGGCGCACAATGGTTCGCCGGAACAGCGCAGGTCTGCGAATGCCTGCAATTAACAAATGCAAGTTTCTAACAAATGTTACCAGCAATCATTTTACTGGAAAAACTCTCGATTGCAACTGTGAATTGCATGCGCCAAGCCACCCGCAGCCGGCGGCGTTTTTTTCGCGAGCCGCTGCACCGTCAGGCCGCCTGCTGCTAGAATCCTGGGCGGAAGCAGGAGGCGTAATGCCGCATCCGGTCGTTCATTTCGAAATTGGCTGCAAGGACTCGAAGCAAACTCAGGATTTCTACCGTTCCCTGTTCGACTGGAACATCACCGAAGCCGGACCAGCGGCGATGATCAACGCAGGCACGGGACCTACGGGCCACATCAGCGCGCTGGGCCACGAACCGCACCACTACACGATTTTTTACGTGGAGGTTGACGACGTCCAGGGATATCTCGATCGGGCGCAGAAGCTCGGCGGCAAGACGCTCGTTCCTCCCGTTCCTATTCCTACCGGAATATTCGCCTGGCTGCAGGATCCGGAGGGCAACACCATCGGTTTGTGGAAGCCGTCAACCAAGTAGCCGGGAAAATCTTCCACTGGAGTTATGAACATGAATTCATTAGCGGCGCTTCCTCGAATCGTAGCAGCTGCGATCGTTTTTCTCTGGCCGGCCACTCCCTCGCAGCCCCAAGAGAAGACGGCGAACTCCGCGGTCCAGAAGGAGCCCGCTCCGACTCCTGGACCGGAAATGGATCAACTGAAATTTCTGCGGGGTTACTGGCGCTACGTTTCGATTTACGACAAGACTTCCTTCTACCCTAATGGTGGAAAAGGCAGCGGGACCTATATCACCACGGAGGGCCCCGGCGGATTTTCGCAAATCGCGGAATTCAGTGGAATCAGCCCGAACGGACGGGAGTCCGGCCACGAAGTGACCACCTGGGACTCGCAGGAACACGTCTACAAGAGTTATGTGTTTGGAAATAATTTTCCGGGGTGC
>Ga0307474_10002834_pt1 | contig 12486 bp, 8 predicted proteins | sample atmos_gasesECM1C_2_FD_203312 | JGI IMG/M metagenome (GOLD analysis project Ga0307474, IMG submission 203312) | Hardwood forest soil microbial communities from Morgan-Monroe State Forest, Indiana, United States - atmos_gasesECM1C_05 | ecosystem: Environmental > Terrestrial > Soil > Temperate... | reverse complement strand
CAGCCCGAACCGGATGGATTCGGTGGCGACCACGCGCTCGCTGACCTCGACCGTTCCGAGGCCGGACAGCGCGTCGATGATCTGGCCGACCACCGCGGGCGGCGCGGACGCTCCCGCGGTCAGCCCCACGACGGAGGCTCCGGTCAGCCAGTCGAGCTCGATATCCTCGGGCCCGTCGATCAGGTACGCGGGCGTCCCGGCCCGCTCGGCGACCTCCACCAACCGCACCGAGTTCGATGAGTTGGTCGAGCCCGCCACCAGCAGCACGTCGGATTCGTCCGCGATCGCGCGGACCGCGAGCTGCCGGTTGGTCGTGGCGTAGCAGATGTCGTCGCTGCCGGGCCTGCGCGCCGCGGGGAACCGCTCGATCAGCGCGTCGGCGATGCCGCTGGCCTCGTCGGCCGACAGCGTGGTCTGCATCAGGAGGGCGATCTTGTCCGGGTCCCGGGGCCGGAGCCTGGCCACGTCGTCGATGGTCTCGACCAGCGTCATGGCCTGCGGCGCCTCGCCGAGGGTGCCCTCGACCTCCTCGTGCCCGGCGTGCCCGATCAGCGCGACCTGGTACCCGTCGGCGGCGAACCGGCGCGCCTCGGCGTGCACCTTGGACACCAGCGGGCAGGTCGCGTCGATGGCCTGGAGCCCGCGGTTCTCGGCGTCGATCCGCACCTCGGGCGACACCCCGTGCGCTGAGAACACCACGATCGCCCCGTCGGGGACCTGGTCCAGTTCGTCCACGAAGATCGCGCCCCGGCCCTCCAGGTCGGTGACCACGACCTTGTTGTGCACGATCTGCTTGCGCACGTACACCGGCGGGCCGTGCTGCTCGAGCACCCGCTCGACGATCTCGATCGCCCGCTCGACGCCGGCGCAGAACGAGCGCGGCCCGGCCAGCAGCACCCGACGCGGCGCGCACGCCGCCGCCCACCGCGCCAGCGCGGGCGCGGCCAGCCGCAGCGACCGCAGCGCCGCGATCCCGCCGGGCACCGCCCACGGGCTCAGCAGCGGGCGCCGCGGGGTGTCGGAGATGGCCCGGATCACGGCGGCGGGACGGCCGGCCGCGGCGTCCAGCAGCGGCGCGGACTCCATGTCGACCGCGGTCGCGCCCTCGCGGGCCAGATGCTCGCGCTGACCTCGCCGCAGCAGATGGTCGACGGTGACGATCTTGCCCGTGACGGCCCGCAGCCCGGCCCGGCGCAGCTCGCCGGCCAGCAGCGGCGCGGACAGGCAGCGCACCGAGTCGGCGGAGCCGATCCGGCTGACCTCCGAGCCCACCACCAGGTCCCCGAGCTCGAGGTCGGCGCTGACCCCGCCGCCCACGCCCGCAACGGCGATTTGACCGAACGCCCCGTCTCGCACCCGGGTGGCCTCGTCGGCCGCTCTGGCCGGCCCGTAACCGGTGCGGCGCACCTCGCCGCCGTCACCGAGGCCGCGGCGAACGGCCCGCGCCTCCAGGCCCAGCGGTGAGCAGACGAGCAGCCCGCGGCTCATGCCGCACCTCCTAGGTAGCGGCCCAGCGCGGTGACCGGGAACACCAGCCGGTAGAGGTGGTAGTTGATGTAGAAGTCACCGGGGAACCCGGTCCCGGTGAACAGCGGTTCGTCCCAGGTGCCGTCGTCGCGCTGGGTGTCGGCCAGCCACTGGACGCCGCGGTCGATGCTCTCGGCGTCGGGGCTGCCGGCCGCCGGGCGGCCCTCGCAGGCGGCGAGCAGGGCCAGCAGCGCCCACGCCGTCTGCGAGGCGGTGGACTCGCCCCGGCCCGCCCAGGCCGGATCGTCGTAGGAACGCAGGTCCTCGCCCCAGCCGCCGTCCGGGTTCTGGTGCGCGGCCAGCCAGGCGACCGCGCGCCGGATGGCCGGCTTACCCGGCTTGACCCCCGCCGCGATCAGCGCGGGCACCACCGCGCCGGTGCCGTACACGTAGTTCGCGCCCCACCGGCCGAACCAGGAACCGTCGCTCTCCTGGGCCCGCAGCAGCCAGGCCACCCCGCGGCGGACCGCCTTCGTCCCGCTCAGGCCCTCGGCGGCCAGCGCCTCCACCGTGTGCGCGGTGACATCGGCCGACGGCGGGTCGGTGACCTCGCCGAAGTCACAGAACGGCAGCTTGTTCACCAGGCGGGAGGTGTTGTCGGCGTCGAAGGCGGCCCAGCCCCCGTCGCGGGACTGCATGCCGTTCAGCCAGCGCAGGGCGCGGGCGATGGCCTCCTCGCTGCGGCGTCCGGACGCCGCCTTGCGCAGCGCCAGCACCACCTCGGCCGTGTCGTCCACGTCGGGGTAGCCGTCGTTGTCGAACTCGAACGCCCAGCCGCCCGGGGCCAGCCCGGGCCGGCGGACCTGCCAGTCGCCGGGCCCGAAGATCTCCTCGTCCAGGACCCACCCGGCCGCCGAGCGCAGCGCCGGGTGGTCGGGCTTCAGCCCGGCGTCGGCCAGGGCGACCATGGCCAGGACGGTGTCCCAGACCGGCGACTGGCATGCCTCGAGCCGCCGCACCGGACCGTCCGTGGAGTCCTCCCAGATCGTGAACCGCTCCAGCCCGTCCAGCCCGCGCTTGATCACCGGGTGGTCCAGGCCGTAGCCGAGCAGGTGCAGCGCGATCAGCGAGTAGACCCAGGGCGGCTGGATGCCGCCCCAGCAGCCGTCCTTCTCCTGCCGGGCGATGATCCACTCGGCGCAGCGGCGCATCGCCGCGGTCCGGACGGCCTGGGCCGGGGCGAGCCTTCCGCCGCGCTTCTCGTAGCCGTGCAACATCCGGTCGAGCCCGTTGAACACGGCGGCCCAGGGGTCGCGTTCGCTGATCGCGGGCCGGACCGTCGGCGCCTGCAGCTCGGTCAGGCCGAACGGAAGCGATCGGACCGGGCGCAGCGAGCAGACGATGGTCAGCGGCACGATCGTCTGCCGGGCCCAGCAGGCCCAGTCGTACACGTTGAGCGGGAACCACTTCGGGAAGTAGATCAGCTCCGGTGGCATGACCGGCAGCTCATCCCATGACCACTCGCCGAACAGGGCCAGCCAGATGCGGGTGAACACGCGGGTGGCCGGGATCCCGCCCGCGGCCCGGATCCAGTCCGCGGCCCGGATCATGTGGTCCTCGTCCGGCGCGTCGCCGGCCAGCCGGAGCGCGACGTACGCCTCCACCGTCGTGGACAGGTCGGCGTCGCCGCCGCGGAAGTTGGCCCAGGTGCCGTCCGCGCGCTGGCTGGACCTGATCCAGCGGGCGGCGCCGGCGGTCTGCTCGGCCGTCCGCAGGCCGAGGAACTCCCGCAGCAGCAGGTCCTCCGCGTCCATGGTGACGTTGGTCTCCAGCTCGCCCTGCCACCAGCCCTGCTCGTGCTGCAGGCCGAGCAGGTGATTGACCGCGCGGTCCAGTGCCGCCCGGCCGGCCGCCGCCGTTTCCGACCAACCCTGGGCGGTGCGCGCCTGCGTCACGGTCATGTCGCGCATCTCCCTCTCACCACTGGCGCGCCGTGATGAACTCGGCGATGCCGGCGAACTCGGCCCGCACGTCATCGGGCATGTCGGTGTCGCCCAGGCACTGGCCCGCCGACGACAGCGCCGAATCGGCCGCGGTCTCGGCCCACTCCCGGCCGCCGGCCTCCTCGACCAGCCCCGCCGCGCGGAGCAGGTCGTCCTCGGTCAGCGGCTCGGTCTGGCGCAGCAGCGCGCCGAGCTCCCGGCCCGGCTCGGTGCCGCTGGTCAGCGCGGCCACCACCGGCAGGGACTTCTTCCTGGCCCGCAGGTCGGCCCGGACCGGCTTGCCGGTGATCTCCGGGGCGCCCCAGATGCCGAGCAGGTCGTCGACGAGCTGGAAGGCCAGGCCCACGTGCGCGCCGAACCCGGCCAGGCCCATGGCCAGTTCCGCGGGCGCGCCCACGTAGATGGCGCCGATGCTGCAGGCGCAGGCCATCAGGGCGGCGGTTTTGTCGCCGGCCATCTGCTGGCACTCGTCCAGCGTGACGTCATCGCGGCGCTCGAAGGCCAGGTCGGCCCCCTGCCCGGCGATCAGCCGCTGCACGGCCGCCGACAGGCAGCGCGAGGCCCACAGGCCCTGCGGCGCCGGGCCCTCGAGCAGCAGGTCCTGGGCCAGTACCAGCAGCGCATCGCCGGCCAGGATCGCGGCCCCGACCCCGTACACCGTCCACGCCGTCGGCCGGTGCCTGCGCTCGGTGTCGCCGTCCATGATGTCGTCGTGCAGCAGCGAGAAGTTGTGCACGAACTCGACGGCCGCCGCGGCCGGCACGCCGCGCTCGGGCGCCGCGCCCGCCGCCCGGGCCGACAGCAGCGCCAGCGCCGGGCGCAGCGCCTTGCCGGCCGGGCCGGAGCGGCCCGCCGGCCGGCCCTCGGCGTCGGTCAGGCCCAGGTGGTAGGAGGCGACGATGCGGACGTCCGGGCTCAGCCGGTCCACGGCCGCGGCCACGGCCGGGCCGACCAGGTCGCGCGCGCTCTCGACGCCCGCCGGGATCGTGGCGGTCATGACGGCGACCCCGCCGCCGCCGGCTCCTGCGTGGCCGGCCTGGCCAGCGCGTGGATCAGTTCCTGTGCAGCAGTGCGTCCGCTCCGCACGGCACCCTCCATCGTGTCCGGCCATCCGGTATCGGTCCACGCCCCGGCCAGCGTCAGGCCCGGGAGCGAGGTGGTGGCACCCGGGCGCAGCGCTCCGCAGCCCGGTGCCTGACGAAACGTCGCCCGGCGTTCCCGGGTGACGAAGAAGTCTTTGACCACGGCGCTGGCCGCGGCCGGGAACAGCTCGGCCAGCGCGGGCAGGAATCGTTCCCGCAGCGCGGCGACCGGGACGTCCACGTAGTCGTCCGCCGCCGACAGCGAGATCGCCAGGTACTGCCCGGTGTCCAGCCCCGACGTCCTGGTCTTGTCGAAAACCCACTGCACCGGGGAGTCCACGGCGGCGGCGAACGGCAGCCTGGTGACCTCGCGGTCGTAGATCACGTGCACGTTCACGATCGGCGAGGTGTCCAGCTCGCCCCAGCGGGCGCCGGTCACCTCCGCCGCCTCGGCCAGCCGGGCCGCGGGGGCGGCCGGCACGGCCAGGATCACGCCGTCGGCCGTGATCACTTCGCCGCCGGAGCCGCCGGGACCTTCGTCGGCGCCACGGGCGTCGGTGCTGACCGGGCCGTCCGGGCTGCCGGAGCCATCCGGGCCGTCTGGCGCGTCGGATGCCGCACCCGAGGTGACCCTGACCCGGAAGCCTCCGGCCGGGTCGCGCTCCACCGCCGCCGCCTTGGCGCCCAGCCGCACCCGGGCTCCGAGTCTGTCGAGCAGCCCGGCCGCCGCGCGGCCATGCAGGTCGCCAAGCGGAACCATGGGCACGCCGATGTCGGCCGCGCTGTTGCCCTCCAGCAGCGCCGTCTTGAGCACGGTCGCCGAGAGCGACAGGCTGGCGTCGTCCCCTTCGATGTTCAGCGACGAGACGATGAAGAGGTCCCACAGCTTGCGGCGAACGTTCTCGTTCTGCCCCCGGGCGCTCAGCCAGTCGCCGAGCCGCTGGCCGTCCAGACCGGGCTGGGCCGGGTCGAGGCCGCGCAGGGCCAGGGCGGCGCGCCCGACGCCGAGCCGTTCCGGCAGCGAGAGGAACTGGTAGCCGAGCAGCGCCCGGCCGAGGTGCAGCGGGGCGGGCAGCGCGCTGCGGCGCAACCGGGCCGCTTTCCTGCCCGGGGACAGCACGGTGACATCGAAACGGTCCTGGAGCGCGACCGAGCCGGTCACGCCGAGCCGGGCCAGCAGCTCCTGGTAGCTGGTACAGCACCGCAGGAACACGTGCTGGCCGGTGTCGACCATCAGGCCGTCGCGGGAAAACGAGCTGGTCGCGCCGCCCAGCCGGGGCCGGGCCTCGAGCAGCGTGACGCCGACCCCGGCGTCGCGCAGCGCGATCGCCGCCGTGATGCCGGCCAGGCCGCCGCCGATCACCACGACGCCGCGCTCGGTCATGGGTTTGGTCACGAGCGTCCCTCCGCGGCCAGGCCCTCGGGCGGCGCGGTGTCCTCGCCCGGGCTGGGCTCCCGCCCGGCCGGCGCGGCGGCGTCGCCATCGGGCACCCGCTCGGGGATCCCGGCCAGCGCCCGGAACGCGACCGCCGCCTTGGCCTTGCCCGGCAGCGACTGCCGCTCCCGCAGCGCCGCCGACGGGTTCGCGAGGATCTGCTCGAGCAGCCGCAGGTAGATGCCGGCCATCGCCCCGGCCGAGGCCGCGCTGCGCCGGTCGAGCAGCGGCAGCAGTCGCAGCCCGGTCTCGTACCAGCCGAAGGCGCGCCGGACCTCGAACCGCACCACGTCCTCGAGCGCGCGATCGCCGGCCAGGTCGTCGGCGCGGTCGCGGGTCAGCACGGCACCGAAGCGCTCCAGGTCCTCGGCGGGCAGGTACACCCGGCCGTTGATCAGGTCCTCGCGGATGTCTCGCACGATGTTGGTGAGCTGCAGGGCGACGCCGAGGTCGTCGGCCAGGGGCTCGGCCGTTTCGGGCTCCCGGCTGGTGAATACGCCGAGCGAGAGCCGGCCGATCGACCCGGCCACGCACCGGCAGTAGTGCTCGAGCTCGGCGAACGTGGCATAGCTGGTGCCGCGGACGTCGGCCTCGCACCCGTCGATCAGGTCGCCGAACGCGCCCAGCGGGACCGGGTACCTCGTCGCCGCGTCGGCCAGCGCGACCAGCACCGGGTCACCGCCCGCGGCGCTGGCGCCGTCTCGCTCGACGGCCGCGATTTCTTCGCGCGCCTTCTGCAGGGCCGCGAGCTTGTCCGCCGCGGGCAGCGTGCCGTCGCCTATGTCGTCGACCCGGCGGGCGAACGCGTAGACCGCGGAGAGGGCCCGGCGCTTCGCGGCGGGCAGCAGCCTGATGCCGTAGGAGAAGTTTCTCGCCTGGGTACGGGTCACCTGCTCGCAGTGCCGGTACGCGGCGCGGACATCCGTCATCCCCGCTGCCTGGGCGCTCATCGCGTCACCGCCCTCTTGCGTAGGCCAGGATCAGCTCACCAGCCAGGCGCCGCTTGCCCGGCCGGGGCGTCTCGCGCAGTACGTCATGACCCGCCGCGGTGATCGCCGCCAGGGCCGCCCGCCCCCCGGCCACGTAACCGGCCACGGCCAGCCGCGCCGCGCCGCGCAGCGTGCCGATCAGCGGGGCTCCCGCATCGAGAAGTTCCCTGGCCCGCCGGGTCTCGAACGCCATCAGCTCCCGCACTTTGGGCGGCGCGCTGGCCTGGGCCAGGTCCTGCTCGGTGCAGCCGTAGGCGTCCAGGTCCTCTCCGGGCAGGTAGATACGGCCCGCGCGCAGGTCCTCGGCCACGTCCTGCCAGTGCTCGGCGAGCTGCAGCCCGGTGCAGATCGAGTCGGACAGCTCGGCGCGCGCCTGCGTGAAGCAGCCGAATATATACAGCACGATGCGCCCGACCGGGTTGGCCGACAGGCGGCAATAGCCGACCAGGTCGTCGTAGGCCGGGTACCGGGAGACCACCTGGTCCTGCCGGTTCGCCTCGATCAGGTCCAGGAGCGGTTGCATCGGGATCGCGCACTGCGCCACCGCGGGTCCGAGGCCGCGCACGACCAAGCTCCGAGGCTCACCGCCGTCACCCCCCTGGCCCACCTCATCCCCGGCGGGCGTCTCGCCCTTCCTTTCCGACCCGAGACTCCCTTCCGGCCCGAGACGGGCATACAAGCGGCGCAGGTCGGCCTCGAGGCCATCGAGCAGCGTCAGGCGCTGGTCCGGCGGCGCCTGATCCCCTATGTCGTCGGTCGTGCGGGCGAAGCGGTATACGGCCATCAGGTGCCGGCGACGGCGGGTGGGCAGGATCTTCAGCGCGACGGGGAAGTTCTCGCCGGCCGCCCGGCCCGCCCCCGGATCGACCGCATCGACGGCAGCACCGATCGCCGCGATCGGCTCCTCGAGGCCAAGCTCGCCGCGCGCTGTCGTCTCGTCGCCCGCCACGGTCTCTATTTGGGCACAGACCGCATTTGAAATGCAAATAATGACGCTCGCGTCAGCTGACGGCCGCGTCGCCTTTTCCCGCCGGTTTGCGGTGGCGACCGGTTCGTGTTACGCGGCCATGCACGCTGGCCTGCGGCCTCGCAGGCCGCCTGCGCCCATATGACGTCGGGCATGCGAAACATTAGCTGACGCCGATGTCATATCTTTCATTAACTGACGCCGATGTCATATGCCCCGGAAAACTGACGCGAATGTCATATCGCGGTCGCCCGTCCGGCGCGCCGGCCCACGTTCCCCGCGCCCCTCGCCGGCACGTCCGGCCCGCGCCGTACCCGCCGCCGCCCGCCGCCCGCCGCCGCCCGCCGCCCGCCCGCCGCCCGCCGCCGCCCGCCGCCGCCCGCCGCCGCCCGCCGCCCGCCGCCGCCCGCCGCCGCCCGCCGGCCGCCGCCGCCCGCCGCCCGCCGCAACCGGACGAAACCCGACATTGGCCGCCGCTACCCGCGGCAACGGCGCGCGGCCGCGCCGCCCTATCGCTGCGCGCCCCACCGCCGCGCGCCCCACCGCCGCGCCCCACCGCCGGCGCCGGGCCCACCGCCGCCGCGCCGGCCCATCGCCCGCCAGACCTCAGCCGCAGCCACCGCATCGCGTCCCGGCCGGGTGCCACCGCCGCCAGTAGGTCGTCGGCAACCTGGATGACTCGGCGCCGATTCTCATGGCAGAAGCCATCGCACCCCGGCGCGGTCGCCTGGCGTGGGTCGCTGTTCTACGCAGCGTCGTTTTCTACGCAGCGTCGTGTTCTTCCCGGCGACGTAACCGGAATTCCGGGCGCGGGGCGAAGAATGGCCGTTCTCCTCATACCGATTACCCGACCTGCCGGGCCGCGCCGGCTGCTTCGCTGCGTTGTGCCGACGCCGGGCATCGCGCCGGACCCGGTGCCCGCGGACCGCGTGCCCGCGCCAGTCCTGGCTCCTGGGGCACGGCCGCCCTCGGCGGGTCCTGCGCACCGCCGCCCACCGCTGATACCCCTGCGAGCGGTCACGCCAATCGGGCGCGCCGGCGGGCGGGCGTCCGGCGTTGCGTGAACTTTCTACCTATGTCTGGCATCTTGCGGATGTCGACAGTATTTGCGTGTAGATAAGTTCTCAGTGCGCCTCGACTGCCGTATCGTTATTGGCTGCGCCAGGGCGGGGCGTCCAGGGAGGTTCCGGTACAAATGGTCGATCGCGGGTAGCGGGCTGTGGACAGCCAGATGACAGCGACCGGGCCGGTTGAATCGCGGGCCCAGATGGCGGCATGGCCGGTGAGGTCGGGAGCGGTACCGCCGATCGCCGACGGCTTCAGCGCCAGGCCGGAGTCGGCGCCGGATCTCGGTGCCGCGCTGACTCCTGGCACCACGGTCGTGCTCGCTCCCGGCCGGGCCGCCGAACCCGGGCCGCGCGATTGGCTGAGTTCATGCGGAAAGACCCAGCTCGCCGTGTACTTCGCCGAGTCGATGTGGCGGTCCCGCGGGCTGGATCTGCTGGTCTGGGTGGTGGCAACGAGCCGGGAGTCGGTGCTATCCGGCTACGTGCAAGCGGCGGCCGCCGTCAAGTCCGATCATGTCGGTGACGCCGAGTCCGTGGCCAGCCACTTCGTCAACTGGCTGAGCGAAACCAACCGGTCGTGGCTCGTCGTGCTGGACGACCTTCGGAACGCCGACGACCTCACGGGCCTGTGGCCCAGCGGGATGACGGGCCGGACGCTGATCACGACGAACGCGGCCGACGTCCCTGGCGACCATCCGGCACACGCTCTGCAACTGCGGGATTTCAGCACTCGCGAGGCCATGAGCTACCTGATGGGCCGCCTCACCGCGGACCCGGATCAGCGCATCGGAGCCATAGACCTCGTCGCCGACCTGAGCTGCGAGCCGCCCGCGCTCTTCCAGGCCAGCGCGGTCATCGCCTGCTCGGGCCTCTCGTGCCGGGACTACCGGGACTTTTTCGCGCAGCGGCGGGCCCAGCTGGCCGAGGCCACCGACCACGAGCGAGCGGCGGCCGCGGTCACCTGGACCATCTCCGTCGAGCAGGCCGAGCGGCTCTCGCCCGGCGGAGGCGCGCAATATCTTCTTGCCCTGGCCGCGCTGCTCGACGGCGAGGCGATGCCCGGCCAGGTGTTCACGGCCGGGGCCACGTGCGAGTACCTTTCGGCGGGCACCGGATCATCGATAGACGCCAGCCGAGCCTGGCGGGCTTTGCTCAGCCTGGAACGGGTCGGCCTGCTGGTGGTCGATCCGAATACCACGCCGCCCACCGCCCGGATGAGCTCGGTGGTTCAGGCGGCCATACGCTCGGCCACGCCCAAGCGCGTCACCGAGCGGGCGGCCAGGGCGGCGGCGGACGCGCTGCTGGAGGTGTGGCCGGCCGAGGAACCGCAGGCGTGGCTCGCGGCGAGCCTCCGTTCGTGCACCGCCAGCCTGCGGCTCGCCGCCGGAGACGGCCTCTGGGCGGGAGGCAGCGTTCATCCGCTGCTGGTCCGGGCCGGCCGGAGCCTCGACGGCGCGCGGATGACCGGCCCGGCCGTCACATACTGGCGGGACCTCGCCGCGGCCAACGACCGGATCCTCGGGTCCAGCAGCGCGGACACGCTGACCGCCGGCAGTGGGCTGGCCGTGGCCCTCATGGCCGCCGGGCAGACCGCGGAGGCCGTCGCGTGGGGTCAGTGGGTTCTCGCCGGCCGGGCCCGGTTGCTCGGGCGGGACCACCCGGACACCATCTCGGCCCGGATCGAGCTCGGCCGTGCCTTTGTCGTCGCAGGCCAGCCCGACGCCGCGCTTCCCATCCTGGAAGAGGCCGTCGGCGAGTGCGACCGCGTACTCGGTTCCGATCACCTTGAGACCCTGGCGGCGCGCGATGAACTCGCCACCGCATGCCGAAGCGCGGGCCAGGCCGACGAGGCCATCCGCCTGTACCGGCGCACCCTGGCCGACCGCGAGCGGGTCCAGGGGCAGCGGCATCTCGATACCATGACCACCCGTCAGCGGCTGGCCGAGGCCTACCTGGCCGAGGGCCGGGTCAAAGACGCCATTTCCCAGCTCAAAAAGCTGCTGTCGGATCGGGAGAAGGTTCAGGGGCCCGACCATCTGGACACGATCGTGGCCCGCGGCAGCCTGGCCTCGGCGTACCACTCGGCCGGCCGGATGGCCATCGCCGTGCAGCTTTACGAGCAGGCCTGCCAAGGCTACGAGCGGGTACTCGGGCCCGATAACCGGGAGACCCTGGCCCGCCGCGCAAACCTGGCGCACGCCTATTACACCGTCGGCCGGTTGAGCGACGCGACGACCACGCTCCGCGACACCGTTGGCCGCTGCGAGCGGGCCCTCGCCCCTGGCGACCCGCTGACCAAGACGGTCCGGGAGAGCCTGACCAACATCGCGGGGGACTGACGACGAGCAGCATCAGCGCGAGGGTCGTCCGGCGCTGGCAGGCGCTCGACCCGCTGCTGCCGGCCCCGGCGCCCCGGCCGACCGGCTGCGATGCCGACTTGGTCGTCGCCGGGCCGGATGGGGAGCTCTCGGCGATCGGGAGATGCGAGCACTGGGAGGGAGCTGCGGGCTCGCTGGATCTGTGCTGGGGGGCGGCGCGCCGATTCCAGCTCAAGGCGCAGGTAGCGGGTCCGGACGTGGCGACAGCGCTGGACCGGATGCTGTCGTTGTGGCGGGATCATCTAGCCCGCGTTCCCGGGGCCGAAGCGCAGGACAGCGCCGCGGTCGTCACCTGGCCCAGCCGCGACATCGACGGGGTTAAGCCGTTGATCCGGCACGGGCTCACGCCGCTGACGGTCGCCGCGGTGCGCAGCACGGCGCGGCCCGCGGGCGCACCGCAGCGGCGGGTGGTCGGTGACGGCGCAATCGCGGCCCCGCTCCGCGCAGGGAGCGGCGGGGTGAAGATCAGGCGAGCGGGGCCGGCGGATTGCGACGCGGTGGTACGCCTCGGACTCGAGCTGATCCGGTTCGACGCGCACTTCGACTGCGTGATCGAGCGGCCGGGCGCGGCCGACGCGCTGCGCCGCTATAACGCCAGGATGCTGGATGCCCCCGGCTCGTGGACGTGGCTAGCCGAGCGCGACGGCACCGCCGTCGGCATGCTCTCCGCTGAGCCGCCGAAGGACGCGGGCTGGATCGCGCCAATGGTCAGCCTGGCGCCTGTCGCCTACCTCATGCAGATGATCGTCTCACCCGGTGAGCGGGGTAGCGGCCTGGGCGCGTCGATGGTCGCGCAGGCGCACAGGGAAATGGAAACCGCGGGCGTGGCGGCGGTGTTGCTCCACTACGGTCAGCTCAACCCGCTGTCTGTACCGTTCTGGAGCCAACAGGGATACCGGCCGCTCTGGACCACGTGGGAGGCCAGGCCGGCCAGCGCCATCCGCTGACGCCACCCGCCCGGCCCGCCGGTGGCGGGCGGGCAGCAGACCGGCCGGGCCAAGGGCGATCGCCCCGGGCCCGGCCGGTACTGGTCTGGGCGGTCAGTGGCGCCGCTGGCGCATGCCGTCGCTCTCCCTTGGGATCTGGAAGAACGGCGAC